>Ga0079224_100008501_pt1 | contig 13916 bp, 10 predicted proteins | sample Stecom2015_FD_80414 | JGI IMG/M metagenome (GOLD analysis project Ga0079224, IMG submission 80414) | Agricultural soil microbial communities from Utah to study Nitrogen management - Steer compost 2015 | ecosystem: Environmental > Terrestrial > Soil > Agricultural land | place: USA: Utah... | reverse complement strand
CTCGTCGAAGTTGTACTGGTCGGCGCGGACCTTCTCGGTGTAGTAGGCCCAGTCCCAGGGCTGCAGCTCGAAGCTCGGCTCGCCCTTGGCGGCCTGCTCGCGGTCGATCATCGCCTGCAGCGCCTCGCCCTCGCGGCGGGCGTTGGCCACCGCGGCCGGGGCCAGCTGGTCGAGCATGGCGCTGACCGCCTCGGGGGTGCCGGCGGTTTCGTCGGCAAGCACGTAGGCCGCGAAGTTCTCGTACCCGAGCATCTTCGCCTTCTCGTCGCGCAGCTTCAGCACGCTGGAGATGATCTCGCGGTTGTCGTACTCGTTGCCGCGTGCGCCACGGGCAATCGAGGCCTTGTAGATGCGCTCGCGCAGCTCGCGGTTCTCGAGCTGGGCCAGCGGCGGCTGGCCGGTGGTGTTGAGCAGGGTGATCAGGAACTTGCCGTCCTCGCCCTTGTCACTGGCGGCCTTGGCGGCAGCAGCGATCTGCTCGTCGGTCAGGCCGGCCAGCTCCTCGCGGGTGTCGACCAGCACGGCCGAATCGTTGACCTCGGCCAGCACGTTCTGGCTGAACTGGGTGCCCAGCTTCGCCAGCTCGCCGTTGATCTCCTTCAGGCGCGCCTTCTGGCTGTCGTCAAGCTCGGCGCCGGAGCGCACGAAGTCGGTGTGGTAGCGCTCGACCAGGCGGACCGCCTCGGCGTCCAGGCCCAGGTCGTTGCGCTGCTCGTACAGCGACTTGATGCGGGCGAACAGGTCCGGGTTGAGGCTGATCGCGTCGCGGTGCGCGGACAGCTTGGGCGCGTACTCGGCCTGGATGGCCTTCTTCTCGTCGTTGTTCTCGACCCCGGCGAGGTTGAAGAACACCCGCGACGTGCGGCTGAGCAGCTCGCCGGACTTTTCAAGCGGAATGATGGTGTTGTCGAAGGTCGCCGGCTCGGGGTTGGCGGCGATTTCCTCGATCTCGGCCAGGTGCTCGGCCATGCCGCGGTCGAAGGCAGGACCGAAATGGCTGTCCTGGATCTTGTCGAACGGCGGGTAGTGCAGCGGCAGCTGGCTCTCGACGAAGAGGGGGTTGGCGTCGTTCACGTCGTGGGTCTGCGCGGTTTCGTCCTGCGCACCGGCGGTGCAGCCGATCAGGACGGTACCGGAGAGGGCAATGGCAAGGGCCAGTGCGAGAGGATGCTTCATTCGGGTGTCCCGTCTTGGTGAAAACCCCTTGATCCTAACGGAAGCGCACAGTCCCCACCGCATGACTAAAGACACCCGGACGGCCAGTCGCCGGATCGTGCACGGACCGCGCCGGGTTGCGCTAGCCTGCAGGGCAAAGGTGGATCGCCCGGTAAGGAGGGCCTGATGGCCGTTGGGGAGCCCGAAGTCCGGCCGGGCGGGGCCACCGAGCAGGCCGTGCTGCGGATCTCCATCGCCGCCACGCTGCTGGTGGCCGCGCTGGGGATCGGGTTCGGGTTGCTGTCGGGGTCGTTCGCCATCGTCTTCGACGGCGTTTACTCGTTGATCGACGCCTGCATGACCATGGCCGGCCTGCTGGTGGTGCGGCTCATCGCCCGTTCCACCGCCGGCGACCTGCGCGACCGTCGGCTGGTGGAGCGCTTCACCATGGGATTCTGGCACCTGGAGCCGATCGTGCTGGGGGTGGATGGGCTGCTGCTGACCGGTGCGGCGGTCTACGCCCTGATCGGCGCCATCGACGGCTTCATGAGCGGGGGGCGCGAGCTTCAGTTCGGCCGGGCCACGGCGTACGCGCTGATCACCACCGTCGCCTGCTTCGGGATGTGGCTGTTCGGCCTGCATGCCAACCGCCACCTCCGTTCCAGCTTCGTCGCGCTCGATGCCAAGGGCTGGCTGATGTCGGGCCTGATCACCGCGGCGCTGCTGGCCGCTTTCGCCGGGGGCTGGCTGGTGCAGGGCACGCGCTGGAGCTGGGTCACGCCGTACATCGACCCGGCCGTGCTCGCGCTGGTGTGCCTGGTCATCATTCCCATGCCCTTGGGCACGATCCGCCAGGCCCTGGCCGACATCCTGCTGGTCACGCCGCCGGACCTGAAGCGGCATGTGGACGAGGTCGCGCGCGACGTCGTGGCCCGTTACGGTTTCCTGGACCACCGGGCGTACGTGGCGAGGGTGGGGCGCGGGCGGCAGATCGAGGTCGCCTTCATCGTCCCGCCGGGCGCGCCGGCCAGGACGCTGGAGGAGTGGGACCGGCTGCGCGACGAGATCGGCGAGGCAATCGGCGGCGATACGCCGGACCGCTGGCTGACGATCGTGTTTACCGCGGATCCGGAGTGGGCCGACTGAGACAGCGCAAGCCGGGCCTCGCTGCTGCGTGTCCGCGCTGCCTGGCCTAGCCGCGCTTCGCCCGGGCGAAAGCCTGGGCCAGCGCGTTGTTGGCCGGTGGCGCGCTCTGCTTCGGAGCACTCCCGCCAGGCCTGGCAGCGCGGGCGCCGCCGGGGCGCTGCCGGGCGCCGGCATTGTGGCCCGGCTCCTGGCGTCCCCCGCGCGGGGCGGGGCTGTCATCCAGGCGCCGGGTGAGGGCGATGCGCTTGCGCACGACGTCGACCTCCAGCACCTTGACCCGGACGATGTCGCCCGCCTTGACCACGTCGCGGGGGTCCTTGACGTACTGGTCGGACAGCGCGGAGATGTGGACCAGCCCGTCCTGGTGCACGCCGATGTCGACGAAGGCGCCGAACGCGGCGACGTTGCTGACCACGCCTTCCAGGACCATGCCCTCGCGCAGGTCCTTGATGTCCTCGACGCCATCGGCGAACCGGGCCGCCTTGAATTCCGGACGGGGGTCGCGACCCGGCTTCTCCAGCTCGGCCAGGATGTCCCGCACGGTCGGCTCGCCAAAGCGCTCGTCGACATAATCGGCCGGCTTCAGCGTGCGCACGAACGCGGCGTCCCCGACCAGGGCCTGGATGGGTTTGCCAGTCGCCGCGACGATCCGCTCCACCACCGGATAGGCCTCCGGATGCACGGCGGATCCATCCAGCGGCTGCTCGCCGCCGGCGATGCGCAGGAACCCGGCGCACTGCTCGAAGGTCTTCTCGCCCAGGCGCGGCACCTTGAGCAGGTCCCGGCGGCGCTTGAACGGGCCGTTGGCGTCGCGGTGGGCGACGATGTTCGCGGCGACCGTCGGCGACAGCCCGGCGACCCGCGCCAGCAGCGCACTGGAGGCGGTGTTCACGTGCACGCCGACCGCGTTGACGCAGTCCTCGACCCGCGCGTCCAGTGCCCGTGCCAGCTTGTACTGGTCGACGTCGTGCTGGTACTGGCCGACGCCGATGGCCTTGGGCTCGATCTTCACCAGTTCGGCCAGCGGGTCCTGCAGGCGGCGGGCGATCGACACCGCGCCGCGCAGCGACACGTCCAGGTCCGGGAACTCCTTCGCCGCCAGTTCCGACGCCGAGTACACCGAGGCGCCCGCCTCGCTGACCACGATCTTCTGCATCGCCAGTTCCGGTGCCAGCTTCAGCAGCTCGCCCGCGAGGCGGTCGGTTTCACGGGAAGCGGTGCCATTGCCGATCGCGACCAGTTCCACCCCGTGCGACGTGCACAGCTTCTTCAGCGTGGCGAGCGACTGGTCCCACTGGCGGCGCGGCTCGTGCGGGTAGATGGTGTCGGTGGCGACCAGCTTGCCGGTGCCATCGACCACGGCGACCTTCACGCCGGTGCGCAGCCCGGGGTCCAGGCCGAGCACGGCCTTGGGGCCGGCAGGCGCGGCGAGCAGGAGGTCCTTCAGGTTGTCGCCGAACACGGCAATGGCCTCGGCCTCGGCCTTTTCGCGGGCCTGGGCGAACAGGTCGAGCATCAGGTGCAGGTGCAGCTTCGCGCGCCAGGCGAGGCGACACGCGGTGAGCAGCCAGGTGTCCGCCGGGCGGCCCCGGTTGCGGATCCCGGCGTGCAGCGCGATGCGCCCCTCCGCATACGCGTTGCCCGCCTCGGGGTCGGCGCCGGGCTCGAGCTCAAGCTGCAGGAATTCCTCGCGGCGGCCGCGGAACAGCGCCAGCAGGCGGTGCGAGGGGATCTTGGCCAGTGGTTCGGCGTGGTCGAAATAATCACGGAACTTCTCGCCTGCGGCCTCTTTGCCCTCGGCCACCTTCGAGCGGATGACGCCCTCGCGGGCGAGCCACTCGCGCAGTTCCCCGATCAACGCGGCGTCCTCGCCCCAGCGCTCCAGCAGGATCGCGCGGGCACCCTCGAGCGCTGCCTTGGCGTCGGCCACGCCGTGGTCGGGGGCGACGAAGCTGGCCGCGAACTCCTCGGGGACCCGGGTGGGGTCCGCCAGCAGACCGTCGGCCAGCGGCTCCAGGCCGGCTTCGCGCGCGATCTGGGCACGGGTGCGGCGCTTGGGCTTGTAGGGCAGGTAAAGGTCTTCAAGCCGCGACTTGCTGTCCGCGGACTCGATGTCGGCGCGCAGCTCGTCGGTCAGCTTGCCCTGTTCGTCGATGCTGGCCAGGATCGCGGCGCGGCGGTCCTCCAGCTCGCGCAGGTAGGCCAGCCGCACTTCCAGGTTGCGTAGCTGGGTGTCGTCCAGGCCACCGGTCACTTCCTTGCGGTAGCGGGCGATGAAGGGCACGGTCGCGCCCTCGTCCAGGAGGGCGATCGCGGCGGTGGCCTGCTCGGGCCGGGCGCCGATCTCCCCGGCGATGGTGCGGGCGATCTGGGCGGCGAGCAGGCGGCTGGAATCGGGCATGGCGGACGGCGGGCAACAGGGGGAGCGCGATTCTGGCCGCCCGGCGGCCCCGCGTCACGGGTTGACAGGCCAGTCGGCGCCGCTACCAGGTGCCGCGACGCCTCATTTCTCGACGAAAGCGCGCTCGAACACGTAGCTGCCCAGGCTGCCGATCCGCGGCGAGGCCTGGAAGCCGCGGCCATCGAGCAGGGTGCGGAAATCGGCCAGCATCGCCGGGCTGCCGCAGATCATGGCGCGGTCGTGCTCGGGGTCGAGCGGTTCGATGCCGAGGTTCTGCATCATCACGCCGCTGGCCATCGCATCGGTCAGCCGCCCGCGGTGGTCGCGACCTTCGTGGATGAACGCCTCGCGCGTGACCGCCGGGTAGTACAGCAGCTTCCCCGCCAGCAGCTCGCCAAGGAACTCGTGCCCCGGCAGGTCGCGGGTGATGTGCCCGCGGTAGGCGAGGTCCTCGATGTTGCGCACCCCATGGCAGACGATGACCCGCTCGAATCGCTCGTAGGTCTCCGGGTCCTTGATGATCGACAGCCAGGGTGCCAGGCCGGTACCGGTGCCAAGCAGGTACAGGTTGCGGCCCGGATGCAGGTCGGAGATCAGCAGGGTGCCGGTGGGCTTGCGACCGACCAGGACCTTGTCACCCGGCCTGATGTGCTGCAGCCGCGAGGTCAGCGGGCCTTCGGCCACCTTGATGGAGAAGAACTCCAGCTGCTCTTCCCAGTTGGCGCTGGCGACGGAGTAGGCGCGCATCAACGGCTTTACCCGGCCATCGGGCTGCTCGACCTCCAGGCCGATCATCACGAACTGGCCGTTGTCGAACCGGAAGCCCGGGTCGCGGGCGGTGGTGAAGCTGAAGTAGGCGTCGGTCCAGTGATGGACGTCCAGCACGGTTTCGGTGCCGAAGGGCGAGGACAAGTAGGGGGCTGTGCGGCGATAACAGCCGCCCATTCTATCCGATCGCCCCCGGGGATCCGGGGGAGGCAGGGCCGCTGGTTCAGCGCGGGGCGCGTTGCTCCCGGGGTCGTGCCCGGCGGTCGCGCAACAGCGCGCTGCCGACCACGTACAGCCCCAGGCCGGCGCCGACCAGGAACAGCACCAGCGCAATCGCCGGGTAGCCGAACAGTGTCGGTCCGCTTCCCGGGCCACCGCGCATCACCAGCGCCGAGGCCATGATCAGCGCCGCGATCACCACGCCGGTGGTGATCCGGTTGGCGATCTTCTGCAGCGCCTCCAGTACCTGCGAGTCGTCCAGGCCGGCCACACGGATCTGCAGCCGGTTGTCACCCAGCAGCGACAGGATGTTGGACAGCTGCCGCGGGCCTTCACGCAGCAGCTCCTGCACCTCGATCATTTCCCCGGCCACCGCGGCGGCGGAGAACGATTGGCGCAGGCGCTGGCGCATCACGCTCTCCAGGTGGTCCTGGACGACGGCCTTCACATCCATGTCCGGATCCAGTGCCGTCGACACCGACTCCAGGTTGAGCAGTGTCTTGCCGAGCAGGCTGAGCTCGGGCGGGGTACGCAGTCCGCACGCCGTCGCAACGCGGGTCAGGTCCAGGACCAGACGTCCTTCCGACAGCGGGTGGCCGCCGCCGGGGGTCGACTGCCGCGCGGCATAGCGGGCGACCAGCTGGCCCACCTCGCGCATGTAACGCTCGTCGTCGAAATCGCTAAGCCGCGTACCCATCGCGATGCCTTCGCCGGCCACGTCTTCGCCGCGGCCGTCCACGGCGGCGAACAGCAGCTTGAGCAGGTGGTCGCGCTGGCGCGGCGGGATGTGCGCCACCATCCCGAGGTCGAAGATCGCGAGGCGGCCGTCCCGGGTCAGCAGCAGGTTGCCGGGATGCGGGTCCGCGTGCATCTCGCCATGCACGAAGGCCTGGTCCAGGTAACCGCGTAGCAGCGCTTCGGCCAGCCGTCCCAGCGGCTGCTCGGTGCGTCGCAATCCGGTGATCGAGGTCACCTTGGTGCCGGTGACCAGGTCCATGGTCAGCACGCGGCTGGTGGACAGGTCACGCAGCGGCGAGGGCACCAGCAGCTCCGGGTAGGCGCGCAGGTGTTCCGCGAAGCGCGACAGGTTGTCGGCTTCGGCGCGGTAGTCGAGCTCCGCAAGCAGGGTCCGGCGGAATTCGTGGATCCAGTCCGAGAACCGCATGCGACGTCCGATGCGGGTGGCACCGTCCACCCGGTGGGCGATGGAGGACAGCGCGTCCAGGTCGGCGCGGATCTGCTCGCGTGCCGCCGGCCGCTGCACCTTCACCGCCACCTTGCGCCCGCCACGCAGCACTGCGCGGTGGACCTGCGCCAGCGAGGCACATCCGAGGGGGGCGTCGTCGAACTCTTCGAACACCTTTCCCAGCCGGACGCCCAGCTCCTGCTCAACCAGCTTCCGCACGGTGGAAGAGTCGATCGGCGACACATCGTCCTGCATGCGCTCCAGCGCGGCCAGGTACTCGGGTGGGACCATGTCGGGCCGGGTCGAGAGCGCCTGGCCGATCTTCACGAAGGTCGGTCCCAGCGCCTCCAGGTCGGCGACGAACTGCTCCGGGCGGCTGTCGCCATGCAGGGCATCCTCCTCGGCATGGATGTGCAGGTCGTCCAGGTACAGCCCCTCGAAGACTCCGGCCTTGCGGTACTTGAAGATGAAGGCAAGGATCCGGGCGGTCCGCATTGCGCCGCCCTCGCCGGCATGCACGGCACTGTGGCCACCGGTGTTGGCGTCCGGCGCGGCGCTGCTTGGATTCATCAGGTTCTCCGACGTGGACGGTCCACGTGATCCACGGCAGCCTATCGGGGAGGGCGTCAAGGCGGCTTCACCCGCGCCGGCCCACCATGGCGGCATGGAGCAGGGCACTTCGACCATCTGGACCATCGGTCACTCCACCCGTGACTGGCCGGTGTTCACCGCCATGCTGGCCGAGGCGGGCATCGAGGTCCTGGTGGACGTGCGTCGTTTTGCCGGCTCACGTCGCAACCCGCAGTTCTCGGGCGAGACGATGGCCCGCGAGCTGCCACGTGCCGGCATCGGCTATCGGCCAGTGCCGGAGCTGGGCGGGCGCCGGCGTCCGGCGCCGGACAGCCCGAACGACGCGTGGCGCAACAGCAGTTTCCGCGGCTACGCGGATTACATGATGACGCCGCAGTGGCAGGCGGCCCGCGACGGCTTGGAGGCGCTCGCTCTACGGCACCGGGTGGCGATCATGTGCGCCGAAGCGCTGTGGTGGCAGTGTCACCGCGGCCTCATCTCCGACGACCTCAAGGCGCGCGGGTGGGAAGTGCTGCACCTTGCCGCGCCGGGTCGGGTGGAGGTGCATCCCTACACCTCCGCTGCCCGGATCATCGATGGCCGGCTGGACTACTCGGCCCCCGAAGCGGCGCAGGGTTCGCTGTTCTGAGCGGCTGCTGCGAAGGCCCGCTTCCGGGATTTGACGGCAGTCGGCGCACTGGACAAGGTTGTGCTGAAGTTCCGCCGTGAAGGCACCCGGGTCGAGGTGAGTGGCATGAACGCCGCCAGTGCCACGCTGGTCAGCCGACTGGGCGTGCACGACAAGCCTGGCGCCGAGCGCCTGATGGGTGACCACTGAGGAAACCGGCCATGAGCGCGATCGAGACCTCCAATCCGCACGGCAAGGTGCTGGCGGCCATCGACGAGTCGATCTACACGGAGAGCGTGTGCCGGCATGCCGCCTGGGCGGCGATGCAGCTGGGCGCGCCGCTGGAGCTGGTCCACGTGCTCGACCGCGACCTGCGCAGCCCCGCGGTCGACCTGACCGGCAACCTGGTCCTGGGCACCAGCGAGGCGCTGCTGGCGGAGCTGGCCGAGCTTGACGAGAAGCGTGCCCGCCTTGCCCAGGAGCGGGGCCGGCTGCTGCTGGAGCAGGCCCGCAATTTCGCTGCGCAGGGCGGGGCGGACGCCACCACACGGCTGCGTCACGGGGGGTTGCTGGACACGCTGTCCGCGCTGGAGGATGAAGTCCGGCTGTTTGTACTGGGCAAGCGCGGCGAGAACGCGGACTTCGCCAAGGGCCACTTGGGCAGCCAACTGGAGCGGGTGGCGCGGGCGGCAAGCCGGCCGCTGCTGGTGGCCTCCCGTGCGTACCGTCCGATGCGACGCGCACTGATCGCGTTCGATGGCAGCGACACCACCCGCAAGGCGGTCGGGATGGTGGCGTCCAGCCCGCTGTTCACGGGACTTGACCTGCACCTGGTGATGGTTGCCGACGACGACGCCGAGATCGCGCAGCTCGAGTGGGCCCGGCAGCAGCTGCAGGGCGCGGGCCGCAAGGTGGAGGCCGCGCGACTGGGCGGGACCCCCGAGGAAACGATCAGCGAGCGGGTCGAGCAGGCCGGCATCGACCTGCTGGTGATGGGGGCATATGGCCGCTCCCGGATCCGGCAGCTGATCGTTGGCAGCACTACCACGGCGATGCTGCGCAGCTGCCGGATCCCCGTCCTGCTGGTGCGCTGAGCGCTCAGGACGAAGGGCCGCGGCCTTCGTCGTCGCGTTCAGTCCGCTCATCCACTCCAAGCGGGTCGCGCAGCCTTTCCGAACTGGAGAAGCCACTGCCGGCCTGGGACTCGCCGCCATCGTGGCCGCTGCGTACTGCCTTGCCCGGTGGGCCGAGCCACGAGCGGCCATCATCGACGCGGATCCGGTTGTGCAGCTCGCGGACCCCGTGCAGTTCCGCCGCGATGTCCTCGGCCAAGTGCTTCATGCGTCGTTCCGGCACTTCGCCGGTCAAGGTGACCTCTCCGTCTTCCACCTGAAGCAGGATCTGCCTGGCATCCAGCGCCGGGTGGTCGGTGAAGCGGTCGATCAGCTCGTCGGTGATGCTCTCGTCGGAACGGCGGTAGTTGCGCGGTCCGCGTCCGCGGTGTCCCCCGGGCCCGCGCGCCTGGCGGCTGCCGCCGGGCTGTTGTGGGGCGCCGCGCCCGTGGCCGCTCTGGGCATGCCGGCCCTGGTCCTGGCCGTAGCCGCCCTGGCGGTGCTGGTAGTCGTCGCCGTGGCTGAAGACGTCATGGCCACTCTGGCCGGGATAACCGAAGGTCCGGGATCCGGCGGCGTTGCCGCTGTTGCGCAAAGGCCCATTGGAGACCGACGGCATGTCGCGGTAGCGCGGGTCGGGGCGATTGGCGTCGTCATGGTCTTGGGGGCCGCGGTCGCGGTGTCGCATGGTCGAAGCTCCGCAGAGGTTGGGGCCCCGACGCTAGCGCCGGTCGCGTTAGGGCGGCGGCAAGTGCTCAGCGGTAGCCGGCCGCCTGCAGCTCGAACAACTCGGCATAGCGGCCGCCTTCAGCCATCAGTTCCCCGTGGGTCCCGCTGGCCTCCAGGCGACCGTCGGCCAGTACCAGGATGCGGTCGGCCATCCGGACGCTGGAGAAACGGTGCGAGATGAGCACCGCGGTCCGCTGGTCCGACAACTCCCGGAAGCGCTGGAACACTTCGAACTCACTGCGGGCGTCCAGCGCCGCGGTGGGCTCGTCGAGGATCATGACCTGCGCATCGCGCATGTAGGCCCGGGCGATCGCGATCTTCTGCCACTGTCCCCCGGACAGGTCGACCCCGGTCTTGAACCGGCGGCCGATCAGCTGCTCGTAGCCCATCGGCAGCGAAGCGATCAGGTCGTCCGCCATGGCCCGGCGGGCGGCCTCGCGGATCCGCACGCGGTCGTCCATCGCGTCCACCTGGCCGACGCCGATGTTCTCCCCCGCGGTCAGGTGGTAGCGCACGAAGTCCTGGAAGATCACTCCGATGTTGGCGCGCAGATCGTCGAGGTCGTACTCGCGCAGATCGCGGCCATCCAGCAAGATGCGGCCTTCGTCCGGGTCGTACAGCCGCGCCAGCAGCTTGACCAGAGTGGTCTTTCCGGCGCCGTTCTCGCCGACCAGGGCCAGCACCTCGCCGGCGTGCAACTCGAAATCCACCCCGCGCAGGGCCCACTTGTCGGCATCCGGATAGCGGAAGCCGACGTTCTCGAAGCGGAAGCCACGGGTGATGGGCCGGGGAACCGGCACCGCGTCGGCCGGCGAGGTGATCTCCGGCTGGATGGCGAAGAAGGAGAACAGGTCGTCCAGGTACAGCGCCTGCCCGGCCACCTGGGAGAACCCGACGAGCAACCCCTCGAGCAACTGGCGCAGGCGCCGGAAGCTGGAGGCGAGGAAGGTCAGGTCGCCGATGGTGAAGTCGCCGTGGACGGTGCGCCAGGCGATGTACGCGTAGGCGACGTAGTAGCCCAGCGTACCCAGGGCCGCCAGCGCGGTGCCCCACAACGCGCGGCGCCGCGCCAGTGCGCGGTTGGCCCGGAAGAAGCCGTCGGCCAGCTCCCGGTAGCGCGCGACCAGGTAGCGGTGGAGGTTGAAGATCTTCACCTCCTTGGCCGTTTCCACGCTGGCCCCCATCTGGCGCACGTACTCCAGTTGGCGACGTTCCGGGGTCCAGGCGAAGTTGAGGGAGTAGCCCAGTGCGTTGAAGTGCGATTCGCCGACGAAGGCGGGGATCAGCGCCACCGCCAGCAGCAGGATCAGCCAGGGAGCGTAGACCAGCAGGCCGACCGCGAAGCTCGCCACCGTGACCAGGTCCTGCACCTGCCCGAAGATCTGGCTCATCAGGTTGACCCGGCCCATGGTCTGGCGCCGGGCGCGATCGAGCCGGTCCTGTTGCTCGGGGTCTTCGAAGTCCTCCAGGTCCAGCGTGGCCGCGTGCTCCATCAGGCGCACGCTGGTGGCGTTGGTGAACAGCTCCGAGAGCAGCGAGTCGCCGTAGCTGACCATCCTGCCCAGCAGGTCGGACAGGACGGCGAGTCCAAGCTCGGCCAGCACCAGCCAGGCGAGATGGTCGAGCACCCCGGAGCGCCAGGCGGCGGCCAGGCTGTCGAAGCCGACCCCCGCGCCCACCAGCCGCACGACCTCGTCGATGATCAGCTTGCCGACGTACAGGGGCACGACCGGCATCAACGCCCGCACCAGCCGCAAGCCGAGCGTGGCGAGTGTCAGACCCGGACTGGTCGCCCAGATCTGGCGCAGGAACGGCGGGAGGTTGCGCAACGCCTGGAAGCGCTCACGCAGGCTGGGGCGGCGTTCCGGGGTGGTGTCGGACCGGGTGGCGTCCGCCTGGGACCGGGCATTGGTCATGCGGCGATTGTGCCGTCATGGCGGGCAGGGGCGGTGAAAGCGGACGATCCGCGGAGCCGCAACGCAAGCGGCCCCGCCAGGGCGGGGCCGCGGCTTGCCTGATCCCGGCCTCAGCGGTTCGCCGTGCCGGCCTCGTCCCGCAGCTGTTGCGCGGTCTCCAGGTGTCCGGCGATCGCCTGCCTCGTCTTTTGCAGGTGCTCGCGAACGGGGTCATCGGTGGCGGCGGGGATCAGTTGCGAATCGAGCATCTCCAGCGCGGCGGTGTGGTCGGCCACCATGGCCTCGAGCCATGCGCGCTGGTACTCCGCATCGTCTTCCACGCCCGCGAGCCGCTCGCGTTCGGTGCGGTGCTTCTGGCGCATCGCGTCGAGCTCCGGCGAGTCGGCGCCCGCGGTCCCGCCGGTGGAGTCGAGCAGGGCGCGGGTGGCGGCGAGGTTCCGGCGGTGATCATTTTCCAGCTGGTCGGCATACTCCTCGACCGCGTCATCCAGGTCGCGGCCACCGGCCTGCTCGGCTGCGGCGACTTCGTGCTCGTCCACGGCCATGACCGCCGCGAGCGCCGCGGCCTGGCTCATGGTGCCGCTTGCGCCCTCGGCCATGCCCAGGGTGCCGGTGGTGTTGCCGGCATCTGCATTGGCCAGTCCGTCGGCGGCGGTCCGGTCATTCATCGCAGGGGCATCGGCGACGCCCGCCGCGTTGTCCGCATAGGGAGCTGCGCCGCCCGGGCCGGAAACGGTTTCATCGCCGGTACGGTTGTCATTGCAGCCAGCCAGCGCCAAGCCGATGGCGGCGGCCAGCACGAGGGGAAGCCTGGTTTTCATCGCGGTTCTCCGGGTCGGACCTGAGGGGCGGTGGGCCGCCTGGGGCGGCGAACGGGGTTCCGGGCCGACGCTACCCGGGCAAACCGGTGCTTCCGGTGAAGGAAGTGCAAGCATCCCGATTGCCCGGCGTGAAAGACGCGTGGACTCAGCGGTCCCGCTCGTCCGGCTCCCGTGTCCCGGATTGGAGGGCGACGGGCAGGTGCCAGCCCAGGCGCAGTGCGGTCATCCGCAGTGCGAAGCACAGCACCGCGCCCGCCACGGCCGTGCCGGCGCCATGCAGGCCCATCACATGGCCTATCGCCACCACGCTGGCTCCAGCCAGCGCCGCCACCGCGTAGAGCTCTGCCCGCAGTACCAGTGGGACCTCCGCCAGCAGCAGGTCGCGCAGCATGCCCCCTCCGATCCCGGTCAGCATCCCGAGGCCGGCGGACATGGGGGGCGCCAGTCCGAACGCGAGCGCCTTGTGCGTGCCCGCCACCGCGAACACCGCCAGCCCCACCGCGTCGAACATCCGTACGGGCGTCTGCAGGCGCTCGATCGGGGCGCTCCAGAAAAACGCGGCCACCCCGGCGACCAGCGACACGGCGGGGTAGCGCCAGTCCGCCAGCGCGGCCGGCGGGGTCGCGCCGATCAGCAAGTCCCGGGTAATGCCACCGGCACTGGACGCGGCGAATGCCACCACCAGGACCCCGAACACATCCAGGCGTCGACGCACCCCCATCATCGCGCCAGTGAGGGCGAAGACGAAGGTGCCGATCAGGTCGAGGATCAGGACGACGGTGTACATGGCGATATTGTGGCTCCTGTGGCGATGCAGTGTTCCGCCGGGAAGCGGCTGCGCCCGGCCCGCTACAATGTAGGGCTTGCCCCCTCGTACGACGCATGCCGTGAATCTCCCCGCCAGCCCCGCCGTCCGTCCCTCCACCTCCATCCGCCAGGAGGACCTGGTCCAGTCGATCGCCGACGCGCTGCAGTACATCAGCTACTACCACCCGGTCGACTACATCCGTGCGCTGACCGCGGCCTGGGAGCGCGAGGAATCACCGGCGGCGAAGGACGCGATGGCGCAGATCCTGATCAACTCGCGCATGTGCGCGGAGGGGCACCGGCCGATCTGCCAGGACACCGGCATCGTGACCGTGTTCCTCGAGATCGGCATGGACGTGCGCTGGGACGACGCGACCATGGGCGTCGAGGACATGGTCCACGAGGGCGTGCGCCGGGCCTATGCGCACCCGGACAACAAGCTGCGCGCCAGCGTGCTG
>Ga0079224_100008500_pt1 | contig 13917 bp, 10 predicted proteins | sample Stecom2015_FD_80414 | JGI IMG/M metagenome (GOLD analysis project Ga0079224, IMG submission 80414) | Agricultural soil microbial communities from Utah to study Nitrogen management - Steer compost 2015 | ecosystem: Environmental > Terrestrial > Soil > Agricultural land | place: USA: Utah... | reverse complement strand
GGCGGGGTCCAGTTGGTGCGGACGGGGTTGTAACAAGGGGGTGGGGGCGTCCGGTGAAGCGTCTGTTCGTCATTGTCCTCGCCGCCGTGCTGAGCGTTCCGGGCGCGGCGGCCGAAGCGCCGATCAAGATCGCCCATGTCTACGATCAGATCGGCGCGCTGGCGGATTACGGCCGGCAGCTGCAGGTCGGGCTGGCGCTGGGATTCGAGTACGCCACCGACGGCAGCAACCGGGTGCTGGGCCGGCCGCTGGTGCTGATCGAGAAGGACAGCCGGCTGCAGCCGGAGCTGGCGCGGGCGCTGCTCACCGAGGCCTATGCCGAGGAAGGTGCCGTGCTGGCGGTCGGGCCGCTGGCTCCGCACGTCGCGCTCGGTTCGCTGGAGGCGGCGGCCGAGCAGCGCCGGATCCTGATCGCCCAGAGCGTGGCCGACGACATTACCGGCAAGGCCTGGAACCGCTACGTGTTCCGGGTGGGCAGGAGCTGGTCGCAGGACGCCATCGCCAATGCCATCGTCGCGGCCCGGCCGGGGGCCTGCATCGCCACCATCACTCAGGACTACCAGTTCGGGCGCGACGGCATTGCGGCCTATCGCAAGGCCGCCAACAAGCTCGGCGCCATCGTCTACCACGAAGAATACGTGGCCGACAGCAGCCGGCTCGACGCCGGCATCGAGCGCCTGGTGGCCGCCCTGGCCGACCGGGGCGCCTGCCGCGACAGGCACATCTTCGCCATCTGGGCGGGCGATGGGCAGTTCCTGAAGCGGCTGCTCTCCAGGCAGATCGAGGCCAATGGGATCCGGCTGACGCTGGGCGGCGGCCTGCTGCTGCAGGAGCGTGCCCGCCAAGCACTGCAGAGCATAGATGGTGCGGTCGACTACCACTATCTGAGCCCGGCCAATCCGGTCAACGACTGGCTGGTGGTGGAACACCTGCGGCGTTTCAACAGCCCGCCCAGCGCCTATGTCGCTCAGGGCATGGCCGAGGCGCTGTTCATCGTCGCTGCGCTCGAGAAGGCCGGTTCCACGGACACCGAAGCGTTGATCGAGGCGATGGAAGGGCTGAGCTTCCTGGCGCCGAAAGGGCGGCTGGTGATGCGTCCCGAGGACCATCAGGCTCTGCAGCCCATGTTCCATCTCAGGATTGCCCCGGAGGCCGGGCGGTCGCCGCTGTTGGTGCGGGAGATCCGGGCTCGGGAGATCGAACTGCCGATCCGCAACCGGCCCTGAAGGCAGCGGCCGGCGCCGGCCCGGCTCTTAGTCGGCCGCTCGTATCTATGGTATTTTTCTATACTTCTTCTACGGCTATCCAAGAACCATGAAAAAGCCGGCGACCGTTCCCGTCTCTTTGCTCGAACGTCTGATCCCGCTGCGCGAGCTGGACCGGGAAGCGTTGGCGGCGCTCGCCCGCGAGGCCGAGTTCGAGCATGTGCCGGCGCGGACGATGCTGTTCCGCAAGGGCGGTCGCGACGATTGGACGCGCTATCTGGTTTCCGGCTCCATCGTGCTCGCCGACAGCGACGGTACCGAGCTGACCCTGACCGGAAAGGGCAACGCCGCCGTGGTCGAGCAGCCGCTGGGGCTGGAGCAGCCGTTTGCGGCAACCGCCGTCGCCAGCACCGACAGCCGCCTGCTCCGCCTGCCTCGCGCCCGCATCCTCACGCTGCTGGAGCGGGCCCGCCAGTCCGAAGCCGATGACGCGGACGCGGAGGACGACGACGATCGCCGGGAAGAAGCCGGCAGCCGCCTGTTCTACCGGCTGTTCGAGGATCTGATGGCGGAGCGGCTGGAACTGCCGAGCATGCCGGAGGTGGCGGCGCGGGTGCGCGAGGCGGTCGCTCAGCCCGATACCGATGCCGCCGAGGTGGCAAAGATCATTCAGGCCGATCCGGTGGTGGCGGCACAGGTGATGAAAGCCGCCAACGGCCTGCTGTTCGTCGGCAGCCGTCAGGTCGACAACCTCAATGCGGCGGTCATCCGGCTCGGCCTGCGGCATACCCGCGAGATGGTCACGGCCATCACCATGCGGCAGGTATTCCGGAGCCGGAACCCGCTGCTCAACAAGCGCATGGTCGAGCAGTGGATGCATAGCACGCTGGTGGCGGCTATCGCGGCGGTGCTGGCTCGCAAGCTGCCGGATTTCTCGCCGGACCGCGCCCTGCTGGCAGGCCTTGTGCACGACATCGGCATCGTGCCAATGCTGGCGCATGCGCACGAATATCCCGAGCTGGCGGAAGACCCTGGGCTGCTGGAAGCGACCATCCGCGAATACCGTGGTCAGGTGGGCGGCCTGATCCTGCGTCGCTGGCGCTTTCCCGATGACATGGTGGCCGTGCCGATGGCCGCCGAGCGATGGTACCGGGAGCACGACGGGCCGGGCGACTATGCCGACCTGGTCCTGGTCGCCAAGCTCTATGCGCTCGGCCCTCGGGGGAAGCGGCCGGGGCCGGCCGCCGTGCCCGCCTACGGCCGGCTCGGCCTGGACCGCCTGCGGACCGATGGTGGCTCCATCCTCGACGAAGCCCGGGAGGAGATCGCTGCGGTGCAGCAGCTGCTGCTGGTATGATCGCCAGCGGAAACTAAAAGGCCCGGCAATTGCCGGGCCTTTGCGTTCTAGCCGGAGCCGCTTCAGGCGGCCCCGACTTCCTGCAGCGCTTCCTCGCGCAGGTCCTTGCGCAGGATCTTGCCGACCGGGGTCTTCGGCAGTTCCTGGCGGAAGATCACTTCCTTGGGCACCTTGTACGCGGTGAGCAGCTCGCGGCAGTGCTTGATGACGTCTTCCTCGGTCAGCTTCGGATCGGTGGACACCACGTAGGCCCGGACCCGCTCGCCACCGGTCGGCTGCGGCACGCCGATGACCGCTACCTCGGTGATGGAGGGAATCCGGGCGATGCAGTCCTCGACCTCGTTCGGGAAGACGTTGAAGCCGGACACGTCGATCATGTCCTTCTTGCGGTCGACGATGCGGAAATAGCCGCGCTCGTCCATGGTCGCGATGTCGCCGGTGTGGAACCAGCCGCCGCGCAGCGCCTTCTCGGTCTCGTCGGGGCGGTTCAGGTAGCCCTTGAACACCTGCGGCCCGCGGGCCACCAGCTCACCGGCCTCGCCCGGCGGGACCGGGTTGTCGTTCTCGTCGACGATGCGGATCTCGGTGCTCGGATACGGGATGCCGATCGTGCCGATGCGGTTCTCGCCCATGGTGGGATTGACGCACAGCGCCGGGCTGGTTTCCGACAGGCCGTAGCCCTCGATGATCTTGCCACCGACCACCTTCTGCCATTCCTCCGCGGTGGCCGCAGCCAGCGCGGTGCCGCCGCTGACGGCGAGGTCCAGGTGCCGCGGCGGATTCTGGCGGAACCAGTCCTCCTTGAGCAGGCCGGCGAACAGGATGTTGACGCCCGACATGCGGGTGATCTGGAACTTCTCGAAGGCCTTGCGCAGGTTGGACACCGGGCGCGGCGACGGGATCAGGATGTTGTGGCCGCCCGCATGGAAGAAGGTCAGCAGGTTAAAGGTGAAGGCGAAGATGTGGTAGAGCGGCAGCGGCGTGAGCACCACTTCCTCGCCGGGGCGCAGCGCGGAGCCGGTCATGGTGACGGTCTGCGCCAGGTTCGCCAGGATGTTGCCGTGGGTGAGCATGGCGCCCTTGGCCACGCCGGTGGTGCCGCCGGTGTACTGCAGCACGGCGAGGTCGTCCCGGGTCCGCTCGATCCGGGCCGTGCCGTTGGCGCTGACCAGGCGCTTGCCGATGGCCAGCGCATTGGCGAAGCTCTCGCCCGGCCGGGTCGGTTCCGGGATCTGCTTCTTGAGCTTGAGCACGGTCTTGATCAGCGCGCCCTTGAGGATCGGGAAGAACTCGGCAATGCTGACCAGCAGGACTTTCTCGACCTGGGTGCCTTGCAGCGCCTGAGCCAGCTTGTCGGCGAACATGTCGATGATCACCAGCACCTTGGCGCCGCTGTCCTTGAGCTGGTGGTTCATCTCCGCCGCGGTGTAGAGCGGGTTGACGTTCACCAGCACGCAGCCGGCCTTGAGGATGCCGAAGGCGGCCACCGGATAGCTCAGGCAGTTAGGCAGCTGGATCGCAACGCGGTCGTCGGCGTCGAGCTTGAGCTCGTGCCGCAGGTAGGCGGCGAACTGGTCGGACAGCGCATCCACCTCGTGGTATTTCAGGCTCGCCGACATGCCGTTATCGAGGCAGATGGTAAACGCCGTCTTGCCGGCGTACTCTACGCAGGCATGGTGCACCATCTCGCTCATGTTCTTGTACGGCAGGTCGACCATTTCGGACGAGACACCGGGACCGTACTCGTCTTTCCACGGTCGTGAGTCATAAATCGTGGCGGGATTCGCTTGCTCGACCATCTGTTCCTCCGGTGTTACACCTTATAAATAATAATGTACGCGGAATATGCCGGTTTGCCGCGAGTATAACTGTTCCAATGCGTGCTGACCCAGGGGGCGCGCGTCCGTGATCGACGTTCAGCCTCTGCCATTTTTCCTTGCCGGCACCGATTGCCTGGCACGGCTGCGCGACCTGCCGTGGGCGCTCCTGCTCGACAGCGGCCGGCCGGCAGCGACCCAGGGGCGCTACGACCTGTGCATGGCCTCGCCTTCGCTGACCCTGGTGAGCGAGGGCGGCAGCGCCGTGCTGCGCGATGCCGGCGCCCGGGTCCTGCAGACCACCACGGAGCCGCTGCGATTGCTGCGCAAGCTGCTGCAGGAGCGGCAAGTGCCGCCGGCAGGAGCGCTGCCGTTCTGCGGAGGCGCCGCCGGCTACTTCGGCTATGACCTCGGGCTGGCGGATCTGGCCGTGCGGGTACGGCCGTTGCCGCTGCCGGAGATGGCGGTCGGGATATACGACTGGGCGGTGGTCAGCGACCACGCCGAACAGCGCAGCTGGTGGGTGGGCCGCCGCGCGGCCCGCTCTGTATTGCCGATGCTGATGACGCGGCTGCAATCCGAACCGCCGCCGGCGGGCGGGTTCGGCATCGAGGCCGGCAGTCTGGCGATGGCGCCGGAGCTGGACGCTTACCGGACCGCCTTCGCCCGGGTGCAGGATTACCTGCAGCGGGGCGATTGCTATCAGGTCAACCTGGCAAGGCGGTTCCGGGCCGGCTACCGGGGCGATCCGTGGCGGGCCTATTGCCAGCTGCGAGCGCTCAGCCCGGCGCCGTTCGGCGCCTACCTGTCGCTGCCCTTCGCCGAAATCCTCAGCATCTCGCCGGAACGTTTTCTGCTGCTGGAGCAGGGTCGGGTCGAGACCCGGCCGATCAAGGGGACCCGGCCGCGCCGCGCCGATCCGGTGGCGGATGCCGCCGAGGCCGCGGCGTTGCGCGACAGCGACAAGGACCGCGCCGAAAACGTGATGATCGTCGACCTGATGCGCAACGACCTGGGCAGGGTCTGCCGGCCGGGCAGCATCGAGGTCAGCGGGCTGTTCGAGTTGGAAAGCCATGCCAGCGTGCACCACCTGGTCAGCACGGTGACCGGCCGGCTGCGCGAGGGCGTGACCGCGGTCGATTTGCTGGCCGCCTGTCTGCCCGGCGGCTCCATCACCGGCGCCCCCAAGCGGCGGGCGATGGAGATCATCGACGAGCTGGAGCCTGCGCGCCGCGGCGTGTACTGCGGCGCGATCGGCTATCTGAGCGACGACGGCCGCATGGATACCAATATCGCCATCCGTACCGCGGTCTGCCAGGCAGGCGAGATCAGCTATTGGGCGGGAGGCGGCCTGGTTGCCGATTCCGAGGCCGACGCCGAGTTCGAGGAAACCCTGCACAAGGCGCGGCCGTTCCTGGAGCTGGTCCGTTTGATGCAGGCCTGACGGGCGGCGCGTGCGGGAGATGCCTGTTACAGGGCGGCGCCCGGCTAACCGGTGCGCCGCGAGCCCGATCGGCCTGTCTAGTCCCGAGCTGCCAGCAGGCGGGCGACTGCCTGCAGCTGCTCGCGCTCGGCGTGGCCGCGTTCGGCGAGTGCCTCGAGCTGCTTCGGGGGCAGCAGCGACCAGTCGTGGTCGGGCAGCTCGGCGTAGTCGGTCGCCGTCCACTGGGCGCAGAACTGCACGATCCGGTGCAGCCGCTGCTGCGGTTCGGTGGAAGCGCCCTCGCCGGCGCCGGCTGTGGCAGCGATCTGGTCCGGCAAGCCCCAGCTGGCCAGCAGCTGCCGCCCCGCCTCGCGGTGGTCGGTATTCAGGCGTTCGCGCAGCAGCTCGGCCAGCGGCCGCTCCGGCGCTTTCTCACGCTCGGCAAGCGCCTCGGCCAGCGGCTGCGGGGCCACGTTGGCAAGCAGCAGCACGCCGATGTTGTGCAGCAGTCCGGCGAGGTAGGCGATGTCCGGATCCAGCTCGGGATCGAACCGCGCGAGGCGGGACGCGCAGTTGGCGGTGCTGATGGCATGGTACCAGTACCGCGCCGGCTTGAAAGGCGGGCAACGGCGGGGGTCGAACTGCTCGGCGAGCAGCGCCGACATCGCCAGCATGCGCACCCGCTGCAGGCCCAGACGCACGACGGCGCCTTCGATCGACAGCACCGGCCTCATCCCCGTGAACAGCGCCGAGTTGGCGATGCCGACCACGCGTCCGGCAATGCTCGGTTCCCGGCTGATCTTGGCGGTCAGCGTGGCAAGGTCGGCATAGTCGTCGATGACGGTCATCAGGATTTCTTGCGCGAGGACCGGTAACGGCGGTAGCGCGCGCAGCGTTGCGGTCAGGTCGTAACTCATGGCGTTTCCGGGCTGGCAGTGCGGCGGTCATGGAATGGCAACAATGCACAAAACTGCATGTTGCAGTGAAGTGAAATGCTTGACAGCCTCTCGAAGCGCTGTCTATCTTTGATTGTTGTGATGTTGCGTCGCGTCATGGCGGCGATCCGCATCTTCGAGCCGAGGCCGGTATTGATCCGCCATGCTGCGGATGGGACACGTAACCATGAAAGACGTCCGCACGATCAAGAAGTATCCCAATCGCCGTCTCTACGATACAGCGATCAGCAGCTACATCACGCTTGCAGACGTCAAGAACCTGGTACTGGATGGCGTCGAGTTCGAAGTCGTCGATGCCAAAACCAAGGCCGACCTGACCCGGACTGTTCTGCTGCAGATCATCGCAGAAGAAGAGGAAGGAGGCGAGCCGATTTTCAGCGCCGACCTCCTGGCGCAGGTCATCCGCTCCTATGGTGGCAGCGAACAGAACATGCTGACCAGCTACCTGGAGAAGAGCATGCAGCTGTGGGCCGAGCAGCAGCGGCTGTTCCGCGAGCAGGCCCGCACGCTGATGGAAGGCACGCCGATGAGCATGCTGGCGCAGATCGCCGAGCGCAACCTGGCCATGTGGCAGGCCATGACCGGTATCGGCACCGATTTCAGCAAACCCAAGCGCAAGTCCGCGCGTTCTTCCGCGGCGACGGGCGAAAAGGCCCGGCAGCGATCCCGCTGACCCCGCCAGGCCTGCTCTGCCGAACCTCTCACCGTTCGTTGACAGTTCAAGCAAGCCGTTTCTATGATGCTGGCCTTTCGTGCTGCACTGCACGATACGCTGCTAACGAAACCTGATCGCTTCGTTATGATCGCGTTCCGTTAGCGGCCGGTTGGGCCTGTTAGAACAATTGGCCCGTGTATCAAATGGGCTAGGAGAAACGGCATGGCGAATCGCGTCGCATTGGTAACCGGCGGCAACGGCGGCATCGGTACCGAGATCTGCAAGCAGCTGGCGGCGGCCGGCTACCGGGTGGTGACCACCTGCGTCGATCCCGAGAAGGAAAAGATCAAGGAATGGCAGGCGGCTCGCAAGGCCGAGGGTTACGACATCGGCTGGGTACAGTGCAACGTCGCTGACTTCGATGCCTGCCAGGCCATGGCCAAGCAGGTCGAAGCCGAGTACGGCCCGGTCGACGTCCTGGTCAACTGCGCCGGCATTACCCGTGACGGCTTCCTCCACAAGATGGACAAGAGCAACTGGGACGCGGTGATCGGCATTAACCTCACCGGCGCTTTCAACGTTACCCGGCAGTTCATCGAGGGCATGCGCGAGCGCGGCTTCGGGCGCATCGTCAACATCTCCTCGATCAACGGCCAGACCGGCCAGTTCGGCCAGACCAACTACTCCGCCGCCAAGGCCGGCATCCATGGCTTCACCATGGCGCTGGCGAAGGAAGGCGCGCGCAAGAACATCACCGCCAACTCGATCGCCCCCGGCTACATCGAGACTGAGATGACGGCGGCGATCCCGGAGGACGTGCGTCAGGGCATCGTCAACAGCCTGCCGGGCGGTCGTATGGGGCAGCCGCACGATATCGCCCGGGTGGTGGTGTTCCTGGTTGCCGATGACGCCGACTTCATCAACGGCGCCATGATTCCGGTCAACGGGGCGCAGTTCTGCAGCTTCTAATGGACTGAGGGAATGCGCTCTGCAGCGATGCTGCAGAGCAGCATCCGGCAGGCAAAAAAAGGGAGTAACGTATTGTTTACTCCCTGGCAGGTCCGCGCTCTTCTTATTATTGCCTGTTATTAATTATTGTCGCCCTCGAAGAGCGGGAGCGCTTCATGTATTGCGGCTTCTGCGAGCCGTCTCACTCCTCCTGGCGTCGCCATTAGACGGGGCGTCACCTCTCCTGACCCCGTTTGGGGATACGCATGGCCATCGGCCCATGTAGCGACTTTACCGTCTATCAGCTGATTTGCAAGAAGTTTTTATGCTGCGCTGCAGCAGGGCGCGGCCGCCCAAAATGCCGTTACCGCAGCCCGCTTTTATCCAATGCCTTAATGCCGGAAATTGCTGGGAGAGGCTGCCTTCGGGCGCAGAGAGAATGGCCGGGGGCTAGGCGGAAGCCGCCGGCAGCGACCGCAGCCAGTCACCGACAGCCGGATAGAGCTGGGTATGGGCGCGGCGTGTCACGAACACGGCCAGATGGCCGCCGCGAAATTCGATGCTCCGGTAGCGGTCGGCCGGGACATGCTCGCCCAGCGCCAGCGCCGAGGCCTGCGGGACCAGATGGTCATCGCGAGCGTAGATGTTGAGCACCGGCATGCTGAGGCGGCTAAGCCGCACCGGCCGGCCGGCGAGCGAGAGCCGGTCGTGGACCAGGTCGTTGTCCTGGTAGAACCGCTTGGCGAACTGGCGGAATGCCTCGCCGGCCTGGTCGGGGCTGTCGTACATCCACTGCTCCATGCGCATGAAGTCGGCCAGCGCGGTCGGATCTTCGGCGATATCGAGCATGTCCACATAGCGCTGGGAGAGGATGCGGAACGGCTTGAGGCCGACGTAGGCGACATTCAGCAGATTGGCCGGGACCAGGCCATAGGCATCGACGAAGCGGTCGAAGTCGACGTACTTGGACAGGTGGTACAGGCTGGCGTTGCCGGCATGAAAGTCCACCGGCGTGACCAGGGTGATCAGCCCGCGGACATGCTCCGGATAGAGCGCGGCGTAGCACAGGCTCAGCGTGCCGCCCTGGCAGACGCCGAGCAGCGCGACCGGAGCGCCGCCGTGCCGGTGGCGGATGTGGGCGACGGCATCGTAGAGCAGGCCGTCGATATAATCCTCGAGGGCGAGATGGCGGTCGCCCGAGGCGGGTCGCCCCCAGTCCAGCAGGTAGACGCTGCTGCCGGTCTCGCGCAGGCTGGCGAGCACGGAGCGCTGCGGCGTGAAGTCGAGGATGTCCGGGCGGTTGACCAGCGAATAGACCACCAGCAGCGGCGGCCCCTCGCTGCCGTCCGGTGCCGGGTAGCGGTAGAGGCGGGCAGTGCCGGAGCGCCAGAGCTCTTCGTGCGGCGTCGCCGGGCCGCTCGGCAGCTTCAGCTCGCGGGCGGCTGCGCTCAGCTGCCGGAGCCGCGCCCGCATCTGATCCAGTTCATCCGCCAGCCGTGCCGTGTCAAACATCGCCCGGCGCTCGCTTGCGTGGCGCTGCCCGGCGCGCCGGGGCTTTAGGCGGCGACGGCTGCAGCTCCGCGGCATCCAGCCGCGCGCGCAGCGCATCCAGATCGGCCCGCAGTTCCCGCTCGCGGCGGCGCTGTTCCCGGCGCAGTTCGTGGATCTGAGCCTGGGTTTCGGTCAGCTCGCGGCGGGTCGGCAGCCCGGTGGACCGCAGCATGCCGTCCAGGTCTTCCTGCAGGATCAGCAGCAGCTCGCTCCAGGCATTGGTGAGCCGGCCCGTCGCCTGGGCGAATTCCTCGCTCGCCAGGACTTCCTCGTAGGCGGATTCGGCAGCCGTCAGCCAGAGCTGGTACAGCTGCCGCAGGCTCGGGGGACTGTCCAGGGCGCGCAGTGCGGCGGCGAAGCGTTCGATGGCGCCTTCGGCCGCCTGCTGCAGCTGGGCCAGGTAGTCGTCGCGGGCGGCCGCCAGCTCGGCGGCGGCGGCTTCCACCCGGTGCTGCCGGGAGGTGTCGGAGGCAGAGCTGGCAGCGTTGTGGTCGGTCGGGCGCCACCAGGCCATTGGCGCCATCATCAGCTCCGCCGGCGTCGCGCCGTCGGACAGCTGGGCCCAGGCGCGCAGCATGGCAATCCAGGGCTGCGCCTGATCCTGCCACTGGCGTTTCATGTCCTCGAAATAGCGGCGGCTCTGTTCGCGCAGCCGCTCCAGGACGTCCTCCGTCATGTCGCCGTCGGCGACCGGCTGCTCGGCCAGCGCAGCGAAGTCGGCCAGCACGCGCTGGCCTTCCTGAAAAAGACGGTCGAGGATCGCCGTCAGATCCGCGGTATCCTTCATCGGTCTGCCGCCATGCTTGCTCTCTCGTTCTTGTCGTCGCTGCTCATTCGCGGGCCAGCCGCTCCAGTTCGCGCTGCAGCTGCTCCTGCCGCACACTGGCGCGCGCGGTTTCATGCGGGGTGGCCCTGGGATTGTTCAACACCTGCTGCAATTGCACCAGGGCGGCGCTGATATCGCCGCGCAGCGCATGGTACTCCGCCATGGCCAGCTGCGGCTCGCTGCCCATGCCGGCTTCCGACGCGGACTTTGCCAGCAGCCAGTACAGCGACGGGTCGGAGGACGGCATGGCGCGGCTTAAGGTCCAGTAGGCCTTGTCCGGCATGCCCGACCGCAGCAGCGCTTCGGCATAGCCGATCCGGGCCGGGCCGTTGCCCGGATATAGCGCCAGCGCCTGCTCATACAGGGTGCGGCTGCGCGGCAGGTTGCCGGCGTCCTGCTCCAGGCGCGCCAGGGCCAGCAGCAGGCTGGGCCGTTCGCCATGGTCCTTGAGCAGCTTGCCGAGAAGGCTGCGGGCCCGATCGTAATCGCGGCTGGCCGTCAGGGCCAGCGCCAGCCCATATTGGGCGACGGCTTTCTCGCTCGCCGTCGCGCGCCGTACCTGGGCCTCGAAGTCTTCGACCCGCAGCGGGTGCGCCTTCAGCACCTCCAGTCGTTTCTGGACATAGTCGAAGGTTTCCGATTCGAAGATCCGGCTGGGTGTGAGGCTGGCCGCCCGGTTGCTCGATTCGGCGATGCGGGTTTCGGTCACCGGGTGGGTGCTGAGGTATTCCGGAGGCCGGCCCTGGTAGCGGGTGGCCAGCGCCAGCCGCTCGAAGAAGGTCGGCATGCCGTTCGGGTCCAGCTCGGCGGCCGCCAGCATGCGGATGCCCAGGTTGTCGGCTTCGTGCTCGAAGGCCCGCGAGTAGTTGAGCTGCTGCTGGATGGAGCCGGCCATGCTGGCCGCGGCGGCGGCGGTGCCGGCCTGCGAGTCCTGGCTGCCGACCAGGATGGCCGCCAGCAGCAGGGCCGCGTTCTGCAGGCTGGCCCGCTGCGAGGCCTCGATGCCGCGGGCTATGTGCCGCTGGGTGACGTGGGCGATTTCGTGCGCCAGCACGCCGGCCAGCTCGCTTTCCGAGCGGGCGCTGAGAATCAGCCCGGCATTGACCCCGATGTAGCCTCCGGGCATGGCGAAGGCATTGATGGCCGGCAGGTCGACGACGAAGAAGTGGTAGTCCAGCTCGGGGGCCTGGCTGTGAGTCGCCAGCCGCTGGCCGAGGTCCTGCAGGTAGGCGTTGACTTCGGGATCTTCCAGCAGCGGCAGTCGCCGACGGACCTCCATCATCATCCGCTGGCCGATCTCGCGCTCCTGCGCCCTGCTCAAGGTGTCGCTCGCGACCTCGCCCATGGCGGGCAGCGCCGGCGCGGCCAGGGCAGGGCCGGTCAGCAGCGCGAGCGCGACGGCGAGCGAGCGTAATGGTTTCAAGCTGCATCCTCCGGAATGGCTATAGTCTCTGACCAGGCAAGCATTCCGCCTGTTCCCAGGCGCGCTGCCGCGGCAGGACTGGCCGGCTGTGCCGTTCATGATACGCGCCACGGCGCTGCGGGCATGGCAGGCGCTTGTCCGGGCACGCCCGCCGCCGGCGCAGCAAGGGAGAACGCCCGGTCGGACGCCGGTTCAGAGCGCTTCGGTCGCGAAGTCGGCCAGCCGCGAGCGCTCGCCGCGAGCCAGGGTGATGTGGCCGCTGTGGGGCCAGTTCTTGAAGCGGTCGACCACATAGGTGAGGCCGGAGCTGGTCTCGGTCAGGTACGGGGTGTCGATCTGGGCGATGTTGCCCAGGCAGACGATCTTGGTGCCCGGGCCAGCGCGGGTGATCAGCGCCTTCATCTGCTTGGCGGTGAGGTTCTGCGCCTCGTCCAGGATCAGGTACTTGCTCAGGAAGGTGCGGCCGCGCATGAAGTTGAGCGATCGGATCTTGATCCGGCTCTGCAGGACGTCCTGGGTGGCGGCCCGTGCCCAGCTGCCGCCGGTCTCGTTCTTGGTGAGGACTTCGAGATTATCCATCAGCGCGCCCATCCAGGGCGTCATCTTTTCTTCCTCGGTGCCCGGCAGGTAGCCGATGTCCTCGCCGAGCGGCACCGTCACCCGGGTCATGATGATCTCGCTGTAGCGCTGGCGGTCCAGGGTCTGCGCGAGGCCGGCGGCGAGCGTGAGCAGCGTCTTGCCGGTGCCGGCGGCGCCGAGCAGGGTGACGAAGTCGATTCCCGGATCCAGCAGCAGGTTGAGAGCGAAGTTCTGCTCGCGGTTGCGGGCGTGGATGCCCCAGACCGATTCGGCCGGCTGGCGGTAGTCAACCAGCGGCTCGATCCAGGCGGTGTTGTCCTCGATGCTGCGGACGATGCCCTCGAAGCCGCTGGCCGGCTCGACGATGCACTGATTGATGTGCCAGTCGCCCGCCGGCAGCGGCAGCCGGTAGCCGACATGCTGCCCCAGCGTTTCCTCCCGCGCCTGGGCCCACTGTCCGGCATCGATCTCGGCGATGCCGGTGTAGAGCAGGTCGGCGTCGTCCAGCACCTGGTCGCTGAAGTAGTCCTCGGCGCGGATGCCGAGCACGATGGCGCGGATGCGCAGGTTGATGTCCTTGCTGACCAGCACCAGCTGCACGTCGGTGCGGGCCTGCTGCAGCGCCTGGGCGCTGGCGAGGATGGCGTTGTCGCCGCGGCCGCTGTTCGGCTGCAGGTCGAAATACAGCCGGCCGCGTGCTGCGGGCTCCTTGCCGCGGCTGAGCGGCAGGCCGCGGCGGATGTCGGCGGGCTCGGCGCCCTGTAGCAGTTCGTCGAGGAAGCGGCTGACCTGGCGGACGTTGCGCGCCGTCTCCGACACGCCCTTCTTGGCAGTGTCCAGCTCCTCCAGCACCGCCGCCGGCAGCACCACGTCATGTTCCTCGAAGCGGAACAGTGCGGTCGGGTCGTGCATCAGCACGCTGGTGTCCAGCAGGTAGAGACGCTTGCCCGGCCGCGGCTTCCTGGCCATGATGACCTTACTCGCCCCGTACCGCGGCCAGCACCTCGGCGGCGTGCCCCGCTACCTTGACCTTGCGCCATTCGCGACGCAGCACGCCGTCGCCGTCGATCAGGAAAGTGCTGCGCTCGATGCCGAGCACCTTGCGGCCGTACATCTTCTTTTCCTTGATGACGTCGAACAGCCGGCAGACCCGCTCGTCGGTATCGGCGAGCAGTTC
>Ga0079224_100008499_pt1 | contig 13919 bp, 10 predicted proteins | sample Stecom2015_FD_80414 | JGI IMG/M metagenome (GOLD analysis project Ga0079224, IMG submission 80414) | Agricultural soil microbial communities from Utah to study Nitrogen management - Steer compost 2015 | ecosystem: Environmental > Terrestrial > Soil > Agricultural land | place: USA: Utah... | reverse complement strand
TACCGGTTCGCCCCGGAGATCGCCGCCTGCGGCGCGCTCGGGGCGGCGGCGGTGGTGCTGACCGCGGCCGCGTTCCGGGTCCCCCAGGTGGGGCCGGTGCTGGCGCTGGCCGCCGGGTCCTCGGTGCTGGTGCTGCTGGTCCGGGTGGTCGGCATGCTGGAGGAGAACGGCACCCTCACCCGGATGCTGCACACCCGCGAGGGCCACTTCCACGAGCTGGCCCGCAACAGCGGCGACGTCATCCTCATCCTGGAGCAGGACGGCCGGGTGTTCTACGCCAGCCCGGGCGCCGCCGAGTCGTTCGGCTACCGGCTGGACGACCTGGTGGCAGAGCCGGTCACCGCGATCGTGCACCCGGAGGACCTGCCGCGCACGGCGAGCGTCGCCCGGGTGTTCGAGCGGTCCGGCGGCGGGCCGGAGAGCGTGCACCTGCGGGTGCGGGCGCGCGCCGGGGACGGCACCTGGCGGCACACCGAGTCCACCGTCTCGCTGTACGAGCAGCCGGGCGAGCCGGACCGGCTGCTGGTGACCACCCGGGACATCAGCGCCCAGGTGGCGCTGGAGGACCAGGTCAACCACCTGACCTTCCACGACGGGCTGACCGGCCTGCCCAACCGGGCCTACCTGGAGGAGCGGACCCGGGAGATGCTGGCCCGGCGGGAGGCGGGCACCGGCGGCGCCGGCGAGATCGCCGCGATCTTCCTGGACCTGGACGGCTTCACCGCGGTCAACGACTCCGCCGGGCACAGCTTCGGCGACTACCTGCTGGCGCAGGCGGCGCGTCGGCTGCGGGCCACCTCCACCTCCGGGGTGACCCTGGCGCGCTGGGGCGGCGACGAGTTCGCCGTGCTGGTCGAGGGGGGCGAGCACGCGCAGCGCGTCGCCGACCTGGCCGAGCGGCTGGCCCGGGTGATCGGCGCGGAGCCGTTCCAGATCGCCGGGCGCGAGGTGGTGCTGACCGCCAGCGCCGGGGTGGCCTTCGCGGAGAAGGGCATGGACGCCGGCGAGCTGATGCGCAACGCCGACATGGCGCTGGCCCGGGCCAAGGAGCAGGGCGGCGGCCGGATGGAGATCTACGCCGCGGACATGCACGCCCGGGTGGTCGGCCGGCTGGAGCTGCAGGCGCAGCTGCGCCAGGCGCTCGCCGACGGCGACTTCACCCTGGAGTATCAGCCGGTGGTGGACCTGGAGAGCTCCCAGGTGACCGCGGTGGAGGCGCTGGTGCGCTGGCGGCGCGGCGGCGAGTCGGTGATGCCGGAGGAGTTCATCGGGCCGGCGGAGGAGTCCGGGCTGATCGTCCCGCTGGGGGAGTGGATCCTCCGCGAGGCCTGCGAGAAGGTCGCGGTGTGGCGGGCCGCGGACTGGGACATCGAGCTGTCGGTGAACCTGTCGGTCAAGCAGATCCTGTCGCCGCGGTTCGTGGAGACGGTGGCCGGGGCGCTGGAGGACAGCGGGCTGCCGGCCCGGGTGCTCACCCTGGAGGTCGACGAGGAGGTCCTGCTGGAGGACCCCGGCGAGGCGGTGGAGCGGCTCTCCGCGCTGCGCCGGCTGGGCGTGCGGCTGGCCATCGACGACTTCGGGATGGGGTACGCCTCCCTGGCGCACCTGCGCGAGCTGCGGGTGGACACCATCAAGATCGACCCGTCGTTCATCCGCGACCTGGGCACCGACGGCACCGTCACGCTGCTCACCCACACCATCATCCGGCTCGGCCAGGACCTGGGGGTCCAGGTGGTGGCCGAGGGCATCGAGCGCCCGGAGCAGCTGGAGAAGCTGCGCTCCATGGGGTGCGGCCACGGCCAGGGCTTCCTGGTGGCGCGGCCGATGGCGGCGGAGGGCATGGAGGCGCTGGTCGGCGGAGCGGGCCTGCCGCTGTGATCCGCCCGGGGCCCGTTCGGGACCCGTCCGAATGCCGAGACGGGCGGTGCGCCGCCCGGGTGCACCTGGGCTGACCTGCGATCCTCCGCGTCGACGCCGGTCGTATGCTGGAAGTCACATCTCAAACTCTGAGACATTCTGGAGAATCGGTTGACGGGCGGCGCGCCCTCGGCCAATGTTGACATCGTGCAGAGCAACTTCCGCCTCATTCTCGTACTTGGTCGGCGCGCAGCCAGCTGACCGAGTCAATCGCTGCGCGCGCCCTCCGACCGCTCCGAGCGGTGGAGGGTTTTTTGTTGCCAGGCACACCCGACTACGAGCCCTCCGAAGGATCTTGTGATGACCGATCAGATGACCGGAGCCCAATCGCTCATCAGGTCGCTGGAGCACGCCGGTGTCGACGTGGTGTTCGGGATCCCCGGCGGCGCGATCCTGCCCGCCTACGACCCGCTCTACGACTCGCGCAAGGTCCGGCACATCCTCATGCGCCACGAGCAGGGCGCGGGGCACGCCGCGGAGGGCTACGCCTACGCCACCGGCAAGCCCGGGGTCTGCATGGCGACCAGCGGCCCGGGCGCCACCAACCTGGTCACCCCGATCGCCGACGCGCACATGGACTCGGTCCCGATGGTCGCCATCACCGGCCAGGTCGCCACCCCCTCGATCGGCACCGACGCCTTCCAGGAAGCCGACATCAGCGGCATCACGATGCCGATCACCAAGCACAACTTCCTGGTCAAGCGGGCCGAGGACATCCCGCGGACGATCGCCGAGGCGTTCCACATCGCCTCCACCGGCCGCCCCGGCCCGGTCCTGGTCGACATCGCCAAGGACGCGCTGCAGGGCGAGGCGGCGTTCGCCTGGCCGAACCGGCTCGACCTGCCCGGCTACCGCCCGGTCACCAAGCCGCACGGCAAGCAGGTGCGCGAGGCCGCCCGGATGATCGCCGAGGCCCGCCGCCCGGTGCTCTACGTCGGCGGCGGGGTGCTGCGCGCCGGCGCCCACCAGGAGCTGCGCATCCTCGCCGAGCTGACCGGCGTCCCGGTGGTCTCCACCCTGATGGCCCGCGGCGTCTTCCCCGACACCCACCCGCAGAGCCTGGGCATGCCGGGCATGCACGGCACCGTCGCCGCGGTCGGCGCGCTGCAGAAGGCCGACCTCATCGTCGCGCTGGGCGCCCGGTTCGACGACCGGGTCACCGGCCGGCTGGACACCTTCGCGCCGGACGCCAAGATCGTGCACGCCGACATCGACCCGGCGGAGATCTCCAAGAACCGCCACGCCGACGTGCCGATCGTCGGCGACTGCCGCGAGGTCCTGGCCGACCTGGTCGTCGCGGTCCGCAAGGACCAGTCCGAGGGGCGGCAGGGCGACTACGCCGCCTGGTGGGCCCAGCTGGACCGGCTGCGCGACGTCTACCCGCTGGGCTACGACGTCCCGGAGGACGGCAGCCTGGCCCCGCAGCACGTCATCCAGCGGCTGGGCGAGATCGTCGGCCCGGAGGCGGCCTACGTCGCCGGCGTCGGCCAGCACCAGATGTGGGCCGCGCAGTTCGTCTCCTACGACAACCCGGGGACCTTCATCAACTCCGGCGGCCTGGGCACCATGGGCTTCTCCGTCCCGGCGGCGCTGGGCGCCCAGGTCGGAGCCCCGGACCGGACCACCTGGGCGGTGGACGGCGACGGCTGCTTCCAGATGACCAACCAGGAGCTGGCCACCTGCGCGGTGGAGAACATCCCGATCAAGGTCGCGGTGGTCAACAACGGCAACCTGGGCATGGTCCGGCAGTGGCAGACCCTCTTCTACGAGGGCCGCTACTCCAACACCGAGCTGCGCACCGCACCCGACGCGAAGAAGGTCCGCATCCCGGACTTCGTCCGGCTCGCCGAGGCGTACGGTTGTGTCGGGCTGCGCTGCGAGCGCGCCGAGGACGTCGACGCCACCATCGAGAAGGCGATGGCGATCGACGACGCCCCGGTCGTGGTGGACTTCACCGTCAACGCCGATGCCATGGTCTGGCCGATGGTCGGCCCCGGCATCAGCAACGACAACATCCAGTACGCGCGCAACATGGCGCCGGACTGGGAGCACGAGGACTGACGAGGACCGACGAGGACGACAAGGAACCAGTCATGACCCAGCACACGCTCGCGGTCCTCGTGGAGGACACCCCCGGCATCCTCGCCCGGGCCTCGGCGCTGTTCTCCCGCCGCGGTTTCAACATCCACTCCCTCAGCGTCAGCACCACGGAGTACGAGGGACTGTCCCGCATGACGATCGTGGTCAACTGCGACCGCCACCCTCTGGAGCAGGTGACCAAGCAGCTCAACAAGCTCGTGAACGTCATCAAGATCGTCGAGATGGACAACGACGCATCGGTCCGCAGGGAGCTGCTCCTGGCGAAGGTGAAGACCGACGCCGCCAGCCGCCCGCACGTCATCCAGACCGCCGAGCTGTTCCGCGCGAACATCGTGGACGTCTCATCGGACGTGGTCGTCATCGAGGCCACCGGCAGACCCGAGAAGCTCGATGCGCTCATCCGCAACCTGGAGCCGTACGGAATCAAGGAACTGGTGAAGTCCGGGACGGTCGCGCTCGGCCGCGGCCCCCGGTCCATCACCGACCGGTCGCTGCGCCCCGTCGAACGCAGCGCCTGAACGGACCCCTGGACCGGCCCGGGACGGCCCCGGGCCCGACGACGAAGAATCACGAGCAAGGAGCGAGCCGAAGTGGCAGCACAGATGTACTACGACGACGACGCCGACCTGAGCATCGTCCAGGGGCGCAAGGTAGCCGTCATCGGTTACGGCAGCCAGGGGCACGCGCACGCGCTGTCGCTCCGCGACTCCGGCGTCGACGTGCGGATCGGCCTGGCCGAGGGCTCCAAGAGCCGGGCCAAGGCCGAGGAGGAGGGGCTGCGCGTCCTCACCCCCGCCGAGGCGGCCCGCGAGGCGAACCTGATCATGGTGCTGGTCCCCGACCACATCCACCGCGACCTCTACGCCAAGGAGATCGCCCCCAACCTGCAGGAGGGCGACGCGCTCTTCTTCGGCCACGGCTTCTCCATCCGCTACGAGCTGATCGTCCCGCCGGCCGGGGTGGACGTCGCGATGGTCGCCCCCAAGGGCCCGGGCCACCTGGTCCGCCGCCAGTTCGAGGAGGGGCGCGGCGTCCCGGTCCTGGTCGCGGTCGAGCAGGACCCCTCCGGCACCGCCTGGGACCTGGCGCTCTCCTACGCCAAGGGGATCGGCGGCACCCGCGCCGGCGCGCTGAAGACCACCTTCACCGAGGAGACCGAGACCGACCTCTTCGGCGAGCAGGCGGTGCTCTGCGGCGGCCTGGCCGAGCTGATCAAGGCGGGCTTCGCCACCCTCACCGAGGCCGGCTACCAGCCCGAGGTCGCCTACTTCGAGTGCCTGCACGAGGTCAAGCTGATCGTCGACCTCATGTACGAGGGCGGCATCTCCAAGATGAACTGGTCGGTCTCGGACAACGCCGAGTACGGCGGCTACACCCGCGGCCCGCGGGTGGTCACCGACCAGACCCGCGAGGAGATGCGCCGCATCCTGGCCGAGGTCCAGGACGGCACCTACGCCCGGGAGCTGGTGGCCGAGTTCGACGCCGGCCGGCCGAACTTCCTCAAGCGCCGCGAGGCGGAGCAGAACGAGCCGATCGAGAAGGTCGGCGCGGAGCTGCGCCCCCTGATGAGCTGGCTGAAGGGCTGACGCCCGGACGGGGCCCGGCGGCCGGGAGGCCGCCGGGCCCCTGCCGTTTCCGGTGCACCTCACCGCCGGTGATCCCGACCCCGGCAGTAGACTTTTCCCTGGCCGAAGCACCCGACAGCCGCTCGCGAAACCTAAGGAACAAGCTGTGCCCAAGCCCGCAGTACTCGTCGCGGAAGAACTCTCGCCCGCCGGACTCGCCCTGCTGGAGGACGACTTCGAGGTCCGCCGCACCGACGGCGCCGACCGGTCCCAACTGCTGCCGGCCCTCGCCGACGTCGACGCCCTCATCGTGCGCAGCGCCACCCGGGTGGACGCCGAGGCGCTGGCCGCGGCCCCGAAGCTGAAGGTCGTCGCGCGCGCCGGCGTCGGTCTGGACAACGTCGACGTGGACGCCGCCACCAAGGCTGGCGTGCTGGTGGTCAACGCGCCCACCTCCAACATCGTCAGCGCCGCGGAGCAGGCGGTGAACCTGCTGCTGGCCTCGGCCCGGAACACCGCCCCGGCGCACAACGCGCTGGTCAACGGCGAGTGGAAGCGCTCCAAGTACACCGGTGTGGAGGTCTACGACAAGACCGTCGGCATCGTCGGCCTGGGGCGGATCGGCGCCCTGGTGGCCCAGCGGCTCTCCGCGTTCGGCACCCGGGTGCTCGCCTACGACCCGTTCGTCCAGCCGGCCCGCGCCGCGCAGATCGGCGTGCACATGGTCACCCTGGACGAGCTGCTGGAGCAGGCCGACTTCATCACCATCCACCTGCCGAAGAACAAGGACACCGTCGGCCTCATCGGCGACGAGGCGCTGTCCAAGGTCAAGCCGACCGTGCGGATCATCAACGCCGCGCGCGGCGGGATCCTGGACGAGGCCGCGCTCTACCGGGCCCTCAAGGAGGGGCGGGTGGCCGGCGCCGGCATCGACGTGTGGGCCAGCGAGCCGTGCACCGACAGCCCGCTGTTCGAGTTCGAGAGCGTCGTGGTCGCCCCGCACCTGGGCGCCAGCACGCACGAGGCGCAGGAGAAGGCCGGCACCCAGGTCGCCCGCTCGGTGAAGCTGGCGCTGTCCGGCGAGTTCGTCCCGGACGCGGTCAACGTCCAGGGCGGCGCGGTGGCCGAGGAGGTCAAGCCGGGCCTGCCGCTGACCGAGAAGCTCGGCCGGATCTTCACCGCGGTGGCCGGCGGCCTGGCCGCCCGGATCGACGTCGAGGTGCGCGGCGAGATCGCCGAGCACGACGTCAAGGTGATCGAGCTGGCCGCGCTCAAGGGCGTCTTCGGCGGCGTCGTGGAGGAGGCGGTGACCTTCGTCAACGCCCCGCTGCTGGCCAAGGAGCGGGGCGTCGAGGTGAACCTGGTCACCGGGGACGGCGACTCCGACTGGCGGAACCTGATCAGCGTGCGCGGCGTGCTCGCCGACGGGCGCCAGGTATCGGTGTCGGGCACCCTCACCGGGCCGCGGCAGACCGAGAAGCTGGTGGAGCTGAACGGCTACTCGATGGAGATCGGGCTCAGCGACCACATGGCCTTCTTCTCCTACGACGACCGCCCCGGCATCGTGGGCGCGGTCGGCGCGCTGCTCGGCGAGGCCGCGGTGAACATCGCGGGCATGCAGGTCAGCCGGGACGAGCAGGGCGGCAAGGCGCTGATCACGCTCACCGTGGACTCGGCCATCCCGGCGCCGACGCTGGAGGCGATCTCCACCGAGATCCGCGCGGAGACCACCCGCCAGGTGGACCTGGAGGACTAGCCCTCCCGGGCCGCATCAGGCGGGCCGCTCGCGCACGGCGCGGGCGGCCCGCCGCCGTTCTCCGCCCGTCCCGCGGCCGCGGGACGGGCGGGAACAGACTTCGGGGCCTCCCCGCTCTGGCCGATTGTTTTCACGTCCGATATTCTGTCGTCCGAGGAAATCCGCCGGAGCGACTCCGCCCGGCGGCGGCGCTTCCGCCGGCCGGGCCCGCATCGGGTTCCGCGCGGCGGCCACCGGTCAGGCGATCCCCACCGGTCCCGGCGCCCCGATGTCCCGTCCCCGCGCCCGCCCGTCCGGACGATCCGGATCTCCAGGGCCTGCGCGAACGCACATCCCATTCGCCATTCCTCTGTTTTCCGCGTATCCGAGGAGGATCGCCGTGTACGACACCGATGAGACCCCGGCCCAGGACCGCGACGAGGCGCAGCGCGCGCTGCAGGACGCCTTCGAGCGCAGGGACAACGGCGCACCCGAGCGGTGGTGAGGCGCTAGAGTTGTCTCACAGGATGTCCTCCCGGTCTCAGAATGCGAGAAGGTAGGGGTCGGGAGGGCGAAGGCCGAGCGAAGGAAGTCTGGGGCAGGTATGGGTGAGCGCACCGTGAAGTTGGCCGTCATCGGCGGGGACGGCATCGGCCCCGAGGTCGTGGCCGAAGGGCTGCGGGTGCTCTCCGCGGTGGCCCCCGCGCACGGCCTCTCCTTCGAGACCACCCACTACGACCTGGGCGCCCGGCGCTGGCACGCCACCGGCGAGACCCTCACCGACGAGGTCGAGCAGGAGCTGCGCGGCCACGACGCGATCCTGCTCGGCGCGGTGGGCGACCCCTCGGTGCCCAGCGGGGTGCTGGAGCGCGGCCTGCTGCTCCGGCTCCGCTTCGCCTTCTCGCACTACGTCAACCTGCGGCCGGTCCGGCTCTACCCGGGCGTGGCCACCCCGCTGGCCGACCGCGGACCGGACGACATCGACATGCTCGTGGTCCGCGAGGGCACCGAGGGCCCCTACGCCGGCATGGGCGGCGTGCTCCGCAAGGGCACCCCGGACGAGATCGCCACCCAGGACAGCGTCAACACCCGGATGGGCGTGGAGCGGGTGGTCCGCTACGCCTTCGCCAAGGCCGCCGAGCGCCCGCGCAAGAAGCTCACCCTGGTGCACAAGGACAACGTGCTCACCTACGCCGGCGACCTGTGGCAGCGCACCGTGCGCGCGGTCGGTGAGGAGTACCCGCAGGTCAGCGTGGACTACAGCCATGTCGACGCGGCCGCGATGTTCTTCGTGAACCAGCCGGAGCGGTTCGACGTGATCGTCACCGACAACCTGTTCGGCGACATCATCACCGACATCGGCGCCGCGATCACCGGCGGCATCGGCCTTGCCGCCAGCGGCAACATCAACCCGGAGAACGCCTTCCCGAGCATGTTCGAGCCGGTGCACGGCTCGGCCCCGGACATCGCCGGCCAGGGCAAGGCCGACCCCACCGCGACCGTGCTCTCGGTCGCCCTGATGCTGGACCACCTGGGCGCGCCGGAGGCCGCCCGGCGGGTCGAGCAGGCGGTCGCCGAAGACCTCGAGGTCCGCGCCAAGGAGGGGAGCACCCGCTCCACCTCCCAGATCGGCGACGACCTGGTGGCCCGAGTAGCCCGGCAGGGCTGAGCCGCACGGCGGCCCGGCCCTGCCCTTTCGAGTGAACGGGCGCGGCCGGGCCGCCGAAGAAGCGTGCGCTGCGGGCGCGCCCGTCCCCGGACCTCGTCCGGGAGGGCGCGCCCTTTTCCGTGCCGGCCGTGCACAGGCTTGAGATCGGCACTGGCCCGGGGTGCGCCGATTCCGCCAGACTGGATTGCGGACCGGCAGCGCTGCCGGCCCATGTAGGTGAGAGGACCTGAGAAACCCATGAGCAACGGCACCACCACAAGCGGGTTGACGTTCGATGTCCGGCCGTCCTCCCAGCGGAAGACCCCGCAGGAGCGAGCGGCGCTGCTGGACAGCCCCGGGTTCGGAAACGTGTTCACCGACCACATGGTCACCATCCGCTACACCGAGGGGAAGGGCTGGCACGACGCCCGCCTCGAGCCCTACGGGCCGCTGAGCCTCGACCCGGCCACCAAGGCCCTGCACTACGCCCAGGAGATCTTCGAAGGGCTCAAGGCCTACCGGCACCCCGACGGCAGCATCGCAGCCTTCCGCCCGGACGCCAACGCCCGGCGGATGAACCGCAGCGCCCGGCGGATGGCCATGCCGGAGCTGCCGGAGGAGGTGTTCATCGAAGCCATCGAGCTGCTGCTGAAGCACGACGCGGAGTGGGTGCCCACCCAGGAGGACGCCAGCCTCTACCTGCGTCCCTACATGATCGCCACCGAGGTCGGCCTCGGCGTCAACGGGCCCTCCTCGTCCTACCTGTTCGGGGTGATCGCCTCCCCGTCCGGCCCGTACTTCACCGGCGGCGTCAAGCCGGTCACCGTCTGGCTGAGCGAGGACTACACCCGCGCGGCACCGGGCGGCACCGGCGAGGCCAAGTTCGCCGGCAACTACGCGGCCAGCTTCCTGGCCCAGGCCCAGGCCGTCGAGCAGGGCTGCGACCAGGTCGTCTGGCTGGACGCGGTGGAGCACCGCTGGGTCGAGGAGATGGGCGGGATGAACCTGTTCTTCGTCCTCGGCTCCGGCGAGGACGCGCGGCTGCTCACCCCCGGGCTCACCGGCACGCTGCTGCCCGGCATCACCCGCGACTCGCTGCTCAAGCTCGCCCCCGAGCTCGGCATCCCCGCCGAGGAGGGGCGGATCTCCACCGAGGAGTGGCGCCAGGGCGCGCTCAGCGGCGAGATCTCCGAGGTGTTCGCCTGCGGCACCGCCGCGGTCATCACCCCGGTCGGGCACGTCAAGAGCGCCCAGGGCGCCTTCGACATCGGCGACGGCACCCCGGGCCCGGTGACCATGCGGCTGCGCGAGGAGCTCGTCGCGCTGCAGTACGGCAAGCGGTCGGACGGCCACGGCTGGGTCCGCGCCCTCGCCTGACCCCTGCACCTGCGCGCACCTGAGCGGCCGGGCCCCGCGGCGACCCCGCAGGGCCCGGCCCCGTCCGGATCCAGGACCACTCGTCTCGAATGATGAGACATTTCCGCGGTGAACTCCGGATTTCCGCGGCGCGTATGGCACACTGATCGCGTGCCGTCTCAGGTGATCATTATCGTGAGGCGCGCCGGCTGAACGGACCCCGCCGGCGCGCCGACCTCTCGTGTCCACGAGGGGTCTTTTTTATTGCACCACCCGGTGCGCCGCTGGGCGAGACGCCGCCGACAGCATCCGACTCGGGAGTTCCACCGATGCCAGACGACAGCTTCCACGTCTTCGACACCACCCTGCGCGACGGCGCCCAGCGAGAGGGCGTCACCCTGACCGTCGCCGACAAGCTCGCCATCGCGGGCCTGCTCGACGAGTTCGGCGTGGGGTTCATCGAGGGCGGCTGGCCGGGGGCCAACCCCAAGGACACCGAGTTCTTCCAGCGGGCTTCACAAGAGCTCGACCTGGAGCACGCGCAGCTCACCGCGTTCGGCGCGACCCGCCGACCGGGTGCGCGAGCGGCCGACGACCCTCAGGTCGCCGCGCTGCGCGAATCGGGTGCCCCGGTGGTGACCCTGGTCGCCAAGAGCGACATCCGCCACGTCGAGCGCGCCCTGCGCACCACCGGCGAGGAGAACCTCGCGATGATCGCCGACACCGTCGCGCACCTCAAGGAGTGCGGCCGCCGGGTCTTCCTCGACTGCGAGCACTTCTTCGACGGCTACCGGTACGACCCCGGCTACGCCCTGGACGTGGTCCGGGCGGCCGGGGCGGCCGGTGCCGACGCCGTGGTGCTCTGCGACACCAACGGCGGCATGCTCCCGCCCGGGGTGGGGCGGACCGTCGCCGAGGTGCTGGAGGCGACCGGGGTGCGGCTGGGCGTGCACGCCCAGGACGACACCGGGTGCGCGGTGGCCAACACGCTGGCCGCGGTGGACGCCGGCGCCACCCATGTGCAGTGCACCGCCAACGGCTACGGCGAGCGGGTCGGCAACGCCAACCTGTTCTCCGTGGTGGCGGCCCTGGAGCTCAAGTACGGCCGCCGGGTGCTGCCGCGGGGGCGCCTGGCCGAGGCCTCCCGGGTCTCCGCGGCCATCGCCGAGCTGGTCAACATCGCCCCCGCCACCCACCAGCCCTACGTCGGCGTCTCGGCGTTCGCGCACAAGGCCGGGCTGCACGCCTCGGCGATCAAGGTCGACCCCGACCTGTACCAGCACACCGACCCCGCGCTGGTCGGCAACGGCATGCGGATGCTGGTCTCGGACATGGCCGGGCGGGCCTCGGTGGAGCTCAAGGCCGAGGAGCTCGGCGTGGAGCTGGGCGGCGACCGGGCCCTGGTCGGCCGGGTGGTGGACCGGGTCAAGGAGATGGAGCAGGCCGGGTACAGCTTCGAGGCGGCCGACGCCTCGCTGGAGCTGCTGCTCCGCGAGGAGCGGGGCGACCGGCCGCGCTACTTCACCGCAGAGTCCTGGCGGGCCATCACCGAGCGCCGCGCCGACGGCGCCTCGGTCAGCGAGGCCACGGTGAAGCTGCACGTCAAGGGCGAGCGGGTGATCACCACCGCGGAGGGCAACGGCCCGGTCAACGCCCTGGACCGCGCGCTGCGCAGCGCGGTGGAGGGCGTCTACACCGCGCTCGGCGGCATCCAGCTCGCCGACTACAAGGTCCGCATCCTGGACGGCGGCGGTGGCACCGGCGCGGTCACCCGGATCCTGATCACCTTCGGCGACGGCCGCGGCGAGTGGACCACGGTCGGCGTCGGCGAGAACGTCATCGACGCCTCCTGGACCGCCTTGGAGCAGGCCATCACCTACGGCCTGATGCGCCAGGGCTACCCGGCACCTTAGCCGCCGCCGGCGGGAGAGGGCGGTGACGGCGACCGCGGGCGAACGCCCCGCCGCCCGCCCTCTCCCCGTCGATCCCGGCGTTGCGGCCCTGACAGAGCGCCCTGAGAGACCGCTGGGCATGCGGGCGGTCACCCGGTACGCCGCCTCGCGCTTACCCCGCCGACCCGCGGTCGAGCCGCTCCGCGATGGAGCCCGACGACATCGAAGACCGCGCACGGCCCGCCACAGCCCACCCCCGTTGATCTCAGGGGTCGACCCAGCCGTTGGGTTCGCAACCGTTCAGGCCCAGGGTCTGCTGCTGCATCACCGGGGCGGGTTCGCCGGCGCCCGGGCAGCTCACGTGGCCGTGCCCCAGGGCGTGGCCGATCTCGTGGTTGAGCACGTAGATCCGGTATGTCTCCAGGTCGTCGCCGAACTCCTCGACCGCGTCCACCCACCGGTTCTGGTTGATGACCGCGCGGTTGCCGGTGGTGCAGGAGGTGTAGCCGTTGGTCCGCAGCGGGGCGCAGAGCGCGTCCACCGTGGCGGGGGCGGCCAGCACCACCTGGACGTCCATCGGGCCGTCGTCGACCCGCTCGAAGGACATCCCCTCCGCGGCCCAGCCGCGCTCGTCGTCCAGCACGGTCTCCACCGCGGCGGCGAAGTCCTCGGCCTCGCCCGGCAGGCCGTCCTCCACCGCGACCGTGTAGCGCTTGACCGTGCCGTCGCCGACCGGGTCGGAGCCGCCCGGTACGACGGTCAGCTCGCCGTCGGCGGAGTCCACCGCGCCGACCACGGAGCGCAGCAGCGGCGGGGCCTCCTCTTCCTCGTCCTTCCCGGCGTCTTCGCCGGTCTCCTCCGCGGCCTGCTGCGGCTCCCGCGAAGGCGGGTCGGGCGGTGCCTGCGCCTCGTCGGAACCGGAGGGAAGCCGGTCCAGGACCAGGAAGGCGCAGCCGAGGGCGATGACGAGCAGCCCGATGAGCAGCTCGGGCCGGCGGCGGCGCCGGGGGGAGGAACCGGTTCGCGGGTCAGGCATGGGCAGCGGCGGACTTCCTGGGTTCGGCGGTGGGAAGGCCACCTAGCATCGCAGAAAACGGGGCCGGGCGAGACCGGCCCCGTCCGTGTCCCGGGTCAGCCGCGCCCCTCGACCACGTGCTCGATCACCTCGAAGCCCCACAGCTCGCTGCCGGTGGCGGCCGGGCCGCCGTGGCCATGGCCGTGCCCGTGACCGTGGCCCTCCCCGGCCTCGGCGGCGGCGCGGGCGTGCCCCTCGCGGAACGCGGCGCTCTCCAGCCAGGCGCGGAACGACTCCTCGTCCTTCCACCGGGTGTAGACGATGTAGCGGTCGGTGCCCTCCACCGGGCGCAGCAGCTGGAACTCCTCGAAACCGGGCTGCCCCTCGACCAGTCCGGCCCGCTTGGCGAACCGCTCCTCCAGAGCGGGACCGGACCCCTCGGGCACGGTCAGCACGTTGAACTTGACGACGCTCGGCATGGCGGCGTCCCCCGCTTCCGTATCGGTAGGCCTGTCTGCTGGGGCCAGTCTCCACCACAGGGCGGCCCCCGGGCGCGCAGGGGCCCGGTGGGCCTCCTTTGAGGGTGGTGGTGGGTGACGGGTTGGGGAGGGTGTGGCCTGGAGGGCCTCCTTTGAGGGTGGTGGTGGGTGACGGGTTGGGGAGGGTGTGGCCTGGAGGGCCTCCTTTGAGG
>Ga0079224_100008498_pt1 | contig 13919 bp, 14 predicted proteins | sample Stecom2015_FD_80414 | JGI IMG/M metagenome (GOLD analysis project Ga0079224, IMG submission 80414) | Agricultural soil microbial communities from Utah to study Nitrogen management - Steer compost 2015 | ecosystem: Environmental > Terrestrial > Soil > Agricultural land | place: USA: Utah... | reverse complement strand
TCTACGCCGCGCTCGGCGGGCACGTCGAGCGGATCCGCGACCTGGCCGACGTCGTCGCGCGCGAGCGGCATCGCATCGAGCCGCTCGACGCGCGCAATCCGTGGCCGCTCGCCGCGGGCGATCCGCCCGCAGAGGCCGGCCGATGAGCGGTGCCTGCCGCGCACGGCTGCCCGACGGCCGCTGGCATTTCCAGCACGGCCCGATCGACCTGATCCTCGCCGCCGAGGGCGATCCGCGCGTCGTCGACGATGCGCGCGAGGCGGCGTGGCTGCGCTTCGAGGGCCTGCTCGCGGAGCTGGTCGGCGAGCTCGCGCTGCTGCGCACGCCGTGCCCGTTTTCCGGTCCGCCGCCGCGGGCGGTCGGCCCGGTCGCGCGGCGCATGATCGACGCCTGCGCCCCGTTCGCCAGACGCTACCGGTTGTTCATCACGCCGATGGCGGCGGTCGCCGGCAGCGTCGCGCAGGAGATCGTCGGCTTCTTCGCGCGCGACGGCGTGCGGCGCGCGTGGGTCAACAATGGCGGCGACGCCGCGTTCTGGCTGTCGGAGGGTGCATCGCTCGACGTCGGCGTCGTCGCCGACGTCTCGGCGCCGGCCATCGATGCGCGGCTGCACGTGTCGCATGCAGATGCCGCGCGCGGCGTCGCGACCTCCGGCTGGCGCGGGCGCAGCCTGTCGCTGGGGATCGCCGATGCGGTGACGGTCGTCGCCGCCGGTGCCGCGCAGGCCGACGCGGCAGCCACGCTGGTGGCCAACGCGGTGAACGTCGAGCACGCCGGCGTGCGGCGTGCGCCCGCCAGTCGCGTGCGCGACGACAGCGACCTCGGCGAGCGGCTCGTCACGGTCGACGTGTCGCCGCTTCCGGCGCACGCGGTCGAGGCCGCGCTCGACGCCGGCGAGCGATTCGCGCGCCGCTGCGTCGCCGCCGGCGAAATCGTCCAGGCGATGTTGTCGCTGCAGGGACGTTCACGTATCGTCGTCGGACGACGAATCGAGGCGCTGGCATGATCGAGGTACGCCGCATCCGGACGCAGGTCGAGGACATCTTCCACGAGTTCGGTCCGCGCGCGGCGGCGCCGCAGCGCCGCGGCGTGCTCGCGGTCGTGCTCGGCAATCCCTTCGCCCACCGCTACGAGCCCGACATCCAGCCGATGATGGACGCGATGAAGCCGCTCGGCGTCGAGCTCGCGCAGCGCCTGCTCGAGGCCATGCGCGTCGAGCCCCGACGCATCGAGTCGTACGGCAAGGGCGGCATCGTCGGCGCCGGCGGCGAGTCGGAGCACGGGCATCTGTGGCACGTGCCTGGCGGCTACGCGATGCGCACGCTGCTCGAGCGGCACGGCGTCTCCACGAAGGCGATCGTCCCGTCGAACACGAAGGTCGGTGTGCCGGGCGCGAGCATCGACCTGCCGCTCACGCACGTGAACGCGAGCTACGTGCGCAGCCATTTCGACACGATCGAGGTGTCGGTGCCCGGCGCGCCGGCCGCCGACGAGATCGTGTTCTTTCTCGCGATGAGCACCGGCGCGCGCGTGCACGAGCGCGTCGGCGGCCTGCGCGCCGACGAGATCCAGGGCGTCGACGGCCTGCGCTAGAAGAAGAGGAGGCAGGGCGCTCGCGCGTCAGCGGCGTTCCGCAAAGGAGAACGAGGAGAAACGAATGCCCGTCGAGATCCGCAAGCTGATCGTCACGGTCGACGAAACCCACCGCGAGATGGGACGCGAAGTGAAGCCGCCCACGCGGCGCGCGGCCGCGGTCGCCGTGATCGCCAATCCCTGCGCCGGCCGCTACGTCGAGCAGCTCGACGAGCTGATGGCGATCGGCGAGGCGCTCGGCGGCCTGCTCGGCACGCGCTGCGTGGAGGCGCTCGGCATCGCCCCCGACGCCGCCGAGAGCTACGGCAAGGCGGCGATCGTCGGCGAGCGCGGCGAGCTCGAGCACGCGGCGGCGATCCTGCACCCGAAGCTCGGTGCGCCGCTGCGCAAGGCGGTGGGCAAGGGGGCCGCGCTGGTGCCGTCGGCGAAGAAGATCGGCGGGCCGGGCACCGCGATCGACGTTCCGCTCGGGCACAAGGACGCCGCTTTCGTGCGCAGCCACTTCGATGCGATCGAGGTGCGCGTGCCCGATGCGCCGCGCGCCGACGAGATCGTCGTCGCGGTGGCCGTCACCGACAGCGGCCGCCCGCTCGCACGCGTCGGCGGGCTGCAGAAAAGCGAGATCGAAGGCAAGGACGGTCTGCGTTGACTTGCGTTGACTGACTCTCAACAGGAGACGACGATGAGAAGAACGATCACTGCGCTGCTGTTCGGCTTCGCGTTCGCCGCCGTAGCCGCAGGCGCACACGCGCAGCAGTCGCAGCCGCCGATCCGCATCGGCGAGCTGAACAGCTACAAGGCGCAGCCGGCCTTCCTCGAGCCGTACCGCAAGGGCTGGGAGCTCGCGCTCGAGGAGATCAACGCCGCCGGGGGGCTGCTCGGACGCAAGGTCGAGATCGTCTCCCGCGACGACAACGGCAACCCCGGCGATGCGGTGCGCGTGGCCGAGGAGCTCGTCTCGCGCGAGAAGGTCGATCTGCTCTTCGGCACCTTCCTGTCGCACATCGGACTGGCCGTCACCGATTTCGCCAAGCAGCGCAAGGTCTTCTTCCTCGCCGCCGAGCCGCTCACCGACAAGATCACCTGGGCCGACGGCAACCGCTACACCTATCGCCTGCGTCCGACCACGTACATGCAGACGGCGATGCTGGTCCCCGAGGCGGTGAAGCTCAACAAGAAGCGCTGGGCGGTCGTCTACCCGAACTACGAGTACGGCCAGTCGGCGGTCGACACCTTCAAGAAGCTGATGAAGGCGCAGCAGCCCGACGTCGAGTTCGTCGCCGAGCAGGCGCCGGGCCTCGGGCGAGTCGACGCCGGGGCGGTCGTGCAGGCGTTGAACGACGCCAAGCCCGACGCGATCTTCAACGTGCTGTTCGGCGCCGACCTCACCAAGTTCGTGCGCGAAGGCAACACGCGCGAGCTGTTCAAGAATCGCGCCGTGGTCAGCCTGCTCACCGGCGAGCCCGAGTACCTCGATCCGCTGAAGGACGAAGCGCCCGAGGGCTGGATCGTCACCGGCTACCCCTGGTACGGCATCGACACGCCCGAGCACAAGCAGTTCCTCGACGCCTACCGCAAGCGCTGGAACGACTATCCGCGCCTGGGCTCGATCGTCGGCTATTCGTCGGTCCACTCGATCGCCGCGGCGATCCGCAAGGCCGGCAGCACCGATACCGAGAAGCTGATCGAGGCCTTCGCCGGGCTCGAGCTCGTGTCGCCCTTCGGACCGATGACGTACCGGCCGGTCGATCACCAGGCGACGATGGGCGCGTACGTCGGCCGCACCGCGGTGCGCGACGGCAAGGGCGTGATGGTCGACTATCGCTACGTCGACGGCGCCTCGGTCTTGCCGAGCGTCGAGGAGACGCGCAAGCTGCGCCCGGCCTCCGACGACTGACGCGGCGACGCCGAAACGATGCTCTCCGGTCTCGCCGTGCAGGCCCTGAACGGGCTTGCCGGCGCCTCCACGCTGTTCCTGCTCGCCGTCGGCCTGTCGCTGATCTTCGGCGTCACGCGCATCGTCAATTTCGCGCACGGCTCGATGTTCATGGTCGGGCTGTACGTGGCGTACTCGCTCGCCGGATGGCTCGCCGACACGATCGGAGCGGGGCACCTGGCGTTCTGGTCGGCGATCGTGCTCGCCGCGCTCGCGGTCGGCGTGCTCGGCGCGATCGTCGAGATCACGATCCTGCGGCGCGTCTACGGCGCGCCGGAGCTCTTCCAGCTGCTCGCCACCTTCGCCGTCGTGCTGATGCTGCGCGACGCGGTACTCGCGATCTGGGGTCCCGACGACCTGCTCGGTCCGCGCGCACCGGGCCTGCGCGGCTCGATCCCGGTGCTCGGACGACATTTCCCGCAGTACGAGCTGTTCCTGATCTTCGTCGGCCCGGCGGTGCTCGGCGCACTGTGGTGGCTGCTGCGCCGGACCCGCTTCGGCGTGCTGGTGCGCGCCGCCACGCAGGACCGCGAGATGGTCGGTGCGCTCGGCGTGAACCAGCGGTGGCTGTTCACCGGGGTGTTCGCGCTCGGATCCGCGCTCGCCGCGCTCGGCGGCGCGCTGCAGCTGCCGCGCGAGCCGGCGAACCTGGCGCTCGACCTCACGACGATCGGCGACGCCTTCGTCGTGGTCGTGGTCGGCGGCATGGGGAGCATTCCGGGCGCCTACCTCGCGGCGCTGCTGATCGCCGAGATCAAGGCGATGTGCTACGGCATCGGCACGGTCGAGATCTTCGGCACCTCCTTCGCGTTCTCGAAGCTCACGCTCGTCGTCGAGTTCATCGTCATGGCGATCGTGCTCATCTGGCGTCCTTGGGGGCTGCTCGGCAGGCCGCAGGGCGTGCTGCGCAGCGCGTCGGCCGGCGAGGCGCCGATGCGGCCGATGCGTCGCAGCGCGTCGCTCGCGGTCGGCCTGCTCGCGCTGGCGCTGCTCGTGCCGCCGCTGCTGCAATCGCTGCCCTATGCCACCGTGCTGATGATCGACGTGTTGATCGCCGTGCTGTTCGCCACCAGCCTGCACTTCATCATGGGACCGGGCGGCATGCATTCGTTCGGTCACGCCGCCTACTTCGGGCTCGGCGCCTACGGCGCGGCGGCGCTGCTCTCCGGCTGGCGATGGCCGATGGAGGCGGCGCTGCTGCTCGGCCCGATCGCCGCGCTCGCCGGCGCGGCGCTGTTCGGCTGGTTCGCGGTGCGTCTGTCGGGCGTGTATCTCGCGATGCTCACGCTCGCCTTCGCGCAGATCGTCTGGTCGATCGTCTACCAGTGGGACGACGTCACCGGTGGCAGCAACGGCCTGGTCGGTATCTGGCCGTCGGAGCGCTTCGCGTCGAAGGGCGCGTATTACTACCTCGCGCTCGCGCTCGTCGCCGCGAGCGTATACGCGCTGCGCCGGATGCTGTTCTCGCCGTTCGGCTACGCGATGCGCGCGGGCCGCGACTCGCCGCTGCGCGCCGAAAGCACCGGCATCGACGTCGTCGACGTGCACTGGAAGGCGTTCATCGTCTCGGGCGCGTTCTGCGGCCTGGCCGGGGCGCTGTTCGCCTTCGCCAAGGGATCGATCTCGCCGGAGTCGATCCACGTCGGCCGATCGATCGACGGGCTCGTCATGGTGCTGCTCGGCGGCGTGCATACCCTCGCCGGACCGATCGTGGGCAGCGCGGTCTTCACCTGGCTGCAGGATGCCGTCATCCGCGGCACCGAGTACTGGCGCGCGATGCTCGGCCTGGTGATCCTCGCACTGGTGCTCGCGTTCCCGCAGGGCATCGTCGGCGGGCTCGCCGTGCTGGCCGAGCGGCTGCGCTGGCGCGGCACGATGCCCGGGGAGGTGCGGGCATGACCGAGCTGCTGCGGGTCGCGGGACTGCGCAAGGCCTTCGGCGGCGTGCAGGCGGTCGACGACGTCGGCTTCTCGCTCGAGACCGGCGAGCTTCTCGCGATGATCGGGCCGAACGGCGCGGGCAAGTCGACGTGCTTCAACATGATCAACGGCCAGCTCGCCCCCGACGCGGGCAGCGTGCGCTTCCTCGGCCAGGAGATCGCCGGCCGGCGTCCGCGCGACATCTGGCGCCTCGGCGTCGGGCGCACCTTCCAGGTCGCCGCCACCTACGCGTCGATGACGGTGGTCGAGAACGTGCAGATGGCGCTGCTGTCGCACCATCGCGACCTGTATCGGCCGTGGGTGCGCGCGGCGAAGCTGCACCGCGACGAGGCGCTCGCGCTGCTCGATGCGGTCGGCCTGCGCGAGCGCGCCGACGAGCCGTGCAACACGCTGGCTTATGGCGACATCAAGACGGTGGAGCTCGCCATCGCGCTGGCGAACCGGCCGAAGCTGCTGCTGATGGACGAGCCCACCGCCGGCATGGCGCCGAAGGAGCGCAATGCGCTGATGCAGCTCACGCGCGCGCTCGTCAAGGAGCGTGGGATCGGCGTGCTGTTCACCGAACACAGCATGGACGTCGTCTTCGCCCATGCCGACCGCGTGATGGTGCTGGCGCGCGGACGACTGATCGCCAGCGGAACGCCGGCGCAGATCCGCGAGAACGAGCAGGTGCGCGAGGTCTATTTCGGCAGCGGACGGCTCGTGCAGGGCGTGCGCGGCACGGGCACGGCCGAGGCGCCGGGGACGCAGGCGTCGCGCGCGGCGCTCGGAGTGGCGACGCGATGAATGCCCCGCACCGGATCGCGGCGGCCGCGGCAGGCGCGGCGGCGGGCGCACCCCTGCTCTCGGTGCGCCGCCTGAACGCCTGGTACGGGCGCGCGCAGGTGCTGTTCGACGTCGACCTGGAGGTCGGCGACGGCGAGGTCGTCGCGCTGATGGGGCGCAACGGCGCGGGCAAGAGCACGACGATGAAGTCCATCATGGGCCTGATCGGTTCGCGCAGCGGCGAGATCGTCTTCGACGGCGCGCGCATCGAGCGGCTGGACGCCTTCCGCATCGCGCGCGCCGGCATCGGCTACGTGCCCGAGGATCGGCGCATCTTCACCGACCTCACCGTGCTCGAGAACCTCGACGTCGGCCGCCGCCCGGCGCGCCCGGGCGCGCCCTCGTGGACGATCGAGCGGCTGTTCGCACTGTTCCCGAACCTGGGCACGATGCCCGACCGGCTGGGCGGGCGCATGAGCGGCGGCGAGCAGCAGATGCTCAGCGTCGCGCGCACGCTGATGGGCAACCCGCGCCTGGTGCTGCTCGACGAGCCGTCCGAGGGCGTCGCACCGGTGATCGTCGAGCAGATGGCCGACATGATCGTCGAGCTGAAGAAGCAGGGGCTGTCGGTGCTGCTGTCCGAGCAGAACCTGCCTTTCGCCTCGGCCGTGTCCGATCGGGCGTACGTGCTCGAGAAGGGGCAGGTGCGCTTCAGCGGAACGATGGCCGCGCTCGACGCGGACGAGGAGGTGCGCCGGCAGTACCTGGCGGTCTGAGACGCCGCCGCTTTGGATCGGCGGCCGCGGGGTACCCGCCCCGCGCGCCGCGCATCGAGGAGGAGAGAGATGGCCGTGACCGCGAACGCGCAGAAATCGGGGAAGGTGGTGGTCAGGAACATCGGCCTGCTGTTGTCGGGCGACATCGACCGGCCGATCCTCGACGCCGACACCGTCGTCGTCGACGATGGGCGCATCGCCGCGATCGGCCGCGCGCACGACTGCGACACCTCGCACGCGAGGACGACGATCGACGCGCGCGGAACGGCGCTCGCACCGGGCCTGATCGATTCGCACGTGCATCCGGTCTTCGGCGACTGGACGCCGCGGCAGAACCAGCTCGGCTGGATCGACTCGTGCCTGCACGGCGGCGTCACGACGATGATCTCCGCGGGCGAGGTGCACCTGCCCGGGCGGCCCAAGGACGTCGTCGGGGTCAAGGCGCTGGCGATCACCGCGCAGCGCGCCTTCGACGGGATGCGTGCGGCGGGGCTGGCGGGCGGCGTCAAGGTGCTCGCCGGTGCGCCGGTGCTCGAGAAGGGCATGGAGGAGGCCGATTTCGCCGAGATGGCGGCCGCCGGCGTGCGCCTGCTCGGCGAGGTGGGGCTCGGCTCGGTCAAGGCTGGCGACGAGGCCGCGCGCATGGTCGCCTGGGCGCGCAAGCACGGCATCCAGAGCACGATCCACACCGGCGGACCGTCGATCCCCGGTTCCGGTCTGATCGACGAGAACGTCGTGCTCGAGGCCGATGCCGACGTCATCGGGCACATCAACGGCGGGCACACCGCGCTTTCGTACAAGGCGGTGTGCACGCTGTGCGAGCGCAGCTCGCGCGCGATGGAGATCGTGCACAACGGCAACGAGCGCATCGCGATCCTCACCGCGCGCCACGCGCTGGAGCTGCGCTGTCCGCACCGCATCATCCTGGGCACCGACGCGCCGGCCGGCTCCGGCGTGCAGCCGCTAGGCATCCTGCGGCTGATCGCGCTGCTCTCGAGCCTGGCCGAGATCCCGGCCGAGATCTGCTTCGGCTTCGCCACCGGCAACACGGCGCGCATGCGCGGACTCGAGCAGGGCCTGATCGAGGTCGGGCGCCCGGCCGACTTCGTCTTCCTCGACCGGGCGCAGCATTCGGCCGGCGCCGACCTGCTCGAGAGCGTTCGCCTGGGCGACATTCCCGGCGTCGGCATGGTGATGATCGACGGCATCGTGCGCTGCGGGCGCAGCCGCAACACGCCGCCGGCGACCGAGGTTCCGGTCGTCGAGGGCTGAAGGGGCCGCGCGGTGGCGACGAACGAGATCGGTTCGCCCGAGAGCAGGCCGCGGCGTCGCGACGCCGATGCGACGCGAGCGCGCATCCTGAAGGCGGCGAGCGCCGAGTTCGCCCGTCACGGCTTCGCGGGCGCGCGCGGCGAACGCATCGCCCAGCGCGCGCGCTCGAGCGAGCGCATGGTGTACTACTACTTCGGCAGCAAGGACGGGCTGTTTCGCGCGGTCCTCGAGCAGGCCTACGCGCAGCTGCGCGACGCCGAACGGAGCCTGCGCCTCGACGCCGACGATCCGTGGAAGGCGCTCGAGCAGTTCTGCCGCTTCGTCTGGCGCTACTACCTCGAGAATCCCGATTTCATCAGCCTGCTGAACACGGAGAATCTGTACCGCGCGCGCCACCTGCGCCGCTCGCCGCGCTTGCGCGAGCTCGTCTCGCCGGTCGCGCAGATGCTCTCGCGCATGCTCGCCGACGGCGCCGCCAAGGGCGTGTTCCGCGATGACATCGACGAAACCGAGCTGTACGTGGCGATCGCCAGCCTCGGCTACTTCTGCCTGTCGAACCGGTACACGCTGTCGGCCGTGCTCGGTCGCGACGTCGCCGCGCGCGGCGCCCTCGAGCGCTACTGGGACGGCGCCCTGCGCATGATCGCCGGCTACGTGAAGCGCGGGCCGGGTCCGCGCGCGCCGTTGCGCCCCGAACCGCTCGAGGCGACCGCCGCCGACGATCGCTTATGATCGCGCTTGAGCCGCCGATCGGGCGGCGCGTCCGGGCCCTGCGCTCGCGGTCGGCCTTCACACGATGATCATCGATTCGCTGCTCGACACCGACCTGTACAAGTTCACGATGATGCAGGTCGTGCTGCATCACTTCCCCGGAGCGCAGGTCGAATACCGCTTCAAGTGCCGCAACGAGGGCATCGATCTGCGACCCTACGTCGGGGCGATCCGCGAGGAGGTGCGCAACCTGTGCTCGCTGCGCTTTCGCGAGGAGGAGCTCGACTACCTGCGGGGGCTGCGCTTCATCAAGAGCGATTTCGTCGATTTCCTCGGCCTGTTCCACATGAACGAGAAGTACATCTCGATCGGGCCGTCGCCGAAGGACAACGGCGAGATCGACATCACGATCCGCGGGCCGTGGCTGCACACGATCCTGTTCGAGGTCCCGGTGCTGGCGATCGTCAACGAGCTGTATTTCCGCCACACGGTCCCGAAGCCCGACTACGCCGAAGGCCGGCGCCGCCTCGAGGCGAAGATCGGCTCCATCGTCGACGAGCCCGATCTCGCCGGCCTGCGCATCGCCGACTACGGCACGCGGCGCCGCTTCTCGCGGCGCTGGCACGAGGAGGTGATCGTCACCTGCCGCGAGCGGCTCGGCCCGATCTTCGCCGGCACCTCCAACGTGCTCCTGGCGATGAAGTACGGCCTGACGCCGCTCGGCACGATGGCGCACGAGTACCTGCAGGCGTGCCAGGCGCTCGGGCCGCGCCTGCGCGACACGCAGGTGTTCGGCTTCGAGACCTGGGCGCGCGAATATCGCGGCGACCTCGGCATCGCGCTGTCCGACGTCTACGGCATGTCGGCGTTCCTGCGCGACTTCGACATGTATTTCTGCAAGCTGTTCGACGGTGCGCGCCACGATTCGGGCGATCCGTTCCAGTGGGCCGAGCGGCTGATCGCGCACTACGAAGCCAACCGCGTCGACCCGAAGACGAAGACGCTCGTCTTCTCCGATGCACTCACCTTCCCGCTGATGGCCGAGCTGTACCGGCGCTTCCGCGGCCGCACGCGGATCGCGTTCGGGATCGGAACGAACCTCACCAACGACCTCGGCTATCCGCCGCTGCAGATCGTCATCAAGATGGTTCGCTGCAACGGCCAGCCGGTGGCGAAGATCTCCGATACGCCGGCGAAGAACATGTGCGAGGACGAGGCGTACGTCAAATACCTGCGCCAGGTCTTCCAGATCGAATAGCCGCGGCGACGCTCGAAGCCGCCGGGCTTCGACGTGGGGCTGCGCGCCCTGGGAGGCGCGCGCACGGGTGGCTATAATCGCGCCGGTCTTTCCCCGGTGCGTGGAGTGCTGTGGATGAATGATCGGCCGAAACTGCTCGTCACACGCAGGGTTTTCCCGGAAGTCATCGAGCGCCTGAAGCCGCATTTCGAGATCGAAGGCAACGCCGACGACTCGATCTGGCCGCGCGAGGCGTTCGTGCGTCGCGCGGCCGATCGCGACGCGCTGTTCGTCGTCGGCTCCGATCGCGTCGACCGGGCGCTGCTCGACGCGTGTCCGCGACTGAAGATCGTCGCCACCGGCACGGTCGGCTACAACCACATCGACGTCGCCGCCTGCGCCGAGCGCGGCATCGCCGTCACGAACACGCCCGACGTCCTCACCGAGGCCACCGCCGACCTCGGCTGGGCGCTGCTGATGGCTGCCGCCCGACGGCTTTCCGAAACCGAGCGCTGGCTGCGCGAAGGTCGCTGGAACAGCTGGGCCTTCGACCAGTTCCTCGGCGCCGACGTATACGGCACGACGCTCGGCATCGTCGGCATGGGCCGCATCGGCTCGGCGATCGCGCGCCGTGCGCGCGGCTTCTCGATGCAGATCCTCTATCACAACCGTTCGCGCGCGGCGAACGAGGCCGAGCTCGGCGCGCGCCGCGTCGAGCTCGACGAGCTGCTCGCGAGCGCCGACCACGTCGTGCTCGTCGTTCCCTACACGCCGCAGACGCATCACCTGATCGGCGCACGCGAACTCGCGCTCATGAAGCCGGGCGCGGTGCTGGTGAACATCGCGCGCGGCGGCATCGTCGACGACGCCGCGCTCGCGCAGGCGCTTCGTACCGGCCCGATCGGCGCCGCCGGCCTCGATGTCTACGAGAACGAACCGCAGGTCCATCCGGCGCTGCTCGACGTGCCCAACGTCGTGCTCACGCCGCACATCGGGAGCGCCACGCGCAGCTCGCGGCTCGGGATGGCGATGCTCGCCGCCGAGAACCTGATCGCGTGGGCCGCCGGCAAGCCGCTGTCCACGCCGGTGGCCGCCTGAGCGACGAGCGTGCCCGCGATCCACCTCGAACGAACGCACCGGCTCGGATTGAAGAAGGCACGCGCGGCTGCACAGCGCGTCGCCGACGACATGGCGCAGACCTTCGAGATGACGAGCGAGTGGGACGGCAACGCGCTGCGCTTCGAGCGCTCGGGCGTTTCCGGCAGCCTACGGGTCTTGCGCGACCGCGTCGTGCTCGACGCGCAGATCGGCGGACTGCTCACCGTGTTCCGCGGCCGCATCGAGGAGCGGCTGAACGCGGATTTCGACCGCTATTTCGGCTGAACGGAGAACGAGAACTGATCCCGACCCTGGCCCAGCTGGGCGCCGCGATCCTGTTCGCGACCGCCCTCGTGCACACGTTCTCCGCGAAGGCCTTCGAGCGATTCGCGCGCCGCTATCCGTCGCACGCCGGCATCTGGCACCTGCTCGGCGAGGTCGAGGTGGTGTTCGGCTTCTGGGCGATGGTGCTCGTCGTCTACCTCGCCGTCGTCGGCGGCTACGGCGAGGCGCTGCATTACGTCGAGTCGCGCAACTACACCGAACCGATGTTCGTGTTCGTGATCATGGTCGTCGCGGCGAGCCGCCCGATTCTCAGGGTCGCACTCACTACCGTGGAGCGCGGCGCGGCACTGTTGCCGATGCCGCGCGCGATGGCGATCTATTTCCTCGCGCTGTTCCTGCTGCCGCTGCTCGGTTCGTTCATCACGGAGCCGGCGGCGATGACGCTCGCGGCGTTGCTGCTGCGCGATCGCTTCTACTCGACACCGATCTCGAGCCGCCTGAAATACGCGACGATCGGCGTGTTGTTCGTCAACATCTCGATCGGCGGGACGCTCACGCCCTTCGCGGCGCCGCCGGTGCTGATGGTCGCGGCGAAATGGGAGTGGACGCTGCCGTTCATGCTCGAGCATTTCGGCTGGCGTTCGGCGCTGGCGTGCCTGATCAACGCGGGCGCCGTCACGCTGCTCTTCGCCCCGGAGCTGCGCCATTTGTCGGCCACGCCGTCGTCCGGCGAACCGCTGCCGCCGGTGCCGTGGCCGCTCACGCTCGTGCACCTTCTCTTCCTGCTCGGCGTCGTCGTCTTCGCCCACCATGCAGTGGTCTTCATGGCGCTGTTCCTGTTCTTTCTCGGCGTCGCCGCCGCGTACCAGCGCTACCAGGACCGGCTGATCCTGCGCGAAGCGCTGCTGGTGGCCTTCTTCCTGGGCGGACTGGTCGTGCTCGGCGGCCAGCAGCAATGGAGGCTGCAGCCGCTGCTCGAGAGCATGAGCCCGACCGCGGTCTACTACGGCGCGACCGCGCTCACCGCGATCACCGACAACGCCGCGCTCACCTACCTGGGCTCGCTCGTCGATGGGCTGACCGACGAGTTCAAGTACTCGCTGGTGGCCGGCGCGGTCACCGGCGGCGGACTCACGGTGATCGCGAACGCCCCGAACCCGGCCGGATATTCGATCCTGAAGAGCCGCTTCGAGCACGAGGAGATCAGCGCGCTCGGCCTGCTCGCCGCGGCGTCGATCCCGACGCTCGTCGCGATCGCCGCGTTCCGGCTGATCTGAGCCGGTTCGTCGTGCCGGGCGCGCCTGGCGGCGCCCGGCCTGCGCTCAGCCCTTCAGGCGCTCGACGAGGTCGACGTAGCGGCGCATCGCCTCGTCGCGGCCGGTTCCGGCGAGCTCCTTCCACGCATCCCACTTGGCGCGGCCGACGAGGTCGGTGAAGCCCGGCCGATCGCCTTCGACGTCGCCGGTCGTCGCCTGCTTGTACAGCGCGTACAGCTTCAGCAGCGTCGTGTTGTCGGGTCGCTCCGACAAGGTCTTCGATTCCGCCACGGCGCGCTGGAAGCGCTCGCTCAGGTCGGTGTCCGGTTCGCCCGCCTCGGCCATGATCGATCCTCCTCGATAGTGCCCAAGTATCATATAAACAGACGCCGATTCGAGGGGGAAATGCGTCGCGAGCGGATGTCGGGCGTCGATCGTGCCTGGTTGCGGATGGATTCCCCGCGCAATCCGATGGTCATCGTCGGTCTGTTCGTCTTCGCCGAGCGACTCGCCTTCGACGATCTGTCCCGGCTGCTCGAGACCCGTCTGCTGCGCTTCGATCGCTTCCGCCAGCGCATCGAGGAAGACCTCTCCGGCCACTGGTGGGTCGACGACCCGGCGTTCCGGCTGTCGAGGCACCTGCGCAGGGTGCGCCTGAGCCGCGGCGACCCGGCGACGCTGCGCGACTACGTCGACCGCTTCGCCGCGCGCCCGCTCGATCTCGCGCATCCGCCGTGGGAGATGCATTTCGTGGAGCGGCCCCGCGAAGCGCCCGCGCTCGTCGTGCGCATCCATCACTGCGTCGCCGACGGCATTGCGCTCGTGCGCGTCATGCTCTCGCTCACCGACGACGGCCTCGACGCGCCGGCTTCGCACGACGACGAGCACGACCACTTTCCCTGGCAGCCGGTTCTCGACGTCGCCGTACGGGCCGCCCGGACGTCGCTGCGCCTCGGCCATCTCGTCTGGAGCGAGTCGATGCGCACGCTCGCCGAGCCGGCGCGCGCCTGGGCCCGGCTGGGCTCGGGGGTGCGCATCGCGAGCGACGCG
>Ga0079224_100008497_pt1 | contig 13919 bp, 8 predicted proteins | sample Stecom2015_FD_80414 | JGI IMG/M metagenome (GOLD analysis project Ga0079224, IMG submission 80414) | Agricultural soil microbial communities from Utah to study Nitrogen management - Steer compost 2015 | ecosystem: Environmental > Terrestrial > Soil > Agricultural land | place: USA: Utah... | reverse complement strand
TAGCTCTCTTCTTTCCGGTCTCGCTGCTCCTGGTCGCAGGCGCGATCTACCTCGGCGCCAGCGACAACGAGAGGCTGCCGGACGAGACGCTGGCGATCTGGAGCAATCCGGCGGTCACGGAACCGGGGTGGGGGGGAGTCGCCCTCGGGCGCTTCTACGATTCCACCACCGAGTCGCGCCCTGCGGTGCGACCGGTCGCCACGCTCGCGAATCGACTCGAATTCGAGACCTTCCACCAGAGCCGGCGCGGTTTCCAGTGGACGCTCGTGCTCGCGCACGCCGCGGCCAGCATCGCGCTCTTCGCGCTTTTCCGGGCGCAGTTCGGCTCCTCCGTCTCCGCGTTCGCGGGGTCTCTCCTCTTCGTCGCGCATCCTGCGTCGTCCGCCTCCGTGCTCACGCTTCCGGGGATCAGCGAATCGCTCGCGCTCCTTTGGAGTGTGATCGCGCTTCTCGCCGCCCGGCGGGTCTTGAATGTCTCGGAGACGGAAGAGCGCAAACCGTGGGGCGCTCTCCTCGTCTCGTGGCTGGCGCTGTGGGCTGCGATCTGGAGCAAGGAAACCGCGCTCCTGCTCGTGCCGACGCTTCTGTTCTGGGCGTGGGCCGCTCGCTCCTCGGCCGACGCGCGCGGGGGACGACCTCGCGCGATCGCGCTCCTCGTCACCGGCGTGGTGGCCGTCGCGGTGATCGTCCTGGTTCACCGTTTGATTTCTTGGGAGACGCTGCCCACCGCCGACCGCGCGCCGGCAATCATGATCGACAGCGGAGAAGCCTGGGGCCGCCGCGCTTTGCTCGGAATCGCGGGCGTTTCCACGTACGTCCAGCTCGCATTCATTCCCTTCGAGCTCGCTTACACATACGACTTCGTCACCCGATGGTCAGGCGTGGAGTTGACCGCACGTCTCGTCATCGGGCTGCTGATCCTGGCGGGACTGGCGGGCGGGCTGACCGCCGCCGTGCGTCGGAGGTCGGTGAATGCGGCGCTCTGGTTCGGGCTTACGCTCTTCGCGCTCATCGCCGGGACGGGAGTGATCGCGCCGATCGGCGACTATCTCTCCGAACGGATGATGTACTTCATTCTTCCCGGGGTGCTCGGTGTTTTCCTGATGTTGCACCAGCGTCTCCTCGCACCACGCGGGGAGTTGTGGAGCGCGTCCGTGTTCGTGCTCGCGGTGATCATCGCCGGAGCGTTCGGAGTGCGCACCGCGATGCGCGAGCGGGATCACCAGACGTTGGAGAAGCTGATTCGGAAGCAGATCGCGGTGCATCCGGAAAGCGCCCAGGCGCACTACGAGTTGGGCAATCAGTATCTATCCCGCGGACAGTTCGCTGCTGCGCGTGACCACTATCAGAATGCGACCGAGCTGCGTCCCGACCTCTGGATGGCCTGGATCAACATCGGCGCCTCCTACTTCGCACAGGAGGATTTCGGCCTCGCGCGGAGAGCGTTCACGCATGCGGTCGATGGAATCGACGGCAACGAAGCGTTCCGGACCGCAGACGCCCGCGCGCGGTACAATCGCGCGCTGGTGCTGATGCGGCAGAACGAAAACGCCGATGCTGCGCGGGATCTCGAAGCGATGCTGGAAGTTTTTCCCGATCACATGGCGGCCCATGCCAACCTGGGTTTCATCTACAGCAACAGCCGGCGCTATCATGAGCAAGCGCTCCTTCATCTCGAGCGCGCATTGGAGCTCGACCGCGATCCCGACCGGAGGAAGGGTCTCGAAGAAGCGATTGCTTCGATCGAGGCGAGCGCACGCCGAGCCGAGGAATCCCCAGCCGAGAGCACGGCGGTGATGCAGGAAAACATGCCCGATTCGATGTTCGAGGACTCCCCGTCGCAACCCTGACTGCTCGCGCGCCGCGACCCACTGTCCTCGAAACGGGGAACGGTCTCGTTGACAGAGATGCAGTGATTTTTCCGGCGTTGTGCATCTCTCCCCCCATAGACTTCTGTTGACGCTACCCTTCTGAGTGAAACAGGTGCGCGCACCCCTCTCTTTGACGGCCCTCGGGAGCGCGGCACTTCCTTGACACTTTCGGTCCCCCTGGCTACATTCGAATTCACTCGGGAGGTGGGAGGATCAAGGCCCCGATCATCCGCCGAGTGAGTGGGCGGAAATGCCTCCCGGGCGTCTCCAGACGGAAGAGAACGAGTCCCCCAATTTGGTTCCCATGCCTGGCGTGAACCAACACGTGCGAGCGTTCCTGACGCGCTTGAACGTGAACTGACGCGCGCCACTCTCGTCGACTCGAGGTTGCGTTCGCGTATACATCCGTGCGCTCCGGAGGAGGGAGGCATCCTATGAGTTCCTTGCGAATATCGAGGCGTCGTACAACCCAGCTCGTGTGGGCCGTGATCCTGAGTCTTTCTTGCGCCGTCGCTTTCATGGACGGATTGAAAGCGAAGACCCTCGAGTACGAATGCCTCAACAACGTGTGGACGAGCGACGGCACTCCCTTCGAAGAACCGGAGCTGAGCTCCGATCCCACCTGCCTGATCAGTCACGACCGCCGGTCTCACGAATGCGAGCCTCAGACGGAGGTTCGAGAGGTTCGCCCGAACGCGGAGACGGCTCCGGCCGTCGGCGTCGCGCGCATCGTCGGCTTCCTGTTGCGTTTCGGTTGGATGCGGTGAACGAGCCCTGATGGGCGCCACGTGAATCGACTGCAACGGAAGGTCCCGCGGGACTCGGAGGCTTCATGACGACACACTCGAACTCTCTCGAAGGCGCGCGTGGAAGGCGCCCCCTGGCCCGGCCCGAAGCGGCCGAGCGCAAGGTGATGCTGGAACTGGCGAGAATCTACGTATCCTCTTCCGCCTCCACGGCGGCGCTCGAAACCCTCGACCGGCTGCCGAGGAACGGTTGGGACGAAGAGGCGCGGCTCCTGCGGGCCGAAGCGCTCATCGGATTGGGAAATTTCGCGGAAGCGGAGAGCCTGCTCGGCGCGCCCCTCCTCCCGGAGCTGCGCACCTCTCCGTCCCCTGCGCCGGCCGTCTCGCGAGGCGCGCTCCAGCTGGGGGGACCCCGTCGCCGCCCGCTGTCCCGCGTCGAGCGCTTCGGATTGTGGCGGTTCTTGCTGCAGATGCGAGTCCTCCATCGCACCGGCCGGAGCGAGCAGGTCCTGGGACTGGGCCGCGCGTTCTTCGGCAGGCCGGGAGCGCCCACCTGCACCTACGTCGCGCGGATCGCGTCGGTCATGGCGCAAGCGACGCTCTCGCAGAACCGTCCGTCGGAAGCGCGAGAACTCTACGAGCAGGTGCTCGACATCTACCGCAAGCTGCAATCGCGCGAGGGGATCGCGGATGCGCTCTTCGGAATCGCGAACACCCATCTGCTCGATTGCCACTGGGATGAAGCGGACGCGCTCTATCAGGAATGTCGCTACCGCTACGAGGAGCTCGGCCAGTCGGACAAGGCGCTCGCCGCCACCATCAACCTGGGCGTGCTCCGGGTGAAGCGCGGCGAGTTCACGAGCGGCAGGATCCTGCTCGAGCAGGCGCTCGATCGCACTGCGCAGGTCGGCAGCAAGGCGCGCACCACCACCATCTATCTCGGACTGGCGATGGCGGAGAATCGGTGCGGATCCCCCGGCATGGCCGCGCAGCACTTGCTCGCGGGCATCCGGGAAGCGCGGCGGACCGGCAACCGGAGGGCGCAGGCGCTCTTCCTGGAGTTCCTGGGCGAGCTGCGTCTCTCTCGGGGCGATCTGGAGCGCGCCCGCCGAGCTCTGCTCCTGGGTCTGCGCATCGCGCGCACGATCGCGGTGCACGGCGACATCGTTTTCGAGATCGAGCGCCGACTGGCGGAAGTCGCGCTCCAACAAGGATCGCTGCGCGAAGCGCGCAAGCGGGCGACTGACAGCTCGCGCGACGGGCATCGCTTCGGCGACAGCTACGAAGTGGCAGTCGCGGGGCGCGTCCTGGCGGAAGTCGAAGAAGCGGAAGGCAAGCTGGACAGCGCGCTGAAGCGTCTCGAAGCGTCCGCCGCGACTCTCGACCGGTTGGGCGAGACCTACGAGCGCGCGCGACTCGAGCTGGTTCGGCTGCGGGTTCTTCGCCGGCTCGGGAAAATTACGGTCGACACGCTCCAGGCGCGGGCAACGGCCGTGTCTCGTCCTTTCGAAGCGACTCCCGCCTCTCCGGTGATGGTCGATGCGCGCCGGCTCGGCGCCTGGATCCATCGCCGCCGCTCCGTGGTCCGGACCGCGCAGCCGACGCCCGCGGAAGGAGACACGAAGCAGGATCATCCGTTCGCCGAGGATGACGAGCGGATGTTCCGCACGCTGGGACTGGTGACGAAGGATCCGTCGCTCCGGCAGTCGCTCGTTCTGGCGCGTCGCGTGGCGGCGTTGCCGGTGCCGGTCTTGATCCTGGGGGAGCCGGGGACGGGACGAGAAAAGCTGGCTCGGCTCATCCACGGGTGGTCGAAGCGTCCCGGAGTGTACATCCCGTTCCATTGCACGGATCTGCCCGCCCACTACCTGGAGGCGGAGCTGTTCGGCGGAGAGGGCTCCGCACAAAGCGGAATCCTCGCGGCGAGCCACAACGGCACGCTCTTCCTCGATGACGTCGCGGACCTTCCGAAGGATCTGCAGCGCCGGCTCCTTCTGTGGATGCGGCTCCACGAAGGGAAAGGGTTCGAGCTCCCTCCCGACGCGCCGCTCGATTGGGGCGCCGATCTCCAGGCGGCGGCCGGATGGCGCGGGTGGGATGTGCGGTTGCTTGCGGCGGGCACGATCGGACCGAGCGGCAGACTGGGACTGCGCGACGATCTCTATCGGCAGCTCGGGCGGGTCGTGATCGAGATCCCTCCGTTGCGGAAGCGTCCCGGCGACATCGAGCTGCTCGCCAAGGCGTTCCTCGATCACGCACGCGAGCGCTACGGGGAGGATCTGCCGGACCTTCCGGATTCCTTCCTTCAGGAGCTCCAGGAGCAACCGTGGCCGGGCAACCTTCCGGAGCTCCGGCGCGCGGTCGAGATGCGCGTCGCGGCGATGCGCAAGCAGTAGCCTGCGAAAGAGTGGGGGCGGCCGCCAGGTCCGCCCCCTTCATTCCTGAACCTCTCCGAATCCTCCGAACTCTTTCCCCTCTCCGTCCTCCTCCGGTCCGATTATTTAGCGTCCGATGGTGTTCGCCGGCCTTGCCGCGGCCGAAGTAAGTCGTAAGCTCCCGGAAACGTTGAGCGGGAACGGGTCGCGTAAACACGGAGGTTCCAGGCTGGCAACATCGACGACCGAACGATTGGACCAGCTCGCTATCGACACCATCCGGACGCTGGCGATGGACGCGGTCCAAAAGGCGAATTCGGGACATCCTGGGACGCCCATGGCGCTCGCGCCTCTCGCCTACTACTTGTGGGGGCGCCAGCTGCGGTTCGATCCACGCGCGCCCGAGTGGCCGGATCGCGATCGATTCGTCCTCTCCAACGGGCACGCTTCGATGCTGCTCTACGCGATGCTCCATCTGACCGGATACGACCTGTCCCTGGATGACATCAAGAAGTTCCGCCAGTTCGAGAGCAAGACGCCCGGTCATCCGGAGCGCGGTCATACGCCGGGGGTGGAAGTCACGACCGGTCCGTTGGGACAAGGCTTCGCCAACGCCGTGGGCATGGCGATCGCCGAGCAGATGCTCGCGTCACGCTTCAATCGTCCCGGCCATCCGATCGTCGACCATCACACCTTCGTGATTGCCGGCGATGGCTGTCTCATGGAAGGCATCAGCTACGAAGCGGCCTCTCTCGCGGGCCATCTCGGGCTCGGCAAGCTGATTTGCTACTACGACGACAACCACATCTCGATCGCAGGCAGCACGCAACTCACGTTCACGGAGGACGTGGCCGCTCGTTTCCGCGCCGCGGGCTGGCACACCACGCGCGTGGAGGACGTCAACGATCGTTCCGCCCTCGCCGAGGCGACCGAGGAGGCGCGCGCCGAGACCAACCGGCCTTCGCTCATTCTCGTGCAATCGGTGATCGGATACGGGAGTCCCAATCGCGCCGGCACCAAGGAAGCGCACGGAGAAGCGCTCGGAGAAGAGGAAGTCCGGCTGACCAAACGAGTCTACGGTTGGCCGGAAGACGCGCAGTTCCTCGTTCCGGAGGAAGCGCGCGCGAAGTTCCGGGAGTTCGGCGAACGCGGCCAGGCGCAGCACCGTGCCTGGGAAGAGCGGATGGCGGCGTATCGCCAGGCCTTCCCGAAGGAAGCGGCCGAGTTCGACAGAATCATGAGCCGCCGTCTCCCCGAGAACTGGGAGCAGGCGTGTCAGGTCGAAGTTCCGGAGAAGCCGGAGGCGACCCGCAGCTCGGGAGGGCGCATCTTGCAGCGTCTCGCGGCCGCCGTTCCCGAGCTGGTGGGAGGCTCGGCCGACCTGGATCCCTCCACCAAGACGTTCTTGAAGGAGAGTCCGAACTTCTCGCTCGAGCATCGCGACGGGCGCAACATCCAGTACGGCGTGCGCGAGCATGCGATGGGAGCGATCGTCAACGGAATCGCGGCTCACGGAGGGCTCCGTCCGTTCGGAGCGACCTTCTTCGTCTTTTCCGACTACATGCGGCCGACGATCCGCCTGGCCGCGATCTCGCATCTTCCGTCGATCTTCGTCTTTACCCATGACTCGATCGGGCTGGGCGAGGATGGTCCCACGCACGAGCCGATCGAGCATCTCGCTTCGTTCCGCGCGATGCCGAACGTCCATGTGATCCGCCCTGCGGATGCCCGAGAAACGGGCGAAGCGTGGGTGGCGGCGCTGCGGCGCGCCGAAGGTCCTACCTTGCTCGTCCTCTCGCGGCAGAATCTTCCTCAACTGAAGCGGGATCGGAGCACTCTGGGCGGGGAAGAGGGCGCCGTCCGAGGAGGCTACATCCTCCAGGAGTGCTCCACCGGCAGCCCTGAACTGGTGCTGCTCGCGAGCGGATCCGAAGTCTCCGTCGCGCTCGAGGCGGCGAATCGACTCGAGGCTTCGGGAAAGCGCGTCCGCGTGGTCAGTCTCCCGAGCTGGGAACTGTTCGAGCGTCAGGATCCCAACTATCGGACCGCCGTGCTCGGTCCCGCCACGTTGCCGCGCGTCTCGATCGAAGCGGGAGCGACCCTGGGGTGGGAACGCTACCTGGGTCCGAACGGTATTGCGATCGGGGTCGATCGTTTCGGCGCTTCGGCGCCGGGCGAGACGGTCATGAAGGAGCTCGGCGTCACCGCGGACCGAGTGGTGGACGCGGCCACGAAGCTGCTCGCGTAGGAAGGCGAACCATGGATCACACGAAGACTGCGAGTTCGACCGAAGCCACGCTCCAGGACGGAGCCCCGCCGCGTTCGGCGGGCCCGGTCGATCCGACCGGATCGAGAGCCTCCCGCCGAGTGCAGAAGGACGTGACGCATGCCACCATCGTGATCTTCGGTGCGTCGGGAGATCTGTGCCAGCGCAAGCTGATGCCGGCGCTCTACACCCTCTTCCATGAAGGCTTCCTCCCGGAGGATTTCACGATCGTGGGTGTGGCGCGCTCGAAGTTGAGCGACGAAGAGTTTCGCTCCGAGATGCGCGAAGCGGTGGAAGAGCATGGGCGCCTGGGGCGGCTCGACCAGGCGTTCTGGTCGCGCTTCGCCGCGCGGCTCCACTACCTGGGTGGCGATTTGAAGGACGGCGCGTCGTACGATGCGCTCAACACGAAATTGCGCGAGCTGGAGCGCGAACGTCCCGATCCGTCCATCCGGCTCTACTATCTGGCGATCCCGCCCTCCGCGTTTCCGGAAACGCTGCGTCACCTCTCCGCTTCCGGCCTCTCCACCAGAGAGCACGCCGACCGGGTTCGCGTGGTGGTCGAGAAGCCGTTCGGGGAGGACCTGGAATCGGCCGTGGTGCTCAATCAGCAGGTGCACGAGGCGTTCGAGGAGCGGCAGGTCTTCCGCATCGATCACTATCTGGGCAAGGAAACCGTCCAGAACATCCTCGTCTTCCGTCTGGCCAACGGAATCTTCGAACCGCTTTGGAATCGGCGGTACGTCGATCACGTCCAGATCACGGTGGCGGAAACGATCGGTGTGGAGAATCGCGGCGCCTATTTCGACAGGGCCGGGATCATGCGGGACATCGTGCAGAACCACATGCTCCAGCTGCTCTGTCTGGTCGGGATGGAAGTTCCCGCTCGCTTCACCGCCGAGCATGTGCGCAACGAAAAAGTAAAAGTGCTGATGTCGCTGAGTCCGATGCAGGAAGAGGACGTGAAAACTTCCGTGGTGCGCGGGCAGTACGCCGAAGGAGAAGTGGACGGCCGGCGCGTCCCCGCCTACCGGTACGAGCCGAGCGTCGATCCGCACTCCTCTACCGAAACGTTCGTGGCGCTGCGCGCGTTCGTGGACAACTGGAGGTGGGCGGGGGTGCCGTTCTATCTGCGCGCCGGGAAGCGGCTGCGCGCGCGAACCACCGAGATCACGATCTGTTTCAAAAAGCCTCCCCTGGCGCTTTTCAAGCTGGGGAACGAGAACCAGCCGGAGCCGAACGTCCTCATCATGCAGATCCAGCCGGAAGAAGGCATCTCTCTCCGCGTCGGATCGAAGCGTCCGGGCAGTCACTTCGCGATCGAGCCGGTGGAGCTGGCTTTCAAGTACGCGACGTCGTTCGACCGCGTGCCTCCCGATGCGTACGAGCGGCTCCTGATCGACGCGCTCAATGGAGATTCCACGCTTTTCGCGCGCGAGGACGAGGTGGAGTACGCGTGGAGGTTCATCACTCCGATTCACGAGTTCTGGCGGACCACGCCTCACTGCCCGGTCCATCCCTATTGGGCGGGAAGCTGGGGACCAGAAGCCGCCGATCGAATCATGGAAAGGGACGGTCGCGCCTGGCGGAACGAAGTCCCCGGACAGCGCGCGGAGGCCACGGAGGAGCGATGAAGGCGCAGGAGGGCTCGCTCCGCGTGATCATCGCCGCGGACGAGGACGAATGGGCCGAGCATGCGGCGGAACACTTCGCTAAAGTCGCGCGCGGGTCCGTTTCGGCACGGGGTGCGTTCCATGTGGTGATCCCGGGAGGGAGTACTCCGCGACTCGCATTCGCGAGGATCTTGAAGAAGCTTCCGCGCACGGACGCGGTCTGGACGCAGACGCACGTCTACTTCGGAGACGAGCGTCTGGTGCCGCCCGATCATCCCGACAGCAATTACCATTCGGCCAAAGAAGCCTGGTTCGATCACGTCTCGATCCCTCCTGAGCAGATCCATCGCATCGAAGGGGAGCTGGAGCCGGAAGAAGCGGCCCGGCGCTACTCCGGCGTCGTGGGAGCGTTCCTGCGAGGCACCGGCGCGGCGGGGCGCGTCTTCGATCTCCTGATCCTGGGGATGGGCCCGGACGGTCATGTCGCCTCGCTCATCCCGGGCGGAAAGCTGGACTTCGTCGCGGATGGATTCGTGGGAGTCGGCCCGGCGCCGGTTTCTCCCGCAAACGTCCGACGGATCACCCTGACCAGAAACACGCTGAAGTCCAGCCGAGAAGTGGTCTTCTGGGTTCGCGGCGAGGACAAGGCCGAGGCCGTTCACGGAGCGTTGCTCGGAGGAATGGTCACGATGGTCCCGGAAGTCGTGCCGCCGGACGCGCCGGTAACCTGGATCCTCGATCGCGGCGCCGCCTCTCGTCTCGACTCGCGCTCTTGACTCATGACTCGTCCGGTCGGTTCGGTGCGCCGTCCCCTCACTCGCGTCCGATCGAGGTAGGAGCCTTCGGCCGGCGACACACGTACAGCCGCCGGGGGACGAACACCTCCGGCTGCTCCTCCGGATCGATCAGCTGGACGTGGATGATCTCGAGTCCGGCGGCGCGGGCCATCGGATCGAACTCCGCGCGCGTCCAACAGCGTTCGTGAATGTCCAGGTCGTGGCGACGCCACCGTTCCCCCTCGCGCGCGAAGAAGTGGAACCGCGCGATTCCGTGGAGCGCGCCGCGCCGCTCTTCACAGCCGGTTTCGACTCCCACGAACAGGTCCTTGTCGTGCACGACGGAGGGAGTGGAGAAGATCTCCTCGAAGGAATCCTCATCGAGCAGATCGAAGATGAACAGTCCGCCCGGCAAGAGGGACCGATACACCCCTTTGAGGATGCGGGACAGATCGTGGGCGCGCGTCACGTGGTTCAAGCTGTCGAAGAAGCAGCTCGCGAAGCCGAAGCGACGATCGAGATCGAGCTCGGTGAGATCCTGGACCACGAAGGTGGGAGGCCTGCTCGCCTTCGATGAACTGGCGCGGGCGCGCTCGATCATCGCTGCCGAGCGGTCGACGCCCCACACTTCCCAGCGGGGATGATGCCGAGCCCACCAGTGCGCCAAGGTCCCGGTGCCGCACGCGAGATCCAGGAGCGAGCGCTCCGGAATCGGCCACTCGGCCAGCGCCTGTTTCATCCGGAGGACCATGCCGAGGGAGAAGGGCTTGGTGTAGAGAGACTGCCACCGGTCATAGAACGGCGCGAAGTCGATGTACGGATCCCGGGGCCGACCTTTCAAATGTCCTCACCTCCCCACGCCGCAGCGCATCCCGGCACGCACCCAGCCGACCCTCCGTCCGTCCTTCGTGGAGGGGGGCGGGGGAATGGACCCGCCCGCGGCGTCCCGTCCGCTCGCCTTCCGCGTCGACTGTCGGCTGCAGAATTTCGATTTGGTCGAGTTCTTGCGAGTCTACCCTGCGCAGGGAAACGTTTCATGGTGGGGCGAAGCGGCTTCTCATTCTCGTGACGCCGACTATAGTTGCCAGGGTGCGCCGCCGACTCATGTCGGAAGGAGCCGTGGCGATCTCGCCTCCGAAACCAGGACCGGCGACGCGATGTCGGCCGACGACAGGGACCGGCGCCGCGAGCGAGTCTCCGCGGACAGCCGCGCGGACGCAGGAGCGTCCCGTTCTCCAGGAAGGATCCGAAGTGGCGACAAAGTCCAGGAAGTCCAGCTCCATCCGCCGCAGAGGCCGCCCGATTTTATCCAAAACGACCGTTCCGGTAAGGCTGCCGAATCAGATCGAACCGACTCCTCCGGGCGCCAAGTTCCATATTCCCGGCTCGTCACAAAACGGCCGGAGCCGCCAGAGCAAGCCCGTCCACGACCATCCGGGCACCATCCGGGTGCTCTTGAATGGTGAGGAGCTGTCCACCAAGCACGGCTCCCGGGTGATCGACTTGATCGGGCAAAAGCCAGTGAAGAGCGGACTTCCGACGCTCGGAGCGATCGTGAACGGGCGCCTTCGCCCGCTGGATCACCCGCTCGTCTCCGACTGCACGGTGCGGACGGTGGAGTTCGGGACCAAGGACGGGAGCGCGATCTATATCCGAACTACTGTTCTGATATTGTGCGAGGCGGTCCGGGAGATCGATCCGAGCCTGAATCCGGTCGTCGGACAATCGCTGGCCGGCGGGTACTCGTTCTCGCTGCGCCGCCACGGAGTACGGACCGATTCGATCGATCCGGGACTGATCCGTAAGATCAAAAAGCGGATGCTGCGGATCATCCGCGAAGACCGTCCGGTCTTGGTCCGTCGGGTCACGGTAGAGGAGGCGCTCGAGTACTTCCGGGAGACGCAGGCCTGGGACAAGGTGAAGCTGCTCGAGACGACGCGCCGGGCCGAGGTGCAGTGGGCGTCGATCGGGAAGTTCCGCGACCTCGTCACCGGTCCGCTCGCTCTCTCCTCGGGAGTGATCGAGCAGTTCGACCTGGTGCCGTTCGCGAACGAGATGGTGCTCCGCTTCCCGGGCCGCGACTTTCGGATGCGTCCCAAGCCAAAGCTTCCCACCCGCCTCTACAGCGCTTACCGCGAGACGCGCGCATGGAACGAAGAGCTCGGCGTCTCCAACCTCGGTCAACTCAACGAAGCGGTCATCAAGGGGCATATCTCGGAGATCGTTCACGTCGCCGAGGGATTCCACGAGAAGAAGGTGGCGAACATCGCCGACGAGATCGCGGCGCGCAAGGGCTGCCGCCTGGTGCTCGTGGCGGGGCCCTCTTCGTCCGGCAAGACCACCTTCACGAAGCGGCTGTGCGTCCAGCTCCGCGTGCTCGGGTTGCGCCCCATCGCGATCAGCATGGACAACTACTATGTCAATCGCGCCGACACGCCGAAGCACGCCGATGGTTCGTACAACTTCGAATCGCTGGACGCGCTCGATGTGAAACTGTTGAACGACCACGTGCACCGCTTGATCCGCGGGGAGCTCGTGGAGACTCCGCGCTATTCCTTCGTGCGGGGCGAGCGCGCGGCGGATACGGTGCCGATGCAGCTCGGCGAGAACGACATCCTCATCACCGAAGGGATCCACTGCCTCAATCCGCGCCTGACCGAAGGCATTCCGAAGCGGCGCAAGTTCGGGATCTACGTGTCGGCGTTGACGCAGCTCTCGATCGATGATCACAGCCGGATCTTCACCTCGGACATCCGGCTGCTGCGGCGCATCGTGCGCGACCGCCTCTATCGGAACTATTCCGCTGAGGCGACCTTGGCGGGATGGCCGAGCGTCCGCGCGGGGGAGAACCGGTACATCTTCCCCTTCCAGGAGTTCGCGGACACCATGTTCAACTCGGCGCTGGTCTACGAGACCGCGGTGCTGCGCACCTATGCGGAGCGCTTCCTGCTGGAAGTGCCTCTGGAGTCGCCCGTGATGAGCGAAGCGTATCGACTGATCCGGTTCCTGCACCTCCTGGTGCCGCTCTTCCCTGAAGAAGTGCCGCAAAACTCCCTGCTGCGCGAGTTCATCGGCGGCAGCGCGTTCCGCTATTGAGATGAGCGAGCCGCGCTGGATCTTCGACCTCCTGGCCGGGAGCGCTGCGCTCCATCCGGACGATCCGTTGCTCGTTTTGCCGAACGGCGCGGCGTCGTACGCGGAAGTGGCTTCGAAAGCGGCCGGGTTCGCGCGCTTGCTCGCCTCCGTCGGCGCGCCCGGCGATCGAGTCGCGATCCTGGCCGACAACACGGTCGCGTATACCGCGGCCTACTTCGGCGCCGCCGCCGCCGGTTGGATCGCCGTTCCCCTCAATCCTGCGCTGCGCGCCGAAGGCCTGGCGTTCCAGTTGCGCGACTCGGGAGCGTCGGTCCTGATGGTGGATCCGCGCCATGCGACCACCGCTGCCGCCGCGCTGCGGGAACCTGGACACGGAGTGCGAGTCGTGGTCAGCGACGCGGAAGGCTTCCCCTCGCCGAACATTCCGTTCCGAGATGCATTTTCCGAAGCGCCCATTCCAGATGCATGTCCCGTCCCGCCCGAGGCGCCGGTCGCGATCGTGTACACCTCCGGTTCCACCGGGCGCCCTCGCGGCGCGGTCCTCACGCACCGGAGCCTGCTCGCGAACACGCGCTCGATCGTGGAGTACCTGCGCCTCACGCGCGACGATCGCGTCATGGTCGTGCTCCCGTTCCACTATGTGTACGGGAAGTCGCTCCTCAACACGCACGTCGCGGTCGGTGGATCGCTCATCGTCGGTACCGATCTCTACTTTCCGAACGCGGTCGTGAAACGGATGGAGAAGGAGGGAGCGACCGGACTGGCCGGCGTTCCCTCGACTTTCGCGGTACTCATGCACCGATCCAGTCTGCCCGGTGCGCCTCCACCGCGTTTGCGCTATGTGACGCAGGCGGGCGGGGCGATGGCTCCGGAACTCATCCGGCGGGTCCTCGAATCGCTGCCCGGGGTCGATCTCTTCGTGATGTACGGGGCGACCGAGGCGAGCGCGCGGCTGACCTACCTCGACCCGCGCGAGCTCCCTGGAAGGATCGGCTCGATCGGAAAGGCGATCCCGGGAGTCCGGATCACGATCCTGCGAGACGACGGCGTCGAGGCGGGGCCCGGAGAGATCGTGGCGCAAGGCGAAAACCTGATGCTGGGGTACTGGAACGATCCCGACGAGACCGCGTCGGTGCTCCAGCCGGACGGATTGCACACAGGCGACCTCGCATATCG
>Ga0079224_100008496_pt1 | contig 13919 bp, 11 predicted proteins | sample Stecom2015_FD_80414 | JGI IMG/M metagenome (GOLD analysis project Ga0079224, IMG submission 80414) | Agricultural soil microbial communities from Utah to study Nitrogen management - Steer compost 2015 | ecosystem: Environmental > Terrestrial > Soil > Agricultural land | place: USA: Utah... | reverse complement strand
CGCGCGAGACGGCCGCGCTCGAACGTGCTCGCACGTTGTCCGCCGCCACGCTGGCCGGCACAATATTGCTCCTGGCGCTCGGCACGTTGCTGGCAGCAGTCGACGGCGCGTCGGCCTGCGAGGGCTGGCCGCTCTGCACCAACCAGTCGACCGGCATTGGCCTGCTTAACGTCACGCATCGCATCGGCAGTCTCGGCTTGATCGGCGCGACCGGCGCGCTGGCCGCTCTGAGCTACGCGCGGCTGCGGGCGATGCCCTGGCTCACGCGGCTGACCGCCGCCATCTTCACCATCGTCCTGGCGCAGTCGGTTATGGGTGGCCTAGGCGTTGCGTTCGATTTCCCCGGCTGGGCGAGCGCGATCCACCTGGCGCTGGCGCTGACGATCGCCATCGGCCTGGCGGCCACGACCTTGCTGCTGGCGCCTTCCGGGCGCCTGGCGATCCCCGAGCCGGTCACCTCGCTGGCTGGCGGGGCGACCGCGGCGCTGGCGCTGACGCTTATCGTCGCCGCCGCCTTCGTGGGCCGCATCGAAACGGGTGGGATCGGTGACCCGGCCGGCGCGGCGGGCATCATCTTCCCCTCGCTGCTTCTGGGTCTCGGACTGACCGGCGCGCTGGTGTGGCGCGCCCGGCGCGATCCCGAAACGCCGGAACTGGCCCGGCGGCTGGCCGACACGGCCGGGTTGGCGCTGGCGGCCGGCGTCGGCGTGCTGGCCGCGCACGGCCTGACCCCCTGGCCCGGCGAGATGGGCGCGATCGCGCTGGTGCTGGCCATGTTCGCCGGCATCAGCATGTCCGCCATCGTGATCGGCGCCAATGGTGGGCGGCTGGAGGTCGCGCTCGGGTCGAGCGTTGCCAGCCTCGATCGCGAGCGGTTCGGCACACTGGTCCGTGATTACCTGCGCGTCACCAAGCCGGGCATCATGCTGCTGCTGTTGACGACGACGCTTGGGGCGATGCTCGTGGCTGCGGCGGGCTGGCCGGGCTTCGCACTGGTCGGCTGGACGCTGCTCGGCGGGGCGCTGGCCTCGGGCGGCGCCAGCGCGCTCAACTGCTACATCGACCGCGACATCGACCAGGTGATGGCGCGCACCCGCAAGCGCCCGATCCCGACCGGCTCGCTGACGCCGGCCCAGGTCCGCAATTTCGCGCTGACCCTCAGCATCGCCTCGGCGCTGGTGCTGGCGACCTTCGTCAACCCCCTGGCAGCGCTCCTGGCTGTCGGTGGCAATCTCTTCTATGTCATCATCTACACGATCTGGCTCAAGCGCACGACGCCGCAGAACATCGTCATCGGCGGGGCGGCCGGCTCCTTCCCGCCGCTGGTCGGCTGGGCTGCCGTGACCGGCTCGCTGAGCGTCGCGCCCCTGCTGATCGCGGCGATTATCTTCTTCTGGACGCCGCCGCACTTCTGGAGCCTGGCGCTGCTCAAGGCCAACGACTACCGCCGCGCGGGCGTGCCGATGCTACCGGTCAGCCACGGCGAACCCTACACGCGCCGCTCGATCCTGCTCTACACCCTGCTGCTGATCCCGATCACCCTGCTGCTGGCGATCGTCGGCCCGCTGGGCTGGATCTACCTGATCTCGGCGTCGCTGCTCGGGGCGATCTTCATCGCCTACGCCTGGAAGATGTACCACGAGGACACCAACCGGCTAGCCTGGCGGCTCTTCAAGTTCTCCAACTACTACCTGGCCCTCCTGCTGGCCCTGATGGTCGTCGACGCCGTCGTCAGCTAGTCGCTCCGCTGCTGCCCGGTAAACCGGTCGAATTGCTGGGTGCGCCAGTGGGTACCCGCTGCGTGACGCCCCAACAGTGACCGCTGCCGTTCAGCCGGCCGCACGCGTGCTATCGCAGGACTATACTTGCCGAAACTGATGTGGCCCCGGCCGTGCACCCCGGCCCCACGTACGAGGGAGATTGGGCAAGCGTGTCTGAGCAGCGAAACCCTACCGTCTACGCGAACTTCTGGATCTACGACGTCGATCGCGAGTGGCGTAAGCTACCCGATCAGGAGCGCGCCTGCGCCCGCGAGCAGCTGGCTCAGGTCATCTGCGCCAGCAGCGACGATGTCACCCTGCGTGGTGCATATTCGACCGTCGGCCTGCGCCACGACGCCGCCCTGATGCTCTGGACGGTGACCGAGAACCTGGACGCCATGCAGCAGCTGGCGGTCAACATCAACCGCAGCGAGCTGGGCAAGTACCTGATCAATCGCTACACCTTCCTGGGGCTGGCGCTCGGGTCCCGCTACACTGCCGACCACGCCCCGGCCTTCATCTCCGGGACGCCGCCGAAGCGCTACCTTAGCGTCTACCCGTTCGTGAAGTCGCACGAGTGGTATCAGATGCCCTTCGAGGAGCGCCGCAAGGCGATGGCCGAGCACGGCGTGATGGGTCGCGAGTATCCGCACATCCTGACCAACACGACCAGCTCCTTCGGCATCGCCGACCACGAGTTCGTCGTCGCGCTGGAGACCGATGACCTGGAGGACATGGTCAAGATGGTCGAGTACCTGCGCGGCGCAGCATCACGGCCATACACGACGATCGACACGCCGATCATCCTCGGCACGCGTAAGGAGCTGGAGGAGGCGCTGGCCGACCTGGGCTGAGAGACGCAGCAGCGACAACGAGCGGGGGAGCGAGATGGGACGCTGGAAAGACGGGCATCAGGTCGCCGTCATGTTGACCTTCGACGTCGACGGCGAGACGCTCTGGATGAGCGGTGACATCACCAGGCTCGATCAGCCCGGGATGATGTCCCAGGGCACCTACGGCCCGCGCGTCGCCGTCCCGCTGATCCTCAACCTGCTGCGCCAGAAGGACCTCAAAGCTACCTTCTTCATCCCCGGATGGACGGCGGAGAACCACCACAAGCAACTCGTCTCGATCGTCGAGCAGGGCCACGAGGTCGGCCACCATGGCTGGATCCACGAGTGGACCACCAACCTGAGCCGCGACGAGGAACGCGAGGTGCTGGAGAAGGGGCTCGAGGCGCTGCGCAAGCTGACCGGCGCGGACCCGGCCGGCTACCGCTCGCCGGCATGGGAATTCTCCGAGAACACGCTCTCGCTGCTCCAGGAGTACGGCTTCAAGTACTCGTCCAACCTGATGAGTCACTTCCTGCCCTGGATGCATGCTGAGAGCGGCATCGTCGAGCTTCCGGTGTCCTGGGTGTTGGATGACGCGCCTTATTTCCTGTTCGGCTCCGGGCGCACCAACCGCCCGATCCAGCCTGCGGAGAACGCCCTCAAGTCGTGGATGGAGGAGTTCCGCGGCATCTACCAGTACGGCGGGCTCTTCAACCTGACGATGCACCCGCAGATCATCGGGCGGCCCGGGCGCCTCCAGATGCTCAGCCAGCTGATCGACTACATCAACACCTTCCCGGAGGTCTGGTGGGCGACTGGCTCCGAGGTCTGCGAGTACTGGCTGGCCCGCGGCGATGCCGAGGAGGCTGCCGGCGCGTCGCTCGACCTCTAGCGGTGACCGACCCGAACGAGAGGCGGCCGGAGATCGAAGAGGATTTCGGCGAGGCCAGGCTCTTCACGCTCGAGGAAGCGCGCGAGATGATGCCGGCGCTGCGGGAGGCGCTGCGCGAGCTGCAGGCGGAGAAGCGCGAGTTCGACGAACTGCGTCGGCGGATGCGCGCTCTGACGCCAGCGATGCGGGCTAACGGCCACGCCCTGGAAGCCGCCGAGCTGGAGGAGCGCATCCAGATCCAGGTGCTCGTCATCCGCGCCGGCCTGACCGAGATCGAGGAGGCCGGCGTGCTGGTCAAGGATCTCGACCTGGGGCTGGTGGACTTCCCCTCCCTGCGCGAGGGCCGCGTCGTCTTCCTTTGCTGGATGATCAGCGAGCCAGACATCAGCTACTGGCATGAGATCACCGACGGCTTCCAGGGCCGTCGGCCGTTGTAAGAGGTATCCCCAGCCGTGACCCGACACCATGTCATCGCCACCAGTGATCCGCTCTACCAGGTGGACGTCGAAGCCATGCGCGCCGCGCTCGGCGAGGCCGCCACGATCGAGGAGTACTCGTTGCCCCGGGCGCTGCGCGACGAGACTGAGCTTGAGCAGGTTGTGGCGGCCCTGGAGGGAGCCGACGGCCTGCTGGTGCGCATCGGGACGCTGTCGCGGGAGATCATCGAGCGTCTGCCGCGGCTGAAGGTCGTGGCGTTGCACGGCGTCGGCGTCGATCAGGTCGATGTCGAGGCGGCGACCGAGCACGGCATCTACGTCACCAACGTGCCGGGCGGCAACACGCCGGGCGTGGTCGAGTTGACGATCGGCTTGATGATCGCCATGCTGCGCCGCATCCCGGCCGCCGATGCGGGCCTGCGCCGCGACCGCGACTGGGACAGCCCCCGCTTTCTGGGCCACGAGCTGGGCACGCGCACCGTCGGCCTGGTGGGCTTCGGCAACATCGCCCGCGGCGTGGCGCGCGTCTGCCAGGCGTTCGGCGCGAGCGTCGTCGCGACCCGGCGCTCTGGCGGCGCGGGCGTGGTGGACGGCGTGGAGCTGCTGCCGTTCGACGAGGTCGTGCGGCGCGCCGATATCCTCAGCGTGCACGTCCCGCTCAACGACGATACGCGTGGGATGATCGACGCGGCGGTGTTCGCGCGCATGAAGCCGGGCAGCTACTTCGTCAACGTCGCGCGGGGTCCGATCGTCGTCCAGCGGGATCTGGAAGCGGCGCTGCAGAGCGGCCACCTGGCGGGCGCGGCGCTGGATGTGCTGGAGACCGAGCCGCCGGACTTCTCCAGCCCGCTCTTCGAGATGGAGAATGTCGTCCTGACGCCGCACATGGCCGGCTCCAGCCACGAGGCGCTCGCCACCATCGCCCGCCGCGCCAGCGAGGACATCCTCCGCGTCCTCTCCGGCCAGCCTCCCTGTCACGCCGTCAACGAGCCGCGGAACTTGCAACGCTGAACGACAGGCAGGCATTAACGACCGACAGCCCCGTGTCGGCGGTGCGGGGCTGTCGGCGTTGAGGGTTGAGGAAGAGTCCTCGGGGCTATCAGTTGTGTTCATTTTCGGAGCGTCGGCCGGTCATCTCATCTGGCTGTGACCGGCTTCCGCGGGTCCCGACGTTTCGGCTCCGATCTGGCATTTGCCCTTCGAAAACCGTTCCGCTTAGGACGCCTCAAGAGTAGGCGATGATTGCGCTCAGGTGGTATGCGTCGGGACATAGTTGGCGGGTACAGATCCAGGCATGACCCCACATACGACCCGCTTTTCCCGGCCGGCGAGGCTTCAGGCACGCCGGCAATCCACTAAGATGGGGGAGTGACGAGCTTCACCGCACGCACCGCACACCGACGTGAAAGGTAATGGGCTGAGATGACAGTAGCCGTCGAAACCGCGAGTAAGCTGGCACAGCAGTTTCGCACCGACGCGATCCGCATGACGAGCAAGGCCAATTCCGGGCATCCGACTTCGTCGATGTCGGCGGCGGATCTGATGGCCGTGCTGCTGACCGACTATCTGCGTTACGACTTTGACAACCCGGACAACCCCACGAACGACCACCTGATCTTCTCCAAGGGTCACGCCTCGACGCTCCTCTACTCGATCTACAAGGCGGCCGGCGCCGCCACCGACGAGGAGGTTATGACCTACCGCGAGCAGGGCAGCCTCTTCGAGGGTCACCCGACGCCGCGGCTGAAGTGGGTCGACGTCGCCACCGGCTCGCTGGGCCAGGGGCTGCCGATCGGCGTGGGCGTGGCGCTGGCCGGCAAGTATCTCGACAAGCTGCCCTATCGCGTCTGGGTGCTCTGCGGCGACAGCGAGATGGCGGAGGGCTCGATCTGGGAGGCGTTCGACCACGCCGGCTTCTATAAGCTCGACAACCTGATCGCTATCCTCGACATGAATCGCCTCGGCCAGCGCGGCGCCACGATGCTCGGCTGGGATGGCGATGCCTACGCTGCCCGCGCCGAGGCTTTCGGCTGGCGCGCCATCCAGATCGATGGGCATGACTTGGAGCAGATCGACGCCGCCTACCGCAGCGCCCTGGAATCAGACGGCCGCCCGGTGCTGATCATCGCCCGCACCAAGAAGGGCAAGGGCGTCTCCTTCATGGAGGACGTCGATGGCTTCCACGGCAAGCCGGCCGATCCCGCGCAGACTGAGAAGGCGCTCGAAGAGCTGGGCGGCGTCAAGGAACTCGTCCGCGTCGAAGTCGCCGAACCTCCAGCTGGCACGCCGGCGACTCCGCGAGAGCGCGGCACGCTCAAGCTGCCGGTCTACGATGGCAGCGTCTCCGTACCCACCCGGCGCGCCTACGGCGACGCGCTCAAAGCGCTGGGCGATGCATACTCGGACGTGGTCGCTGTCGATGGTGAGACCGGCAACTCAACGTACGCCGAGATCTTCGCGAATGCTCACCCGGACCGCTACTTCGAAATGTTCATCGCCGAGCAGCAGATGGTCGCTGCCGCGGTGGGCCTTCAGGTGCGCGGCTACACCGCCTTCGGCTCGACCTTCGGCGCTTTCATGACCCGCGCGTACGACTTCATCCGCATGGCCGCCGTCTCGCGCGCCAACCTGCGGCTCTGCGGTTCGCACGCCGGCGTCTCAATTGGCGAGGATGGTCCCTCGCAGATGGCGCTGGAGGATATCGCGATGATGCGCGCCGTGGCCGGCAGTACGGTGCTCTACCCCTGCGATCCGAACCAGACCGCCAAGCTGGTGGCTGCGATGGCCGACCTGGACGGCATCAGCTATCTGCGCACCACCCGCGCCGGCAAGCCAACGATCTACAGCCCCGACGAGGAGTTCCCGATCGGCGGCAGCAAGGTCGTGCGCCGCTCCGATGACGATCAGGTGACCGTCGTCGCGGCCGGTATCACCCTCCACGAGGCGCTGGCCGCCCACGAGCAGCTCGCGTCGGACGGCATCCACATCCGCGTCATTGACCTCTATTCGGTCAAGCCGGTCGATGTGGAGGCGCTACGCGCGGCGCTGGCCGACACCGGCAACCGCCTCGTCGTCGTCGAGGACCACTGGCCTGAAGGCGGCATCGGCGCGGCCGTCCTGGAGGCGCTGGCGACTTCCGGCGCATCAAACGGCCTGCAGGTCCAGATGAAGCACCTTGCCCCGCGCGACATCCCCACATCCGCCACCAGCGCCCAGCAACTCGCCGCCGCCGGCATCGACGCGGCCGCGATCGTGAGCGCGGTGAAGGAGTTGGTGGGGTAGGGCGAGGAACGGCCCTCACCCGCGACCCACTGTGCGGGTACCCCCTCTCCCAATAACCCAGAGGGTATCCGGGAGAGGGGGGGCCTGTTGTCGAGCTAGAGCTACCGAGCGACTGCCCTCTCGCCTTACTCCCCCTCTCCCTCCGCGCAGCGAGTGGGAGAGGGGGTCTTTCCCTCTTCCCTACCCCTACACCGCCGCTAGCGCCTGATCCAGGTCCGCGATCAGGTCGTCGGGGTGTTCCAGGCCGATGGACATGCGGATGAGCTTGTCGGTCAGGCCGACGCGTTGCTTGTCCTCGGGGCTGACGTCGGCGTGGGTCATGGTGAACGGGTGCTCGGCCAGCGATTCAGTGCCGCCCAGGCTGACGGCGAGCTTGATCACCTTGAGTGCGTTGAGGAAGCGGAAGGCCTCGGCCTCGCCGCCCTTGATGTCGAACGAGATCATGCCGCCGGGCGCCAGGCACTGCTTCTCATAGATCGCCTGCTGGCGCGGGTCGTCGAGGTGGCCCAGGCAGTAGATGCGCTCGACCTTCGGGTGGTTCGCCAGGAACTGGGAAACCTTGCTGGCAGTCTCGCTCATCTGCTGCATGCGCGGCTTGAGCGTCTCCAGGCTGCGCAGCAGCAGCCAGCAGGTCCACGGGTCGGCCATCGTGCCCATGAAGGTGCGCATGGCGCGGATCTCGTTGATCAGGTCCGCCGATCCGACCGCCGCGCCGGCGACGACGTCGCTGTGACCGCCAATGTACTTGGTGGCCGAGTAGAGCACCAGGTCGACGCCGTGCTTGATCGGCTGCTGGAAGATCGGACCCAGGAAGGTATTGTCGCAGGCGATCGGGATGCGCCGCGCGCCGTTTGAGAAGCTATCCGCCAGTTCGGCGCACATCTCCAGGTCGACCAGCGCGTTCATCGGGTTTGAGGGTGTCTCGACATAAATCAGCGCCAGCCGGTCGGCCCGGCCGCTGTCGCGAACGCGCTGGGCGATCGTGTTGAAGTCGTCGTCCTTGTCGAAGTCGATGTAGGCGATGTCGAAGCGCGGCAGGACGTGCTTGATGAAGTGGTCGGTGCCGCCGTAGAGCGAGCCGCTGTGGAGGATCAGGTCGCCGGGGTTGAGCAGGGCGAACATCGTCGTGGTGATCGCTGCCATACCGCTGCCGAACGCCAGCGCCGCCTCGCCGCCGTCGTAGAGCGTCAGCCGGTCCTCCAGGATCTCCAGGTTGGGATTGTTGATGCGGCCGTAGATCAGGCCGGCGGCCTCTTCGTCCGGGTCCGGTTCCTCGAGACCGTAGGCGAGCGAGAAGAAGCGCTTGCCCGCCTCGGCGCTCTCGATGACGAAGGTCGAGGTCTGGAAGATCGGCGGCTTGATCGCCCCTTCCGACCACTCCGGCCGATAGCCATAGCTCATCATCAGAGTCTGGGGGTCCAGCTCCCTGCCGTTGAGGTTCCTCTTGGTGTAACGCTTCTGAATGCTCTTGCTGGCCATCTCTCACTCCTGGGTCACTGAGTACAGCCACTGGGTAGGTTGACCCGGCCGCGCGCCGGATCCGTCCATAGCGTACACGTTTGCGACTTTCGATGGCGCAACACTTCGCGTCGTTAGCGGTTTTCGTGATAGCGCGGCAGTGAGAAGCGGAAGGTTGTGCCCTCATCGGGCGTGCTGTCAACGGTGATCGTCCCGCCCATCGCTTCGATGAGCTGCTTGACGACCGCCAGTCCCAGTCCGCTGCCGCCAGCGTGGCGCCCGCTGCGCTCGCCCTGGTAGTAGCGGTCGAAGACGTGCGCGAGATCCTCCGGCGCGATCCCCAGGCCGGTGTCGGAGACGCTCACCCAGATGACATCGTCGGCCGGCTCGGCGTCGACCACGATCAGGCCGCCCTCGGGGGTGTGGCGCAGGGCGTTGTGGAGCAGGTTGCCCAGGATCTGCTGGACCCGCGCGCGCTCGGCGAGCGCCAGCGGCAGGTCCACCGGGGCGACCGACTGCACGCTGACGCGCCCCTGTTCCCAGGCCAGGCGCGAGATGCCTTCGACGGCGTGCCGGATGCAGGAATTGACGTCGACCGGCCCTGCCTCGAACTCGAACACCGCTTCCTCGATGCGCGCCAGCGTGAAGAGGTCGTCGATCAGCCGCGCCAGCGTTACCGTCTCCTGATGCATCGCCTCCAGCGTCGCCGGGTCAGGCGGGCTGCCGTCCGGGCGCGCGGCGTCGGCGCGCATGCGCTCCAGGTTGCCCTGCAGGATGGCGACCGGCGTGCGCAGCTCGTGGGACACGTTGGAGACGAAGGCGCGCCGCGAGCGGTCGGCCTGCTCCAGCTGTTCGACCATCTCGTTGAAACGCTGGCCAACCCGGGCGACCTCGTCTTCGCCGGTGATCGCGACGCGCTGGCCTAGGTCTCCGCGCGCCATCGCCAGGGCGGCGTCCGAGAGCCGCTCCAGGCGCTTCGAGATCTTCCTGGCCCGGTAGATGCCGATCGGAATGGCGACGACCACCGCGGGGGCGACCATGAGCGTCAGGACGGCGACGTTCGCGGCGGCCAGGAAGACGAGATCGGCGTAGCGCGGAACCGAGCGCCGGAACATGTAGTCCCCCTCGGCCTGAAAGATCAGGACGCCAGCGAAACCTTCCTCGGTAATGACTGGGTGGGCGGCCGCCAGTGTATCGCCAGCGAAGTCCAGCACATAGGTCTTGTTCCAGGCGGTGGGGCTGCCGCGCAGTTCCAGCGCGCGCTCGGCGACGATCTGCGCCGGGATGAACCCTATCTCATTGAAGTTTGTTTGAGGCATGGCCCACCGGGCGTTGGTGGTCGCGATCACGCGCCCCTCAGGGTCGATGAGCGCCGCTCGCGGATCGTCGCCTAGCCTGGTAGGGAGCCCCTCGGGGCTGAGCGCCACGCCGTTTTGGACCCACTCGAAGAGCTTGAAGCTCAGTGCGCCGTGGTCGTTCGCCGTGGCGTTTCCGGTCGCAACACGCTCCATCTCGGGCGAGGAGGCCAGTGTGACCGCCGCTAGCTGAGCCTGAATCCCCATCGTCTCGTCGATGCCGTCGACCTGGTCGGTGCGCAAGACGACGTAGGCGAACGCGAGAATCGCCAGCTCGATTAGCGCGGTCGTCAGGAGGACGACCAGCACGCTAGAGACGATGAGCTGGACGCTGATGCGCTGCCGGTAGAGGCCCAGCGCCATTGAAACGAGGCGCCCCATCACGTCCTCCTGGCTGCCACGCTCAGGCTCGCTCGGCGTCGCTCAGCGTGTACTTGTAGCCGACGCCCCACAGGGTGACGATCCGGGCGGCGACCGCCTCGTTCACGCCGAGCTTGCGGCGCAGGCGCAGGATGTGGGTGTCGACTGTCCGCTCGAAGCCGGCGAAATCCGCCTCCCAGAGCCGGTCGAGGAGGTATGAGCGGCTGAAGGCGCGCTCCGGGTTAGAGGCCAGTAGATAGAGCAGCTCGAACTCGCGCGCCGTCAGGCTGACCGCCTGGCCGTCGACGCGCACGGTGCGGCTGAGCGGGTCGATCTCCAGCGCGCCGTGGACGATCGGCCGGTCGGGGTGGTCCTCGATCCGCGAGCGGGCGCTCATCATCGCCACCCGCCGCAGGATCGCGCCGGTGCGCGCCTGCAGCTCGCGGATCGAGAACGGCTTGGTCAGGTAGTCGTCCGCGCCCAGCTCCAGGCCGAGCACGCGATCCAGCTCGGTGGACTTGGCGGTGAGCATCAGGATCGGTGTGATCTTCTCCCGGCGCACCTCTCGGCAGATCTCCAGCCCGTCGACCCCACCCGGCAGCATCAGGTCGAGCACGATCAGGTCGGGGTCTTCCTGGCCGGAGCCGGTCAGCCGCTGGAGCGCCGTCAGCCCGTCGCGAATGACTTCGACCTCGTGTCCTTCCTCGCGCAGGGCGTCCTCGATGAGCCGCGCGATCTCGCGCTCATCCTCGACTACCACGACGTGTGCCATGTTTGGGTATCCGCCTTCGTCGTCTGGGTTGTCCGCTGGTCATCGCGCGCCGAGCGACGGTCCTGGTGGACCCAGGACTGCTCCTCGGCGACGAGTGTCTGTGGTGAGAATACTGAAAGCGCCAGAATCCGGCCGACTTCGACGAGCTGCTGCCAGGGCGACTCTGGGAAGCGAGTGGAGCGCCGCTGCCCCGCTCGGGCTACTCGACCGGTCGTGCCTTCAAACGTTGAGACGCGTGCCATGATGCTTTCCTTCCGACATCGTTGTCGTTGGTTGCCCGGGAACGCTCCCGGACTCATAAGTATGGTACGGAACGCCTGTGGCGTCCGAATCACGAAGTCTTGACGAAAGTGTGAACGAGCCGCTGGCGCTCGCGAAGACGACCCTGCGACCGGATCAGCTCCGGTCGCAGGGTGTTGGATGGACGGGCGCTCTGAGAACTAGTCGACCGTGATGTCGCGGCGGCGGAAGCTCCAGAGCGCCAGGCCGATAGGGATGACGGCGTAGAGCGCCAGCGTGGCGGCGGCCTCCCAGGGACCGGGCAACACTGGCGGGATCTCCCGCGCCTCGAACGTATTGAGGCTCACGATCGTCGACATGGCCGACGTGATGACATAGTCGTTGAGCGTTTCACCGATGTTGCCGATCAGCCCCGCGAGTTCCGCCAGGATCGGGCCGAAGACCATGATCCCGATGCCGATTGCGATGCCGGCGGCGACCGAGCGGAAGTGCTGCGCGATCGAGAACGACAGCCCCGCGATGACGAGCAGCAAGAAGGTGGTGCGCGCCAGCATCAGCATCACATCGTAGCCTGTCGAGAGGTCGAGCCAGCTCAGGCGCAGCCCGTAGCCCTCGATCAGCGAGATGCCGGTCGAGACCCCCGCGAGCGCCACCGTGCCCGTGATCACCAGCAGCAAGCTCGCGACCGCCAGCACGCTGAGCTTCGCCAGGAGCAGCCGGGCGCGCGGGACGCCGCTACCGACCATCGTCCGCATCGTGCCCCAGCTGAACTCCGAGCCCGCCATTCCGGCCGCCAGGATAGCGATCAGGATCGGCCCGAGCATCGCGATGATCTCGAAGCCGTCTTCCAGCACTCTTGGTAGTAGGACGTCGGTGATCTCGGCGTCGGGGTTGCTCTCGAAGACGAACACGACCAGGTAGCCGAGCGAGAGCAGCCCGGCGACCATCAGCGCCATGATCGCGAAGATTACATGGGTCATCCTGCGCCGCAGCGTCTTAATGAACTCCATCTGGAGCAGATCAACGAAGCGCGGCGCGGGGCGAGTTGCCGTCCCGGCCTGCGCTTCTGCGCTCCTGTCGAGCGTCATTGCTCGCGTCGTCATGCTGCCGCGTTCCCTTCCCATTGATCGCCGGTCACTTCAAGGAATGTCGACTCCAGCGAAGCGCGCTCGCGGCGCAGCTCGTCGACCTCGATCCCGGCTCGCACCAGCTCGGCGTTGAGCGTGGCCGGACGCACCTCGGGCGCGTCGACGCGCAGAAGGTCGTCCGCGGCCTCGATGTCGCGCACGCCGGGCAGTCCGCGCAGCAGGGCGGCCGCGTCGCGCAGCTGCGGCGTGCGGATGATCAGCCGCTCGGTCTGGCTCAGCAGCTCGTCGACGTCGCCCTCGATGATCACTTCGCCCCGGCGGATGACGGCCACCCGGTCGCAGACCTGCTCGATCTCGTGGAGCAGGTGGCTGGAGACGAAGATCGTCTTGCCCTGCTCGGCCAGGCTGAGAATCAGGTGGCGCACCTCGAGCATCCCGGCCGGGTCGAGCCCGTTGGTCGGCTCATCCAGGATCAGCAGATCGGGGTCGTGCAGCAGCGTCCAGGCGATGCCCAGGCGCTGCTTCATGCCCAGCGAGTACTTGCCGAACTTCTTCGTTGCAGCCTCGCCGAGCCCGACCAGATCCAGCACCTCGTCGATCCGCTGCCGGGTCGTGCCGGGCCGCAGGTGGGCCAGCGCGCGCAGGTTGTCGCGGCCGCTGAGATAGGGATAGAAGGCGGGAGCTTCGATGATCCCGCCGACGTTCGCCAGCCCCTCGCTGTGCCGCGAAGGTGGCAGGCCGAACAGGCTGATCTCGCCGGCCGTCGGCTTGATCAGCCCCAGGAGCATCCCGATCGTCGTGCTCTTGCCGGCGCCGTTGGGGCCGAGAAATCCGAACACGTCGCCCCGGTAGACGCGAAAGCTCACATCGTTGGCCGCCGCGAAGGAACCATAGCGCTTGGTCAGCCCGCGGACTTCGAGGACCGCGCTCGCGTCTCTTCCTCGAGTCATGTTCGCCATCGAACACCTTTCCGTTGCACGTCCTCAGGTCGGCCCACCATCGGGCCGGCCCTGTCCGTCACAGCTATATTCCCGCAGGAACTTCGCGAGACTTCGGCAAGAATGTGACGATTCTGTGAACGACGAGAGCGCGACGTGCCATCGGCACTGGCGGTCTCTGCCCGGAGAGCCTGAGGAACAGTGTTCAGCTCGTTTAGACCCGTCACGCCACCAGTACAGAGGGCAGGGCGTGCAGGCCGCGTCAAACAAGATCCCCCGCCCTACCGCGAATTACTCGACCATGCCAAGGATCCAGGCATTCCCAACACCGTAGGGGTGGAGCTTGTCTCCACCCGGCAAGCGGCACGTCAACCAACACCGGGTGGAGACAAGCTCCACCCCTACGAGTCATGGCCAGGCGCGGTCCTTAGATGCGGATGGGTGATCTGTAACGCGATGTGGTAGCCGGGCTAAGAGACCGCGCGGCGAGTGGGGAGGCGGAGG
>Ga0079224_100008495_pt1 | contig 13921 bp, 11 predicted proteins | sample Stecom2015_FD_80414 | JGI IMG/M metagenome (GOLD analysis project Ga0079224, IMG submission 80414) | Agricultural soil microbial communities from Utah to study Nitrogen management - Steer compost 2015 | ecosystem: Environmental > Terrestrial > Soil > Agricultural land | place: USA: Utah... | reverse complement strand
GACACCGACACCGACACCGAGGCCGCCGCCGGTGCTCGGGTGCGGCCCGTCTGGCGGCTGCGCGTGCGGATGGACGACCGGCCGGGGACTCTCGCCAGGGTCGCGATCCGCCTGGCCGAGCTCGAATGCAACGTCCTCGGCGTGACCGTCCTGCCCGTGCCGGGAGGCGTGCTCGACGAGATCGTCGTGCGTCCCGGCCCCGGCGTCACGCGCGCCGACGTTCTCGCCGCCGTCGACCGTGAGGACTGCGAAGGCGTGGGCGTGTGCGACGCCGACGTGCACGACCTCGTCGACCCGGCGACGGCGAGCCTCGCCGCGGCGCGGCGCGTCGTCACCACCCCCGACGATCTCGCCGATGCGGTCCGGGAGCTCCTCGGCGCCGAGGTGGTGACCGTCGTGCCCGAGGACGAATCCAATCCCGGACGGGACGAGGCAGGACATCGCGCCGCGTTCGCCGTGGGCGACGGACGTGCGCTCGTCGCACGCAGGCGGTGGGCGCCGTTCCTGCACCAGGAACTGGCCCGCGTCGACACGCTGCTCGCCCTGCGCGCGGAGGTCTCCACCAACCTCGCCGGACCGGCCGTGGCGACGTGCGCCGACGGCGCCGAACTCGTGCTGCGGGACGCGACGGCAGGCGACACCGACGCGGTGATCCTGCTCCACGAGCACTGTTCGCCCTCCACGCTCGCCCGCCGGTACCGCGGCTCGACCGGCGTGCTGTCCCCGAGGCGGGCTCGTGAGCTGCTCAGCCCGGCGCACGGGACGAGTGTCGTGGTCGTCTGCGGACGCGAGGTCGTCGCGCTCGGGCAGTTGATCGCCGCAGCGGACACTCCGCCCGAGGTGCGGCTGCTCGTCGAGGACGGCTGGCAACGCAACGGCGTGGGTACGGCCCTGCTGCGCAGACTGTCCGCGCTCGCGGCCTCCCGTGGCCACGACGAACTCGTCGTCGCCACGGGAGGTGATGCCGCGGTCGCGGGCCGGACGGCGACGCGCGCCGGACTCGAGGTGGTCGAACCGGCGGCCGCCGACGGCTACCTGCGGGTCGCGCTCAGCAGGTGACGTCCACGTCGGCGTACGACTCGAACGAGACGTGCACGTGGTCGTAGTGGTTCGCGGTGTCGCTGCCGCGATCCTCCATCATCGACCAGCCGCTGCCGTCGTTGTACCGCTGCTCCCAGATCACGTACGTGACACCGAACTCCTCCTGGTTGGCCAGGATGTAGTCGGCGATCTGGTCACCGTTCGCACCGGTCGTCATGAAGTCCAGCGCCAGCCCGCTCGGGTGGTCGCTCGCGCCCGACCGGCTCGCGACCCCGCCGACCGAATCGACGTCGAACTTCGTCAGCACGTGATTGCCGACCTGGGCCACGTGCGGCTGGGTGCCCTCCAGTTCCGTCGAGCACGGTTCGGGTTCCGGCGTCGGCGGTGGGGGAGGGGGCTGCTCCTCCGTCGTCGGCGGCGCGGAGGTCGTCGACGACGGACGGGAGGTAGTGCTGCTCGGGGTGGGACGTGTCGTGGTGGACGGCCGTTCGGTGGTCGACTCGGGGGTCGACGTGGCCTGCGACGAGGTCCGCTCGGTGGGCGCGCTCATGGCCAACGCCGCACGTTGCGGTTCGTCACCGCCGGTCAGGCCTTCGGTGATCCACACGGTGAAGCCCAGCAACGCGGCGGCGGCCAGGCCCAGTGCGACCGGCACCCGCCACGCGTGTCGGGATTCGCGCGCGGCGGCCGCCGATCCGGGGGTGTCGGCGTCGGGGCCGGAGGAGTTCGGGATCTCCTCGGCGTCCGCACCCGCATCGGCTCCGGCTGGAAGGAACTCGGGTCTTCGGGACTTGCGGCGCGCGCGGGGCTTGTCCGCGCGATGTCGACCTGCCATGGGGATGGTCCTCGGGGTTTCGCTCGGCGTTCGGGCTGTCGGGGTGCGGACAGATTACGAACCGGCAACGAGCGCGTCACGTCCGAGTGGCGATGCGCACAACTGGTGAGGACCATTCGCGGCGGATCGCCTGGTCAGAGCCGCGGTGTGGATCCCGTGCCGGCTCCCGCGCGCGGGCCCGCCGAGGCCCGATCGGTGGTGATCGGCCCCGTTCAGGCGCTGCGGAACCAAGCGCTGCGGAACCAGTCCCGGCCACGCATGTCACGGAAGGCGGCACGCCGCTGATCGGTGGCCAGCCGGTCGAGATACAGCGTGCCGTCCAGGTGGTCCACCTCGTGCTGCAGACACTGCGCCAGCACACCGTCGCCCTCCACGGTGACCGGCCCGCCGCGCAGGTCCACACCACGCACCACGGCGTGGACCGCACGTCGCACCGGGTACCGCAGCTCCGGCACCGACAGGCACCCCTCGTCGATGTCGTGGGTCTCCTCCGACAACGCGACGATCTCGGGATTCAGCACGTAACCGAGCTCGCCGTCGACGTGGTAGCTGAACGCGCGCAGCCCGATGCCGATCTGGGGTGCCGCCAGCCCGGCGCGCCCCGGCATGTTCACCGTGTCGAGCAGGTCGTCGACGAGCGCCGCGGTCGTGTCGTCGAACCGCGTCACCGGATCGGCCACGCTCTTCAACACCGGGTCGCCGAAGTACCGCAGCTCACGGACAGCCATCCTGCGCCTCCCCCTGGTCACCATCGCCGGTGGACGCCGAACACCGGGTCCGGCGTCGCACATCGGCTGGACAGATTAGCCGGGCCGGTCACGCCCGCAGGCGCAGCCCCTTGGGCGTCGCGCGGAAGCCCGCCTCGCGCAGGACGTCGGCCAGCTGCGACGTGAGGGCCTGCTCGCCGTCGGCGCGCTGCACCTGCAACTGGCCGAGCCAGCCGTCCCGCACCGCGGTCGACAACGCCTCGGCAGCCGCGCGCAACGTGTCCTCGTGCTCGGTGAACGACAACAGCGAGCGGCCGCCGCGTTCCACGTACAGCACCGGTGCGCCGTCGACGAGCACGACGAGCGCCCCTGCCTTCCTGGCAGGCCGGTGTTTGGTGCTGCCGAGCGGTTGCGGCCAGGGCAGTGCGGCACCGTACGGCTGGGCGGGGTCGCTGGCGGCCAGCACCACCGCTCCCTGCGCATCGCGCGCCGCCGACGTGTCGGACACCGCGCGCAGTCGATCCACCGCCCCCCGTGCGGCGAACTGCGCGGCGCCGAGCCCGTCGACGACGTACCCGCGGATCACCTGCCCCGAGTCCTCCATGCTGCGCAGCACCTTGTAGATGCCGGAGAAACCGCCCGCGACCCGTTCGGTGCCCAGCGCGCCCTTGGTCAGCACGCCGTGTCGTTCGAGGAACGACTCGGTGCGCGCATGCGTGCGGCGCGTGGGATCCGGCTCCCGCGGCGGGGTCGGCCCCCACCGCCCCGCCACCGTGGGTGGTCCGGTCCGCGACGGCATCGCCGGTCTGCCCGCACGCAGGCGTGCATAACGTCCGCGGGGAGCCGATCTGCGCGGCCGGTGCGTCGCGCCGCGCCCGGAGACCTGCGCACGCAGCGGCGCGAGCGTGTCGCCGGAGACCAGACCGGCCCACACCAGGTCCCACAGCGCCGCCACGACGGCGGCGTCGTCCGGCGGGGAGTCGAGCTGGGGAGTCACCCGATCGACCAGTTGGCGGAAGAAGAGCGCCCCGTGCCGGACGGCCGACACCAGTTCGGTGTGCAGCGGGGACGTCTCCGCGGCCGTCTCGTCGGCGTCCGGCAGCACCAGGTCGGCGACGTCGCCGGGAGCGAGGGCGATCCATCCGTCGCCGCCTGCGAGCGCGCCGCATCCGGACCACACCACCTCGCCTGCCGTCGTGAGTTCGTCCAGCAGCGCCGGGTGATATCCGGGCAGCCGGTTCGGCAGGATCAGCGACTCCAGTGCGCTCGCGGGCAGCGGCGCACCGGCGAGCTGGTCCACCACCGACAGGACGTCGTCCGCGGTCGGTGCCGACCGCATCCGGGCACCGACCCCGTGCCAGGCAGGCAGGAACCGGCCCAGCGCAGTCTGCTCGACGGGCTCGACCTCCTCCCGCAGCCGGGCCAACGACGCACGGCGGAGCCGCCGCAGCACCGCCGCGTCGCAGTACTCCACACCGCCCGGTTCGTACGGCTGCGGGCGCAGTTCCCCGCGGACCAGGCGGCCTTCCGAGGTCAGTCGGTCGAGCACGCCCGTGGCGACGGAGACACCGAGTCCGAACCGTTCGGCCACCTGGGCGGCGGCGAACGGGCCACGGCTGCGCGCGTACCGGATGACGAGGTCGCCGAGGGGGTCGTCGACCGGCTCGGTGAACGCCTCGGGAACCCCGATGGGCAGTGCCGCCCCCACCGCGTCCCGCACCCGGCCCGCGTCCTCGATCGCCAGGTAGCGGTCCTGCCCTGCGATGCGCACCACGATGGCCCTGCGCTCGTCGACCAGGGCGGTCAGCCATTCCGGGCGGACGCCGCGGGCCCCGGCCTCCTCGACGGTGAGGTCGCCGAGGAACCGCAGCAGATCCGCCGTGTCCTCGACGCCGCGGGCGTGCCGGTCCTCGTCGAGCCGCTGCAACGACCGTTCCACCGAGTCCACGACGTCGGGATCGAGCAACTCACGGATCGCCTCGGTGCCGAGCAGTTCGGCCAACAGCGTCGAGTCGAGGGACAGGGCCGCCGCCCTGCGTTCGGCGAGGGGAGCGTCCGTCTCGTACAGGAACATGCCCACGTAGCCGAACAGCAGACTGCGTGCGAACGGCGACGCCGCCTGGGTCTCCACCTCGACGAGGGACACCGTCCGGTTGGCCACGTCGGACATCAGCTCCCGCAGTCCGCCCACGTCGTAGACGTCCTGCAGGCATTCGCGCATCGCCTCGAGCACCACGGGAAACCGTTCGTACTTCGCCGCGACGCCGAGCAGCTGTGCTGCCCGCTGCCGCTGTTGCCACAGCGGGGACCTGCGGCCGGGATTGCGCCGCGGCAACAGCAGCGACCGCGCGGCACACTCGCGGAACCGCGCGGCGAACAGGGCCGAGCCGCCAACCTCCGAGACGATGAGCGACTCGACCTCGTCGGGGTCGAGCAGCACGTCCTCGCCGGTGAGGGTGATCTCCTGGCCGTCGGCGTCGAGGGCGTCCGGCAGGCGCAGCACGATGCCGTCGTCGGAGTGGGCGACCTGCGCGTCGACGCCGCGTGCCTCCCGTAGCCGGGCGGCGATCGCCAGTGCCCACGGTGCGTTGACCTGCGCACCGAACGGGGAATGCACCACCACGCGCCAGTCGCCGAGTTCGTCGCGGAACCGTTCGAGCAGCAACGTCCGATCGGTCGGCACGTGCCGCGTCGCCTCGCGCTGCTCGCGCAGATAGGCGACGAGGTTCCCCGCGGCGCGTTCGTCCAGGCCTGCCTCCGCGGCGCGGCGCAACGCCGTCTCCTCCCGCGCGCCGGACACCTCCCGCAGGAACGCCCCGAGCGCCCGGCCCAGTTCGAGGGGGCGGCCCGGCGCGTCGCCCTTCCAGAACGGCATGCGGGCGGGCACCCCGGGGGCGGGAACGACGACGACCCGGTCGTGCGTGATGTCGGTGATGCGCCACGACGAGGTGCCGAGCAGGATCGTGTCCCCCACCCGGGACTCGTAGACCATCTCCTCGTCGAGTTCGCCCACCCGGCTGCCCGGCTTGCCGTCGTCGCCGGGCGTCATCACGGTGAACAGCCCGCGGTCGGGGATCGTGCCGCCCGAGGTCACGGCCAGTCGCTGCGCGCCGGGTCTGCCGCGCAGTTCGCCGGTCACCCGGTCCCAGGTGATGCGGGCGCGCAGTTCGCCGAACTCCTCGCTCGGATATCGCCCGGCCAGCATGTCGAGCACCGCGTGCAACGCGTCGTCGGGCAGTGACGAGAACGGGGCGGCCCTGCGCACCGTCGTGGTGAGGTCGTCGACCGTGCGGGGTTCGAGCGCGACCATGGCCACGATCTGCTGGGCGAGCACGTCGAGCGGATTGCGGGGATACCGTGTCCGCTCGATCGCCCCCGACGTCATGCGTTCGGCGGTGACCGCGCACGAGACGAGGTCGCCGCGGAACTTCGGGAACATCACCCCGCTCGACGGGGCGCCGACGTGGTGGCCCGCGCGCCCCACGCGTTGCAGCCCGGAGGCCACCGTCGGGGGTGCCTCGATCTGCACCACGAGGTCGACCGCGCCCATGTCGATGCCCAGTTCGAGCGACGACGTCGCCACGACACAGGGCAGCGTGCCGGACTTCAGTTCCTCCTCGACCCTGGTGCGCTGCTCCCGCGACATCGACCCGTGATGCGCCTTCGCCACGGTCGCGTCGGCGCCCGTGGTCAGCCCGGACTCGCCGATGGCCTCGGCGGGGAACTCGTCGCCGGGCACCAGCTCGGTGCGCTCGGCGGACAGTTCGTTGAGACGCGCGGTGAGCCGTTCGGCCAGCCGCCGCGAGTTGGCGAACACGATCGTCGAGCGGTGCTCGCGGACCAGGTCCAACACCCGCTGTTCCACCGAAGGCCAGATGGACGGTTTCGGCGCCGCGGCCCCCGGCACCTCGTCCTCCAGCGACCCGGGTTCGGCAGGCTGGGCAGGCCCGTCCAGCGCGGCCATGTCGTCGACCGGCACCTCGACCCGCACCTCGAGCGTCTTCGGCGTCTCCGGTTGGACCACGGTCACCGGCCTGCCGCCCGCGAGCAGCGAACTCACCTCGTCGACGGGGCGGACGGTCGCCGACAGGCCGATGCGCTGGGCCGGTTTCGGCAACAGCTCGTCGAGACGTTCCAGCGACAGTGCCAGATGCGCACCCCGCTTGCCGCCCGTGACGGCGTGCACCTCGTCGACGATGACCGTCTCGACGCCCCGCAGCGACTCCCGCGAGGACGAGGTGAGCAGCAGGAACAACGACTCCGGTGTCGTCACCAGCACGTCCGGCGGGGTGCGCAGGAACGATCGGCGCTCGGCCGACGTCGTGTCGCCCGTGCGCATGCCCACCGTGATGTCCGGGACGGGCAGGTCCAGCCGCCGCGAAGCCTGGGCGATTCCCGTGAGCGGCGAACGCAGGTTGCGTTGGACGTCCACGGCGAGCGCCTTGAGCGGGGAGACGTACAGGACCCGGCAGCGGCGCTTCGCCTCGTCGGGAGGTGGTGCGGTGGCGAGGCGGTCGAGTGCCCACAGGAACGCGGCGAGGGTCTTGCCGGAGCCGGTGGGTGCGATGACCAGCGCGTGCTCACCCGCGTGCGCGGCACGCCACGCGCCCTCCTGGGCGGGCGTGGGCGCGGCGAACGCCCCCGTGAACCAGTCCCTGGTCGCGGGGGAGAACAGTTCGGTGGCGGACTCGGTCACGTGTCCATGATGCGTCCGACCCCCGACAGTCCGGACCCGTGACCCGGACCCCGTGGGCTGCCCCGCGTCACTTCCTGCGGTTCCTCCGGATCTGCACGAGCAGGACCACCAGGGTCGCGGTGACGGCGGCGATGGAGGCCAAGGTCAGCGCGGTCGAGCCCAGACCGGATTCGAGTTGCATGGTGCCCACGGTACGGGGACGGCACGCGGCTAGGCTGGGTTCGATGCGGATCACGGTGTTCCGTCGGCTGATGGCCGACGAGTTCGGCGCCACCAGGGCCGAGATGCTGGCCAAGGACCACGTGCTGAGCGGCCTCGGCGGGCGGACCGTCGACGAGGCGCTTGAGGCGGGCATGTCCGCCAAGGACGTCTGGCGGCAGGTCTGCGCCGAGTTCGAGGTGCCTGCCGAACGCCGGTGACGGGCCGGTGCGCCCTAGTCGACATCCCACGTGTCGGTGTGTCAGTTTCGTCGTCGAACAAATGTTCTCTAGGATGTTGTCCACATCGGGGTTCGCCGTCCACAGATCCGGCGAGAGTCCTGGAACTGTCGGACCCCGCCCGTACCGTCGGGTCCGGACGAGGAAGCGTCCGTCTGACGGAAGCGTCAACCAGTGACGTCAGCCGACGTCAGCCGACGTCAGACACAGCCAGCAACACCGGATACACAACGCCGGAAACACAAGACCGGACACACAACCGCGAAGGCCAACGAGGTGGGTTCCATGGCAGCAGCATCGGACAAGGGTGCACCGGACAAGGGCAAGGCGCTCGACCTTGCCCTGGCCCAGATCGACAAGCAGTTCGGCAAGGGCTCGGTGATGCGGCTGGGCGAGGACACGCGCCCGCCGGTCGAGGTCATCCCCACCGGAGCCATCGCGCTGGACGTCGCACTCGGCATCGGGGGCCTGCCCAGGGGCAGGGTCATCGAGGTCTACGGCCCCGAGTCGTCCGGTAAGACGACCGTCGCGCTCCACGCCGTGGCCAACGCGCAGAAGAACGGCGGCATCGCCGCGTTCATCGACGCCGAGCACGCGCTCGACCCCGAGTACGCCAAGATCCTCGGTGTCGACACCGACGCCCTGCTGGTCTCCCAGCCGGACACCGGTGAGCAGGCCCTCGAGATCGCCGACATGCTGATCCGCTCGGGCGCGCTCGACATCGTCGTGATCGACTCGGTCGCCGCGCTCGTGCCGCGGGCCGAGATCGAGGGCGAGATGGGCGACTCCCACGTCGGCCTGCAGGCCCGGCTGATGAGCCAGGCGCTGCGGAAGATCACCGGTGCGCTGCACAACTCCGGCACCACCGCCATCTTCATCAACCAGCTGCGCGAGAAGGTCGGCGTCATGTTCGGCTCCCCGGAGACCACGACCGGTGGTAAGGCGCTGAAGTTCTACGCGTCGGTCCGGCTCGACGTGCGCCGCATCGAGACGCTGAAGGACGGCGGCGAGCCGGTCGGCAACCGCACCCGCGTGAAGGTCGTGAAGAACAAGGTCGCCCCGCCGTTCAAGCAGGCCGAGTTCGACATCCTCTACGGTCACGGTGTCTCGCGCGAGGGATCGCTCATCGACCTGGGCGTCGATCAGGGAATCCTGCGCAAGTCGGGCGCCTGGTACACCTACGAGGGCGACCAGCTCGGCCAGGGCAAGGAGAACTCGCGGCGGTTCCTCAAGGACAACCCGGACATCGCCAACGAGATCGAGAAGAAGATCCTCGAGAAGCTCGGCGTCGGTGCCAAGGTCGACGCCGAGGAGGCCGCGGCCGAGCCGGCTCCCGTCGAGTTCTGAGGCGGGGACCGGTGAGTGAACCGGATACCGCCGGCGCGACCGAGCCCTCGGAGCAGCGGAGTGCCCGGGGCGGGCGCCGTTCGCGTGCCCGCACCCCGGGGTCCGAACTGCCTCCCGACGAGGCGAGGAGGAAGGCCAAGGAGATCTGCTTCGATCTCCTGGCCGCCCGACCTCGCACGAATGAGGAGTTGCGGTCGGCGCTGGCGCGGAAAGGCTTCGACCCGGACGTGATCGGCGAGCTGCTGCGCAAGCTCGACGACGCGGGACTGATCGACGACGCGGCGTTCGCCGAGACGTGGGTCCGGTCCCGGCACAACAACCAGGGCCTGGCCAAGCGCGCGCTGGTCGCCGAACTCCGCCGCAAGGGCGTGGACGGCGACGTGGCCGCCGAGGCGGCGGGCGAGATCGACGCCTCGGCCGAGGAGGATCGCGCGCGGGAACTGGTCAGGAAGAAGCTGCGCACCATGACCGGGGTGGACGAGCAGAAGGCCACACGCCGACTGCTCGGGATGCTCGCGCGCAAGGGCTACCCGCAGGGCTTGTCCTACGCCGTCGTGCGGGACGAGTTACGCAGCGCCGGGGCCGAGTCGACCCCGCTGGACGACGCCACGGCCGACTGAGCGGCTCCGCCGACGATTTCGGCGGAGCCGGCTCGGCTCAGAAGCCGAAGTCGAAACCACCGCCCATGTCGCCACCCATGTCACCGCCGAAGTCGCCGCCCCCGAAGTCGCTGTCGCCCATGTCGCCACCGTCTCCGCCATCGCCACCGGCGTCTCCGCCGCCACCGCCGCCTTCGGACATGGCGTCCTCCTGGCCGGCGTCGTAGCCGTCGGCCCACGCCTCGCCGCTGGGGATACCGGCCATGCCGGAGAACATCGCGCTGAACAGCATCATCGAGCCCAGGCCCCAGGCGCCGGCCACGAGCGCCGGCTTCCACCACGGCTCGCTGTACCAGCCCTGCGGAACCGGCCTGCCCGCCACACGGCCGCCCGGGTAGTAGTGCGGCGTGTCGGCGCTCGGCTGCGGCGAGGCCTCGTAGTGCTGCCCTTCGACGTCCACGGAGCGGTGTTCGGTGACCTTGCCCGCCGCCTGCCGTTCGCGGTCCTCCGGCAGCGCGGGGCCCGGGTCCATGCCCATCGCCTCGCGCGCGGCACGCACGTAGTACAGCCCTTCGAGCGCCGTCTCCTTCACGAGCTTGGCCTGCTCCTCGGTCTCGGCCTGCTCCATCTGCGAGCCTGCGGCCGTGTAGCGCTCGCTGGCGTCGGCCAGCGCCTGCTGCGACGCCGTGTCGGTCCCGGTCAGGTTGAGTACCTGACCGCCGAGGCGCTCCAGCCACCGCCGGGCCTCGGCCTTGGCGTCGTCGACCCGCTTGCGTTTGGTCTCCTGCTGCGAACGCATCAGGTAGTACCCGCCGCCGACGATGATCAGCAGCAGGACGACGATGAGGACCAGATCCATGGGGAACTCCCGGGGACGTGCGCGTGGGACGTTCGAGCGCGCCCGGCGTCGGACACACTCCTTCGAACCGGACAACGCAGGCGCCGCCCCGGGAGTTCCCGCGCGGTTCACCGCATCGGCCTACCAGGCGCGGCCGACGTAGTAGGAGCTCGTGTAGATGCTCTGTTTGCGCACGACGTCGCCCGTCTCGGGAGCCGCCCAGATGCGGTTGCCGCCCGCGTAGATGCCGACGTGGTAAACGCGTCCGCCGTCGTGGAAGAACACGAGATCGCCGGGCACCTTCGCGTGTCGGGGCACCGCGCGCACGGCTCGGTGCTGTTCACCCGACGTGCGCGGCAGCTGGATGCCCGCCTTGCGGTGTACGAACTGGGCGAACCCCGAGCAGTCGAACCGCGTGGGCCCGCTCGCGCCGTACGCGTACGGCGACCCCGCGTGGGCGGCGGCGATGTTCACGATGCGCTGGCCGATCGGCGCGGCGGGACGCGGGGGATCCGGCCGCGGTGGAGGCGGTGGTGGCGGCGGGGTACGCACCTGCACCCTGGCCACGTCGGAGGTGGTCGGGTCGTGGAACGTGTCGCCGCCGTAGGTGATCCGCCAGTCCGCGGACGCGGCGGGCGTGCGGCGGAAGGTGACCCGCCCGTCGCCGCCCGTCTCGGCCGTGGCGACGGACGTCCACTCGCCGCCCGTCCGCCGTTGGAGTGTGACCTGCTCGCCGGTCAGCGGGCGGTCACGCATCCCCGTCAGCGTGCCGGACAGGGTCACGCTCGAGCCCTTCTCGATGCTGTCGGGAACGTCGTCGAGTGACTGTGTCGTGGGCGTGATCGCCGAGGCGTTGCTCGTGAACGCCACCAGCGCCGTGCCCGAGACCAGTCCGATCACTGCTGTGCGCTTCCACGGTGTGGACACGCGAATCCTCCTGAAAGGATCGTGCACGTACGGCCCCCCGACCACGCCGAGGCTCTCGTGGCATCGGCGCCGTGCCCGGCCGCCCGGGTCGCCCCGCACGGCCGCGACGACCGTAAACACGGGCCGGGTGGGGTCCGCGACTCGAGAGTCACCCACACCGGTGATTCCGCGTGGCAGGTGCGTGCGGCGCCGGTGCGCGCCCACCCCTGGCGCCAGAAACTAGAACACGTTACTGTTTTGCCGCATGAGGTTCACACTGTCGGTGGCCCTGAGCCCGCTCGACCAGCTGACCGAACTGGCCGTCACCGCGGAGGAGTGCGGATTCTCCTCGATCGCGCTCCCGGACTCGCTTTTCTATTCCGAGCAGGTGTCGGCGGACTATCCCTACACGCCGGACGGGAGCCGTTTCTGGGATCGGAACACGCCGTGGGTCGACCCGCTGATCGCCGCCGCGTCGATGGGGGCGGCGACGAGCAAGATCACGTTCTACACATCGGTGCTCAAGCTCGGTTCGCGCAATCCCGTGCTGCTGGCCCGCCAGGTGGGGTCCGTCGCGAACCTCACGGGCGACCGGTTCGGTCTCGGACTCGGGGTCGGCTGGGCGCCGGAGGAGTTCGAGTGGTGCGGCGTGCCGTACCGCCGACGGGGCAGGCGTGTCGACGAGGCGATCGACGTTCTCCGGCTGATCCTCGGCGGCGGGATGGTCGAGTACCACGGTGAGTTCTTCGACTTCGACAAGCTGTGCATGAGTCCGGCACCGGCGCGGCACGTGCCGTTCTACATCGGCGGCCACAGCGAACCCGCGCTGCGCAGGGCCGCGCGCGTCGGCGACGGCTGGTCGTCGGCGATGATGAAGCTCGACGACCTGCGCGAGACGATCACGCGGTTGAACACGCTGCGCGCCGAGTACGGCCGCGCCGACGAGCCCTTCGAGTTCCAGGCCGTGTGCATCGACCGGTTCGGTCTCGACGGATACCGCGAACAGGCCGAGGTCGGCGTCACCGACGTGATCACCGTGCCGTGGGCGTTCGACGGCCTCGGATTCGACGCCCCGATCGACCGGAAGAAGGACTCCATCAAGAAGTTCGCCGACGAGATCATCGAGCGGTTCTGACGGGCCGCGGAAAGGCGGGAGCATGGCTGTCACGGTGTGCTGGGACGTCGACGCGCAGCAGCCGCCCGCGCGGCTGGCCGCGCTGCGGTCGATGGAGGCCGTCACGGCGGGGGACAAGCAGCGTTGGCTCGCCCTCTTCGACCCCGCGGCGGTCGTGGAGGATCCGGTGGGCCCGTCCGGGTTCGACGAGGAGGGCAAGGGCCACCACGGGCGGGACGGGATCTCGGCGTTCTGGGACATGACGATCGCGAACGTCGAGCGGTTCGACTTCGTGATCCGCGACTCCCACGCGGGTGGTGACGAGGTGGCCAACGTCGGCACCATCACCACGTTCTTCCCCGGCGGCTACCGGATCGACACCGACGGGGTCTTCGTCTACAAGGTGGGTCCGGACGGGCGGATCCTGTCGGTGCGTGCGTTCTGGGAGCCCGATCGGGCCGCCGCGACGGCGCGCCAGGTGGAGTAGACCGCCCGGCATCGTTCACCCCGGGTTCCCCGGCCGCTCGCGCGCCGCTCTCCGCGGTGTCACACGACTACTCGAACGTGTGATTCCGACATAACGGAGAGGTGTGAGACGTGGTACGGAGTCGAATCCGACAGTGGGCGGCCGCCGGTGTTCCGGTCGTGGCCGGGATGGTGTTGGCAGCCGGCATGCCTGCGACGGCGGCGCCGGGTGCGCCGGGGGAGCGGCCGGCACTGTGCGGGCACGATCAGCGCAGCGGGTCCGCGGCGGTGTACGCCTGTGCCGAGGAGGGCGACCTGCTCGAGGTGCGCCTCGGCGATCTGCATCCCACGCAGCCGGCGATCGGCTACGACCAGATCTACTACAAGCTCGGGCGGTACACGCTCGGCAAGGACGACGTGAACAAGCGGTTCGACGACTGGTGCGAGGCCAACGGGCAGGGCGGGGTCGAGGACGCCGAGCCGGACGCGACGCTCGCCGATCCGTCGACGTTCGACTGCGAGGTCGAGATCGGTGACGAGACCGATGCCGAACTGGACGCGATGAAGACGCTCGTCGTGGGCCCCGGCGGCGTGCCGTACCTGACCGACGGGCACCACACGTTCACGTCGCTGCTCGAGGTTGCGGGGCCGGACGTGCGCGTCCGGGTGCGGGTGCAGGACAACCTCAGCACGCTGCCCACGAGCCGGTTCTGGGAGCGGATGGAGGCCGACGACCGCGTCTGGCTGCGGGACGCCGACGACGTGGTCGACGGCGGATACACGGCGGCCGAGCTCGGGGCGCTGGAGGAGTGGAACGACGGCGACGCGGCCGACGACGGGGAGTTCGCGAAGCTCGCCCGGCCGTACTCGGACGACAAGCCGGGCAAGCTCGCCTACGCGATGGAGTACAAGAAGGAGCACGGCCTGGAGTGACGG
>Ga0079224_100008494_pt1 | contig 13921 bp, 9 predicted proteins | sample Stecom2015_FD_80414 | JGI IMG/M metagenome (GOLD analysis project Ga0079224, IMG submission 80414) | Agricultural soil microbial communities from Utah to study Nitrogen management - Steer compost 2015 | ecosystem: Environmental > Terrestrial > Soil > Agricultural land | place: USA: Utah... | reverse complement strand
GCTCTGCCGCCCGTGTCCCACCGCGGCCGCGGCGTGGGGCGCCGCCCCAACCGGGTCCCCCGCCGGAACCGCCCCCACCAGCGCGTCGTCCCACGCCCGCCCCCTCCCCGCACACCCACCGCGCCTCCAGCCGCAACGGCCACATGAACGGCAACGCCTTCCCCCGCCGGGACGGCCACCCGATGGAGGTCGAGAAGATCTTCGGCCAGAACACGTTCGGCCTGGCCGAGATGAAGGCGCGCCTGCCGAAGGCCGTCTACCGCCGCCTCGTCGCCACGATCGAGAAGGGCGAGCCCATCGACGAGTCCGTCGCCGACGCCATCGCCCTCGCCATGAAGGAGTGGGCGTGCGAGCGCGGGGCGACCCACTTCACGCACTGGTTCCAGCCGCTGACGGGCCGCACGGCCGAGAAGCACGACAGCTTCATCACGCCGAACGCCGGCGGCGGCGCCGTGGCCGAGTTCAGCGGGAAGAACCTGTTCCAGGGCGAGCCCGACGCCTCGAGCTTCCCGAGCGGGGGCCTGCGGGCCACGTTCGAGGCCCGCGGCTACACGGCCTACGACCCGACGAGCCCCGCCTTCCTCATCGAGCACAACGGTGTCGCCACCCTCTGCATCCCGACGGCGTTCGCGTCGTGGACGGGCGAGGCGCTCGACCACAAGATCCCGCTGCTCCGGAGCATGGAGGCGCTGAACAAGCAGGCCCTCCGGGCGCTCCGCCTCTTCGGCGACGCCGACGTGTGCCGGGTCACGGCCACCCTCGGCGCCGAGCAGGAGTACTTCCTCATCGACGAGGCGTACTACCACCAGCGGCCCGACCTCGTCACGGCCGGGCGCACGCTCCTCGGCGCGAAGCCCCCGCGCGGGCAGGAGCTCGAGGACCACTACTTCGGCACCATCCCCGAGCGCGTGATGGCGTTCATGAACGCCGTCGAGGAGGAGCTCTACCGGCTCGGCGTCCCCGTCGCCACGCGGCACAACGAGGTGGCCCCGGGGCAGTACGAGATCGCGCCGATCTTCGAGAACGCCAACGTGGCGGCGGACCACCAGCAGCTCATGATGATGACGCTGCAGCGGCTGGCCCCCCGGTTCGGCCTCGCCTGCCTGCTGCACGAGAAGCCCTTCGCCGGCGTCAACGGCTCCGGCAAGCACTGCAACTTCTCGCTGGCGACGGACACCGGGGTGAACCTGCTCGAGCCGGGCGAGACCCCGCACGAGAACCTCCTCTTCCTGTTCTTCTGCACGGCCATCATCCAGGCCGTCCACCGCCACCAGGGGCTCCTCCGCGCCACCATCGCCAGCGCCGCCAACGACCACCGCCTCGGCGCCAACGAGGCCCCCCCCGCCATCCTCTCCATCTTCCTCGGCGACCAGCTCACCGACGTCTTCGACCAGATCGCCGCCTCCGGGAAGGCGTCGTCGAGCCGGTCCTCCGGCTTCCTCGGCCTCGGCACGCCGGTGCTCCCGCGGCTCCCCCGCCACGCCGGCGACCGCAACCGGACGAGCCCGTTCGCCTTCACCGGCAACAAGTTCGAGTTCCGCGCCGTGGGCTCCAGCCAGAGCGTGAGCTTCCCGCTCACCGCGCTCAACACCGTCGTCGCCGAGGCGATCGACGAGCTGGCGACGAAGCTGGAGGCGAAGCTGAAGGGGCGGAAGCGGAGCAAGCGGGCGCTCGAGGAGGCCGTCCACGACGTCATCGCCGAGTCCATCCGCGCCCACCGCGCCATCGTCTTCAACGGCGACGGGTACTCCGAGGCGTGGCACGCCGAGGCCGAGGCGCGCGGGCTCCTCGACCTCAAGACGACGCCGGAGGCGCTCGCCCAGCTCACCGCCGAGCCGGCCGTCGCCGCCTTCACCCGCTTCGAGGTCCTCTCCGAGAAGGAGCTCGAGAGCCGCCGCGGCATCCTCACCGAGCAGTACGTCAAGACCGTCAACATCGAGGCGGCGACGACGGAGCACCTCGCGCGGACGCTCGTGCTGCCGGCGGCGATGCGCTACCTCGCCGACCTCGGCGAGGCGGCCGAGACCGTCGAGGACTTCGGCCTCGACGCCGACGGCGTCAAGGAGACCGCCGCCGACGTGGTGGACCAGGTGAACGCGCTGCGGAAGGCGCTCGGCGAGCTCGCCGGGGCCCGCGCCGCCGCCCACGAGGCCGGGCGCCCCGCGGACGAAGCCGCGGCCATGCAGGCGAAGGTGATCCCCGCGATGCAGGCCGTCCGCACCGCCTGCGACGCCCTCGAGCGCCTCGTCCCCGCCGACCTCTGGCCGCTGCCGACCTATCGGGAGATGCTCTTCATCAAGTAGCCGGCCGACCACGGGCCGCCCGCGGGCCGCCGCAGGCCGCGCGCCCGCTCTGGCTCCGTGCCGGGGCGGGCGCGTGCGATTTCGTCCAAAGATGCGGGGGCGGCGGGTAGGGCACGCCGAGGCCCGTTGCCGCTCCCGGGGCGGCCCCTTAACTTCGCCCGCTCGGGAACGCCCCCGGGAGCCTTCGGAGGGCTCCTAACAACCCATTGCCGCGGAGCCCTCCTCCCACCTCCGTGGGGCCCGCCGCCCCGCAAAGCAGGAGAGCACCCCCGTATGAGGAAGGAACGCACCCTAGGTGAGGAGACGAACGGGTCCGCCTCTCAGAGCGCCGTGGGCGCCTCGCGCGAGGCGCCGCCGCCCCCCGTCGCCTCACCGGATTCGTCCTCGCTGTTCTGGCCGCTCGCCCGCGTCCTGTACCGATCGTGGCGGCTCGTCGTCGGCGTGACCGGCGCGGTGGCGGTGCTCGCCGTGGTCATCAGCCTGCTGCTGCCGAACTGGTACGCCGGGACGGCCCGCGTCCTCCTCCCCGAGAGCAGCGGCGGCGGCCTCAGCGCCCTCATCGGCGACCTCTCCCCCATCGGGGCCTCCCTCTTCGGCGGTGGTGCGGGCGATTACAACCGCTACCTCGCCCTCCTCACCAGCCGCACGACGCTGGAGCGTGCCGTGGACCGGTTCAACCTCGTCGAGGTCTACGACCTCAGCGAGAGCGAGACTCCCCGCGAGTCGGCTGCCGAGGAGCTCGCCGACAACATCGAGTTCGAGGTGGACTTGCAGTACGAGTTCCTCGAGATCACCACCTACGACAAGGACCCCGAACGAGCGGCGGCCCTCACCAACTTCCTGGTGGAGGAGCTGAACCGCCGGAACCAGGAGCTCTCCGCGCAGAACGCCGCCACCTATCGCCGCTACGTCGAAGAGCGCTACGGGGAGGCCGAGGCCGAGCTCGACTCGTTGCGCGGGGAGATGCAAGCGTTCCAGGAGGCCCACGGGGTCGTGGAGCTGCCGGAGATGACGGCGGCGTTCCTGGAGTCGGTCGCGACGGCGCGGGCGCAGGTGACCGAGGCCGAGATCCAGTACGAGGCGCTCCGCGCGCAGTACGGCGAGGACAACCCCCAGGTGCAGGCCGCGCGCGACGTGGTGATGGCGGCGCGGGCCGCCGAGCAGCGGCTCCTCGGCGGCGCCGAGGCCGTGATGCCGGTCCCCCTGCGCGACCTCCCCGCCCTCGGCAGCGAGTACGCCCGCCTCTACCAGGAACTCCTCATCCAGGCCGAGATCCTGAAGACGACACGGCCGCTCCTCGAGCAGGCGCGGTTCGAGGAGCAGCGGGAGCGAACGGCCGTGCAGGTGGTGGACGAGGCCGTGCCGCCCGCCCTCAAGGCGAAGCCCCGCCGGAGCATCCTCGTCATCGTCACGACGCTCTCGGCGTTCCTCCTCGTGGTGCTCTTCGTCGTAGCGCGGGACTGGCTCTGGCGCAACCGTGAGCGCATCGCCCGCGAGTTGCAGGCCACCTGACGGATGTCCGCGCCCGCCGCCCCGATCACGCCCACGGAGGACGCCGTCTGGCGGTGGGGGCGGGCGCTGCTGGCGCTCGCCCTCGCCTTCGCGCTCGCCCTCGCGCTCGCGCTGCTCGGCCTCGCGCCCGAGCTGGCCCCCTTCCTGCCGGTGGCGATCCTCGCCGGCGTCGTCCTGTGGGTGCTGTCGCGGGTGCCGATGGGGCAACTCTGCGGGGTGCTAGCGTTCTACGCCGCCGCCGCATCGTACGAGGAGGGGATCCAGCCTGAGGAGGTGGTCTTCGCGGCCTACTACCTCGGCTTCCTCGCGCACTGGTTCACCGTCCGCCTCTGGGTGCGCCGGGAGCGCGTGGTGCGCTCCGCCCTTGACGCCGTCTTCCTGTTGCTCCCCCTCTACGCGACGGCGTCGATCACCATGACGGCGCTCTTCGGCGGCCCCTTCGGCGGCGCTCTCAGCGATTGGATCAACTTCTCGATGCTCCTGTTCTACTTCCCGGTCCGGGAGGCGTGCGAGCGGTACCCTGCCGGGCCGTGGGTCGTCGCGGGCCTCGCTCTGCTCCTCGGCGGCGTGGTCGTCGTCCGGAACGCCCTATTTCTGCAGAGCGCCTTCGCCGACGCGGAGTACGCGTGGGAGATCGCCCGCGGGCGCGCCACCATGAACGAGATGCTCATGCTGGTGCCCGCCCTCGGCTGCCTCACCTTCGCGGTCCGCGCCCGGCGGCTCTGGCGCCAGGTCGCCTTCGCGGCGGGGTTCGCCTTCTTCACCGTCGGCGTGATCCTGACGCAGTGGCGCTCGGCCTACCTCGACATCGCGCTCGGGATCGGGCTGCTGATGCTCCTGGGGAGTTGGAGGGAGCGGGGGCGCCTCGCCGCCCTCCTGCTCGTGGGTACGGCGGTGGGGGGCTTCCTGGCTTACCTCCTCTTCCGCGACCTCTTCATGCTCATGCTGCTGGGCGTCGTCGACCGCATCCTCAGCATCGGGACCGCCACGGAGATGGACATCTCCCTCCTCAACCGGTTCATCGAGTGGGAGGTCGCCTGGGGCCTCATCAAGGCGAACCCCATCGTGGGGTACGGCATCGGCACCGAGTTCGGGTTCTACGACGCGATCTTCAGCGCGACGTGGGTGAAGAGCTTCATCCACAACGGCTTCCTGCTCCTGTGGTTCAAGCTCGGCCTCGTCGGGCTCGTGGCCGTGCTGTGGATGTGGAGCCGGGGGGCCTGGATTGCCTTCCGGGAGAGCCGGTCGGAGGCGTTGCCGTTCTCGGAGCGCACACTGGCGCTCGCCTGTGGCGTGGTGCTCGTGTCGCTCATCCCCTCCACGCTCGTCTCCACTACGTTCACCACGTCGGATTCCCAGGTGACGTTCATGCTGCTGATCGGGGTGGCCGTGGGCCTCACGGGACGCGGCCGGAGACTACCGAGCCCGTGACCCTGCCCCCTCGCCGCTCCGGCATCTTCCATAGCCTAGCCTGGCTCACCGCGAGCAACGCGGTGGTCAAGCCGTTGTGGTTCCTGTTCATCACGGTGGGGTGTATCAGGGTGCTGGGCGCGGCGGAGTATGGTACCCTCACGGCCGGGCTGGCGCTGGCGGGGATGGTGATTGCGCTTTCGGAGGTGGGGACGAGCGCGTACCTCACGCGGGAGGGTGCCCGAGGGCCGGAGGAGACGGGCACGCTGTTCGTGAACATCCTGGCGGGGCGCGTGGGCATCGGCCTCCTAGCGCTCGTGGTCACGCTCCTGTTGGGGTATCTACTGGGCTACGTGGAGGCCGAGGTGACGGCCCTTCTCATGGCGGGCCTCTACGTGCTCGGGTTCCGCCTGAACGAGTTGTGCAAGGCGGTCTACCGCGCCTTCGAGGTCTTCTCTTACGAGGCCGCCCTGCTCTTCATCGAGCGCCTCGCCGTCATCGCCGCGGGGGCGACGGGGCTGCTGGTCTGGAGGAACGCCGCGGGGGCGCTCGGCGGGATGGCGCTCGGCACCCTGGCCTCCCTGGTCGGGAACGTGTGGTTCATTCACGCCCGGCTCAGCCCCCTGCACCGCCGAGCGCTCACCTTCGGAAGGATGCGGACCGCCTATGCGGCGGCCTTGCCGATCGGGCTGTTCTTCGCCTTCTCTACGCTCCTCCTCCTCACCGGCCCGGTGATCGTCGAAGCGCTGCTCGGGAATGAGGCGGCGGGGCTCTACGGCGCGGGGTACAAGGTGGTGGAGATGCTCATGCTCCTCCCTGCCATCGTGTGCGCCCCCCTCCTGCCGCGGCTGTCTCGTCTCTTTCACCAGGGGAACCTGGCGGCCTTCCGGTGCCTCGTCGTGCGTACCGCGCTGCTCCTCGGAGGCGCCGCCGTGGCCGCCGCCGCAGTCATCGCTGTGTCGGCTTCGCACCTCGTGCTCATCCTCGCAGGGGGTGAAGGGTTCGCCGGCACGGTCCCCGTCCTGCACATTCTGGCCTGGGCCTATCCGTTCATGACCCTGGCTATGCTGATGTGCTTCGCGCTGATCGCTGCGGATCGCCATCGCATCGCCGCGTGGATCGTGGGGGCTGCGGCGACGCTCAACCTCCTCCTCGACGTCGTGCTGGTGCCCCGCTACGGCGTGCCCGCAGCGGCGGCCGTGATGCTCGGCTCCCAGGCACTCGTGGCCGCGCTGAGCACCTGGTTGTGGGCGCGGGGCGCCGAAGGCACCCCAGCCCCCTCGCTGCTCCTCTCCAGCCCCTCATCCTCCGCACGCACCTGAGCGCCCGGATCTACCTGAACGCCCATGCCCCCGCCCCCCCCCGACTCCACCCCGTTCCTCATCCGGTCGGCAGAAGCCGCCCGGCGGCTCGGCAGGCACGTGCCCGGCGTCCGGCAGGTCGTAGACGGGCTCGGCGCCGCGATCCGCAACCGGACGTTGATCATCCCTTTCGGAGTGGGCAGGGGGCTCCGGTTCTGCGCGAGGGGCGCCACCGCCGCCCACGCGCTCGGGCTGGCCGAGGTGCCCATCCAGCGCGTCCTCGCGCACCACCTCCGCCCGGGTGACACGTTCTACGACCTGGGCGCGAACGTAGGGTTCTTCACGCTCATGGCCGCACGGCTGGTGGGCCCGACGGGCCGGGTCCACGCCTTCGAGCCCTCCCCCACGACGGCGGCGCTCCTCCGAGCGAACGTGGCCCGGAACGGGCTCACGCACGTGGAGGTGCACGAGTGCGCCGTGGCTGCCACCTCCGGAACGGCGGAGCTGATGGTGGCGGCCGATTCGCCCATGTCCCGCCTCGCTGCAACGCCCGGCCCGCTCACGGAGGCCGTCGAACAAATCGAGGTCCGTACGGTGGCGCTCGACGACCTCATCGAGGCGGAGTCCCTACGCCCTCCGACGCTGCTCAAGATCGACGTCGAGGGGGCCGAGATCGTGGCCCTTCAGGGCATGCACGACACCATCACCAGGCACCGCCCCACGATCCTGTGTGAGCTCCACGGCACCGGGGCGGCGTTCATCGAGGCGATGCGGCCCTACGGCTACGCGCTCAGCGCCGTCGGGCCCCACCGCCCCATCGAGGGCACCGATCGCCCCCACCACGTGCTCGCGCGCCCCTCGCGGTAGCGCACCCGCGGGGCCCCAGCTGGGGCTAACCGGCCGTCTTGAACCGGGCGCGGACGTAGTCGCGGTCGAGCTGGACGCCCCTCCCCCATTTGGAGCCACGGCCACAGGTCGCCGGGCTCCTGCGGCTTGAGCGCCACCGTGGCGAAGGCGTTGCCCTGCCGCTTCGCCAGCTCCGTGAAGACCCACGCGGCGGGCCCCGAGCGCCTTCACGAGCAGGCCCTTGACGGGGCTCCGCTTCACGGCGGCGTGGAAGTGCGGGAGGTTGAGCCCGTAGAAGTACCGGAAGGTGTGGCGGCCGGTCGGGTCGAACGAGCGGACGGTCTTCTCGAACTCCCGCTCCGTCCAGCGATAGATGTAGTTCGGTTGGAGATCGTCACGTCCTTGAAGCCGAGCGCGCGGAAGAGCGTGTGCTCGGCCTCCCCTGCACAGACGGCCAGCAGGGACGCGTCGGGAGCGAGAACCCCCTCATCGAGCAGGCACCGCAGGACCTTGCTCACGAATTCGGTACGCACGACGAAACCGATGCAGCTCAGGTCTGAAGGCTTCGCGCCGCCCCGGCCTGGTGCGCTATGCAACCCGAGGGTGCAACACGAGGCGCACGGACCCATTGGTGCCGGTTTCATGAGCCCTCGCCACTCCCGACGCTATCTTCGCGACCCGTCGACCGCCTCGCCATGAAGCGAATCTGCATCCAGTGGCCCCGCTTCGGGCCATACCACCTCGCGCGGCTGCGCGCCGCCCAGGCGCACTTCGCCGCGCACGGCGTGGAGGTGATCGGCTTCGAGACGGCGGGGAACGACGCCCTCTACGAGTGGCGCGTCGAGCGCGACGCGGTGCCGTTCCGGCGCGAGCAGGTCTTCCCCGACCGCGTCTTCGAGGAGGTCCCGCCCGCGGAGATGCACGCGGGCGTCACGGCGGCGCTCGACCGCCTCGACCCCGACGCCGTCGGCATCATGAGCTACGGCTACCCCGACGCCCGCGCCGCCCTCGCGTGGTGCCGCCGCCGCCGCCGCGTCGCCGTCATCATGATGGAGACGAAGGCGGACGACGCCGAGCGCGTGGGGTGGCGCGAGCGCGTCAAGGCCCTCATCGTCGCCCAGTTCGACGCCGCCCTCGTCGGCGGGACGCCGCAGCGGGCCTACATGGAGCATCTAGGCTTCCCCCCGGACCTCATCTTCACCACCTACAACGCCGTCGACAACGCGTACTTCCGGGAGGGCGCCGCCGCCGCCCGCGCCAACCCCGACGCCTACCGCCACCTCCCGGGCCTCGGCTCCGATGAGCCGTTCTTCCTAGCCTCGAACCGGTTCCTCCCCCGCAAGAACCTCGGCCGCCTCCTCCTCGCCTACGGGCGCTACCGCGAGCGTGCCGCGGCGGGCGGGGCACGCCCGTGGCGGCTGCTCATGCTCGGCGACGGCGTGCTCCGCCCGGAGCTGGAGCAGATCGTACTGGAGGAGCGCATCGAGGGGGTGACGTTCTGCGGCTTCCAGCAGATCGACGCGCTCCCGGCGTACTACGCCTTCGCCGGGGCCTTCGTCCACCCGGCCTCGGTAGATCAGTGGGGGCTCGTCGTGAACGAGGCCATGGCCACGGGCCTCCCCGTCATCGTCTCGACGGGGGCGGGGTGCTCCTACGACCTCGTCCGTGACGGAGAGAACGGCTTCCGTTTCGACCCTGAAGACGTGGGGGGGCTGGCCGAATGCCTCGCACTGGTGGCGGCGCCGGGCGCCGACCGTGCGGCGATGGGCCGGCGCTCCCTGGAGATCGTGGAGGGGTGGGCCCCTGAGGCGTTCGGACGGGGGCTCTGGGAGGCCGTCCAGGCCGGCCGCGCCCGCGCGGACCGTCCACCCAACCCCCTTGCGCAGGCCCTCCTCACCGGCATCAACCGGGCCTCCCGCAACGTCACTGCGTTCCACTCCGTCGAGGTCTAGCCCTCGGGCCAGGCCTGGAGCCGGGGCGCCTCGGCTCGAAGGTACCCCGCCTCGCCCCCTATGGGCGCCCCCTATGGGCCGCTTCGAGAACCTCGACCTCGCCGCACGCTACGCCGTCAAGGAGGCCCTCTGGCTCCTCGGCCGCCACCGGCCGGGGGCCGCCCGGAACATCGCCCTCTTCTCCACGCGCCGGAGCGGGAGCACCTGGCTCATGGAGGTGGTCGCCGTCAACCGCGGCATCCGGTACAGCGACCAGCCGTTCTCGCTGCACCACCCGTCCCCCGGCCACGCCCGCCGCCTCCCCATCCCGGCGCGGAGCCAGTTCACGTCGCTGGAGGGGGAGGACGAGGAGCGCGTGCGTGCCTTCGTAGCCTCCCTCCTCGACGGCTCGCTCTCGGTGAATGCCCCGTGGGAGCTGTGGCACCCGACCTACCACTGGCGCACTGACCGCGTCGTCCTCAAGATCATCGACGCCAAGCCGCTGATCGACTGGTTCGACCGGACGTTCCCGCTCCACATCGTCTACTCCACCCGCCACCCGATCCCCACGGCGCTCTCCGTCCTCCGCAACGGGTGGGCGCTCACGGCGCAGGCCTACCTCCAGGACCCCCGCTTCGTAGAGGCGTGGCTGACGGAGGACCTGGTGGCCTACGCGTGGGACGTCCTCCGCGGCGGCACGCCGCTGGAGCAGCACGTCTTGAACTGGACGCTGGAGAACCTCGTCCCTCTCCGCCTCCTCCCCGAGCGCCCCCACTGGCTCTTCGCCCCGTACGAGACGGCAACGCTGGACCCCGCGGGCACGGTCGACCTCCTCGTCAACCACCTCGACCTCCCCGACCGAAAGCGCATGCTCAAGCAGGCCCGCGTGGCCTCTCGCTCCACGCGCCGCCTGAGCTCTACGTTCGACCCCGAGGAGGCGGCCCGAGAGCGGCTGCGGGCGTGGCGCCGGCACGTAACCGAACCCGAGGAGGACGCGGCCTTCCGGATCCTCGATCGGTTCGGCGTGGGGCTCTACCGGCGTGGCGAGGATCTCCCGGCCCCGGCGCGGCGTCCGCCAAGCCCACGCAACGCGACGGACGCCTTACCACTCCCACCCAACGAAAGCACGGGCTGAGCCCGCCGCCCGACCCCTCATGCACGTCCTCAACCACGACTTCGGGGGGTACCCGTTCCAGGCGGAGCTCAGCCGCGCGCTCGCCGCGCGAGGGCATCGCGTCACCCACGCGTACTGCCCCTCGCTCGTGACCACGCCGGGGGGCACCTTCGCCCGCCGCGAGGGCGACCCCGAGGGACTCGCGTTCGTGCCGGTGGACCTCGGCGAGCCGCTGGCCAAGTTCAGCTTCGTCCGGCGGTGGCGGCAGGAGCGCCGCTACGGCCGCCTCGCCGCCGCCCTCGCCGCCCGGCTCCGCCCCGACGTCGTGCTCTCGGGGAACACCCCGCTCGACGCCCAGGCCCGCCTCCTCGCGGCGTGCCGCCGCGGCGGTGTCCCGTTCGTGTTCTGGCTCCAGGACGTCATCGGCGTCGCCACGCACCGGCTCCTCCGCCGGAAGCTCCCCCTGCTCGGGGAGGCCGTCGGGCGGTACTACCTCGCGCTGGAGGGGCGCCTGCTCCGGTCCAGCGACGCCGTCGTCCCGATCACGGAGGACTTCCGGCCGCTCCTCCGCCGCTGGGGCGTCGCCGACGAGCGGATCGCCGTCATCGAGAACTGGGCGCCGCTGGCGGAGCTGCCGGTCCGGCCCAAGGACAGCGCGTGGGCCCGTGCGCGGGGGCTCCACGACCGGTTCGTGTTCCTCTACACGGGCACCCTCGGGATGAAGCACGACCCGGCGCTGCTCGTCCGGCTGGCCGAGGCGTTCCGCGACCGGGAGGAGGTCCGGGTGGTCGTGGTCTCGCAGGGGCAGGGAGCCGACTACCTCCGCCGGCAGCAGGCCGAGCGGGGGCTCTCGAACCTCGCCGTGCAGGGGTACGAGCCCTTCGAGCACGTGCCGGACATGATGGGGGCGGCCGACGTGCTCGTGGCCGTCCTCGAGCCCGACGCGGGGACGTTCTCGGTGCCGTCGAAGGTGCTGGCCTACCTCTGCGCCGCGCGCCCGCTGCTCCTGGCCGTCCCGCCCGAGAACCTCGCGGCGCGGATCGTCACGAGGGAGGGCGCCGGCGTCGTGGTCCCGCCCGGGGAGGCGGAGGCGTTCGTGGACGCGGCGCGCCGCCTGCTCGCCCGCCCCGAGGAGCGCGCGGCGATGGCGTCGAACGCCCGCCGCTACGCCGAGACGGCCTTCGACATCGAGGCGATCACGGACCGGTTCGAGGCCGTGCTGGAGCGGGTCACGGCAGCACGGCGGGCGGCCTGAGCGCTCAGCCGCGCCCCGTCGAGCCGAACCCGCCGGCGCCGCGCGTCGTCTCCTCCAGCGCCGCGACGCGCTCGAACCGCACCGGCACGTAGCGCGCCACGACGAGCTGCGCGATCCGCTCGCCGCGCGTGATCGCGAACGGCTCCCGCCCGTGGTTGATGAGGAGCACCTTCACCTCGCCCCGGTAGTCCGCGTCGATGGTGCCGGGGCTGTTGAGGACGGTGACACCGTGGCGCGCGGCGAGCCCGCTGCGGGGCCGGACCTGCCCCTCGGTCCCCGGCGGTAGCGCGATCTGTAAGCCGGTCGGCACGAGGGCGAACTGGCCGGGTGCGAGCGTGAGCGGCGCGTCCTCCGGCACGGCGGCGCGGAGGTCGAGCCCCGCGCTGCGCTCGGTGGCGTGGGCCGGGAGGTCCAGCCCCTCGCCGTGCGAGAGGACGAAGACGGAGACGGTGGCGGGGTCGGGCATGGCGAAAAAAGCGGGGGCGCACCGCGAACCCGGTGCGCCCCCGCGAAGATAGCCGGAGGAGCTCCACCAGGGAGCCGCGTCAGTTCGAGCTCCCCATCATCTTCTTGACCCACGGCGAGATCATGAGCATGATCAGCCCCGCCGCCGCGCTCGTGGCGAAGACGGCCAGGAAGATCCCGCTCAGCGGGTACGACTCGAACAGGCCGCCGACGCGCCCGCCGATGTAGTTGCCCGTTGCGGCGCCGAGGAACCAGATCCCCATCATCTGCCCGACGATCCGCTCCGGCGCCAGCTTCGTCATCGCGCTCAGGCCCACCGGGCTCAGGCACAGCTCGCCGACGGTGTGGATGAAGTAGATGCCGAGCAGCCACTGCGGGCCGACGCGCGCGCCCTCGCCGCCGTCCTGCACCATGAACGCCGCCGGCACCAGGAGCAGGAACCCGAGGCCGACGAGGATCAGGCCGAGGGAGAACTTGATGGGCGTGCTCGGCTCGCGGCGCCGCCGGCTCAGCCACACCCACAGCCACGCGAACACCGGCGCCAGCGCGATGATGAACAGCGCGTTGACGGACTGCCACCACGTGGACGGGAATTCCGCCCCGAAGACGCTGTTGTTCGTGTGGCGGTCGGCGAACAGGTTCAGCGTCGAGCCCGCCTGCTCGAACGACCCCCAGAACAGCGCCGCCGCGATGTAGAACACGATGATGGCCACGATCCGCCCGCGCTCCTCCTTCGTCCAGCGCCCCGTGAGGAACAGCACGGCGAAGTAGGCGACCGGCATGATGAGGAGGATGATGCCCACCATGTTGCTGACCCACTCGACGCCGACCTCGGCCAGGCCCGCCACGCTCGCCACGACGGGGATGGCGACGAGCGCGGCCACGACGGCGACGCCGAGCAGGAGCGAGCGGCGCCGGCTGGCCGCTTCCTCCGCCGTCTTCGCCTCCTCCTTCATCCCGGCCTTGCCGAGGTGCTTCGCGCCGAGCTTGTACTGGATCAGCCCCAGGATCATGCCGACGGTGACGGCGGCGAAGCCCCACCGCCAGGCGATGTTCTGGCCGAGGTAGCCCGCGATGAGCGGGGCCATGAACGCACCGAGGTTGATGCCCATGTAGAAGATGGAGAACCCGGCGTCGCGGCGGGCGTCGTCCTTCGCGTAGAGCGAGCCGACCATCGTGCTCACGTTCGGCTTGAGCAGCCCCGTCCCGAGGGCGATCAGCCCCAGCCCGACGTAGAACAGGGTCCCGTTGCCCGTCGCCAGGCAGGCGTTCCCGAGCGCGATGATGACGCCGCCGTAGAACACGGCGTTGCGCGCGCCGAGGAACTTGTCGGCGAGCCAGCCGCCGGGGAGGTTCGTCATGTAGACGACGGCGGTGTAGAGGCCGTAGAGGGCGCCGGCCTCCGCCACCGTCAGCCCCAGCCCGCCGGTGGCGACGGCGTCGGTCATGTAGAGGATGAGGAGCGCGCGCCCGCCGTAGTACGAGAACCGCTCCCACATCTCCGTCATGAAGAGCGTGGAGAGCCCGCGGGGGTGGCCGAACCACTGCTTCCCCTCAGCCACGGCCACGCCGGCCTTCGGACCAGCGCCGTCGCCGAACCGCTCCCCCTCACGGGAGGGGAGCACGTCCGACGGGGGAACGTCGGCGGTCACCTCGGCGACCTCCCGACCTCGGCGGGAGGGGTTGACGGGGTCGGGGTTGGATTCGGGTCGCTGTGCCATGCGCAGTCGGTTTTGCGGTGAGAAGGCCCCGGCGGCGGGCGACGCCGCCGGGTGGCCGCCGGG
>Ga0079224_100008493_pt1 | contig 13921 bp, 13 predicted proteins | sample Stecom2015_FD_80414 | JGI IMG/M metagenome (GOLD analysis project Ga0079224, IMG submission 80414) | Agricultural soil microbial communities from Utah to study Nitrogen management - Steer compost 2015 | ecosystem: Environmental > Terrestrial > Soil > Agricultural land | place: USA: Utah... | reverse complement strand
GGGTTCGAACTGAAGGGTTCGAACTGAAGGGTTCGAACTGAAGGGTTCGAACTGAAGACGAAGAAAGCTCATGGCTTACGTCCAGATCCGTTACGAATGCCGCGCGCCCGCAGGGGTTTCGCCCATGAGCCTCGACGAGGTCTACGAGACCACGCTTGAGCAGATCGCATGGATCGATGCTCAGGGATTCCCGGTCACGGTGAACTTCAGCGAGCATCACGGCGCAGAAGACGGATACCTGCCGAGCCCGATTACGATGGCGGCCGCCGCGGCGGCGATCACGCGCCACGTGCGGCTGCAGGTGAACGTGGTGCTGCCGTTCCGCGACCCGCTGCAGGTCGCCGAGGAGGCGGCGGTGCTGGATCGCATCAGTCGAGGCCGCGCCGAGTTGCTGCTCATGGGCGGGTTCGTGCCGGCCGAAATGGAAACCTTCGGCGTCGACCCGAAGCAGCGCGGCGAGCTCATGGAAGAGGGCGTGCGGGTGCTCCGTCAGGCCTGGAGCGGCGAGCCTTTCGACTATCGCGGCCGGCGCTGCCAGATACTGCCGCGCCCTGTGCAGCAGCCTCATCCTCCGCTCTTCATGGGCGCAGCGACGCCGGTTGCGGCGCGCCGCGCCGCGCGCATCGCGGATGGCTTCATCGCGGTGTCCTGGCTGAACGAGCATTATCGCGCCGAGTGCGCAGCCGTCGGCCGCACCCCGCGCTACCAGGGCGAAATGCCTTTCTCTTATCTTTATGTGTGCGAAAATCCCGATCGCACCTGGGAGCGTCTTGCGCCCTACTGCCTGTACGAAACGAACATGTATGCGCGCTGGCAGGCGAGCGCGAGCCAGAGCGGCATGTTCAAGCCGGCTACCGACACCGACGCGCTGCGCGCCCTGAAAATCTATCAGCCAGTGACCGCAGGCGAGGTGCTGGCGCGTGCGCCGAGCCTGGCGCCGAACGATGCTCTCGTGCTGCATCCGCTCATCTCTGGATTGGAGAAGGATCTCAGCTGGGAGGGGCTGCGGCTGTTTTTCACCGAGGTTGCGCCGCACCTCGACATTCGAGGCCTTTGAGGCCAGGGAAGCTCGGATTAACGGGACAAGGAAACGCCTGAAATGCACGGCGTTTCGAGCGCACGGCGATCGCAAAATGGAGTGGATCAGAGGCTCCCTAGGCGCAGTCGAGCGCCGCTGAAGAATTATCGGAGGAGTGTATGGGACAACTTGATGGCAGACTCGCAATCGTCACAGGCGCCGGACAGGGCGTCGGACGCGGAATAGCACTGGCGCTGGCCACCGAGGGTGCGGCCGTCGCCGTGCTCGGGCGTACGGCGTCGAAACTGCTCGATACCTGCGAGGAGATCAGCCGTCGCGGCGGCAAGGGCTTTGCGATCGCTGGCGATGCGCACGATCGTGACGACATACAGCGGATGGTCGATGAGTCCGTGCAGGCGCTCGGAGGCGTGGACATCCTGGTCAATAACGCCAATGTGCATTCGAAGGGCCTGGGGCCGCTGCTGTCGATCGCCGACGAGGATGTGGTGCAGAGCTTCATAGCCGGCCCCGTCTCCACGTTGCGCTTCATGAGGGCCTGCTATCCACACATGAAAGCTCGCGGCCGCGGCGACATCATCAATATGGTCACTTCGGCCATGGTGCGTTGGGACGCGCGAAATTACGGGCTGTACGCCGCCTACAAGCAGGCTGTGCGCTCCCTGACGCGCGCGGCGGCCTGCGAGTGGGCCGTGGATGGCGTCAGGGCCCTGAACGTGGCGCCGCATGCGACTTCGCCGGCGCTGAAACGCTGGACGGAGGCCAACCCCGAAGAAGCTGCGGAATTCGTCGCGAGCATTCCATCAGGACGGATCGGCGATTGCGAACAGGACATCGGTCGGGGAGTCGTCGCGCTGCTGAGCAAGGACCTCGCCTATCTGACGGGCGCCACGATTCCGCTCGACGGTGGACAAGCTTATTTCGGGTGAGCGCGCCTACTCGAAGTTGCACGATAGGATCGATCGTCGCGAGGAATTGCATGATCAAGACCATTGCCATGATGAAGCGCAAGCCGGGACTCAGCCGCGAGGAGTTCATACGTCACTACGAAGAGCACCACGCGCCGCTGGGGCAGCGGCTGCTTGGGTTTGCGCGTTACGTCCGCAACTACCCCGAGCCGAGGCCGGACGGGACGGAGCCGCCGTTCGACGTCATCTCGGAGTTCTGGTTCGAGAGCAAGGAGGCGCTCGACAGGGCGTTGGCGATCAACGCCTCACCGCAGGCGCAAGTCTTGCGGGAGGATGAAGCGCGCTTCATCGATATGAGCACCCTCGTCGCCTTGCGGGTCGACGAACGAGCGACCTGACGCCGCGACGCGCTCGGCGCAGGAATCACCCGAAGAGCGGGCGCGCAGTCATACGATGGTTCGACTGAAGACGCGCGCCGGCTCGGCGGCGGCCGCGCAGATCAGGCGCATGCTGAACGAAACAGCACGGCGGGGATGCAGCGGAGCTGCAGGCATGTCGGTCGCTATAATCCAGCTCTACTCATGAAGCGCGCACATTGATGAATCACCCGAAGCGGCCTACCGCTCGCGAGCTGCAGCGCCAAGACACCTTCAACCGCGTGTTCGAGGCGGCGCTGAGTGAATTCCGCCGGGTGGGCGTCGAGAAGGCCACCGTGCGCGAGATCTGTCTGCGGGCAGGCGTCGCCAAGGGCACGTTCTTTTTTCACTTTCCCACCAAGGATCACGTGCTGCTTGCGCGTCAGCAGCGCATCTCCGAGGCGATGGCGCAACGCATCGCTACCGAGCTCACCGATGCGCCGGACGCCAAAGTGTTCCTGCAGCGTCTGACGGCCATCGTCCTCGAAGAGCATCAGGCGGTCGGCGATCTGGAACTGGTCCGCCAGATCAATCTCGCGATCGTGCGTCAGGGCGGGCTCCCGCAACTCGGCGTAAAGCATACCGCCATGGGCGTTGCGCTGGCCGCACAGATCCGCCGATTGCAGCGGGCTGGGGTGATCAGGTCCGGCGTGGACGCCGCAAGACTGGCCGACTGCCTGCGACTCAGCTTTTTCGGCTTCCTGCTCAATCCGCAATCCTCCTTCGAAACAAGCCGCCCGCAATTGGCGCTGCTGACCAGCCTGCTGGCGGAGGCCTTGCTCACCTGAGTCACGGCATTTCATTGACCGCGGTCAGTGATGTGCTTATGATCGACTCATGGACCTGGAGTTCTCCCCAGACGAACGCCGCTTTCTGCGGGAGGTGGATGCATTCCTGGAGGAGAACCGCGATCCGCGGGTGATGGATCCAAGCCGCGAGAATCTCGCGCAACTCGTGGACACTCCGGAGCGACGCGCTTTCATGAAGAAGCTGGCCGCACGAGGTTGGCTTGGCATTACGTGGCCGAAAGAGTATGGCGGACAGGGCGGACGCGGCTTCTACGAGTATCTGCTGAACGAGAAGCTCTCCTCGGTCGGCGCCCCGCAACTCGGCAAGGGAACCGGGGTGATCGGCAAGACCTTGATCAAGGTCGCATCGGAGAAGCTCAAGCGGGAATTCCTGCCGAAGATCCTGAATGCGGAGATCGAGTTCGCGATCGGTTACTCCGAGCCTGAGGCCGGCTCGGACGCTGCAGCGATGCGTCTGAGAGCGGAGCGTAAGGCTAGTGGTTGGGTTCTCAACGGGCAGAAGGCGTTCACCACCTCCGCACACTTCGCCGATTGGTGCTGGGTGGGCGCGCGCACCGATCCGGACGCCCCGAAGCACCGCGGCATCTCGCTCTTTCTCGTGCGTATGGACGATCCTGGGATCACGATCCACCCGATGCACACCATCGGCGGCGAACGCACCAACGCCGTCTACTTCGATGAAGTCTTCGTGCATGACGATTACCGGATCGGGGAGCTGAACAAGGGCTTCCAGTACATCGCCGAGGCGCTCGATCTCGAACGCTTCGGCATGTTTACGTTCTCGCCCGTGCGTGCGCGTGTGGAGCTGCTATGCGACTACGTGAAGACCGCCAGGCGTGCCGGCAAGCCTCTGAAGGACGATCCGGTGATCCGCCAGAAGATCGCCCAGCTGGCCACCGAATGCGAGGCGGCGCGCCTGCTCGGCGTGCGCTTCATCGACGCCGCTCTCGATGCGGCCAAGGCGCCCAGTATTCAGGCCTCCGAATACAAGCTGTACTCGACCGAGCTTTCCCGCCGTCTCGCTGACGCCGCCATGGACATCGTCGGCGCCGGAAGTCAGCTCCTTGCTGACGCGGACGATGCACCGCTTGCAGGCCGCGCTCCGGGCAGCTACACGCTCACGGTGCTGGAGACCATCGGGGGCGGTTCCTCCGAGGTGCAAAAGAACATCATCGCCACACGCAAGCTGGGCCTGCCGAAGAATTTCTAGCTGAGCCACATAGACGAACGCTCCATGAAGATCTACACCACCGCCCCGCTCGAGGATCCGCGCCAGGCGCGCACCATCTATCCCGATCTCGAGAAGATCGGCTATGACGGGGTGTTTTCCTTCGAAGCGAAGCACGATCCCTTCCTGCCGCTCGCTGTGGCCGCGGAGCACACGCGCACGCTGCGGCTCGGCACGGGCATCGCAATCGCCTTTGCGCGCAATCCCATGAACCTCGCCAATCTCGGCTACGACCTGCAGTCGATCACCGGCGGGCGTTTTGTGCTGGGCCTCGGCTCGCAGGTCAAGCCGCACATCGAGAAGCGCTTCAGTTCCGTGTGGTCGCACCCGGCGGAGCGCATGCGCGAGATCGTGCTCGCCATCAAGGCGATCTGGAACTGTTGGGAAGGGCGGGCCAAGCTCGACTTCCGCGGCAAGTTCTACACGCACACCATCATGATTCCCGCCTTCAACCCCGGGCCGAATCCCTTCGGCCCGCCGCCGATTCTCACTGGCGGCTTCGGGCCGCTGATGACCGCCGTGGCGGGCGAAGCGGCCGACGGCTTCATCGCTCATCCTTTCAACACCCGCCGCTCGCTCCTCGAGAACACGCTGCCGGCGCTCGAGCAGGGATTGGCGAAATCGGGGCGCAAACGCGCCGACATCGAGGTGATCTGCGCGACGCTGGTGGTGACGGCGCAGACGGAAGAAGCTTTCGAGGCGTCCAAGCTGGCGGCGCGCAAGCAGCTCGCTTTCTACGGCTCGACGCCGGCTTATCGCCCGACGCTCGTTTGCCACGGCTGGGAAGGCATACACGATGAGCTGAACCGTTTGTCCAAGGCTGGACGGTGGGATGATATGACCGGGCTGATCGGCGATGAGATCCTCAACGAGATCGCCGTCGTCGGTGCGCCGCACGAGATTGCGGGGAAGCTGCGTGCGCGCCTGGAGGGCATAGCCGATGGCGTGAGTCTCACCCACAATCGTTGTCCCGACCCTGAACACTGGGCCGGCGTCGTGCAGGACCTCAGGCGCGCCCGCGAGGCCCGGGCGCTTGCAATGTAAGGAGCCGGCATGAGCGACGATCACGAGCAGGTGCTGCGCCGCGCTTGGGAAGACTTCTGCGAAGAGCTCAAGCGCGCCGGGGACATCCCGTTTCGCGCGCCCGCGCCGCCGCACGTCGCCGAGCGCACCGCCGGCTTCGAAGTGCTGGCGCGCAACATCTCACTCGCGCTGAACTTCAATCACGACTACGCAGACCCGCGTTACCCGGAGCTGATCCACTATTTCGACCCTGTGCGAAAACAGGGCGGCGACAACACGGATGCGGTGTACGTGGGCGCGAACATCAACGGCGCGGACACCTATCGCATCAGCGGCGACCGCGGAACCGCCCGCTACTTCGGCGTCACCTCGGTCGAGCGGGGCCAGACTCCCTGGGGAGGCAAGGTCGCTCATACGCTCTTCGGACATGATCTGCAGGTGGCGCCTGACGGCAGCTTCGAACTCATCTGCAGTCCCGAACCCCATCAGGGCAACTGGCTGCGCACGACGCCCGAGACCTTCCGCGTCACCTTCCGGCAATTCTTCGCCGACTGGGAGCGAGAGCGTCCGATGAAGGCGCGCATCGATCGACTCACCGGCGATATGAGCCCGCCGGCTCCGCTCACGCCCGAGCGCCTGGCCGAGCAACTGCGCGCCTCCGCCAAGTGGGTCGCGGAGTCCATCGAATTCTGGGTGCGCATGATCGACATGTGGAAGGTCAGGCCCAACACCTTCCGTTCCTACAAGCAGCTCGCGGATCGCGCCATCGACGCCACGCCCGGCGGCGAGCCGATGATCGCCTACTGGTCGCTGCCCCGCGACGAGGCGCTGATCGTGCGCGTCCGCCCGCCCGTATGTCAGTACTGGGCGGTGGAGTTCGGCAACTTCTGGTGGACCAGCATGGACTACCGTTACCGGCTCTCGAACACGAACTGCCACTACGCGCAACTCGAGGACGACGGCGAGTTGATCGTGGTGATCGCCCATGAGGACCCGGGACTGCCGAACTGGTTGGACGCCTCGGGCTTTTCCGAGGGCTACATCACTTATCGCTGGATGCTCGCGCAGAGTTGCCCGGAGCCGCAGGCCGTGCAGGTGAAGACGGCAGAGCTGTTTGACCATCTGCCTCGCAACGTCAAGCGCATCACCCCGCAGGCGCGACGCGAGCAGCTCGCGGCGCGCCGCCGCGGCGTAATCAACCGCTTCGGCAATCTCTGAGGTCGGCGCAGATATGAGCGGGAGCGCAGGCAGAATGTGGACGCCGCCGCCGCGGCCCGAATGGTTGGCCGCCTTTCTGCGGGAGACGCGCTCGTGGGAGGCGCGCACGGTCGCGCCGCTCGATCCGCAAGAGCTGATCGAGACCGCGCAGCGCAACACGGGCCTGACGGACTTCGGGCCCGATGACTGGCGCGAACCCTTCGAGATCCTGCTGCGCGCCATTGAGAAGGAAGCGGAGCTGCACTTGTTCGGGCGCCTGTGGACACGACAGGATTTTCTGCTGTTTCTCGAAACGCGGCTGCGCATCGAAGCGACCTACAAGGCGCACCCGGAAATCGAGGACGAGGTCATCGACAGGCCGGTGTTCGTCACGGGACTGCCGCGCTCGGGCACCTCGATTCTGTTCGAACTGCTGGCCCAGGATTCCCGTTTCATGGCCCCGGCCAATTGGGAGTTCGTCTTTCCCTGCCCGCCGCCGGAAGCGGCGACCTATAGAACGGATCCGCGCGTGCCGCGCGCCCATGATCTCATCACTCAGATGGGACGTGTGGCGCCCACCTTCAACGCCATGCACGAGCTCGGCGCCTGGATCCCGAACGAATGCGGCGTCGCCTTCCGTCTGAGCTTCCGCTCGCAGTATCTCGCGGCGACTCTGCAGGTTCCGAGCTATTCGGCCTGGCTGTTCGCAGCCGACCAGCGGCCCGCTTATAGCTATTACCGCCGGCTCCTGAAGCTCCTGCAGTGGAAGAATCCGCGTGCGCACTGGCTGCTCAAGGCGCCCGAGCACCAGTCATTCATGCCGACGCTGTTCGAGGTCTTTCCGGATGCGCAGGTCATCGTGACCCATCGCGACCCGGTCAAGGCTCAGGGTTCGGTGACCAATCTCATGGGCACGCTCTACTGGATGCGCAGCGACCAGCCCTTCGACGCCGAGGCCTTCGAGCAACTGCTGACGCCCGAGGGCACGGCCGCACGCCTGGAGCAGATGATCGAGTGGATCGAAAGCGGCGCAGCGCCCGCCGCCCAGATCACCCACTCGCGCTATGCCGATCTGATGGAATCGCCGATCGCCGCGCTCGAGCAGCTCTATGCGCGCGCGAACTTCACCTTCACGGAGGATGTGCGCGCCGCCGTCGAGCGTTATCTGGCGGCGAAGCCGCAGGGCAAATTCGGCGTCCACCACTACGCGGTCGATCGGACCGACAGTACGCGCCGGCTGTTCGCGCGCTATCAGCGCTATTTCGATGTACCAAGCGAAGAGTAGGCCAATATGGATCTCGGACTGAAGGGCAAGACCGTCATCATCACCGGCGGCGGCGGCGGCATCGGCCACGGCCTGGTGATCGAGTTCGCACGCGAAGGCGCGAATGTCGTCTCGGCGTCCCGCGATGTCGCGACAGGCGAAAAACTCGCCGAGCGGGCGCGCCGGCAAGGCTGCACCGGCGCCGTGCTGCCTGTTGCGACCGATGTCACGAGCCGCGCCAGTGTGGACGCCATGATCGCGCAGGCGCGCGAGCGCTTCGGTCCGATCGATGTGCTCGTCAACAACGCAGGCGGCGTCAAGCGCAATTGCGCCTTCGAGGAGCTCGACGACGAGACGCGCCGCTGGGAGCTGGCGCTCAACATCGACGGCGTCGTCAACTGCACGCTCGCAGTCGCCCAGGACATGCTCTCGCGCGGCAAGGGGAGCGTCGTGAACATCTCCTCGAACTCTTCGCTGCTCGGCGAGGCCGCGCAGGGCGTCGTGCACTATGGCTCGACCAAGGGTTTCGTCAACAGTTTCTCGAAGACGCTCGCCTACGAGTGGGGCCCGCGAGGCGTGCGCGTGAACACGATTGCGCCCGGCTGGATCGTGCCGCATCGGGATGAAGACGTCTCCTCAGGCAGCTTCTGGAATCGCTTGGAATTCGTCGGCTCCCCGCAGGAGATGCAGAAAGCGCTCGAGGCTGGCGCGCTGCCGAACATGAGCCATCTACCCATCAAGCGCCTCGGGCGGCCTGAGGACATCGCCAATCTTGCGATGTTCCTCGCTTCGGAGGTTTCGGGGTACATCACGGGACAGCTGATCTCCGTGAGCGGCGGCGTGTACATGCCGTGAGCGCCTCACTGTTGAGCCTCGAGGGGCGAGCGGCCATCGTCACCGGCGCGGCCTCCGGGATCGGAGCCGCGATCGCGCGACGATTCGCTGCTGCAGGCGCCCATGTCGTGGCCGCCGACATCAACGCCCAGGCCCTTGCGGCGCTCGCCGCCGAGACGCAGGGAGTCACGGCCCGTCGCTGCGACGTAACCCAGGCCGCAGAGGTCGATGCGCTCGTCGCTGGAACGGTCGAGCAGCTTGGCCGCCTCGACGTCATGGTGAACAACGTGGGTCAGTCCGCGCCCGGCTGGCTGAAAGACTCTACCGACGAGGAGTGGCGGCGCGTGCTCGACCTGACGCTCTCCTCGACCTTCTATGGGCTGCGTGCGGCGCTGCGTGCAATGCTGCCGCAGCGCTCGGGCAGCATCATCAATATTTCCTCGGGGGCGGGCTTCGGCGGCGCGCCCGGGCTCGCGACCTATGGGGCGGCGAAGGCGGGAGTGAACAACCTCACGCAGTCTGCGGCCGTGGAGAACGTCCGCAGCGGAGTGCGCATCAATGCGATCTCGCCCGGCGCCATCGAAACGCCCGCCATTCTCGAGTGGGCGCGCAGCCTGCCCGGCGGCGTACCCGCCTATCAGGCTACGCTGCTTCCCGGGCGCTTCGGCCGACCCGAAGAGATCGCAGCCGTCGCGCTTTTCCTCGCCAGCGACCTGGCAAGTTTCGTCAACGGGGCGGTGATCCCCGTGGATGGCGCAGCCTCCGCCCGCATGGCTGCGATCGAGGCGCCTAAGGAAGCCCTGATTAACCTACTACCCTGACGGCTCAGCTCAAAGAAATGCCCGCAATGCAAGGCGCTTCGAGCGGCTCGAGATCACAGAAACAGAGCAAATCAGAGATTCCCTAAATAGCCCTCAAGGCGCGCCGCGCTCCTCGACCAGGAACATGCGTGTCTTGTTGCGGTCGAGAAAATTCAGTTCATCGTCGGCAATGCGCTGCGCGACCTCGGGGCGGGCCTTGAGAAGTGCGATCGCCTTGATCATTGCTGCTCCTTTTCGATGGGAGCGCGCAGCCCACCGACGATGAAATTCTCGAGCTCCTGCAGGAAACGTTCGAGCTCGGCCGCCCGGAGCTTGCCCCGAGAGCCCGCGTTCTCGTGCAGCGTCTGCGCATTGGCGAGGGCGCGTGCGGCGAGCTCGCTGGCGAAGGTCCAGCGCCGTTTGAGCGTGTGATCGTCGAACCCGGGCAGCGCGCGTCTGAGCAGCGGCAGGAACAGCTCCACGCTTTCCTCGAGCATGCTCGCCATGTAGGGCGAGCGATCGAAGTACAGCCGGGCGAGAAAACGCAGGCGGCTCGCGCCAGCGCGCCTATCCAGCAGCCCGACGCTCATCGGGCGGACCAGCGCCTGGGCGATTTTCTCGAGCGGCGGGTCGGGAAGCGCGCTGAGTTCTGCGGTCATCTGCGTGCGGCGCTCGAGCATCGGCGGCTGCGCTCGGGCGAGCAGCGCGCGGATCAGACCGTCACGGGTCGCAAAGTGATAGTGGAGCGCCGCGACGCTGTAGCCAGCTTCGGCGTTGATGGTGCGCAGCGACACCGCATCGACGCCACGCTCCGCGAACAGCCGCTCGGCGGCGTCCATGATCGCCTCACGCCCGGCTTCGCCGCTTTTCCTGACAACCGCCACTCGATTTCCACGTCCCATGTTTCCCGGATAATCGCAACTTATCGGTCGATAAATCAATCCCGGGAACGTCTGGCGAACGATCCCAAGGAATCGACCCACGGCGCTCGCCTGGTTCTATGCGGATCGCAGGCCCGATTGGCTTGCGCCGCTGCGCTGGCCGGCAGGCTCAGGAGCGCCGCCGGCCGGCCTGCCAAGCAGCGCGACGCTGTTGAGAATCAGGCGCACGAGCTCGGCTTGCCGGCGCACGCCGATTTTGGAGTACATCGAACGCAGGTGCGCACGCACCGTCGTGAGTCGCACGCCGAGCGCCCGGGCCGCCTCTTCCACGGACAGGCCGTTCGCCAGATGGATCGCCAGCAGCGCCTCGCGCCCTGTCAGTTGGAAGAGTCCCTGCACGAGATCGACGTGCGGATTGGTGCGTCCCTCGACGTCGCGCAAGAACAAGGCGATCGCGGGCTGACCGCTGCCGCCGCGCCAGTCGCCCGGCCTGATCGGGTGCGCGAGCAGGCTCCAGCGGCTCTTGCCGGAAGGCCGGCCGATGGAGATGGCGGCCAAGGACGGCCCATCGGGCCCTGCGCAGAGCTGCTTGCGAAGCAACTGCTGCAGCTTGGTGCGGTCGGGTGCGTAGGCCGCTTCGAGCCGCTCGTCGACCAGCCGCAATCCATCTTGCAGTCCGAGGATGCTCTCGGCGACGACGTTGCGCTCGAGCACTCGCCCGTGCGCATCCAGCACTACGAGACCGACCATGAGGTCGGCGAGCGCCTGACCATAGAGTCCCTGCACGGCTCGATCGCGTTCGCGGTTCAGTTGCAGCTCGAGTGCGCGACGAAGATGCGGCAGTAGCTGCTTGCAAAGCAGGCGCTCTGCTTCCGAGAAGGGACCGTCTTGCTCGCTGCGCCCGAGCCAGAAGGGATAGACGGCGCCGTCGAGCACGCCGATGTTGACTCCCATGAAGTGAAACATTCCGAAAGGGCGGCACTGCGCATGATAGAAGTCGGACGCTCGCCACTGGTCGTCGGGCAGCAGGTCGCGATTCGTCATGACCTGATCGGGCGCCAAAGCAACGAGCAGGCTGCCCGCGGCGCCGCGGCTGGGCCCCGCCTTGAACCCTCCTGGCAGCGCCTGTGACGCAGTGAGCATGAGTCCCGGATCGAAGGCGGCGGCGAGCCGAATGAAGAGTGTGGCGGTGCGCGCGCGAAAGCAGCTGCGCAGCGCCTCCAGGACTTGTGGCCAACCGTTTGCGGTCGCGGCCGCACAGTAGAGAGCGGCCAGCAGCTCTCCGAACGCCTCGAGCGTGAGCTCGGGAGTTCGGGTCTCATGTCGCTGTATTGCTTGCGCCATCGCCCGATACCTTACCGCGAATCCGTTGCAGAAGTGACTCTCGACTGGCTGCGCGCTGGCGGCGAGACTCATTTCCTTCGAACCGGGCGTGGACGAGCGGCCAAAGGCGGGTGAGAGCCTTATCGCAGAGTGCTGGCGAGGATTGAGCGCGCCAGCGTCAAGTCCTTCGAGCCGTCATCGTTCGGATCGTCCTTGCGATCCACAAGGCGCGGCGCAACGACTCGTGCAGCGTACGCCGCAGCCGCTGTGACGGATACAAACCTGTGACGGAGATCAATTTGCCGCCTGATCGAGATCAGACTGTCGCGTAAGAGTTATGGCTACAGTGAACAAAGGGGGCGCGTAAACCGGATCGAGTCTCTGCGCGCGTCTGGAAGTGCGGCGCCATGAGGGAGGACTGAGAGTTCCCATGAATCAAACCGGACGATTGCTGTGCGCGCTGGCCATGGCGTTTTGTTTCTCGGGCGCCCAGGCGGGCGTCGAGATGGGCTCGACGAGCGACTCGCACGAGATGAAGGCGCCCGTTCGCGCCGCCGCCGACCAGACGAGAACAACGCCTCTCGATTGGCCGATCGGGCTGCTGCCCGCCGTGGCCGAGGAGTTGGGCTGGGAGGCGCCCTGGCGGCCCGAGGCGACGGCGACCGGCGCCCAGGCGGCCAACCCCCGCCACGGCCTTGCCGCGCGCTTCGACGCACAGGGCCTGCACCTTGCAACCGGCGCGGGCGAGATTCGCCTGGCGCTGGCGGGCTTCGGGCGAGACGGCGAGCTGCAGGCGCCCGGCGCCGCCGAAGCGGAAGTCGACGGCGCGCGCGTGGTGTACCGCCACGATGCGCACCTCACCCAGTGGTTCATCAACAGTCCGCTCGGGCTGGAACAGGGCTTCACGCTGGAGCGCAGGCCCGAAGGCGGCGGCGAGCTGCGATTCGCGCTCGCGCTCGGCGGCGATCTCCAGGCGAGGCTCGAGCAGAACGAGCTCGTGTTCGACGATGAAGCCGGCGTCGCGCAATTGCGTTACGGCGCGCTGGTCGCATACGACGCCCGAGGACAGGCGCTGCCTGCGCGCATGCACCTTGCGAACGCACGGCTCGTGCTCGCGGTGGATGACGTCGGCGCGACGTACCCGGTGGTGGTCGATCCGCTGTTTGTGCAGGTGAGCAAACTCACCGGCGACGACGGCCTTGGAATTCAATTTTGGTTCGGCTCCAGCGTCGCCCTGTCACGTGACGGCGCCACGGTCCTGGTCGGAGCGCCCGAGGAGTATCTCCCCGGCAAACGAGGCGCGGCCTATGTCTTCACGCGCGACGGCGCAAGCTGGAGCAAGCAGGCCAGGCTGACCGCCTCCGATGGTATAGCATTGGATCGTTTCGGCTCCAGCGTCGCCCTGTCCGAGGATGGCGCCACCGCTCTGGTCGGGGCGGCCAACGCCGATCACAGCGGCAAAGTCGACGCGGGTGCGGCCTACGTTTTCACCCGTAACGGCGCAATCTGGAGTCAGCAGACCAAGCTGACCGCTAGTGACGCAGCGGAGAACGATCACTTCGGCCACAGCGTCGCCCTCTCGGCCGACACCGCCCTGGTCGGGGCGTACAGAGCGGGCCTCGATCGCGGCGCGGCCTATGTGTTTACCCGCGATGACGCCACATGGACCCAGCAGGTCACACTTACGGCCAGCGATGGTGCGCAGTTCGATCGGTTTGGCGCCAGCGTCGCCCTGTCCGGCGACACCGCCCTGGTCGGAGCGCACCAAGCGGATCACGATGGCAAGACCAAAGCAGGCGCCGCGTATGTCTTCACCCACGACGGCGCAATCTGGAGTCAAAAGACCAAGCTGACCGCTAGCGACGCAGCGGAGAACGATAACTTCGGCTACAGCGTCGCCCTATCCGAGGATGGCGCGACCGCTCTGGTCGGGGCGCACCAGATGGGTCCCGACATCAGCAAGGCGGGGGCGGCCTATGTTTTCACGCGCGACGGCGCGAACTGGAGCCAGCACGACAAGCTTATCGCCGACGACGGTGAATCGGGCGATGGCTTCGGCTACAGCGTCGCCTTGTCAGGGGATGGCGCCACCGCCTTGATCGGGGCGTACTTCGCGGGCCCCGACGGCAAAAGCAGGGCGGGCGCGGCCTATCTCTTCACTCGCGGCGCAAGCTGGAGCCAGCAGGCCAAGCTGACCGCTAG
>Ga0079224_100008492_pt1 | contig 13923 bp, 11 predicted proteins | sample Stecom2015_FD_80414 | JGI IMG/M metagenome (GOLD analysis project Ga0079224, IMG submission 80414) | Agricultural soil microbial communities from Utah to study Nitrogen management - Steer compost 2015 | ecosystem: Environmental > Terrestrial > Soil > Agricultural land | place: USA: Utah... | reverse complement strand
TACTAAGTTCAAAAGGTTTAGAGCCTGTAAAATGCTAAAAAAAGAAAAGTTATTAACAAAGGGGATGACTGCTTTCCTCCCATCCACTGAAGATGGATGGGTTTCCGCAGTATATTTATGAAGATTTCTTACAACTGGTTGAAACAATTTTTGCAAATTGGCTGGGAGGCGGAAAAAACGGCGGAGCTATTGACAGATCTGGGTCTAGAGGTAGAGGGAATTTCCAGTTTTGAATCGGTCAAGGGCGGATTGAAGGGCATAGTTGTGGGGGAAGTCCTCACATGTAAGCCCCACCCCAATGCGGACCGCCTTAAGTTGACCACAGTGGACATCGGCCAGAAAACCCCGCTTCAAATTGTTTGCGGGGCCCCCAATGTGGACGCTGGACAAAAGGTTGCCGTGGCCACCATAGGGACCACCCTGTACACGGAAAAAGGGGAAGCCTGGACAATCAAAAAAGGAAAGATCCGCGGGGAGGAAAGCCAGGGAATGATCTGTGCAGAGGATGAAATTGGCCTGGGCAATGACCATGGGGGCATCATGGTCCTCAACCAAGAACTCGAACCGGGAACCCCCTGTTCCAAGGTCTTCGAGGTGGAGAACGATCAGGTCTTCGAAATCGGTCTGACCCCCAACCGAGCCGATGCCATGAGCCATTTTGGGGTGGCCCGGGACCTAAAGGCTGGGCTGGAACAAAAGGAGATCCTCAAGGAATTGGTCACGCCCTCCACGAGCAACTTTTCCATTGACAACCGTTCCCTTAAAATCGATGTAGCCGTTTTGGACAGCAAACTGGCACCAAGGTACTGCGGTCTCACCATAAGCAACCTTATCGTCCAGGAATCCCCGGATTGGCTCAAGAACAGATTGTTGGCCATCGGCCACTCCCCCATCAACAATGTGGTCGATGTGACCAATTATGTATTGCACGAACTTGGGCAGCCCCTCCATGCATTTGACGCTTCGAAGATCAAGGGCAACAAGATCGAGGTCAAGACCCTGCCCGCAGGCACCAAATTCAGGACCCTGGACCAGGTGGACCGCGAGCTTCACCCGGAAGACCTTATGATATGTGACAGTGAACGGCCCATGTGCATAGCAGGGGTATTCGGGGGCATCCATTCCGGGGTTACCGAACATACCTCCTCCATTTTCTTGGAAAGCGCCTACTTCGATCCGGTCTCGGTCAGGAAGACTGCCAAACGGCATGGACTCAACACGGATGCATCCTTTCGGTTCGAGCGGGGCATCGATATCAATATGACCGAATACGCCCTAAAAAGGGCGGCCTTGCTTATCCGTGAGATTGCAGGGGGATATATCAGTTCGGAGATTGTGGACCTCTACCCCAAAAAGCCGAACGACAGACAAGTTTTTCTGACCTTTGACAAGATCAACAATTTGATCGGCCAGGAAATACCCAAGGACACCATAAAATCCATTCTCTCCTCCCTGGAGATCCGCATAAACAATGTGACCGAATCCGGTCTGGGGCTCACCATCCCCTCCTATAGGGTGGATGTGACCCGTGAAGTGGACGTGATCGAAGAGATCCTAAGGGTATACGGGTACAACAATATTGACTTTAAGGAAAAACTCAATGCGTCCATAGCCAAATCTTCCCGCTTTGAGAACCACAGGATCCAAGATGTCATCGGCAATACCCTGGCTGCCCAGGGTTTCTATGAGATCATGACCAATAGCCTGGTCCCTGCGAGCAGTGTTTCCCAGGAGGAGGAAGGCTCCGTGCGGATGTTGAATCCCTTGAGCTTAGATCTATCGGTACTGCGAAACAGCATGTTGTGTTCAGGCCTTCAGACCATTGGACACAACCACAACAGGCAAAAGACAGACCTAAAACTCTTTGAGTTCGGAAAGACCTATCACAAAAAGGAGGGGGACTATATGGAAAAGGGCCACTTGGCCATTTTCATCACCGGACAGCGCAGACCGGATCGCTGGACCGGCCCTTCGGGAACCACGGACTTTTACTACTTAAAGGGGATTGTGGAATCCCTCTTTGACAGATTGGGGATCGGGGATGTGGAAAATGCCCCCTTGGACGAAGCGGGCTTTGCCGAAGGCCTCCGCTGCACCCATAAGGGAACCCATCTGGCCTCCTATGGCCTGGTTGAAAAAGGCATGCTGAAGAAGTTCGACCTCAAAGGGGAGGTGCTCTATGCCGATTTTGATTGGGAAGCGGTCTTGGACTGTGTGGAACATCGGAACATCGTCTATAGGGAAATTCCCAAGTACCCCGCGATCTCCCGGGATTTCGCTCTTCTTCTCGATAATTCCACGGCCTTCCAAAAGGTGTACGACATTGCATGGGACACGGAACAAAAATTGCTCAAAGGGGTGAACCTGTTCGATGTATATACCGGGGATTCCCTTCCCGAGGGAAAGAAGTCCTACGCGGTGAGCTTCACCTTTTCGGATCCCAAAAAGACCCTGACCGACAAGCAGGTCGATAAGATTATGGGGAAACTCTTGGCCCGCTTCCAAAAGGAATTGGGTGCGGAACTCAGGTAAGTCCCTACATTTGGGAGGGCACGATTACCCTATCGATTTCGTGGACCACCCCATTTGCGAGGCTTAGATCCGCAGTGGTTATCTTGGCCCTATTGCCCGTTGGGTCGGTAAGCACTATATCGGAACCCTCCATATGGGCCAATAACTTTTTTCCCTGTACCGTGGTAAAACTGGTCTTTCCATTCCCACGGGAAAGTGCCCGCAGAATATCGGATGCCGTCAGCTGCCCGGCCACTATATGATAGGTGAGCAGGGTCTTCAATTCCCTTTTGTCCGTGGCATTGATAAGCTCTTCCATCCTGGAATGGGAAAACTTATGGAATGCCGCATCCGAGGGTGCGAAAACCGTAAAGGGACCCGATTCCGCCAAGACCTGGTCCAGGTTTGCGGCCTTGACCGCGGCGATCAAGATTTTATGGCCCTTGGTTTCCTGACCAAATTGGGAAACGGATATCAGATTCGGGACATGGGTCTGGGCCCAGGACGAAGTGGCCAGGGCCATACATAGGCCAAGCAGGATTTTGGGGATGGGGGATTTCATAAAGTGTACTTCAAATTTGGGGCATTCACTTGTTTTGGTCATTTTTCACGACAAAGCGTCAAAAAGACCGATAAGATACACCTTTTAGAGAATATCCCAAGCTTTTTTTTCAGCCACAATATCATTTAACACTATGTTAATCTCAAGATTCCAGGCGATTTTTGAGCAATACGAATTCAATTCATTAACTTTGAGTGAATTGATAATATCACACCATGTTTTTAAAAGGTACGGACGTTGAGGACAGGCTCCAACACCTGAGGGAAAAACAAAGGAACGGGGACCAAATCTTGGAGGAAGTCCGGGAAATTTTAAGAAAGGACCTCCAAAGGGAGAAACGGATTGTCGAAGGGCTTGCTTCAAAAAATTCGAGCGTCTCCAATAAATTTGATTTTGAACTTTTGGAGACCGACAGGATTCATCATATCGATACGATCAAGAAAATCTGCATAGACTACAGGCTTCGCTTTTTGGACACCTCCTATTTCAAGGGAAAGATTCCCCGAGCCGCCCTGGAAAAGATAAAGGCCCTTGAGGCTTCCCACAATATTGAAATTGAGGGCTACAAGATCATGGCACCCTCCAAGCTCTTCAAACTGGAGAACATGGACGACCCCCTGCTCTTTGCCCCCATCGGCAACGACTATTATTATTTGGTGCACAAATGGGGCAAGGACCTCCACCCCTTGCGCAGGATGATGGCCTGGCCGTTCAAGAACATAGGGAACCTGGTGGTCGTGGTGCTCGCCTTGAGTTATTTGGTGGCCCTTATGGTACCCGAGGGACTCTTCTCAAAGAACAGTTCCACTGCGGAATTCCTGATCATCTTTTTCTTTATGTTCAAGTGTCTGGCCTCCGTGGTGATCTTTTACGGCTTCGCCTTGGGGAAAAACTTCAATCCCGCCATTTGGAACAGCAAACACTACAATTCCTAGACCCCTAGGGCGTACATTTTGTCCCGCTGCTCCTTAATGGACTTGTCCGACATATAGTCATCGAAGCTGAGGTAACGGTCAATGGTCCCCCTTGGGGTCAATTCAATGATCCTATTGGCCACCGTGTTCACGAACTCATGGTCGTGGGTGGTCAACAGTACGGTGCCCTTGAAATTCTTGAGGGAGTTGTTGAAGGCGGTAATGCTTTCCAGGTCCAAATGGTTGGTGGGCTCGTCCAACATCAGGACATTGGCCCTGAGCATCATCATACGGCTGAGCATGCAACGGACCTTTTCCCCACCCGATAGGACGGTACATTTTTTCAGGGCCTCTTCCCCACTGAAGAGCATTTTGCCCAAAAAGCCCCTGAGGTACACCTCTTCCCGCTCTTCCTCGGTCTTGGCCCATTGGCGCAGCCAATCCACCAAATTGATGTCTTCCTTGAAAAAATCAGAGTTGTCGGCGGGCAGATAGGATTGGGTCGTGGTCACCCCCCATTGAAAGGAGCCGGCGGAGGCCTTGGACTTTCCGTTGATTATATCGTAGAAGGCCGTGGTCGCCCTGGAATCCCTGGAGAGAATGGCCACCTTGTCCCCTTTTGCCAAGTTGATGTCAACCCCCTCGAACAACAGATCGCCGTCCTCCGAAGTGGCCGCCAGTTTTTCCACATTGAGGATCTGGTCCCCGGCCTCTCGTTCGCGATCGAAAATTATGGCCGGATACCTCCTGCTCGAGGGTTTGATGTCCTCCACCTTGAGTTTCTCCAGCATTTTCTTTCGGGAGGTGGCCTGCTTGCTCTTGGCTACGTTGGCACTGAAGCGCATGATGAACTCCTGGAGTTCCTTGGCCTTTTCCTCGGCCTTTTTGTTCTGTTGGGCCCTTTGGCGGGCCGCCAATTGGCTGCTCTCGTACCAGAAGGTGTAGTTTCCAGAGAAAAGGTTGATCTTCCCAAAATCGATATCGGCAATATGGGTGCACACCGCATCCAAAAAGTGCCTGTCGTGGGAAACGACGATCACCGTGTTCTCGTAGTTGGCCAGGAAATTCTCCAACCAGTTGATGGTCTCATAGTCTAGGTCGTTGGTCGGTTCGTCCATGACCAGTACATCGGGGTTCCCAAAAAGGGCCTGGGCCAGGAGTACCCGCACCTTCAATTTGGAATCCATTTCGGCCATTAGGGTATAATGGAGTTCTTCCGGGATCCCCAAATTGGACAGCAGTGCCGCGGCATCACTATCGGCATTCCAGCCATTCATTTCCTCGAACTGTACCTGCAGTTCCCCTATCCTATCGGCGTTTGCATCGGAATAATCCGCATAGAGGGCATCCATTTCCTTTTTGATCTTTGACAAGGGCCTGTTGCCCATCACCACGGTTTCCAATACGGGGAAACTGTCATATGCATTGTGGTCCTGTTCCAGAAAGGACATTCGTTTTCCGGGTTCCAAGTGCACTCGGCCCGAGGTGGGATCGACCTGGCCGGACAATATCCTCAAAAAAGTGGACTTGCCCGCCCCATTGGCACCGATGATGCCGTAGCAGTTCCCTTGGGTAAAGCTGACATTCACCTCATCGAACAAAACCCTTTTACCGAATTGAACCGAAAGATTGGATACTGATAGCATGCGATATTTTATTTTTTGCAAAAATAGCCAAAACGGCAGCGTATTGCCAATTTACCGACCTTTAATTCCCTGCAGTAAGTCCCTACAAACATTTAACTGACCCTTAACAAGATGAGGTCATGGGGTTGTTTAAATTTGGGACCGATAATGGATGGTTCCCTATATATGGTTAGATTTTTACTCGGCCTAATCTTATTGTCAAGTACCGCTTGTTCGGATAGGTCCGGGGAATGCACGCCCGTGTATTTTTCAGGGGAGATCGTAAATCCCAAAAGCGACTATGTCGTCCTGTACCACAATGACAATTATGTGGATTCGGTGAAATTGGACACAAACAACCGATTCTCCTTCCATTTGGAGGGTATCGAGGAAGGGCTCTATTATTTCTCCCACAGGCCGGAACACCAATCCATATACCTCAAAGGCGGCGACAGCATTTTGGCCCGATTGAACACCCTTGAGTTCGATGAGACCCTGGTCTATTCGGGAGAGGGAAGCGCCATCAACAACTTCATGACCGAAATGTACCTTGCCCATGAACGGGAAGAACCCATGGTACGTGCCCTCTTTCCTTTGGACCCCCAGGATTTCAAACTGAAAATAGATTCGCTGCGCACGGTCAAGATCGATTATTTAAAGGAAGTGGTAAAGGACAATCAGCTATCGGGCAGGGAATTGGCCATGGCCAAGGCCGCAATCGATTACGGCAGCTACATCCATATGGAGGAATACCCCTTTGCCCATAAAAGGAAAACCGGGGAGGATGCCTTCCACGACCTGGACGGCGACTTTTATACCTACAGGCATAATGTGGACCTGAGCAACAGGGACCTCTTCTATTACAGGCCCTACTTTGACTTTATGAAAATGCACTTCGGCAATCTATCCTATATGGGCTGCCTTGAAAATTGCAAAAACGAAATTCCACGTTCGGAAAGGCGCCTGCACTTCAACGAGCACAAGATCGCCCTTGTGGATTCCCTGGTCCGGGCAAAGGACCTCAGGGACGTGCTCTTCAGGAGTTTTGCCCTGGACTACCTGATAAAGGAACACAGAACGAATGAGGAAAGCCTCGCATTTTTGGAAAACTTCAATTCCCTGTCCTCCAATGCAGGGCATAGGGAAGAAATAACGCAGCTCTACCGGGCCATTTCCAATCTGCAACCGGGAATGGCGGTTCCAGATTTGACCCTTCGGGATTCCGAGAACCGGGAGGTTTCCCTAAAGAATGTGGTAAAAGCCGGTGACAAGGGACATACGGTGCTATACTTTTGGACCTCTTCCCAAAAGGGCCATTTTCTGAATGTACGCCAACAGGTGAAAGATCTCCAGGAGAAATATCCGGATTACCGTTTTGTGGGCATCAATTTAAGGACCAGCTTTCCTCAATGGAACCTATTGCTCGAGGAATACGGGTTGGACAAGACGGATCAATACCACGGAGAGAACTTCAAGGAAATCCAGACCACCATGGTATTGGACGGCCTGAACAAATGCGTACTCGCAAAGGACACCTTGTTGTTGGACGGTTTTGCCAACATCTACAAACTTTAAAAAAAAAGCCCCGGTTTCCCAGGGCCCAAAACTTTCATCTGTGGAAATCCCCTAGGAATTTCCCTTTTTGTAATCCTCCAGAAATTTGGCCAATCCAATATCGGTCAACGGGTGTTTCAACAATCCCTCGATGGACGACAAGGGCCCGGTCATGACATCGGCCCCCAATTTGGCACAGTCGATCACGTGCATGGTATGGCGGATCGAGGCGGCCAAAATCTCGGTTTCAAAATCATAGTTGTCATAAATGAGCCTGATCTCCGCGATCAGGTTGAGCCCGTCGGTGGAAATATCATCCAAGCGGCCCAAAAAGGGAGAGACATAATTGGCCCCTGCCTTGGCGGCCAAAAGGGCCTGACCTGGGGAAAAGACCAAGGTGCAATTGGTGCGTATCCCCTTATCTGAAAAATATTTGAGTGCCTTCACCCCGTCCCTGATCATGGGGACCTTCACTACTATTTGTTCGTGCAGATCGGCCAACTCCTCCCCTTCCTTGATCATTCCGGCCAAATCGGTGGCAACGACCTCCGCGGAAACATCCCCATCGACAATATTGCAGATGTCCACATAGTGTTTCATGATGTTGTTCTTTCCTGTAATGCCTTCCTTGGCCATGAGGGAAGGATTGGTGGTCACTCCGTCCAAAACACCCAGTTCCTGGGCTTCCCTGATCTGATCTAGGTTGGCGGTATCAATAAAAAATTTCATTTGTATAGTATTTAAGATGATTTACAGTGTATGGTAAAACTACAATTTATAATGTTGGGTCAACAACTTTTCATAGACTTTATCGGGCAGCAACCGCTTCAAGGTCAGGGAAAATTTCTGGGTGAATGCACCCACGGCCTTGTTGACCTTGGGCCTTTTCTGGTTGATGATCCCATATACGGCCCGGGCCACTTCCAAGGGGTCCCCGCCACGGTCCACATCTTGGTTGATGGAATCGATGACCTGGGCGTATTTTTCCTCATAGGGGGAATCGTCCAGGACCGGGGCATGGTACCTGCCCGATGCAATATTGGTGGCAAAATCCCCGGGGGCCAGGTTGCTGATCTTCACTCCAAAATCCTTGGTCTCCATCCTCAGGGCCTCCGTGAGCAATGCCAGGGCTCCCTTGGAGGCCGAATAGAACCCCCGAAAGGGCAGTCCCATATGGCCCGCAATGGAGGTAATGTTCACTATATGTCCCCCACCCTGCTTCCTCATTTGGGGAAGCACTGCCTTGATCATATGGACCGGACCGTTAAAATTGGTGTCGAAAACCTTGAGAATTTCCCGATAGGGGGTTTCCTCTATGGGACCCGTTATCCCGATACCGGCATTGTTTATTAGGACATCCAAACGTCCTTCCCGTGAAACAATCTCGGAAACCGCACGGTCCACCTGTTCCACGTCCTTCACGTCCAGGGAGAGCAGTTCAAAAGCATTGAAATCCGGATGGTTGTCAAGGTTTCTTGTCGTGCCGTAAACCTTGTATCCCTTGGAGGTCAGATAGGTTCCAATGGATTTGCCTATGCCGGAAGATCCCCCGGTGACCAATACAACTTTTTTATCCATGGCTTTGGGTTCAGGAAACAAAAAAAGGGCAAGTCGCCTACATCGCACCGCTACGACCACATACCCTTGCTGCGTTCCCGCCCTGGGGGATTCTGTAGGAGCTGGTCGTGTAGAACTTGCCCGTTGCAAATATACGCCCTTTTAAATTTGTGACAATCCCATTTCATTCTTAATTTCGGACATTAAGGACCACACTATGAAATTCAATCCAAGGATGATGCCCAAACTTCTATCGATGGCGGGAATGTTGCTTTTTTTCCTGGCCTGTGGCGGGGATGCCGACCCTTCAAAGCACTTTTCCCTGAAATTGGGGGACAAAAACCCCCAACAACACCAAAAACTAACAGTATCCCTCGAAAACAAAAAGGGCCTGGAAATTTCAAACCTCCGTTATTTTATGGACGGAAAGGAACTTCCCCTGGTCGACGGTACACTGTCCATGGACCTGCCCACCCTGGGCAACAAGCAATTGGTGGCCGAGTTTGAACTCGGGGGACGGAGCGTGGAGATTTCGGAACGATTAAGGGTCTTGGCCCCCTTCGCCCCGGAAGTCTATACCTATGAGATCATCAACACCTACCCCCACGACCCAAAGGCCTACACCCAAGGACTGGAGTTCCACCAAGGCATACTCTATGAGAGTACGGGCAAACGGGGGGCATCAACGGTCCGAAAGGTCGATTTTCGGACGGGGGAAATCCTTCAAAAGGTGGACCTGGACCCCACGGAGTTCGGAGAGGGCATTACCCTGATGGGGGACAAACTCTATATGCTGACCTGGCAAAATGGAAAAGGCCATGTCTTCAAGGCCGACAATCTCGAAAAGATCAAAAGCTTTCCCTACGGCCAAAGCCGTGAAGGCTGGGGCCTCTGCAACGATGGGGAGAAAATATTCAAGAGCGACGGAACGGAAAAAATATGGTTGCTGGATCCCGAAACCTTGGAAGAACGCGGCCATATAGAGATCGCCACCAACAAATCGATCTTCAACATGGCCAATGAGTTGGAGTACGTCGATGGAAAGATCTACTCCAACGTTTATCAAAAGGAGAGCATGATGATCATCGATGCCACATCCGGGGCCATTGAAGGGGTGGTGAATTTTGGGGGATTGAAGGAAAAGGTGAACAAGGGTCCGGAATGGGACGACACCAATTCGGTACTGAACGGAGTGGCCTACCATCCCGAACGTAAGAGCTTTTTTGTCACCGGAAAAAACTGGGACAAGCTCTTCGAGGTGAACATCTTCAAAAAAGAGTGATGCGCAGCTGCTCAATGGTCCATGAGGTGACCGTGGAAGATTTGGACGAGCTGGAACACGTGAACAATATCCGATACCTGCATTGGGTACAGGAAATTTCCAAAAAGCATTGGCAACTTCTGGCCGATCGACAAACCCAAAGAGAGGTGGTCTGGGTGGTCCGCAATCACGACATCTCCTACCTTCAGGCAGCCTTCCTGGGGGATACCCTTGAATTGACCACCTTTGTCGAGGACGTCAAGGGACCGCTTTCCATACGCGTTGTAGAGTTCAAAAACCGGGAGACCCGCAAATTGTTGGTCCGAGCAAGGACACAATGGTGCCTTTTGGATGCAGCGACCTTAAAACCTAAAAGGATACCCGAATCCATATCGGTCCTGTTCCAATTGAAATAAAGGTCCCAAAAAAGGCAAACGATCCTTTGGAAGTGTCCTTTTTACGCAGTTCATCGAATACTTGGGATCCAGGACTCAAATAAGGGAGGCATAATTTTGTTACTATGGGGCATAATCGTAAAATAGTGGCAAATCAGGTTGCACCTACTTATCGTTCATACAAATTAGCATGCTGAACCTTCAAATAAGTCGTTTGTATCCCACCTCCCAAATCTGTGATTTGAACAGCGTATTTGTTGCAAACAGATAGCCTTTAACGTTATTTTAAGGTTTTCTGTAAGAAAATGACCCATTTTAGAATGAAACCCCCAGTTTTTTTAAGGGAAACCTATAATGGGATTTTTGATGTCCTTAGTAACTTGCACTCAGCATTTTCTGTATGGAATACACCTATAACATCATCGACCAAAATGCGGCATCAAAACTACAGCTGCAACTCTATTTGGAGGAGTATGAGGATTTGGTGTGCACAGGAATTGCGACCAATGCCTCGAAAGGCATGGATACCATTTTGAAAAGTTCCCCGGAATTGGTGCTGATCAACCTCGATGAAGATGGGATGGAATACTTTCAGATGGTAACGGAGCTGAACCAGTATTTGAACTCCCTGCCCCTGATCATCGGATATTCCACCACCAAGAAATACGCCTATAATGCGATCAAGAGCGGTTTTTTCGACTATTGGATCTTGCCCCACAACGAATTTGATGTCCGCAAGACCATCCTCCGTCTTAGAAAGAAACATCCAAAGCAGGATATCCCCGCTACGCTCTGCCTGAAAACCTATAATGATTATAGGTATCTGGATACCCGGGATATCCTTTATCTCAAATCGGACAACAACAGTACCGATTTCCATATGAGTGACGGAAATGTCATCACCGCCTTCAAGACGCTGAAATCCTTTGAAGAACAGCTGCCCAAGGGATTCGTTCGCATCCACCAGAGTTATATCCTAAACAGCAGGTACGTCTCCCGGATCAATTATGGGAAATCCATCTGCACCCTGAACCACGGACAAGGGGAAGAACTGCCGTTTTCTAAGACCTACAAGGACAGAATCGACCTATTAAAAGAATTGCTCTCCAAAAACGTTGTTAATTCCCTCAATTGATCAAATTCTAGGAATTTCCCGAACAATTCTAGCCAAACCCCGTAGATTACCAGTTTCACCTTACCTCCTCCCCCTTTCCCCAGAGGCTTGAATAATTTAGCTGCTCAAACCAATTTAATTAACTGCAAAACCTAATTATTATGAAAAAAGTAATGAGCATTTTGGCATTGGCACTTTTGACCATCGGAATTTCCTCCTGTGAAGCGGATACCAACATCCAGGACACTGAGGCCCTTTTTGAGCAATTGGATCAAAATGCTACTGATGGACAGGATTCCGACGTGGAAGTTCGCACCGAAGAGGACGGATTCAATTGATTTCCCCTGCTATAATTCATGAACCGCTTTCTAAGGGCACTGCCCTTTCCCATGATTATGCTCAGCCTGTTCCTCTGTCAAAGTGATGAAATCCCCGATGATTTTGGAACGACGGGATTGAAAGGCATCGTCAAGGACCGTATAGATCAGCGTCAATTTGATCGTGGGGTCCGCTTTGGAATGGCCCAAAAAAGAATGAGCCGACTAAAGCAGAGCAACAGTGACGATAGGAGGCCCTAAAACAATATAACCTGGAAAACAGCCCCAATTCCCGACTGTAGGAATTGGGGCTTTTTTAGTACCTTGTATTGGTATGATAAACCGAATACCATTAAAAAGCTGGATTTGTATAGCGGGTCTGATGTTGTTTACGGGCTGCGCCAAGGAATCCCCGACACCGGTACCCTTGGACACGGTCCAAAAGGACAGTGTGCAGCAGTGGATCGAATGGGCCAGGGACAGCACCCAATTGTCCTTTGATCAAAGAAAGGAGTTTTTGGAACGGGCCAAAAAGGAAGCTTTTGCACGTACGGACGATTCCTTGCTCTTGCAACATCTATCCAGTATCTCTTTGGTTCATAGAACCTTGGGAGATTCTTTGGGTTTTAGAGAGACCACCGATCAAATCCTGCTGATCTCCGAGAAAACCGGATCCTATAAATATCTGGGGGACTCCCATTGGGACCTGGCGTACTTCCACCAATCAAATAGTGTACTGGACTCTGCTTTTTACCACTACAGAAAAGCCCTGAACAGCTTCGAACAACTCCCGGAGAGTAAGATGTCGGAATTGAGAAAGGCCAAGATGCTCTACAATATGGGAAGGATCCAGGACTCTTTTAAGGATTATCTGGGTGCTGAAACCAGCATTTCCGCTGCCCTGAGAATTTTTGATGAGCAAGAGGATTCGAGAAGAATCTACAACTGCTACAATATGTTGGGCATCATTGCCAGCGGCATGAGAAACAGTGATCAGTCGTTGGAATATTTTGAAAAGGCAAGCCTTTATTTGAACGATATAAATTCTCAATCCATCAACGAACTTCGTTGGCAGAACCAAAACAATATTGCAAGTGAGTTGTTGAGCAAGAAGGATTTTGGAAAAGCCAAAACCTCATTTATAGAATTATATGAAAATGAGGAACTTAAAGAAAAGGATCCCAACATCTACTCCTTGGTCCTGACCAGTCTGGCCTATGCCTTGTTCAAATTGGGGGATCAAGGAGAGGAAGTGGAGGCATTGCTCAACAGCTCCATGGAATTGAACAATGCCATTGGAAGTGATTATAACCAGGCCCGGACCAAACAGTACTATGCCGAACTTTTGGCCGCACGTGGGGATACTATGGGCGCCCTTGATTATGCCCTGGAATCCCACAGCTTGGCCATGGAAACCCATAACAACGACCGTTCCCTGGAGGTGCTTCGCCTGCTTACCCAATTGGACCGTGAACATGCCGCTTCCTATGCAAATGACTATTATAGGCTCAGCGAGGCCATCAATGAGGAGGAACGGGGCAAAAGGGATAAATTTGCCCGGATCCGTATGGAAACCGATGAGATCATGGAGCGCAATGTGGTCCTTTCCAAGGAAAAACAAAAATGGATCGGGGCTGTCATGGGAATATCCCTTCTGGGGTTCACCGTTCTGATCATCGCCATTCAATTTACTGTCAACAACAGACTTAAGATCAAACAAAAACAACAGGAGACCAACCAGGAAATCTATAACCTGATGCTCTCCCAGCAAGGGAAATTCGAAGAGGGAAGGCAGTTGGAACAAAAACGCATATCCGAGGAACTCCACGACGGAATATTGGGGGAAATGTTGGGGCTCCGTTTGATTTTGAGCGGACTCAATGAGAGGGAAGACCCCGCCTCAGTGGAGCAACGTGCGCAGATTTTGGAGAAGCTCAGGGATGTTGAGGAAGAAATCCGGACCATTTCCCACGAGTTGAACCACGCTTCGTATCAAAATTTTCATAATTTTATTGTCTCAATGGAGGGATTGATCGATGGCACTCAGGCTGCCTCCGGAATAAATTGTTCCTTTGCATACGACAAAAAGGTAAACTGGGACAAATTGCAGGGG
>Ga0079224_100008491_pt1 | contig 13923 bp, 10 predicted proteins | sample Stecom2015_FD_80414 | JGI IMG/M metagenome (GOLD analysis project Ga0079224, IMG submission 80414) | Agricultural soil microbial communities from Utah to study Nitrogen management - Steer compost 2015 | ecosystem: Environmental > Terrestrial > Soil > Agricultural land | place: USA: Utah... | reverse complement strand
GAAGACGTCGAAGACACCCATCTCGATATGCTCCGGCAGCTCCGGGAGAGTGCCGGACATCCCGATGAACCGCACCTTCCCTTCCGCCCGCAGCTTCTCGAGCTCGGCGATCGAATCGTGCTCCTCCAGGACGGTACGCGACGGGCTCAGGTGAAACTGCACGACGTCCAGATAGTCGGTCCTCATGCGGACGAGGCTCTGCTCGACGGCCGCACGAATGTTCTCCCGTGTGAAGCTGTGCGGCTTGCGCTTCGCGTACGGCACGTCGGGCGGCTCGACGGGGCAGCCGCACTTCGTCGCGAGATAGAACTCGCCCCTTCGATGCGCGACGTGCCGGCCGATCAGCTCCTCGGAGTACCCGTAGTCGGGCGAAGTGTCGATGTAGTTGATGCCGTGGTCGAGCACGCCGTTCAGCAGCGCGCTCGCCTCGGCGGCGGTGAGCCGCGGAAAATGCTCGAGCCCGCGCAGATCCATCGCGCCGTACCCGAGCTTGCTGACCTCGAGCCCGGTGCGGCCGAGCGTTGCCTTGGGTAGCGTGCCCATCGAGCGCACTCCTCACCTCGTCGCCGTCTCGAGCGAGCAGTGAACGCGATGCCGACTCGGCATCCGCCCAGCGATCGCCGTCCGGCCCTCGGAAACGATCGAACTCGTCACACCGTGGAGTCTACCGCGATGCTCGCCGCGAGCACCAAGGTCCCCCGATTCCCCAGAACGACGACGAGCAGCGTTCGACCAAGGCCGAGTTTCGAATGCAGAACGGCGGCGTTCGCCCGCGCTGTCTTTTCCTCCGAGTCTCCCGCGACGAGGCGCGAGCCGGACGACGAATGGTCACGGTGCCGCCGGGGCCGCCCCGCGGCGGCACCCGGGTCCGTGAGGTTACAGCTTGGTGCAGACCATTCGCTCGCCCATCAGCGTCGCCTCGAGGTTATTACCGTTCCGCGTGAAGACCAGCCCCCCCTGGCCGCCTGCGCCCGAGAGGATCAGGCGCTCCCCGTCGATCCGATATGTGGCCGCCTGCTCGGTTCCAAACATCGTGACGAAAACCGTGTTGTCCCCGTCGAAGGCGAGCTTATCGAACAAGCAATCGTCCCCGCCATACTCTCCACTGATGGAGGAACCGCACCCGGTCAAGACAAAGGCGAGGGAACCGGCGACGGACAAGCGCAACAGTTTGGACATGCGAATGGTCTCGTTATTGGATGTTGTGGATGGGATTCTTGTTCTCGGAGGGACAAGAGTGGCGCCATGCTACTTCGAAATCCCGTCCGTCGTCACTTTTTCTTCGTTCCAATTGCTCGCAGCCGAAGGCGGCGATGCTTCGGCCGCACGACCTGCCGGCCGATCGGGCTCGCCGTTCCGTCAGCCGATGGCGTCTCGGCAACCGTCGTGCGCCCGGAAAAATCCTTGTTGAAGTAAAGACTTGATCAATCCTCGCCCGAAGCCGGGCAGCCCCGTTCCACCGAACCGGGCAGTTCCGGCGGCGGGCTCGGCTGTCTCGTTGGAGAACATCGCCATCACGAGATCGCCCCGGGATCCCCGCACCCCGCGCGGCCGACCCGCCGACGTCGAAGGCAAGAACGTCGAGGCGCCCGCGTCACGATCTCCATGCGCGAGCGCCTCGACGCTCAAAGTCGTTGAACTGCAGCGGCTCTGCGTCGTTACACGTCTTCGGGCAGAGGAAAAACGGAAGCCGGCACCCAGTTGCCGTGGATCGCGTACTTGAGCCGGACCGGGATCTTGACCGTCGCGATCGGTCCTTCGTCGATCCGCTGCGCGTCGAAGATCAGGAGGTCGCTGCGGTGCTCGGCACGCCGGTTCACGACGCCCATGACGTAGCCCTCGCCTTCCGGCGCATCCGGGCTGCGCGGCGCGAAAACCGGCTCCTGAGTGCTCGACGTGTCGCCGACGAAATAAGACCTCGTCTCCCCGGTCGCCATGTCGACCGATAGGAAGGTATTGAAGAAGAAGCCCATGATCGGTCCGGCCTTCTCGGCGTTGTACGGCTTCGTGTGGTCGGTCGCCTGCATGAACGCGTAGCGGTAAGGACGTCCGACGTAGCGATCGTCGACGTGCGGGAATTCCGCCGCAACCTCCGAGATGACCTTCGCCGTCGGCTTATCGCTCTTCGAGCTCATGTCGAAGCACCAACGCACGATCTGCGTCCGCAAGCTCGCGGGATCGGGTGCGCGTCCGTTCGCATCCGGGAAAAACCAGAACACGTTGTCGTTGACGACCGGCAGGTCGAGATAGACCTTGTCGCCGTCCTCGAACGCGTTGATCACGTGACCGGGGAAAGCGTTCGGCGCGCGGAAGAAGCGCGCGTCCTTCCCCTCGCCGCCGCGCGGAATCACGATGTAGACCTGATCGACCTCGGGATGCCACTGGAACAAGATGCCGCCGCGCCGGATGCGCTCGAGATCCATGAGCTGCGGGATCACCGCCAGCACGAGGTAGTTCGGCGTCACGCCGCAGTCGTGGATCATCGCGGCATGCGGACTTTCCAGCCAGGTCTCCCACGCCAGCCGGCCTTCCTTGTCGAAGGTGTAGCAAGCGATGTCTTTCGTCGCCTCGCCCTTCGCGGCGTATGCGTAGCCGACGAAATCGCCCGTCTCCGGATCGATCTTCGGATGCGCGGTGAACGACGTCGCTTTCATCTGGCCGTTCCAATCCCAGAGCTGGCGCGTCTCGAGCGTCTGCGGATCCATCGCGTAGGGCCGCCCGTCTTCCTTCATCGCGAGCAAATGGCCCGCGTGCGGCACGACGTTCGTGTTCGACACCGTTCGCTCGATACCCTTGACGCTCGGATCGTCGGTGAACGGATTGCGGTAGTCACCGAAGAGCCCTCGACGAGCCTTACGCTCCGCGCGAAGACGGTGTGTCATGACGTACCGATGCTGCATGTCGACGTGCCCGTTCTTGAAACGGAACGCCGTGACGATACCGTCGCCGTTGAACGGATTGGCGTCTCCCATCTTCGGCGGGAATGCCTGGTCGGGACCGACACGGTAGAAGGTGCCCTCGAGCTCGGAAGGAATCTCCCCTTCCACTTCGAGGTCGAACAGTTCCCCCTCGAACCGGAACGGCTCGTCGATGGTCATAAAGGCCGGTGTCCGCGGAAAAGGCGTCGTCATGGTGCCTCCAAGTCGGTTCCTTCGCTTGTGGGAGTCCGCCGCATGGGCTGAACATCCTAGTCAGACGGCACGGGAAGTCTTGTACGTATTATTACGATCCCCGCCGGAAGGCAAAAATCCCAGGACGATAGCGGCTCTACCCGCCACCGTCTCCCGCTCCGCGCCTTCTGAGCCCCTCTAATGATAGCCGACGCCAGCGCCGTGATCCGTCTACCGCCCACCGTGAGCTCAGCCCTTCCCCACCGCGCTCCGTCGTCGGAGTGATGCGCGAAGCGGTGACGGAGCAGCTGCGCTTTCAGAACATCGTCAAGCAGCTAAAAGAGCTGTGGATCGAGAATGCGTACGATAAATTCCGAAGACACTATCTATTCGTCTTCAACGTCGTCTATGCCGCCTCCGGAACGATAATTTTCCCCGAAGAGAAGAACAACCAGGTCGTGCTCAGGCACACCCCGGGTGAAGAGGTCAAGAGCTTGTCCGCGCTCGGCAGCGGCAATTTCGAGTACGTCATCAACACCAAGCGAACGCTCGAGATCATCCGGAACGGAGCGCATCGTCCGCTGTTCAAGGCTTTCTACTTCCGCCAGAATTGGCAACCGGAGATCGTCGGATAGCGGCATACGCGAGCAGCGCGAGCCAACCGGCGCCGATGCCGCCGCCTCCTCCTCCGCCCTGGGCGGCGCGCGTTTCGACTCTTACGGTCCTCGTGACGGGAACCGCTTCGTTGCCTGCGCCGTCGACCGCGGTGTAGGTCACCGTGTACGTGCCGATGACCTTCGTGTCCACGGGGTTATCGACCTTCGCGGTCAGCTCCCCGTCGACGTCGTCGGTCGCGATCGCTCCCGGGTCCTCGTAGCGCTCGTCGATCCGGACGGCGATCTCTGGCGCGCCGACGAGGTCGATGACGGGAGGCTCGACATCGCCGAGCCCGAGCGAGCCCAGCCCGTCGTTGAAGAACACCGAGAGCCCGTTCTCGCCCGCGATCAGGAGATCCGTCGCTTCCCGAAGACCGATTCGCGCCGTCGCGCCCTTCGCGCCCCGCGGCACGACGAGCAGCGCCGGATCGAGCGTGAACGCGCCGTTGCCGTCGCCGAGGAAGCGCTGATGCGCGCCCGTCGCGTTGACAAAGACGATGTCGAGCCGCTCGTCGCCGTCGAGATCCGCGACGAGCACGTCGAGCGTCGGCGACGCGCCGAGCTCCGCTGCGACGTCGAAGCGGCCCGCGCCGTCGTTGAGATAAACCGGATTGGACGGCAACCCATCGGGGCCCGGCGCCGTCCGCGCAAAGACCAGGTCCGCCGCCCCGTCTCCGTTGAAATCGCCGGAGGCCACGGCCCGCGTCGGGCCGGTCTCGAGCGGCACTGCGGGCGCGAAGCTCGCGCCGTCGCCCTGATGGATCGACGCGTCCCCGTCCGCGTTGGCGAGCACGATATCCGGCAGTGCGTCGCCGTTCGCGTCGAGCACCGCGACGCCCACCGACTCGCGCGGCGGGCGCGGCAGCGGCACGGCTTCGAACGCGTCGCCGCGGCGGAAATACACGACGCTTTGCCCCGCATTCGCGACCACGATATCGAGCAGGCCGTCGCCGTCGAGATCGCTTACCGCGACGTCCCTCGCGTCGGCGCGCCCGTCGCCGAGCGACGCGATCTCCGTGAATGCACCGGACCCGTCGTTCTCGAATACGACGGCAGGCCGTCCCGGCGCATTGACGACGACTGCATCGAGGTCGCCATCGCCGTCGAGATCGGCGAGCGCGGCGGCGATGTTCGCGACGGGATCGCCGAGCGACAGCGAAAGAGTCGACAAGCCGCGTCGGGAGCTGCCGTTCTCGCGAAGCGTCGAATGCAATCCAGTCGGGTCGACGATGTTGAGATGCAATGCGGCCGGCACGTCCTCGGGCGTCGCTGCGACGAGATCGCCGAAACCGTCGGCGTCGACGTCGCCGGCGGCGATGTCGAGCAGCCGGCCCTCGAGCTGCTGCGCGGCGTCCGTGCGTAGCTCGGCGCCGACGTTCAGCGCGGCCGTTGCAACGTCGTTCGTCGTGGTCGGATCGATCGGCCGATCGGCGCCGCCGCGTATTCGCGCGGTGACGTGCACGTCCCCCGCATTCGGCGAGGTCGTCGCGACGCTCACCGTCTCGTCGTCGCCGGGCTCGATCGGCGAAATTCGACAAACGAGTCGCTGCTGCTCGCCGTCGCCTTCGGCCGCACAAGCGTGCGAGCCGAGCTCGACCGCGCTTCCTGCGAAAACGATCTCGAGCTCGACGTCGCCGCTTCGGGCCGGACCGTGATTGACGATCTCGAACGACCATTCGACGGGCTGCTCGACGATCGCCGGGCTCGGCGGAGCGATCGACTCGACCGCAAGATCGGCGCGCGCAAGCGCATCGATGCGCAAAGCGAACGTCTCGACTATCGTTCCGCCCCGCCCGTCGCTCGCGCTGATCGACACTTCGTATGGCGAGCCGTTGGCGTCGGCGGACGTCGGCGTCCCGGCGATCACGCTGCCTGAAACCGACAGCCCGCGCGGCAATCCGGATACCGAATAGGACAACGCGTCGCCGTCCGGATCGCGAAACGCGCCGTCGAAATCGAGTCGAAAAGGCGTGCCCTCCGTCGCAATCTGATCGTCGATGCCCGCGACGATCTCGGGCGGAGCATTCGGGATGATCGTGATATCGAAGAACTGGTAGCGATAGCAGAACACCGGGAACGCCGTGCACGACGTGTCCTCCGAGCGCAGCACGATCTCCGCACCGCTGTCTTCGGCCGAAGGCGTACCGCTCAGGAGCGCGGTGCCGTTACCGGTGTCCACGAGCGTGAGCCACGGCGGCAAGCCGTTCGGCGCGGTGATTCTCACGCGGCCGAAGCCGGTCGCGACCACCTCGTAGCGATACGGCAACCCTTCGCGCGCCGTCGTGACGGGTGTGCTGACGAAATCGGCGTACGCGCTGCCCGCGCCGAGCAGCACGGCAGCCGCGATGAGGATTCGCTCGACGCGCCTCATCGCCGACACGCGCCGCGCCCGCGTAGGCGTCCGCTGCGAGTCATCGCGGTGGCCAAGGCGTTCACTTGTCCCCCTCGCGCGCTTCTCGGTTCTCGAGAGCCCCTCGCCCCGTCCGGCACTTGCGAGTCTGCAAGGAGCATGCCACCCCTTCGGGTGTGAGCCGATCGCGCGTCCTCGTGCCCGGCCGCGATTACACTAGCCGCACCCGAGGACGGCGCGCCTCCACGCCCGAGCCGAGCAACTTCGACGTTATGGATTTATTCGCAACCGAACATACGGCGCCGATCGGCTGGCTGCAGATCCTCGTCCTCGCGATCGTGCAGGGCATCACCGAGTTCTTACCGATCTCGAGCAGTGCTCATCTGATCCTCGTGCCGCGCTTCACCGACTGGCCAGACCAGGGGCTCGCGTTCGATCTCGCCGTGCATGTCGGCACGCTGCTGGCGGTCATCGTTTACTTTCGAGCCGAGCTCGCCCGGATGGCCGGCGATTTCACGCGCTCGCTGCTCGCGCGGCACGGCATCGGCGACAGCCGCCTCGCGTGGGCCGTGCTTTGGGGCACCGTTCCCGTGGGTCTCGCCGGTCTCGCTTTCAACGATATCGTCGAAACGACCTTACGCTCGCCAGCCGTGATCGCCGCGACGACCATCGGTTTCGGGCTGCTGCTCTGGTTCGCCGATACTCGCCACGGCTCGCGGACCGAGCATGTGCTGACGTGGCGCGCCGTCGTGGTGATCGGCTGCGCGCAAGCGCTCGCGCTGGTTCCCGGCACATCCCGGTCCGGCATCACGATGACCGCGGGGCTCTTGGCCGGTTTGTCGAGGGAGGGTGCGGCGCGCTTCTCGTTCCTGCTCGCGATCCCGGTGACCGCGCTCGCGGCCGCGCTGAAGGCGGGCGAGCTCATGGTTCAGCCGGACCCGGTCGACTGGGGGCCGTTCGCCGCGGGCGCCCTGCTTTCGGCGCTCACCGCGTTCCTCTGCATCCACTTCTTTCTGAAGTGGCTTACCCGTTTCGGGATGCTGCCGTTCGTGCTCTACCGGCTCGCGCTCGGCGCGGTGATCCTGGCGTTGCTCTGAGCTCGGTCAGTCGTTCCAGTTCGGAAGCGCCGCGAGCTCCTCGTCGGTGAGCGAAATCTCCGCTTGCCTTTGCCCTTCGACGAGCTCGATCTCCTCGATCGGAACGACCACGTCGCGATCGCCGAGACCGGAAAGGTTGTTCTCGAGATCGACGACCAGGGCAACGACCTCTTCACCCCTGCCGAGGACATCCTCGACCTCGCCGATTCTCTGGCCGTCGCGCACGATATCGAGCTCCTCGAGATCGTGCACTGTCAGCCCTTCGTACGTGATGTCGGTGCGATCGTCGTCGAGCTCTCGCAGCTCGGCGAGGTCGATATCCTGCGCAACCGCCGGTCCGGCGGCCAGCAAGGCCCACGCCATCAAACCCTGGGCCGCATGCACTGCGGCGCGCCGCTCGTTCATGTCGTTTCTCCGAACGAAATCAGGCACGTCCTGTGCAAGCCGCGTGCCATTCACCCCATCGAGCGGATGAAATCGCCCGCCTCGGCGATAGCGCGCTCCATCTCGGCGATGAGCTCGGACGTCGCCTCTTCGATCGCGTCGAGCTCGGTCTCGAGCGCTCCTATCGCGCGAGCATTCAGGTTGTGCCGCAAGAACAGCACCTGGTCCTGGAAGAGCTCGAGAACCGGGAACATTGCCGCTTCGGCCCGGCGCATCGCGGCGATGACGTCGCCGTATCGATCACGCGTCTCCGTGAGCAGCCGTTCGCTCCGTCTCCGAAGGCCGGCATCGGAGTACTCGTCGAGCTCCGCCTCCCATTCGGCGAACAGGTCGCCGGCGACTCGCTCCACCGCGTCGATGCGCTCCGTTACCGTACGCGCACGCCGCTCGCTCGCCTCGTACGACCCGTTGAGCCGATCGTACATTTCCTCGAGATCGCCGCCTTCGAACGCGACGACGCTTCGATACTGATCGAGCGCCGAGCGAAACTGCTCCTTCGCGGCATCCTGGGCGTCGCGGGCGTCCTCGACGCGATCGACGAGGATGTCGCGCTTCTCGATGCCGATGGTCTCGAGCGCCCGGTAATACGCGGCCGAGCAGCTCGCCGCACCGACCGCGAGGAACGCCACGAGGAGGATGCACCCGAAAGGCTTTTGACGAGCTCGCACCACTGCAGAGAATCCCGGAACGGCATTTGCAGACTAGCAATCAACGTGCCAACCATGGGGCGGAGCGAATCCGGGCCGCCGCCCGCGCCGGGCATCAGCCTCGCAAGCGGGCAGCGATGAGGTCGGGGGCCACCGCCGTGCCGAAGTATTCCCCTTGCGCGAAGTGGCAGCCGAGCTTCGTCAGGATCTCGGCTTGCGTTGGGCTCTCGACTCCCTCGGCGATCGAGACGAGGCGGAAAGTTCGCGCGATCGCGATCGCGGCCTCGGCGACGGAAGCGGCCGCCGGATCCCTACCGAAGCCGGCGACGAATCCGCGGTCCACCTTGATCGCCGCAAGCGGGAATCGCTTCAGCTGGCCGAGCGACGATTGACCGGTGCCGAAGTTGTCGAGAGACAAGCGAACGCCGAGCTCGTGCAGCTCGCCGAGAACCTCCTCGGCGCGGTCACGCAGGAACGCGACGGCGGTCTCCGTCAGCTCGAGCTCCAGCAGCTCCGGCGCAAGCCCGCTGCGCTCGAGCGCGCGTGCGACGATATCTGGGAACTGGTGCCTGCTCACCTGCATCGCCGAGACGTTGACGGCGACGGTCACGGGGCCGAGGCCCTCGCGACGCCAGGCCGCCGCCTGCCGACACGCATGCTCGAGCACCCACTCGCCGAGCGGAAAGATCAGGCCGCTGTCCTCGGCGACCGGGATGAACTTCGCGGGCTCGACGTCGCCGAGCTCGTCGTCGTGCCACCTGAGCAGCGCCTCCGCCCCGACGAGGCGCCCCGTCGCGAGCTCGACACGCGGCTGATAATGAAGCTCGAGCCGATCCTCTTCGAGCGCGCAACGCAGTCGGCTCTCGATCTTCAAGCGCTCGACCGACGCGGCGTTCATCTCCTCGGCGTAATACGAATACGCCGCCTTCCCTTGCTGTTTCGCGTGGTACATCGCCGTATCAGCGTTGCGGATCAGCTCGTCGCCGGTCTGGCCGTCGTGCGGATACGTCGCGATACCGATGCTCGCAGTGACGACGAGGTCTCCTTTCTCGGTCGGTATCGGCCGCTCCAGATGCTTGAGAATACGATTCGCGACCGCGCCTGCCGCGAAGCGGTCGCGAGTCTCGGGCAGCAGCACGACGAACTCGTCTCCGCCGAGCCGCGACAGCACCGAATCGGTGATCGGCTCGAGGCTGATCGTCGTCTCGATGTCGGACTCCGTGTCCGCGTAGCTCAGCATGTCCTCCATGCGGATCACGTCGCTCAGGGACTCGGCGAGCTGTTTCAATACGCCGTCGGCAGCCTGATGCCCGACGGTATCGTTGATGAGCTTGAAGTTGTCGAAATCGATGAACAGCACGGCGAACTCCGTACCCTTGCGCCGTGCCCTCGCGAGAACCTTCTCGAGATGCTCGTCGAGAAGCCTTCGGTTAGGCAAACCGGTGAGCCCATCCTGATACGCGAGCGCCTTGATCCGTTCGTTCGTTTCGGCGAGCTTGCGCATCGCTTGCTCGCGCGCCGCGGCCTCGCAGCGCAGCTTCTCGTTCGACGCCTCGAGCTCGCGCGTGCGCTCGGCGACGATCGCCTCGAGGTTCTCTACCCTCGTCGCGAGCTCTCGCGCGAGCTCCCAACGCTTCTGCAGCGCATGCGCGAGCTGCCTGACCTCGACCGGATCGAACGGTTTCTTCAGGATCACGACCCGGTCCGTGTTCCCGAGTGCCTCCGAGATCTCCTCCCAGCTGCAATCGAAGTTTGCCGAGCAGAGCACGACCGCGAGCTCGGGATCCTCCTTCAGCAGGCTCGCCGCCGTTTCGATACCGGCGAGCCCAGACCCCGTGCACATATCCACGAAGGCGAGCGCGTACGGACGGTTCGCTCGCCTTGCGATGCGCACACGGTCGAGCGCCTCCTCGCCGTGGAACGCCGAGTCGAGCTCGAAGGTGCCGTCGTCCCGAGAAACGTCTCGGCCGAGAAGCTCGGCATGCAGCACTTCGAGCCTCGAGCGTCGCGGCCCGCCGCCGAGAATCTCGTGGAGATCGTCGTGAATCGACCGGTTGTCGTCGACCACCAAGATCCGCCGATTCCTTTCGAGCTCCGGTTTCCTCACCGTCGCCATGTCGCCGCACTCCATCGCATCCTGTCGTCAAGCCGCGGACGGCGGCTTCGATCGGGTCGCGTCGAACGTTCCGTCTGCCCGATTCTCCTGCGTTTCGACGATCGCGGCGGTTCTCGAGACCCGGCGCGAAATGCCGCCGTGCCCGACGAGACCGTACGCATGGACGGCGTCCGGAAGATCGAGTGTCCCCGAGAGCTCTTGCAGCACCTGAACCGATGCGGCGAGCCGGAAGGCGCGAGCCTCAGGACGACGGACAGGCTGTCCGCGGTCCGAGGCTCGTGGCGAACGAACGAGGCTCTTGCCGCGACGCAAGATCTCGCCGAGCTCGTATCTTGCTGCTCGAGAACGGCCTGTTTCCCGCGCCACCGTCTCCGTCACCGCGTTCCGCCGACGCGTGACTCAACGGGCGTTTGCTCAAGGCTCGCGGCACGCGAGCCTGCGGGGAAGTTAACCGCGGTCGATGAGGAAGTAACGGAACTTCGTCACGGACTTCTGTACGGCGACGAACTACGTTTCGACCGAACGACGAAGTCGCGCACCTCGAGCGCTCAGAACGAGACGCGTATGCCGACCCAGGCGGCGCGCGGGGCTCCCGGCGAGAAGAAGCGCGGATCGTCGTATTCGTCGCCGAGCACCTCGTCCGCCTCGCCGAATACGCCGAAGGTCTCGTAGTCAGAATCGAGCACGTTCTCGACACGGGCGAACACGCGGGTATTGTCGTTCACCGAGTACTCGGCGCGGAACGTGCCGATCGTGTAACCATCGACCTTGTCGACCAGATTCCCCTCGTCGCCGCGCAGGTGCATCGGCCCGCTCGCCAAGACGTCGGCGCCAATCGTCAGGCGAGGCGCGACCTCCGCGCTGAAGCCGGCCTTGAGCAGACGGCTCGGGATCAGCGGAAGCTTGTCGCCGCGTTCGACGAGGATCTCGCCGTCGACGGCAAGCGGATGGTGATGGCTCGGCACGAGGAAAGAGCTGCGGAACGTCGCGTCGAGCCACGTGTAATTCGCGAACCAGTTGAATCGATCGCCGAGCTTCCCGCTCGCATCGAGCTCGAGGCCGAGGCGCCGCGTGCGGCCAACGTTGTCGAAGAATCCCTGGTTCGTCAGCGCGCCCGCGCTGATGAAAAGAATGTCGTCGTGATTGGTCGTCGCGAACACGCCGGCATGCCAAGCAATGCGCTCTCCGGCGCCGCGCACGCCCGCCTCGAGCGTCTTCGCAACGACCTGCTCGAGCGGCGGATCCGCGACGAACGCGTTCGGCAATCGGCACGGATCGTTCTCGTCGGCACAGGTCAGCTCGACCGGAGACGGAGCGCGGTTCGACTCGCTGTAGCCCGCGTACGCGGTCACGGCGTCCGAGATCGCATACGTGATGCCGATCGCGGGATTGAAGCGATCGAATTCGTGGTGTCCATCGAGCGCGGTGCCGAGCCGATCGACGAGCGTGATCTCGGTGGAGTTGTAGCGGCCCGCAACCGTCAGGCTCATCCGCTCGGCGAGCTGCACGATCGCTGCGAAATAGAGTCCGAGATTCTCCGTGTCGGCATTCATGGCCGTGAACGAGTCGCCGACGAATATGCCGCCGGGAACGGCAAGACGGGTGGAGTCGAGCGCTCCGAGCTCGGTGCTCGCGTGAAACGAGATATCGCTCTCGTCGTAGACGGCACCGACGACGAGCTGGCTGTCGCGGCCGGCGATCGCGGTGGACCAAACCGCCTGCAGGCTCACACCGATCGCGTCCTGTCGCGTATCGGTCCGGTTGATCGTCGCGCCCTCGATCGCATCGGACGCGGGAATCGGCGCGCCGTCCGGGTCGAAGACCAGCTCCTCCTCGTCGTCCTCTTCTTCGCACATGAATCCCGGCAAGTCCTCGCACTCTTCGAAGTCCGAGTCGTCGCCGTTGTACGTCGCGATATCGCTGCTGCGACGGAAAACGTTGCCGCTCAGCGTCAGCCTTTCGGAAATCGCGTGCTCCCCTTTCAGGCTGAACAGCATCAGCTCGTTCCGCGTCTGATCCGGGCGGGTGAAGATTGCGCTCCGATCGGCCGCGAGGAGCTGCACCGGCGCCGCGCCGTTGCCGATCAGATCCGTGTCGGCATAGGTCATACCGAGCTCGACCTTGCTGCGGCTCGACTGCCAGGCAACGTTGCCGAAGAACTGCGTCGCTTCGGACGGCGAGTAATCGCGCCAGCCGTCCTCGTCGAAGCGTGACGCGGTCACGAACCACGCGAGCCGGTCGTTGACCGAGCCGCCGTTCTCGACCTCCATGCCGAGGCGCGAGAAGGACCCGGTATACGCCTCCGCCCTCGTGCCCGGGTGCGTGAAGCCGTCCTTCGTCTCGATCGCGATCGCTCCGCCGAGCGCGTTCAGGCCGAACAGCGGATTCGAACCGGGCATCACGTAGACGGTGTCGATCGCCGACTCCGGAATCAGCGCCCAGTTGACCGTGTCGCCGAACGGCTCGTTGAGACGCACCGCGTCCTGATAAACCGCGATGCCTTGGGGTAGCCCGAGCAGAGGCGAGCCGACGAATCCGCGGTATTGAAGGTCCGGTTGCAGCGGATTGCTCTGCGCCTCGTTGACGAATACGCTGCCGAGGCTGCGGCGCATGAAATCCGCAAGGTCCAGCGCGCCTCGCTCGCGAATCTGCTCGGATGTGGCCCGCTGGATATTGGCAGCGACGCTGTCAGCGTCGGCGGCTGCACCGAGAGGCGTGGTTCCCACGACCTCGATCTGCTCGATCGCCTCCGTGGACGGCTGCGCGAGGAGCGTTTGCGAAACGAAAACCGCAAGCGCGCCCGATCCCGCCTTGAAGGCCACACGACGCGCGCGCATTGCTCTCTCCCCGCCCGCTATGTTTCTCCGCTGAACAGGATAGAGCGTAGCGTAGAGCGGGAATGCATGTCCAACGCCTAAGTAATCGACTCAGTACATCGTGCGCAGCGACTAGGGGGCGCCCCGCATTGACGGCGAAGGAAAGAGGCGTTGAGAGAAGAGAAAGTAATGAAGCGCGGGCGACCGAGCACGGCCGCCCGCGACGACGCAGCTTACTGCTGCTCGGTGGCCTGACGATACTCCTCGCGGTCCAGCTGACCGTCCTGGTTCTGGTCCGCGGTCGCGAAGTCGAGGCCCTCGACCTGCGCAGCCTCGTCCTGCGAGATCATGCCGTCGCCGTTCTGGTCGACCTCCTCGAAGGAAGGCGCTTGACCTTGAGCGAGAGCGGCTGCCGAAAAACCAATCGCCAGTAGCGTGACGGGTACTCGTGCTTTCATCTGTCTTTTCTCCATGACTGCCGTTATTACCAACCCGGGAAGCACTCCGGCCTCCCCTCGCCGGGCACAATTGCAAGACGTATGCCACGCCTTATTTGCCTCGCTATAGCGCGCGTTCACGCGCTTCGAGGCGTTCGAATCCGCGTTGCAGCGGGAAAATGTGTCACCTGCGCCCGACACTGCTTGGGCGCTTCACGGTCGAGCCGCAAGACGGCCCTACGAAACGCTG
>Ga0079224_100008490_pt1 | contig 13923 bp, 13 predicted proteins | sample Stecom2015_FD_80414 | JGI IMG/M metagenome (GOLD analysis project Ga0079224, IMG submission 80414) | Agricultural soil microbial communities from Utah to study Nitrogen management - Steer compost 2015 | ecosystem: Environmental > Terrestrial > Soil > Agricultural land | place: USA: Utah... | reverse complement strand
GGTGCTTCTTCCGTAGTTGGAGCAATCGGCTGCTCGTCTGCACCTGGAAGCGCAGAAGGATTGTTCAAATTCAAATTAGGCGCACCTTGCATGGGCGCTTCAATTTGATCACCTAAACTCCCCCCAGACCCTGATGACGGTCCCATCACATTCACTCCAATAGAGAATACCATCAAAGCGATTGCGAAAATCCAAGTTCCCTTTTCTAAGATATCTCCTGTACGTTTCACACCAATCAGATTCGCTCCCCCAGAAAACCCAGAGGATAGACCGCCTCCTTTAGGATTTTGGATCAACACAAAGAATGACAACAGCAAACTTGCGAGAACAATCAGGATAATAAATAATACGTCCATTTTCTATAATTCTTTATAATTTTTGTTCAATCTCTCTAATTCGGGTCGCAAAGTACGATTTTTTTTCTGGATTCTCGGAAATTAATTTTCTAAATACAGACAACGCCCTTTCGTACATTCCTTGGGAAATATAGATATCAGCTAATGTCTCCGTCACTACTCTCAGTCGGTCCTCCGAACTTTGCCTCGCCTTATTCTCGGTATTGATCTCTTCAGCTTTGGGAGGCTGTATTTGGGGTTCTTCTCGTATAAAGCGATCGATCACCTCGTCCATTGGCTGCGAGGTTCCAAACTCGATGGTTTTCTTCTTGCGTTTCGCACTCAATTTGTCCTCGGGGTCTTGCAAATGGAAAATATTTTCTCGGATTTGCTGGTCTAGAATAGCTTCGTCAATCTTTTTCGGATCAAATTGTCCCGCTTTTGGCTTGGGCAGCTCAGCCGCCGCAAAAGGCTGGTACGTCTCGGCATGCTCCAATCGAGTTTTATACAGCCACCAGCGGAAACTATACGGCATCAGCTCATCGTTATACAAGCTAATATCTTCTTGTGAAGCCTGTTCGTTGTGCTCCTCGGCCAGCTCTTCAGCCGATTGAAGATCCGTGATCTCATCGCCTTGATCTGAAAACGCGGTTTCAATGTTGTAGGGCAATGGCGGATCAAAAACAGACTCTTGCGTTTCGGACTCGTCTTTCGCTACGTCCGAAGTCAAGGTAACGTCTGCATCGGTCAATTCGGTCTCGGTAAATCGCGGCTCCGACGCTCCTTTATTGCTGCGATTTCCCTCTGACCCATCTGCTTCATCAACCTGCTCAACAGCGGACTCCACGGACTCCTCTACCTCTAACTCTTCATAGGCCACATAATCATCTGAATCCACTTCCAACTCAGGGATCACATCTACAGGTTTTAACACATAGTCACGTAACCAAAATGGAGAATACGCGTAGATCAACGCCTTTTGTTTATCAAGCGGTTGCTGTTCCAACGCATTCTTTCGTTGGCCAGCGAAAATTAAGGGCTGACAATAGGGATACCTCGACACCAAGCTGTGGAGTTCATCGGGATGAACGTCCATGGGGTTTTCAAGCGCTTTTCTAAAAACATCTAGCTGATCCATGCGATTCCTTACCAGTTATTAAATGCGCGGTTAAAAACATCTTCGGACAACATTTTCACAATCTCCTGATTGAGTGTCATCTCCTGCGTACTTATCTCACCTCTAAACTCTTTAAATTGGGTAAAACTTTCTTCAAAATCACTGTTACCCGTTTCATCCAAGCGGTTTACGTACTTGACTTTAACGGTAATGGACAACCTGTTTAAGGCCGCCATATCCGTCCCTGCTTCTACCGCAGCCGGCGTGATGGCGTAATTGGTAATTACCCCTGAAAACATCGCGTCTCCATCCTGATTGATCTGACTCAACCTCGACTGTGTGCGAACCCGTTCTTTCAGCCCTTCGGTGAACGTCTGACTCAATGTAGGAGAAACAAAGGGGGCTATATTTTCAAAAATTTCCACCGAATAGGTTTCCATACCTTCTGGAATAGAACCGCCACTCAAGCTGTATTTAACACCACAACCTTGCAAACCTGCGAGTAAACCTACCGTACATAACAAATAGGTTACGAGAACCGCTACCTTCTTTCTGACCATAAATTACACCAAATTTAGATCTTTAATTTTTCTATACAGCGTGCGCTCTGAGATACCAAGTTCTTGAGCTGCTGCTTTTCTTTTCCCTTTGTGTTTCTTCAACGCCTTCTTAATCAAATCAGATTCTTTGTCCACCAACGACAAGGATTCTTCCACCTCTTCCGCATCTTCCGTGTCGTACAGGTAATCGTCATTGCCCCCTTTGTTTTGATTCGGATTGTGAATCGTAATCCTCGGGGATCCTTCATATTCTTCAGCTGGAAGCGCCCCAGCATGGGGTCGCACTTCCCTGTAAAGTTGATTAATATAAGGAGAATGCTGTTCAATGGTGCCTGAATTGAACCCTTTTTGCACCAGTTCCACTACCAGTTTCTTCAGATCCACCATATCCTTCTTCATATCAAACAGCACCTTGTACAACAAATCTCGCTCCGAAATATTTTCTTTCGATGTATCGTTAACCGCCATCGGAAGCCTATTCTGTGTTTCCATCGGAAGATAGCGTGATAGAATCGTTGCATCGACCTCCCTTTGCTTCTCAAGAACGGCAATTTGTTCGGCGATATTTTTGAGCTGCCTGACGTTTCCTGGCCAAGAATAATTACGCAACAATTCCTGCGCATCTTCGCTCAATTGGATGCCGGGACTTCTGTATTTATCTGAAAAATCCACCACGAACTTACGGAACAACAACACCACGTCCTCTCGTCGTTCCCTTAAAGGCGGAATACGAAGTGGGACGGTATTGAGCCGGTAATAAAGATCTTCCCGAAACTTTCCGTTCTTCACCGCATCGTAGACATCAACATTCGTGGCGGCCACCACGCGAACGTCTGTACGCTGCACTTTAGACGATCCCACCCGGATATATTCTCCACTTTCGAGCACCCGCAACAATCGCGCTTGTGTTCCCAGTGGCAATTCCCCGACTTCATCTAAGAAAATAGTTCCCCCATCAACCACCTCAAAATACCCTTTTCGAGCCTCAAGGGCGCCAGTAAAGGATCCTTTTTCGTGCCCGAACAGTTCCGAATCAATGGTACCTTCGGGAATTGCTCCACAATTGACAGCGATAAACGGACCGTGCTTTCGGGTACTCAATTGATGGATGATATGCGAGAACACTTCTTTTCCCGATCCACTCTCTCCCTGAATCAAAACCGATATATCTGTAGGTGCTACCTGTCGAGCAATATCAATCGCTCGATTCAACAAAGGAGAGTTCCCGATGATACCGAACCTATTTTTTATATCCTGATGATCCATATATTTTTCTAAATTATAATTAATCGATAATTCTTCCAATCAAAGTTGCTGATGTACAGCTTTCACCCAAGACATTCACATAATCACCGACCTTATAACGCTCATCCACCGGAAACACCACCATCGTATTTTGGTCATTCCGTCCACAGTAATCCTGATCTGATCGTTTCGAGAACCCCTCGATTAACACCTTGTGCACTTTACCCACAAATTGTTCAATGCGATACAGACTATGGCTTCTTTGCAAATTCACCACCTCAGTTAAGCGTCGTTTCTTCACCTCTTCCGGCACATCATCCTGATACCTCTTGGCTGCCAGCGTACCCGGTCTTTCCGAGTAGGCAAACATGTAGGCAAAGTCATACTTCACATATTCCATCATGGAGAGCGTGTCTTGGTGTTCTTCCTCCGTCTCGCTACAAAAGCCGGTAATGACATCCGTTGAAATACCACATTCCGGTATAATTCGACGAATCGCGTCGATCCGCTCTTTATACCACTCGCGATCGTAGGTGCGGTTCATCAACTCTAACACGCGCGAATTTCCTGATTGTACCGGCAAGTGAATATATTTACAGATATTCTCATGACGTGACATCGTATACAACACCTCATCGGTGATGTCTTTTGGATGCGAAGTCGAAAAACGAACGCGAAGTTCAGGATTCACCTGAGCGACCATTTCCAACAATTGCGCAAAGTTGACGGTCTCTTGATTTAAAGCACCTTCTTCGCCCTGTGGTTTAAATTTATAGGAATCCACATTCTGCCCTAGCAGCGTCACCTCCTTGTATCCCGCATCGTAAAGATCTTGCGCTTCCTTCACAATCGATTCGGGGTCACGACTGCGTTCGCGACCACGTGTAAACGGCACTACACAGAAAGAACACATGTTATCGCAACCGCGCATGATCGAAATAACTGCAGAGATGCCGTTGGAGTTTAATCGAACGGGATTGATATCGGCATAGGTTTCCTCTCTGGAAAGCAGCACATTTACCGCTCTTCCCCCATCATCGGCCTGCTCAATAAGGTTTGGCAGATCCCGATACGCATCCGGACCAACAACGACATCGACGAGTTTCTCTTCTTCCAAAAACTTCGATTTTAGACGTTCTGCCATACAGCCCAATACGCCTACGACCATACCTGGGTTTTTCGCCTTCGCGGATTCGAATTCCTTCAAACGGTTTCGAACACGCTGCTCAGCATTCTCTCGGATCGAACAGGTATTGATAAAAACGACATCCGCTTCCTTATAATCCCGAGTGGTCTCAAACCCCTTCTCCATCAGAATGGATGCTACGATTTCACTATCAGAAAAATTCATCTGACAACCGTAACTCTCAATATACAACTTACGTCCGGTAGAATCGCCAGTTGGAACCATATCCAAGGCTTCCCCCTGACGGGACTCATCTTGTGTTTTTGTGGTGTGCGTTAACTCTAACATAGTCAAATTTCAAAGAATACAAAGTTAACAATTATCTCGCAAAACCGTGACAGTTTGTCAGCAAGAGTCTAATTTTTAACGAAAAAGGGCGCTACAATCCTATAGCGCCCCTTTAATTTTACCTTTTATATTCTGCTATTGCTCTCCAGCTTCCGCTCGAGCTTCTTCCTGCATTTTTTCGCTCGCCACAATCACAATTTCTACGCGACGGTTTTTTGCACGTCCGGCATCGGTCTCATTCGACTCAATCGGTTCCGAATAGTTTTTACCCTCGGTTTTGATACGACCTCCTGCTAAGCCCTGCGAAACCGCATACGCTTTAACAGACGCTGCCCGGCCTTCGGAAACTTTTTGGTTCGCCGCCAAGGTCCCCACATCATCGGTATGCCCCAACACCAAAATCTCCGTATCCGGCTCTTTGTTTAGGGTTTCAACCAACTTCGCTATATTTTCTTTAGCCGTCCCTTTAAGTTCCGTACTGTTGAAGTCGAAAAGAATACCCGAATCAAATTTTACCAATATTCCCTCACCAGCCTGCTCCACTTCCGCACCAGCAACGGTATTTTCTATTTCTCGAGCTTGTTTATCCATCTTCTTGCCGATTAATGTTCCGGCAGCACCACCAATTACCGCTCCGGCGATCGCACCTACTGCGGTGTTCCCGGCTTTACCCCCAATCAACGCACCGATGGCTCCGCCTGCTGCGGTACCTACAACCGCTCCTTTGGTCGTACTACTCGTATTTTGAATGGTTGCACAGCTGGCAAACATCATGGCCGATGTCGCCACAGTTAGCCCATAAATGGCAAGTCTTTTATTCGTTTTCATAATCATTGAATTAATCTGTGAAAAATGAACACCACTTCCATAAGGTGATTCATGTTATGTTTTGCAAAGCCGGTGCCAAAACGGAATCCCAGCCCGCAATCCAACACAAAACACTCACAATCAGTTTATTATTTTTCCTGAGGAGGAATATCCAACTTAGGCAAACGCTGTGACTTTGGTCTTCCCTGTTCATCCCAAGCCTTAAATGATCGGTTAATATAGTCCAATAACTCGTACTCCCCCCAACGCTCCACGGAGGAATACGACGGCCGGTAACGATCCATAAAGGATTGCAGTTCATCGCCCTCTAATTTGGTGACGCGACTGACCACGGCCTTATTGAACACCCGATCGATCTTCGTAGCTTCGAGTTCCATATTCATATATTTCTCGAATCGTTTGGCATTTTTTGCCTCTTTACCGAACAGGTTATAAAGCGCCGTAGCCGGGCTGGCCAAATAGGTCCCAAACTTATTGTGTCCACCATTGTACACCCCTTTACTTTCGTAATCCTTCAACATGTCTCGCATCTCGGCCTCCCGAGTACGTCCAGTCACCACGACCGTCTCAATCTGTGAACCCGCTTGCATTTCAATTAGGATATCCTCTAGGGTATTGATCCGTGTTTTGACGGGACCATAGCCCACTTTGGAGATCGATAGGCTATCGCCTACCGCTACAGGAATCGCAAATACCCCATAGTTATTGGTCACCACCACCTGATTGGTACGCATGTTGGTGACGTTTGCCTGCGGCACCCGTGTACTTGAACCTCTTTCCAGTACCAATCCAGAAATGCTGCTATCCTGCTGGGCGTGTACAGTGGAAATCATGAAGAATAACCCCAGCCCCAGCAGCCATAAATATTTTACTTTATACATCCATTTTAAAGATAAGAATACTTTCAGACACACAGGTGTTAAAAAGCTTTAAAAACAGGAGTCGTTCTAAAACGGATAGAAAACAAAATTTGCACCTTCGGGAACCACCACAAATAGACACATGTATTCCTTAGCAGGCTTAAACTGTTTAATAAAATGTGCTTTCTTTTCCTCCTTGATAATCCCTCGCTCCACAAACTCCTCCAAAGAACTTGCCTGAATGCTCCAGCGGGTATTCAATTCTTCTCTATCCAAGATCATTTCGCCTACATCGACCTGATGCTGGTGCGCCACAAAAATTGGATACAGCGTATATCCTTCCGTCATCAGTTCAGTAGAGATTTCTTGAATACTCTCTTTATAAAAGTCCAAATCCGCCTTTAAGCTATGCAGCGGACTCCGCGCTGTCTTTCCATCTGCAGCCGCGCCTGAGGGCTGCCCCCCTTTCAACAAATCTTCTATATCCATTCCGACTTCAATTTTAATAAAACCACGTTTTCTACGTGTTGGGTGTGTGGAAACATGTCCACTGGCTTAATGCGTACCACCTCGTATTTACTAGCTAATATCTCCAAATCTCGTGCCTGAGTCGCGGCATTACAACTGACGTACACAATTTTAGGACTTTCCATCTCTAAAATCCGTTGCACCACATCGGGATGCATACCCGCTCGTGGCGGATCGGTGATAATGACATCGGGCCGTCCGTGTTCCTGTACAAAATCAGCAGTGAGTACATCTTTCATGTCACCGGCATAGAACTCGGTGTTCTGAATACCGTTGATTGATGCGTTCACCCGCGCATCTTCAATCGCACTCGGCACATATTCTACTCCGATCACGTGTTTAGCCGATCTCGCTACAAAATTAGCGATCGTACCCGCTCCGGTATATAAATCATACACCAGCTGATCTCCAGTAAGCTCGGCAAATTCTCGTGTAATTTTATACAGCTGGTACGCTTGCGCCGAATTCGTTTGATAGAACGATTTGGGTCCCACTTTGAACCGCAACCCTTCCATTTCCTCGTAGATAAAATCGCGCCCCGCATGCACATGGATATCCTGATCGAATATGGTATCGTTCTTCTTTTGGTTGATCACATAAAGTAATGAAGTGATCTGGGGAAACTCAGCAGCAAGAAATCCCATCAGCTCTTGAATTTGCTCTTGATTTGGATACGCAAACACGACAATCACCATAATCTCTCCTGTAGATGAGGTCCTGATGATCAAATTCCGGAGCGCGCCGGTGTGCGCTCGCAAGTCGTAGAATGAAATCCCTGTCCGCTCGGCAAATTCAGAGATGGCATTACGAAGGGCATTCGACGGATCAGCTTGCAAGTAGCAGTGTTCAATTTTCAATATCTTGTCAAAACGACCGGGTACATGAAACCCCAAGGCATCCATCGATTCCCCAGGCACTACCTCATCCAAATCGGTTAACCAACGTTTATTGGAAAAAGTAAACTCTAATTTATTTCGATAATAACGGGTATGCTGAGACGGCAAAATCGGCTCTATATCCTGCACATCGACCTTTCCAATGCGGCGCAGTACGTTCTCGACGTATTGCTGCTTAAAGGTCAACTGTGCAGCATATTCCATATGTTGCCACTTGCAGCCGCCACACACCCCAAAATGTGCACAAAAAGCTTCGGTCCGGTGTGCCGAAGGACGATTCACCTTCGTCACGCGCGCTTCGTAGAAGCTTTTCTTTTTTCGCATGAGCTCTACGTCAACTACATCGCCAGGCACCCCGCGTTCCACAAACAGCACCATACTATCGTGCTTAGCGACGCCTTTCCCTTCCTCTGCGATATCCACAATCTCCAGATTGGAAATAAATTTCTTTTCCTGCGGTATTCTTCTTCCCATTTTTCAAAAAGTGCTGATGATAAACATAACTGGATTACAACAAGGTGGCTTGCACCAAGTAGGGTAGCATCTCCTTTTGGAAGGAGATAAAGTTTTTACGCACATCCGCATCGGAAACGGCTGTAAACGCAAAAGAGAACACAATATTTTTACTCGTTTTTATCAAGAAGTTAAGTCGCTCTTCTGGGACCATACTACCAATGGTCTCATTCTGCATAAAAGAACGTAACAATAAAAACTCCAAGTCGTCAGAAAGAATTTTTAAATATTCTTGTGCATTGGCGGATTCACGAATAAACTCCCAGCCCACAAACTCATTACATACCGTATAGGTGACTCGACTGACACGGAGGATGGAACTGGCCAAAAATAAATCCAAATCCGTTTCCTTCACATTTTTATTCAGGATATCGTACACGTTCTCCTGAATATAATCCATCAACACTTCGTGAAGAATCAATTCTTTACTGGCAAAATGCTTGTAAAACGTAGCTTTGGCAATGTGCGCGTTTTTTGCAAGCTCATTGACGCTTGTTTTGTTGTAGCCATATTTCCTAAATAAATCCCTTGCGGACTTTTTGATCGCTATGACTATTTTATCTTCCATTAACGCCTTGCTTTTTTATCGGTACGATGCCAGCATCCTATGGAGCTAAGCCGGCAATCGACCGGGATTCCCTTTATTTAAATCAATTCGGTTTCAAACTGTGAAAGGAAACGCACGTCGTTTTCCGAAAACAATCTGAGGTCTCTGATCTCGTATTTCAGGTTGGTAATCCGTTCGATTCCCATACCAAACGCAAATCCCGAATACTTCTGGCTATCGATACCACAATTCTCTAGCACCTGTGGATCCACCATTCCACAGCCTAAAATCTCTACCCAACCCGAATGCTTGCACAACTGACATCCTTTCCCTTTGCAAATCGTACAGGAAATATCCATTTCTGCCGAGGGTTCGGTAAATGGAAAATAGGAAGGCCGAAAGCGTACTTTCGTATCCTCACCATACAGTTCTTTTACAAAATGATATAAGGTTTGTTTTAGATCGGCAAAAGACACATTTTCATCCACATATAAACCTTCAATCTGATGAAAAAAACAATGTGCTCGAGCAGAAATGGCTTCATTTCTATAGACACGCCCAGGCATGATCGCACGAAAAGGAGGTTGATTCATCTCCATTAACCTGACTTGAACCGACGAGGTATGCGTACGCAAGACGAGATCTTCGCTCGTATCGCCACCTTTGACAAAGAACGTATCCTGCATATCCCGCGCCGGATGTTCTGGTGCGAAATTTAGGGCAGTGAAGTTGTGCCAATCGTCCTCAATTTCCTTCCCTTCGGAAACGACGAAGCCCAATTTTTTAAAAATCTCTACAATTTCTTTCCTCACCAGCGAAAGCGGGTGTCGGGAGCCCAGCGCAAAACCTGGCCCGGGTAGGGTCAGATCACCCTCGGTTCGTTTATTTCGATCGGTATGCCCACCAGTATATTCAGCTGCTGCATCCTTATAGCTTTGCTCGGCCAATTGCTTAAACGCATTCAACACCTTCCCCAAGGCCCGTTTTTCCTCAGAAGAAACGGTTTTAAACTCATCAAACAGGGCTTTAACAATACCTTTTGATACCAAAAATTTCAGTCGGAATGCCTCGACATCCTCGGCAGAGCTGGGCTTGAACGCCTCAATCTCTTGGGTGTACTGCGTTATCTTTTCTTGCAACATGCCCCAAAGATACGGCAAATTTTAAAAAATGCAGGAACTGGTTCGTATTTCCTAGGGATGGATATTAAAACGGCAGACCGTCTTGATCCTCATCGTTCTCTTTAAAGTCTACCGATTGCTCGCCATCGCCTTTGCTGGTTTTGGGACCATCGGCGCTACTTGAAGAATTCCCCTGCGATTCAAAGTCAGAGCGTCTTCCCAATAAATTAAAACTTTCGGCCACAATCTCGGTGGTATAACGACGAATGCCCTCTTTGTCTTCATAAGTACGTGTACGCAATTTCCCCTCTATATAAACCAATCGGCCTTTACTCAAATATTTTGCTGCCACATCCGCCAAACCTCTCCACAACACAATATTATGCCATTCCGTTTGTTCAACGCGACGTCCGTCTTTGTTATACATTTCAGATGTCGCCAAAGGAAAACTGGCTACGCTGACATTTCCCTCCAGATACCGTATCTCTGGGTCTTTTCCAAGGTGACCAACCAAAATAACTTTATTTACTCCAGACATATTACTAATTTAGGATTTAGTGAGCACTAAAATATCGTTCTACGAATGAACTGATTAATTTATGTTTAGCTAATTTATCCAAATTTTCCAATAAATGATAATCCCAGTGGCTTTTTTTAACGCCCTGCTGTCCAGACCACTCGATAACATAAAAGTGTGCATAAATCCGTTGGTGACTCAAAAGATGCCGTACAGCCGGACCTAAACTACGGAGCTCGGCATCAGCGAAGTACGCTTGAAACTCTTCCTGTTGCATCAGCTCAGGGAGCGTGACCGGGGCGGCGGTTTCAATCATCGGAAATTCATACAAATTCTCCCATATATCGCCAGCTCGTCGTTGAGACATCATCACATAATCCGCTTTCTGAATAACGAAGTAATGAAAATAACGATCTCTTATTTTTTGTTTACGAACTTTGACCGGAAGCATACTGACGCGATTCTCAACGAAGCCACGGCAATCCAATCGCAGCACACATTGTTCACAATTCGGGCTTTTCGGTTTACACTGCAATGCCCCAAAATCCATGATTGCCTGATTGTACTCGCCAGCAGCTAAGGGGTCAAGCACCTTTTCCGCCAGACGCGTAAATAGTTTTTTTCCCGCACCGCTATTAATGGGCTCGTCAATACCAAAGTATCTAGATAGCACGCGAAAGACATTCCCGTCCAAAACCGCGTGCGCCTGATTCGTAGAAAAAGAAGCAATTGCCGCTGCCGTATACGGTCCGATGCCTGGCAAATCCAGTAATTGCTGATAATCTGTAGGAAACACACCTTCGTACACTTCCATTACCTTCTTGGCTGCCTTATGCATGTTTCGAGCTCTGGAATAATATCCCAATCCTTGCCATAACCGAAGGATATCCGATTCCTCCGCGCTTGCGAAACTTGTTACATTCGGATAGGCTTCCACAAAGCGCAGGAAATAGGGCAAGCCCTGCTCTACTCGGGTCTGCTGTAAAATAATCTCCGACAACCATATCACATAGGGATCCTCGGTTTCCCGCCAGGGTAATGCCCTTTTATGTTGCTTATACCAGGCGAGTATTCGTGTGGAAAAAGCCATGATGCAAAGATGATAATTTTAGGAGACCATTATCGTCAAAATGTTATAAAATGTTAAAATGTATGACAATTTTTTTAACATACCCTATTTTTACGCCCGATCAGAAATTGGGAGAGTTAACAAAAATGACAAAACAAAAAACAGCCGTTGAAATTCTAGATTCAAACGGCGATCCGAATTTGAAAGTCCGGATACCCACGATTTTGCTTAAACATTGGAAATATGTGCTGGGCGGAGGCGTTTTTGCGATTTGCCTCATTTGTGCAACCATCATTTATGTAGCTACAAAAAGTGCGAATAACAGGTACGAAGAGCAATTGACGCGCAAAATGGAAGCGCTTGAAGAAGCTCGTCAATCGCTTGCCCTTGAAGAAGCAACCAGTCAACTCAGTTTAGCGCAGCTTCAACGATCATTCGACTCCATTGATAGTGCATTAAGCCAAATCAATGCCAAAATGCGAAAAAGAGGTCTAAAAGAATTTGTTCCGCAACTAAAAAACGCGGGCGGCCCGGTAGAGGACGAGGTGAACTACGGTGAACTGAGCAAATATTATACAACCAAATTAAAAAATTTAGACAAGAAACTGGAAGGTCTTCCGTTGGGCACTCCACATCACGGGCGGATTACCTCGCGATTTGGCTATCGGCGCAACCCGTTTACCAATCGCGGACTTGAAATGCATTCCGGTATTGACATCAAAGGCAGAACGGGCGAATCGATAAAAGCTACGGCAGCAGGAACCGTAACACATGCGGGATACAAAGGTCAATACGGTAAGGTGGTGATTATCAAACACACGAACGGTTGGGAAACGCGTTACGCGCATCTGTCACGTACCCAAGTGCGTAAAGGACAAAAGGTAGACGCTGGTCAAGTCATCGGTAGACTGGGCAGCACAGGGAGATCAACAGGCCCACATCTTCATTACGAGCTACTTAGTTATGGGCGCAAGATCAATCCAGAAAAAACAATGGTTTTTTAACAACCCATTCAAGGCACCCATCACGGGCGCCTTATTTTTTATCCCTGAAATGCCGATCGGCAAAATTCAAGAAACAAAACCAATCGTAACTGTTTAAATCGTGGATACCTGCGCGCAGGTGATAGCCTATATCCTGATAGATGGGATCATGTACAGCTGGCGGGTACGGATCTTTCAGCCCGATCTTTCCGTAAAGCTGATAGACCGGGCTGGCGTGATAGGCCGCCAAATATTCCCCCCTTGGATCTGCCCAAAGATCCTTTTCTGCACTCCCTACGTAAACCGGCCTGGGCGCCATTAACGCGATCAACATATGCTGATCAAAAGGCATATCCTGCTCTTTGTCGTGATACGCGTCCAAGTTTTTGGCGAACCAATGCGGCTTGATACTCGAAACGATGGCAATGCGCTCCCCAAACTCTCGTTTTGACAAAGCAGCTCCTCCACTTCCCGAGTTATTGGCAATGACCATGCTAAAACGAGGATCTTGTGCGCCCGCCCAAAGTGCAGCTTTTCCCTGACGCGAATGGCCCACGAGAATAAAAGCATTTTTATCCAACTCGTCGCAGGTCTCCAAATAATCAACAATCCGACTCGAGCCCCAGGCCCAAACTCCGATAGCTTGCCAATAATCACCAGCATCTTCAGCCGATCGAAAATCGGAAAACAAAGCCGCAGCGCTGTGCTCCTTGAACCCTTCTTTATCCGGATACATATCGTGGTAACACATCGTCGCCACACCGTATCCTCTATCAATAATCCGATGATAATCCCAGCGACTGGCTTGCACTCCTGGCTGCCAGTCCGAATGGTCCGGGGCGCGCACCAGCTTAAAATTCTCACTGTAAACAATCGACGTATCGTTGATCGTACTGTGATTCCCTTTGAAATTGTATCCGATGAACATCGGAATGTCTTTTTTCACCGCATTCGGAAGCATCAAAAGGAGAAGTGTACGCAGCGTCTTTCCATTTTTTTCAAAGCGCAGTTCAACTTGCCGCATGGTGGCTTTGCCTTCCAGTGCGTTTTTGTTTTCTTTTATCACCCGGTAACGCACCGGTATGTGTTCTCTGGGTGTGCGACCATACATGGTTTCGCTAAAAACGTCCAGTAGTTCAGGGCGCCGAATCCGCTCCCAATCGGCCACACTGCGAACTTGGTGTCCCGATTCCGTCCTGAGCACATCGGGCAGTTCATAGGAAGGAACTCGAGACTCCTCGTAGTTGACCTCCTGTCCCAAGCACAGCATCGGGAGTACGAGAAAAAAAGAAATACTAAATCGGAATAGGTTCATGGTTATCTCGGTTCG
>Ga0079224_100008489_pt1 | contig 13924 bp, 12 predicted proteins | sample Stecom2015_FD_80414 | JGI IMG/M metagenome (GOLD analysis project Ga0079224, IMG submission 80414) | Agricultural soil microbial communities from Utah to study Nitrogen management - Steer compost 2015 | ecosystem: Environmental > Terrestrial > Soil > Agricultural land | place: USA: Utah... | reverse complement strand
TACTTCTATTATTTCAACTGAGAACCGTTCTTTTCGTCGATTATTCGTAATTTAGCCGTTCTTCCAACTCCGGCAAATTTAATCAAAAGCATAAACAATACAGCATTATGTCTACCCAAGGTGATAAGAAATTGTTTCTACTAGATGCAATGGCGCTGATTTACAGGGCTCATTTTGCATTTAGCAAAAACCCCAGAATCAACAGCAAGGGGCTGAACACAGGTATCATGTTGGGTTTTACCAATACCTTATTGGAAGTGTTGGAGAAAGAAAAGCCCAGCCATATTGCCGTGGCTTTTGATACTGCGGCCCCTACTTTCAGACATCAGCAATTCGAGACATACAAGGCCAATCGACAGGCACAGCCTGAGGATATAGAAATCGGTATCCCTTGGATCAAACAAATCATTGCCGCTTTTAATATTCCTATTTTAGAGATGGATGGATATGAAGCGGACGATATTATCGGCACCATTGCAAAGAAGGCTGAATACAAAGACTTCAATGTATACATGATGACCCCCGACAAAGATTTTGGGCAGTTGGTAGAAGAGCACATTTTTCTCTATAAGCCTGCCTTTATGGGCAATCAGGTCGACATCATGGGTCCTAAAGAGGTCTGTGACAAATGGGGCATCAGCCATCCAGATCAGGTAAGGGATATATTGGGTCTGATGGGAGATGCTGTAGACAATATTCCCGGCATTCCCGGCATCGGGGCCAAAACCGCCACCAAGCTGTTGAACGAGTTTGGAACCATAGAAGAGCTGCTTAAAAATACAGACAAACTGAAAGGCAAGCAGCGTGAAAATGTAGAAACCTATGGCTCACAAGGCTTGCTATCCAAGGAACTGGCGACCATTATGCAAGATGTTCCTATTGAATTCAATCCTGGTGAATATGAGTACAAGGGTCCGGATGCGGATAAGCTCAAAGCGTTGTTTGCCGAATTGGAGTTTAGGACGCTTACGCAAAGGGTCTTTAAAGAAAATATACAAAAACCTAAGGTAGCGGTCAGCGAACAGCTGGGCTTGTTCACCGGACCGGAAATTGAGCCAGAGGTGGAGGTGCCTGAGGAAGAAGCATCCCCTATTGCGGCTCCTGACCAGCTTGATAATATTCTTAACAGTGTGCATGACTATCATTGCATCGAAGGGGAGCAGGCGATTAGGGAGCTGGTTTCCTTCCTGGAGATCCAGGATGAATTTTGTTTTGATACGGAGACCAGTTCTGTCAATGCTAACGAGGCGGAATTGGTGGGGATGTCATTTGCCTATGTAGAAGGGGAGGCCTTTTACGTGCCCGTCCCATCAGATCCTATTCAAGCGCAGGCTATTGTAGAGCTGTTCAGGGCGGTGTTTGAAAATCCGGCCATCACCAAAATCGGTCATAATATCAAATATGACCTTTTGGTCTTGAAAAATTATGGAATAGAAGTAAGGGGCAAGTTGATTTGCACCATGCTGGCGCACTATCTGATTGCGCCTGAGGGCCGCCACTCGATGGATTGGCTTGCCCAGCAATACCTGAATTATGACCCTGTGCCGATCGAAAATCTGATCGGAAAGAAGGGTAAAGGGCAAGGGAACATGCGGGATATGCTGATTGCAGATGTGGTAGACTATGCCTCTGAAGATGCGGATATCACGTTGCGTCTAAAGAAAAAGCTGGAGCCAGAACTTCAAAAAGACCATTTGGAGAAACTTTTTTTAGACGTTGAAACGCCCTTAATTCCAGTTCTTGCTGCCATGGAGTTCGAAGGCATAAGAATCGATACCGAGAGCTTGTTGGAGATGTCGGCAGATCTGGAGAATGTAGGAAGAGAAATAGAACAAAGGGTATATGAGTTGGCGGGGGAACAATTCAATTTAGCCTCTCCAAAACAATTGGGTGAAATCCTATTTAACAAACTGAACCTGCTTCCTAACGCCAAAAAAACCAAAACGGGCCAATATGCCACCGGCGAAGAGGTTTTGTCAAAGCTGGCCATGGAGCATGAGATCGCCCAGGCTATATTAGACCACAGACAAGTAGTGAAGTTGAAATCCACGTATGTGGATGCCTTGCCGTCTCTGATTAATCCGAAAACCGGAAGGGTCCATACTTCTTATAACCAAGCCGTAGCGGCTACGGGGCGTTTGTCTTCTACCAACCCTAACTTGCAAAATATTCCCATCCGCACGGAACGTGGACGAGAAATCAGAAAGGCCTTTGTTCCGCGGGATGAGAATTATAAAATTTTGGCGGCTGACTATTCACAGATTGAGCTCCGGATCATGGCCTCGTTTTCCAAAGACCAATCCATGATTGAAGCCTTCAGAACCGGACGTGATATCCATGCTACCACTGCCTCTAAAATATTTCAGGTACCGCTGGATGCTGTTACATCAGATATGCGAAGAAAGGCCAAAACAGCTAACTTCGGCATTATCTACGGTATCTCCGCCTTTGGATTGAGTCAACGTCTCGGAATACCACGCGGTGAGGCCAAGGAAATCATAGATGCGTACTTTAAGGAGTTTCCCGGTGTCAAGGCCTATATGGATCAAAGCATACAGAAGGCCCAAAGATATGAATATGTAGAAACCGTATTGGGAAGGCGCCGGTACTTAAGAGATATCAACAGTAGAAACGCGACCATGCGCGGCTTCGCGGAGCGAAACGCCATCAACGCACCTATCCAAGGTAGTGCTGCGGACATGATCAAAGCCGCCATGATTGATGTCCATAACTGGATGCAGTCAGCTAAACTGAAATCTAAAATGCTGCTCCAGGTCCACGATGAATTAGTCTTCGATGCCCATGTGGATGAGATTGATTTACTTAAGCGGGAAATTCCCCGACTTATGGCCAATGCGGTGACCATTGACGTTCCTCTTGAAGTAGAGGTAGGTATTGGCAATGACTGGCTGGAAGCACACTGATTATGGCCAAAATAAGAACAAGCTACTTCTGTCAGAATTGTGGTGCGGAAAGCGCCAAATGGATTGGTAAATGCCCATCTTGTGGAAAATGGAACACCTATGTAGAGGAGGTACTTCAGAAGGAGAGCACTGGAAGGGGAAATTGGCAACAAGGCGCGGAAAAATCCCGACGGGCAGCCGTTCCGAAGAAGCTTCAGGATATCAGCGAAGAGCAATATCCTCGGTTGATCACGCAAGACCAGGAGTTGGACAGGGTGCTTGGAGGTGGAATTGTTCCTGGATCGTTGACCCTGATTGGCGGAGAACCGGGTATTGGCAAATCCACCTTGATGCTCCAGATTGCTTTGATGTTGAAAACCACCAAGGTGCTGTACGTATCCGGTGAAGAAAGTGAATCTCAGATAAAAATGCGTGCCGAAAGGATGCGCTTCCATTCGGATAGCTGTTACCTTCTTTCAGAAACCAATACACAGCATATTTTTCAGCAAATCGAAGCGCTAGAACCGCAGTTGCTGGTGATCGACTCGATCCAGACCTTGCATAGCAAACATGTGGAGTCAGCAGCTGGAAGTGTGTCGCAGGTGAGGGAATGTACCGCTGAGGTTATGAAGTTTGCGAAGGAAACGGGGACCCCGGTTTTTCTGATCGGGCACATTACAAAAGACGGATCCATAGCTGGACCCAAAATTCTGGAACATATGGTGGATACCGTGTTGCAGTTTGAGGGGGATCAGCATCTGTCATATCGAATCTTGCGTACTTCAAAGAACCGGTTTGGTGCCACGAACGAACTTGGGATTTATGAAATGCGCGCGGATGGCCTAAGGGAAGTTGCTAATCCTTCCGAGATCCTTTTGACACAGCGAGAGGAAGCCTTAAATGGCGTCGCCATCGGTGCCATGATGGAGGGCAATCGACCTTTGCTGATCGAAGTCCAATCGCTAGTCAGTCCTGCTACCTATGGCACGCCACAACGTTCCAGTACAGGGCATGATGCCAAGCGGCTCAATATGCTTCTCGCTGTGTTGGAAAAGCGCGGGGGAATGAAATTGGGGCAGCAGGACGTCTTCCTAAATATAGCTGGTGGACTCAGGGTAGATGATCCTGGTTTGGACTTAGCTGTCTGCGCTTCTCTGATATCTTCTTATGAGGACACACCGGTGCCGGAACTATTTTGTTTCGTTGGCGAAGTAGGACTCGGAGGGGAAATCCGTGCGGTCAATAGAATAGAGAGCAGGATCGCAGAAGCTAACAAATTGGGATTTAAAAAAATCATGGTATCCAAGTATTCCCTTAAAGGTCTTGATCTTCAAAAGTTCAATATTGAGATTATCCCTGTCACGAAGTTGGAAGAAATGTATCAATATTTGTTCGCTTAACTATTAGATCCTTAACCTCATGCAAATTATCCAAAAAACCATGAGTCTCAAGGGCTCGAGGGGCTTCCACCTTGTGACCCAGGAGATCGTCAACAAGATTCCGGAGATTAGGAACATTGAAGTAGGAAACCTGCACATTTTTATCAAACACACTTCCGCGGGGCTTACTATCAATGAAAATGCCGATCATACCGTAAGAAATGATTTTGAAACCTTTGTAAATGACATGGTCCCTGAGGATTATCCACACTTTGTCCACACTTATGAGGGGCCCGATGATATGCCAGCCCATCTCAAGAGCAGCATCATCGGCAGTTCGTTAAACATCCCTATTACCGGCGGAAAGCTCAATTTAGGCACTTGGCAAGGAATTTATTTTTGTGAATTCCGTGACCAGGGAGGGACGAGAAACTTGGTCCTGACGGCCTTTGGCGAGTGATATCCACAAATCGTGACTTTTAAGGTAAAATAAAGACTGCTGTGGGCAATCCCGTTTCTAATTCCGGAAATTTTGATCTAATTTATGCCATTAAAGGGGACGGGTATCGCTGAGGTGGGGACGCAACTAACTTTTGAATAATTAACAAAAATCCTAAACGAATGAAAAGAAGAAAGTTCTTGAAAAATGTAAGTATGGGAGGTGCCGTGGCTGGACTCGGCGCAGGAATCGGCTTTGATGCCCTAGCGTCTGAGAAAGAGGCCGGCGCACCTTTTAACTTAAATTATGCCCCCCATTTCGGGATGTTTGCCAATCATGCCGGCGATGATCTACTCGACCAATTGACCTTTATGCATGAGCAAGGTTTCCGTGGACTGGAAGACAATGGTATGATGGGCAGGACGCCCGAAATGCAGGAGAAGATCGGGAAGAAACTGGATGAACTGGGAATGGAGATGGGGGTATTTGTACTGGACAAGGGAGGGAACTCCGCAAATACTTTTGCTGCAGGTAATCCTGACTTTACCAAAATCTTTCTAGACGGCTGTAAACGAGCGGTAGAAGTAGCCAAGCGTGTCAATGCTAAATGGACCACCGTAGTACCTGGAGATTTTGACAGAAGACTCCCATTGGACATACAGCACAGCAATGTCATTGATACATTAAGACGGGGCGCTGAGATTCTGGAGCCACATGGTTTGGTGATGGTCTTGGAACCGCTAAGCGATACCCCTAATCTCTATCTGAGGTATTCCACCCAAACGCATATGATCTGCAGAGCCGTGAATAGTCCTTCTTGCAAGATCCTATATGATGCCTACCACCTCCAAAGAAACGAAGGAGACCTCATCACCAACATCAACCATTGCTGGGATGAGATCGCCTATTTTCAAGTAGGGGACAATCCTGGTAGACGGGAACCGGGAACCGGTGAAATTAACTATAGAAATGTATTCAAGCACATCTATGACAAAGGCTATCGAGGTATCGTAGGCATGGAACATGGCAAAGCACAGCAAGGGAAGGAAGGCGAAATCGCCCTGATAGAAGCCTACCGTTATGCCGATAAGTTCAAATAAAAAAAGTCCCAATCGGGACTTTTTTATTTGGTCACTTCTTCAGGCAGGGCTTTGATGAGGCCCTTTCGCCTCAAAATCGTCTCCATAAATTTTCTTTCGTTTTCAGAGTTAAATATTCTGAAAGGAAGGTGGATGAACTGAGCCTTAGACATGATAAGGACAAAATCTTCTTTGTTCATTTGCGCCTTTTTGATCATGTCCCACTTCACCGGCATGCCCTGCTTGGGATTGATCTTCATAAGGATCTGTCTGCTGTCAATCTCATAAGAAAGTTTGTCGAACATTACTTTGTTTTGTTCCATTTGACTAACACCCGCAAATTGAATTACCCAGAATAACAGATACAATATGTATGCAAGGAGGGCCATACTGATCCACCACCATGAGGGTATAAAGAAGTACCCCGAAGCAATGGCCAAGGCAATTAAAATCACCCACCATTGTTCTTTAAGGATGTTTTTCATCCCAAGTTTGATGTAAGTCTTTGTCTCTAACTTATATTTTTTAGTCTTGACGATCATCTTGTTTGTTTTTTCAGTCCGCAAATATCCAACGATATCGCCTATATAGCAAGTCAAAGCCCCAAATGAATGGATATTTAGGGGATCCCACGGGGCTATGCGGTTTAAATCAACCTACCAGGGATTTTCTTGGACTATTTGGAATAAAAATTGTAACTTATACACGATGTACACCCTAAGTCGTTGAATGTATGAGTAGTTTAGTGATAGATTTGATCCTCTGTGGAATTGCCTACGTGGTGCTCATTTACTTCGTGGCGAATATGACCAAGGTCCGGTTTGCTAAAGGCAAAAAAAATGAAGACGACGAAGGTGATGGTGGGGTAGAGGACCTTACCCCTCCCAAGATTGATCTTCCACCTGGGGTAATATGGCCTTCAGATGCACCTACCAGACGGACGCCCTCCGGCCCGGTAGAAGTTTAACTGCAGTTTTTACAAATACCTTGAACTAAAAGATTCATTTCCTTAGCTACATAACCGCTAGGAAGTTCCACTCTGGGCAATGATACCTCCTCAATACAGTTAGTTTGTCCACATTTTTCACACTTAAAATGAACATGTTCGTGGTCATGGCTTTGTACATCGTGTAAGCAAAGTGCATACTTTGTGGCGCCACTATCATCCAGTACCTTATGGATCAAGTCACTATCCAAGAACGTTTTTAAAGTTCTATAGATAGTCACCCGATCATAATTTTCTTTTAGCTCTTCTTCCAGGTCAGAATGGGAAAGCGCTACTCTTTTCATCAAGAAAGTCTGCAGCACATCCCTTCTACAGCTGGTCACCCGGAGCTGGTTGTCTTTGAGGATTTCAGCAGTTTTAACTGGCATACCAAAATTATTTCTATTTCTATCTTAACCAGATAAAGATAGAAATAATTCTCCTATTTACTTCATCTTGCCCCAAGCCCTAAATACAATCACTCCGCCTATGATCGCGATCACGGTAGTGATCACCGCGGGTACCACATTGCCATAGATCCAATATCCGCTCGCGAATAGCGCAGCATATACCATGATGGAGGCCACCAGCATCAGCCCGATCTCCATAGGAAGTCTGCCCGGTTCGGCCACTTCATTGGGGTATCGTTTCAACAGGTTGTTCCAGCCATATGCGGCAGGTCTAACCTTTCTATAGAATGCCAGGAGTACTTCATCTTTTTCCGGGGCCGTCAAGAATGTGACGAGTAGCCAGGACACGGTAGTAATACCTACACCGATAAGCAGTTTCCAGTGGCTAAGAATCGGATCGAACCCGAGGTTTACGTGAATGATTTCAAAATAAACCGCCACTAAGAATGAGACAATCATGGCCGAGATTTCGGTATAGGCATTGATTCTCCACCAGAACCATCTCAAAATAAAGATCAACCCGGTACCCGCTCCGATTTGAAGAAGGATATCAAAAGCCTGTAATGCATTAGACAGTCCTAAGGCAAGTATAGCAGCAAACACCATCAGCAATACGGTAGAAATCCTCCCTACCATTACTTGCTCTTTATCCGTGGCGTCCGGCTTGACGAACCTCAGGTAGAAGTCATTCACCACGTAGGAGGAACCCCAATTAAGGTGGGTAGAAATGGTAGACATAAAGGCTGCGATCAAGGAAGCAAGCACCAAGCCCATCAAGCCAGAAGGCAAGAAGGTAAGCATGGCGGAGTATGCCAAGTCATCATTAATGGTGCTTTCGGCCACATGTGGAAACGCAGCTCGGATATCACTCATTTCCGGAAAAACGATAAGAGAGGCCAAAGCAACAATGATCCAAGGCCAGGGTCTCAACGCATAATGGGCGATGTTGAAGAACAGTGTAGCACCTACGGCGTTCTTTTCATCTTTGGCGGATAGCATCCTTTGTGCAATGTATCCCCCGCCTCCTGGCTCTGCACCGGGATACCAAGTGGCCCACCACTGTACCGCAAGAGGAATAAGCAGCAACGGCACCAAGTTAGCGGTATCAGAAAAATCCGGTAACATATTAAGTCTGCCCGATACATTGGGGTGGCTCAACAAGTTGTCCAACGAACCGATTTCGGGCAAGCCTAATAAGTAAAATGCCGCACCAAATGAACCTGCAATTGCCACGAAAAACTGAAAGAAATCTGTTAGAAGTACGCCTTTAAGCCCCCCCATAGAGCTGTAGATTACGGTCACCAATGAGGCGATAAACATGGTCTGCAAAGGGGAAAGCCCCAACATCACTCCTCCGATCTTGATGGCAGCTAGCGAAACCGTCGCCATGATCACGATATTGAAGAAGACGCCTAGATACAAGGCCCTGAAAGCCCTCAAAAAGGCAGCGGCCTTTCCTCCATACCTGATTTCATAGAATTCCAAGTCGGTATTCAACTCAGACCGTCGCCATAATTTCGCATAGACAAACACAGTCAACATCCCGGTAAGCAAAAATGCCCACCATACCCAGTTTCCAGATACGCCATTTTTTCTGACGATATCCGTTACCAAGTTGGGGGTATCCGCAGAAAAGGTCGTAGCCACCATGGATACGCCAAGAAGCCACCATGGCATGTTCCTTCCTGAGAGAAAAAATTCCTTGGCACTTTTACCTGCTGTCCTCGAGGCAAAAACACCGATCAGCATGGAAATCACGAAAAAGGCAATAATTATCGCCCAGTCTAATGTAGAAATAATCATAGGTTCATTTACATGAAGGTTGGTAATACAATGCAGTTGGGTTAGAAAAATACCGTTTAGAAGATGCACCGAAACTGAATAAGACAACTTCTACCATTGTCAGCCTCTTTGCCTGGAGCTATCGGCCTTTGCGGTGAAAATAGGAGACTTTCTCCGGTGTTTCGCAAGGGTTCGACATCCAACCGATAGGCCTAACCATTGAGCCTATTCCTTCATTGCAGAAGATTTCGTCCTGGATACTGTGCGAACAGCTCGATGCAAGGGCTGTTTTAAAGCCGGAAAGGGGCATCCGTTTTGGCGCTTCTTGTTTTATCTAAATAGGTAATCATTTTTAAATCCACGCTAATCTATTCAATAAATTATAAACGGCAAAACAACCTCCCATTATGCTTTTAGATATTATTACCCTCGATTTTCATAACTTCGCAGACCGGAAAGCGGCGAACGAAGAAGAAGGGGTGGACCAGGGGTACTTTGTTTCCTAAACCTTCTATTAGCAGTTGACTTTTAAAAAATAAACGAGAAAAAATTAACAGATCATGGAGAAAACGGCGGTCATTCAGGAAGCTTACGACTTAGGAGGTGCGGATTTAAAAGTAGAAAAATTTGGATCTGGGCATATCCATGTCACTTATTTGGTCACCGCCGGGGACGCCAAATACATTTTTCAAGCATTCAACAAAAATGTTTTCAAATTTCCGGAGCGAATCTCTGCTAACCACCAGATTCTGTCGCAGTATATAGAAGGCAGCAGCTTACAATTTATCCTGCCTTTGCCTATAAAAAATCTACATGGGGAATACTTTACTGAACAAGAAGGACAACTCTATCGACTTTTTGATTTTGTAGAGGGTACTACCAAAGATGCGGTAGATCTTCCTATCCATGCTCAACTGGCGGCGGAGGCGTTTGCCGCTTTTAACAAAAATTTTCTCAATGTGCCTACGGAGAAACTTCAAGAGCCCATTCCTGATTTCCACCATCTCATTCTCCGATATCAGCAGCTTCAAACGAGCTTTGAAAATACCCAATTGATTCTCGAGCCGGATGTGGAAGCGCTCCTGGATTTCTATCTGGATCAAACCGAGCTTTTGGAACAGTATCAAAAATATCAGAAATCCCTGCCGCTCCGTGCGACCCACAGTGATACTAAGATCAATAATTTGATTTTTGATCATGGGATGACGAAGGTGAATGCCTTGATCGACTTGGACACCATCATGCCGGGCTATATCTTCTATGATTTTGGCGACCTTGTTAGAACAGTCGCCTGCGCGGAGGATGAATCTTCCCAAGAATGGGGAAAGATCAAAGTGGATATGGAAAAATATGCGGCTCTCCTCGCCGGTTTTTGCGCCCCCTTGTTTGGTTTTGTTTCCAACGAAGAAATAAGGTCCCTACCTTTTGGAGGGGAGATGATGACCTATATCATGGGGCTTCGCTTTTTAGCCGACTACCTGAACGGCAATGTGTACTACACCATCCATTATCCGGAACAAAATCTCCACCGCGCCAGAAACCAGCGGGAGCTGCTAATTTCGCTGATGGATAACCGGGAAGCCATTGCGTTTAGACTGGAGGAGACCCTGGCAAATCTAGGCATTAAGCGTTAAATTAGAAGAACTATACTAGAACCTCACACCTAACTTATCTCCATTGCCGGGTTTTTTTGATACCAAAATAGAATTCCTGAAGGGTATGCAACCCCAAAAAGCTGCTTTGATCAATAAAGAGCTGGGGATATTTACCTTTGGTGAACTCATCCAATATTACCCCTTTCGTTACGAGGACCGCACGCAATTTTATAAGATCGCCGAACTGGATGCTGAGCTGCCTGCTGTGCAGTTGGTGGTGACACTGCGGCACAAGGAGCTCATCGGCGAAGGCAGGAAGAAAAGATTGGTGGCGCATGTGTATGATGAAACCGGCCAGATGGAACTGACTTGGTTTAAGGGTATTCAATGGGTCACTACTAAGCTGGTGCCCGGAGCGGCTTATGTGGTGTTTGGTAAGCCGAGCCTCTACGGGAGAAAATTTAGTATTGCACATCCGGAGCTGGAAGTGCTTACTGCCGTACGCGAGGAAAAAAGCTTCCTTCAACCTGTCTATCCTACCACCGAAAAACTGCGGCATAAATTTTTGGATAGCAGGGGTATTTCCAAGATCATGAAGGAGCTGCTAAAAGCGGCCTATCCTAAAATCCAGGAAACTCTTCCTGAAGAACTTCTATCCCAGTTTAACCTGATGGAAAAGAAGAAGGCGATGGTGATGATCCATTTTCCAAAGGATGCGGAGATGCTCAGAAGAGCACAGTTTCGATTGAAGTTTGAGGAGTTTTTTTATGTGCAGTTGCGGCTGTTGAAACTGAAGCTAACCCGGACGGAGAAATTTAGGGGACAGGTCTTGAGCAAGACCGAGCTTCTGACAGAATTTTACCAGAATCATCTTCCTTTTGACCTAACCAACGCTCAGAAGCGCGTGATTAAAGAAGCGTTCGGAGACCTTAAATCAGGGAAACAAATGAACCGGCTGCTCCAAGGTGACGTGGGTAGTGGGAAGACAATGGTGGCTTTTATTTGTATTTTGATCGCCATAGGATCCGGTGCCCAAGCCTGCTTGATGGCGCCGACGGAGATCCTTGCCAATCAGCATTACGAGGGATTAAAGGCGTATGCGGCTACGATGGGTTTGAGGATTGCCTTGCTGACTGGATCGACTAAACAGTCAGCGAGGAAGATTATCCATCGAGAGCTTATGGCCGGAGAGTTGCATATCCTGATCGGCACCCATGCGCTTTTGGAAGATACGGTTCAGTTTAGAAATCTCGGTTTGGCCATTGTGGATGAGCAGCATCGTTTTGGAGTGGCTCAGCGGGCAAAACTATGGGCAAAGCATGCTGATCTCGTGCCTCATGTATTGGTGATGACCGCAACGCCGATCCCCCGTACCTTGGCCATGTCCCTCTATGGAGATCTGGACATTTCCATTATCGATGAGTTGCCAGCTGGTAGAAAGCCCATACAGACGCTACACCGTTATGACAAGGACCGGTTGAAGGTCTTTGGCTTTATCAAAAAAGAAATAGAAAAGGGGAGACAGGTGTATATTGTATATCCTTTGATTGAAGAGTCGGAAAAACTGGACCTGAAGAGCCTGATGGATGGCTATGAGAGTATTTGTCGGGCCTTTCCTCAATTCCCGATTGGTATTGTCCACGGCAATATGAAGCCGGCTGATAAGGATTTTGAAATGCAGCGTTTTGTCAAAGGGGAAACCAAGATCATGGTAGCCACCACGGTGATCGAGGTAGGGGTCAATGTGCCAAATGCCTCAGTGATGATTATTGAGAATGCAGAACGCTTTGGTTTGTCGCAGCTGCACCAGCTTCGCGGCAGGGTGGGCCGGGGTGCGGAGCAGTCCTACTGTATCCTGATGAGTGACTATAAGCTGTCCAAAGACAGCAGGATCAGGCTGGAAACCATGGTGCGCACCAATGACGGTTTTGAGATTGCCGATGTCGACCTTAAACTTAGGGGCCCGGGGGATCTGATGGGGACACAACAAAGTGGCGTAGCCGATTTACTGATTGCTGATTTAAGTAAAGATGGGCCTATTCTGGCACTTGCACGCGACTCGGCACAGAAGATCCTCGAAGAAGATCCCGATCTAACCAATCCCAGCAAGGCGATGGTCCGTCGGCAAGTCGAAAACCAAAAGAAACATGCGGTGAATTGGAGCAGGATTAGTTGAAGACAATCTTTTTCATCACCAATAGGCAAAAAGCGGAAGATGGATTATCTTACTGCGGATTTATAATTAACAATTACCTAAATATTCAGAATTATGCTTAAAAACTCCTTACTATTATTTATGCTCGGTTTTATGACAATGGCGGTGGCAATGGCGCAAAACAGTCAAAGAACTTTGGGCTCGGAAGAAGTAAAAGCCATAGCCCAAGCGGCGGAAGAAAGAGCAAAGAAAGACAACTGGAACGTGGTGATTGCCATTGTGGATGCCGGTGGTCATTTGTTGTACTTACAGCGAATGGACGGCGTACAAATTGCCAGTATCGAAGTGGCACAGAAAAAAGCCAAAGCCGCTGCCTTCTACAAAAGGCCCACGAAAGCCTTTGAGGAGGGCTTAAAAAGCGGAAACCAAGGGCTGATGCTTTTGCCGGGCGTTATCGCCTCTGAAGGCGGCGTGCCAATCATTCATGACGGTCAAGTAATCGGCGCTGTCGGGGTCAGTGGCGTGACTTCTGCCCAGGATGGGATCATCGCCAATGCAGGAATTGATGCTTTAAAGTAACCCACTTTTTTTCAATTCCTTGTCCCTTATTCTGCTTGAAGAGGCTTGGTAAACAGCTTGAGCTTGAAGCAAGTGTGGATGGCATTCCAAAATCTTAAATAAACACAAACCCCAGACCCTAGTGCGGAAACAGCTACTCGGATCTTGGGGTTTGCTTTTTTATTTTAATCTGTTCAGGTATTTAAAGAATTCGCTGTCGGTAGAGAGAATGATACTGGTATTCTCATCCAGAGACTTTTCAAAACTTTCCATCGAACGGATAAATTTGTAAAGATCCACCGCTTGTTGGTTTTGGTTGTAGGCTTGGGCATAGATGGCCGTAGCCTCAGCGTCTGCACGACCCTTAATTTCTTCGGATTGGCGGAATGCCTCGGACTGGATCTCAGCTAGTTCCCTTTCTTTACTACCCTCGATCTTTCGAGCCTCTCCCTGTCCTTCGGATCGGAATTGATCCGCGATTCTATTTCGTTCGCTGATCATCCGGTCATACACCCGATCCCGCACCTCATCGACATAGTTCATTCTTTTAAAACGGAAATCCAAAATGCGGACCCCAAGATCCAGCGTTCTTTGATTCGCTTTCTCGAGTACGATTTTTTCGATCTTCGCCTTGCCCAC
>Ga0079224_100008488_pt1 | contig 13924 bp, 8 predicted proteins | sample Stecom2015_FD_80414 | JGI IMG/M metagenome (GOLD analysis project Ga0079224, IMG submission 80414) | Agricultural soil microbial communities from Utah to study Nitrogen management - Steer compost 2015 | ecosystem: Environmental > Terrestrial > Soil > Agricultural land | place: USA: Utah... | reverse complement strand
TGCCGGCGTGACATTCTTTTCATTCAACCGCAGCACTTTATTCGCCATAAAAATACCATAAAAGCGGTAAGCGATTGCAAATAATAATAGTGCTACAAACACTAAGGTAAGGGCATTAACACCGTTTAAATATTCCATGTATGTTTATTAATTAGTTATCTCTTTAGCTGGAGAACCTGTCCATCATGAAGAAGGCTCTCTTTAATCGCATCATATTCCACCTCCTGAACACTTGATTTATTTTTTAATGCAATTTTAGCCGCTGTCGCTGCAGCTTGTCCTAGCGCCATAAATGTCCATTCCAATCTTATGGCACCGTAGGCTATATGGCTCGACGATGGACAACTGGGAGCAAGTAAATTTTGACATTCCTCCGCTTTTGGTACCAACGCCCGATACGAAATAGGTAGCGGTTGCCAAAAATCACCACCAAAAACGAAACCTTCGTTGTATGCATAACCATCTTTGACTATCCGTCTGACACTATGCACATCAGGTGGCCAAAACGCTACTGCAATCGGATCCGGAACCGGTTCTGGGTTATCTTTACGGACGTGGTGCTCTGTGATAACATAATCCGAAACCATTCTCCTCGCATCCCGCACATAAAACATCCGGGGCCAACCATCATTATCCGTAAACTCATCTTTTGTCAAACCCCAGGAAGCCCATTTCTGTTGAAAATCGGTATCCAGTGTTTTGATTTCCGGATCGTTAGCAAAGAAATAAAACAGCCCTTGCGTAAAATCGCGGTGATACTGTAATATCTCCTTTCGCTGGGAATAACTTCCGTCAGGGTATCCATGATTCATACCATAAAGATTGTGAGACAAATCGTGCCAGGCTCCCATATCCGTTTTCCCGTTAGGTAATCCCTTAACAGGTGTATACAGTTTGCCTCCTGCTTTTAGATACCGTAGATAGATGGTATAATTATCCCGATTATAATTTGCTGGTTTTGTAAAAGGAATTTTATTGTTATCATCTTGTGTTAGACACATCCGAAAACAATAAGCCTGTATTCTGTGATCTCCACTACCTGGTTCCCCTAACGATTCATCTTGGACGGTAGCAATTAAACCACTATTCGGATCTCCTTCTATAACATAAGGATCCACCTTCACCTCAAACTGGGCGTGAGTAGTTTCGGCACGTATGCCATTTCGCGTTTCTTTATATAGACTATTAGCCTCCCGACCTATCGTATAACTGACGCCTGCGGCCGCCAATAAATCTCCTTCCACCGTTGCATCAATAAATATTTCCGCTTCCATAACCTTACCATCGGTCGTCCGGATAGTCCGTATTCTACTTTCGTGCTTTACCACAGCATCTTTTTCTTCACCCAATGGGTGTCGGTAAAATACGTCAATATTTTCCTCCGCCACCCAATCTTTTATTATTTGTTCAGCAACACTCGATTCAAAGCGCCATAAGTCCGGGTCTTTCTCGCCATGCCGAATCATTTGTTCGAACGCAGCGTCCCGTTGGTAAGCTTTAGCTATCCGCTGATAAAACTCCAGTGCGATACCACCGACAGCCACACTATTCTGAAAAGGCAGATGATTATCAATATCGGATCCACCTAATCCTTCGACCAGCATCCCGCCAAGATGATCTCCCGGTTCAAGCAATGCCACCTTCAACCCCATGCGGGAGGATTGGATAGCGGCAGCGACTCCAGCTGGCGTTCCACCATAGATAACAACATCATAACGTTTCTGTGCGATCGTATTTAAAAGTGAAAAAAAGATTAGCGTTCCTGTTAAAAAAATCTTCATGTTTCTATAAAATTATGAAATTAAAGCATTTATATGGCGTCCTTCGTTATTTTTTTTTCTTAAATATTTTTACAGCGCATCCGCCACCGCTGACAAGCGAGACACTTAATTTTCTATCCGTAGGAACGTCTATAATCTGTCGTTTATAGTCTCTTGCCACCTTATCTGCATTTATTCCGTCTTTAAAGATTTCAGCCTGATAACTGTCCGTACCCAAGAATGATAGATCCAATTCAATCGAACGTTCATCCCAATTTGTCATCGCGCCCACATACCATACTTCGTCTTTTCGCCGGGCGATAGTTACATGCTCTCCTACCTTGCCTTCCAATGCGATCGTTTCGTCCCAAACCGTGGGAATAGCGGTAATGAATTCCACACATTCTTCTTCTCGTTCGTAGTTAGCGGGATTATCACACAACATGGTTAGCGGCGCTTCGAAAATAATATATTGCGCTAACTGACGGCAACGTGTTCCCTGACTCATGGCTTCCGTAAAAACAGGACGATAATTTTTCTTAATGGCGTTTCTCATAGCTCCCTGCGTATAATCCATAGGCCCGGCCAACATTCTGATATAAGGAACTGTTACATCGTATGTAACCTGATCAATCGTATCTTGCGACCATTTCATTGTTTCCAGACCGTGAACACCTTCAAAGTTTATAACATTTGGATAGGTTCTTTGCAAACCGGTGGGCTTATATGACCCGTGAAAATTCAATAATAGCTTATATTTTGCCGCTATTTTTGCGGCATCATAGTGAAACTTGACCATCGGCTGATCATCTCTATCCATGAAATCGACCTTAAAACCTTTTATCCCCATCTCCGCATAATGTTTACAAATATTTTCGATATCCTTATTAAATGCATGGTAACCAGCCCAAAGAATAAGATCTACGTTTCGCTCTTTCGCATACGCTATCAATTCAGGAAGATCGATTTCAGGAATAACTTTAAATAAATCGGCTTTCAGGTTTACCGCCCAGCCTTCGTCGAGAATGACATACTCAATTCCTTGCTTTGATGCAAAATCTATATAATATTTGTAGGTGGCATTGTTTACTCCTGTCTTGAAATCAACGCCATATAGATTCCAGCTGTTCCACCAATCCCAAGCCACCTTACCCGGTTTAACCCAGGAAACATCGCCTATCCGGTTTCGAGACGCCAACTTATAGACAAGGTCGCTATCCAAAAGTTGCTTGTCATCCGATGATATGGAAATGACGCGCCAGGGGAACAGTGTTTTTGCATCACATTTAGCCATATAATTTTCCCGTTCCTTAACTACGCCTTGTAACATATTGTGCCCACCCTGTTCTACGCGCTTTGGATAACGGGCGAAATGTCCTTTGAGAATAGTATCTTTATCTTGATTCTCGATAAACATCCCCGGGTAATCCTCCAAGTCGGCTTCGGTTATCACGATTTTTTTATTATTGACCGCTTTGACCAACAAAGGCAGGAAAGCCAACCGGTCTCCTTGCCATTGGTTGATGGGGGTATGTACGTAAATATTCTCAAAAGAATTGAACACCGGGTCTGTTTTGGAAGCAATATTTGTTTTCACATAAGGAACGTACGCTTGACTTGTTTCTCCCAGATGGAATTCTGCTATTTCATCCTTCACTACAAAATCTCTTTTTCGGGTAGATACGAACCGGTAAGCTGCTCCTTCATCATAAGCTCTAAATACCAAATCAAATCCTTCCTTAAAAGATAGGATCAACTCATTGCAATTATCTTTAATATGATCTTTCTTATAAAACGGAGATGCAATCACTTGATTTATTTGGGTTCGTTTCTCCTTTATCACGTTTGCATCTACACCAAAATAGCTTCCATCTTCCAGTTCCAGTGCAATTGTTGAAGGGTTAATCATAACATCTCCTTGGTGAACAACGGTATATGTTATTTTTTGCCCTACTTCAATTTTTATCTCGATCTTGGCATCGGGTGATTTCAAACTGAAATTCTTCTGTGGAAAAGCATACAAACTGACAAATAGCAGCAGTATAACCAATAGTTTCTGTTTCATCTAATTAATTTTTACAAAACATTCACCACTTCGCGTGCCGTCTCCAAAGACGATATAATGACCCGAAGCATCTGCTCTAAGAATTTTCACGGAAGTAAGTGGTACGGTTTCTACATCCTCTGCCGTAAGCATCATAAGCGATCCATTCGTCTTATTACCTACAGTAAATCCTCCGTTCCAGGAAAGGACAATCTGTTTTTTCTCCTCCGAAACGAGATCTGTCAATGCGATGCTGCTGGATAGGATAGAAATTCCATAACCATCAGGTGTATCAAATGGTGTTACGGCTCCATTCCAGATAAAAATCTCGGAATCAGGCAACGTAAAGGCTACAGTTACTTCTATCGCTACAGATCTCCGTTCGCTATCGGTTACGAAAATTCTGGTAGTGCCCTCACCAACCGCCGTTAAAATGACAGATGTTTCATCGGAAATCTCGGCCGTAACGACTCCTTCATCGTTGGAGCTGACGGAGTACCCTCCGTTACCACTCGTAATCGTCAATACGACAGGCGAATTTATAGACGTTATCATAACCTCTGTATTATCCACCTGCAATCTCAATAGTGGATCATTGACATCTTTTTTGCAAGACCACACCACTCCTGCAACAAGCGTTATCGCCAAAAGGAATTTTAATATTTTGTTCATTTGAATATTTTTTAGCATTTATAAAAAATCACGGTTATTCGGACGGAGAAATTTTCATTGCATTGAGATAATAAAACCTATTCCCGTTATTGTTATTAGGACCAAAGGTCACTTTTATACTGATCGTTCCGTCAGTAGATGGCTTTATCTTCTCGACTCCGGCAGCCATACCCGTGTTGCTACTCGTATTCAAGTAGGCTATTTCTTCGTTGTTGCCCGATACCGTATACTCCGTTTCCCGATTGTCACCGGCCTCACGAGAACCGAAGAATAGAAAATCGTATTGTTTATCCGGATTCAATCCACTGATTTCTAATTCAGCGAGTGGGCTTGTCTGTCCGCTAAACTCGACTTCATTTCCGAAAAATGAATCACTGGAAGCATTTTCTGGCATCTCAAATCCGGAGATTTGTGTAGCGGTTGCTCCGTTACGATTGACACCTGAAAACTTTTGTTTTACGGTCAATTCTATTCCCAGATCTGTCCCGTCTTCGTCATTCAATTCAATAGCAGTTCCTGCTGATACAGCAGTCATATTGTTCCAGGGTGCAGGAGATGATCTATCCGATCCGCCAAAATCAACATAAACCGCTTTTGTTAATTCTTTTATATCCGGATTATCCTTAAAGTCGACCAGTTCGGTGATCTCATACGGCTTTTGTATGGCAAAATGTGCCGCGGTACGTGCTACATTCGCCCGGGATTCGCTCAATCCACCAGGCACGTAGGAATTGGTTCGTACATCTATCCCAAACAGCTTCTCAAACCAAGCACATGCTGCGGTATATCTACCGTAGCTTAAATCTAAATGATAACCGTCTCTGGTAAAATTATCACCGAGATAGCTGGTTCTTCCATTCTGAATGGCTGTTCCGGCAGGAACGATAATACCTATATTTTGTTCTGTCGCTACCCGAGTAGTCGTCGCTATAATAGCATTATACATGGTAAGCTGATTACTGTCATACTTCGGAAAACCGGCATGCGTAGAATTTGTCTGGTAGGCCCAGGTTTGATGCAGGATAAATTCAACATTGGGATTTGTTGAATTTTCTCGCAAATACTGCATAATATCGGGTAAATTATCATAAGTATTATAAAGCCCCGAATTGTCGCTCACCTGTTGGATACTGATATAATCCCAATCTTCTTCCGTCAAGACCGTGCTTATACGTTGCGGTTCCGGGTTTCTAGTCCGGGTTTCTCCTACGATTTTCAGGTAGCTATAATCGGCTTTGTCCTGTGAGATATTTTGCCAGTGTGTTACCAAGGCACTTCCACCTTTAGTTATGCTCCCGATGACCACTTCCACTCCTGCCGCCTTTGCCAGCTCATATAGATTCGTTTCGATAGCGTCCTGGGTAAAGCTGTTGCCAATTGCCAGAATCTTGATCACTCCTCTTTCCGTAACGACCACCTGGCATTGCGCCGACGCCTCTTTGTTGGTTGATTCCAGTCGGATCGTAGCCGAGCCCATAGCCAAGGCACGGATAGTAGCTTGATTTTTGTCAGCATCCTCTATTGCAATAACGTCCGAATTGCTGCTACTCCAGTCGTAATCAAGTTTCGATGCTTCTTCACTAAAGGTAACGGTCAACAGCTGGGTTTTGCCTTCTCTTAAAGATACCTCGTTCTGTTCGAAGGTTACTTCAAATTCCTTTGGTTGCAAGTCTTTGTCCTTGTTACCACAAGCGATATTGATTACTGCCAGAAGTAGTACATATATCCAATATTTCAATAAGGTTTTCATGTTCAAATGTCTTTTATCTTCTAATTTTCAAACGAATCACTTGACTGGCATTAGCCGAGGTTGCCCTAAGGGATATATCTCCCGATAGTCCAGACAGGTCGGCTATGCCGTTCGTGAATTCTACCTCCGTGCCGTTAACGAAAAATTTAACGAAAGTATTCGAACCGGTTCCGACTATGCTGGCCATGTCCCCTTCTACAAAGATGGCAGGAGCCGCCAACCAATCATATTCAGATCCCGGTTCTTCGGCTACATCGGTCATCAAATCGTATATTCCATATCCATTTCTAAAAGAATAAATATAAATACGGGCTTTGTCTTTCGACCCGTCATTTATAATTTGGACGTTGGATATGGACGCGATTCCGTTGCTTGTTCTCCCCATCCCGGCGTTTGGAAAACGATACATAAAGGTCATATCACTAAAGTTTTTGTTGTCATCCTTAAATTGGAAAAGATCGAACTGTTGAGGGGTCACAAAATCTGTATTCGCGGAAGCCACAATAAGGTAATGCTTACCGTTCAGTGTAAATTCTGTAACGCCGGTCGGTCCTCCACGTCTATCAGCTGGATTATCGGGCTTAGGTGTTATACTTGTAGGTGCTAAAGCAATATTATTCTGAAAACCGTCTACCGGATTGCCAGACATATTATATAGCGTAGGATTGCGAAATGCACCATCCAGATAGAAACGGTCATTGGATATGATCTGGATTCTGGCGCTTTGTCCGAATCCTGTCACTGCGCTAGGTGGCGGATCGGGAAACAGTGCGGAGATGGTTATTTCTTGCGCAGTGGTGTTCGCTACGCCCCCCGTAACGTTATATCTGTGAATGATATTGCTGGAAGATTTCGGAACAAGGATGAACCCATTACCGTTTTTCAAATCTCCATATACATCAAACGTTTCAAATCTTCCGTTTACCGTTGTACTCAATAGTGTTTCCCATTCCATCGGAGATTGTGTCGGGTTGATATAGGTGATTCTGAGCTCGCCGGATGTGGTCACCATATTGGAAATGAAAATATTTCCCGCATCATCAATAGCGATATCATTTGCAGAAAATGTCAGGCCATTATATGCTGCGGCGGGCAGATCATAGGTATTCAATAAATCACCGGTTGAACCGTCTACTTCAAAGATTTGTGCGATATGTCCCGGATTGTTGTTGGATGTCCGGTTGACAAAATACAGTTTTCCGTTTTTCTCAACAAAACCTCTGGATTCTCCTCCCGCCACATCGTTTATAAAAACCGTGCTGCCCGAATTTAAAAGTGCGCTCCTCAAGAAAACATTCCTAAGTTGTTCCTTATTTTCTGTTACCGGATAGGTGTGTGTATCTAACCACTGTTGCGCTGATGATATGCTGATGAATGCAAGCAACAGCGTAATGCTGCTAACGAAGATTTTCTTCATTGGTTATTTTTTTAAGTTTATAAAGTAGTTCTTAACAATATTTGCAGTGCCATCGGTCTTTTTTGAGACAAGTGTCTCAACGATACCGTTTTTTATTCCGCTACCGCTCTCCTATTAGCAGCAGGTTTGGTAAACCTACTGCTAGCAAATAAAAAGACAGATGTATTTTTAGTTTTTTCTTATTGAGCTGCTGGCTTATAACCTACTAATCTGACATCCTTTACACTAAAGACGACATCCTGACCTCTCATCGATGAATAGAGGTCAAATCCGGAGATAACGGCGTCATCGTAACTCACACCCGCGGGTGGAGCCGGAAGCATCTCGATAAACTTGTTGAAGTTTACGGTAATTTCTTTCCACTCGCTGGTAAGTTGTGGTACTTGCGTACGAGCTCCTCTTATAAACCACCGTTCAGAAGGATCGGAGCCAACATTCGCCGAACTCTTCCAATAAACCGGATCGGGACTATTCGGATTGGCCAGATTTTCGTACACCAATACTCCTACCAGATCCGCCCGTACTTTTTCATTCCCATTCCAGTATACATACCTCAAATCGCAGGTGATATAGATATTATTATTTGCATTTGGTTTGTTTACATGGTCTAGTTTGGCAAAGAACTTCAGCTGAATGTCCTTGTTAAATTCACCAATTGTAAAATCCCGTTTGAATGCCCAGTTACCGGTATTGCTTTTCCCCCAATTGGAGAAGACAAGCCCTACTTCCCGTAGATAATTTAGCGAATCTGCACTTCTGTATCCGCTGGCCATGCTCACAAACTGAAATTCGATTGGATCGGTAGGATTTTCCCGTTTTGGGTTAAAAGCAAATCCCGTTTTTCGCGTATTATTCGGATAATCATATATATACTCATGTCCGTCACAATTTATGGACACTAAATGTACAGACGGCGCCGATCGGTCTGAGGCGGCAATCGTTCCTCCTTCCAAACAGGTGTATGTCTCATTTACATTAGACGGTTTCCCGGAAATAAGCTCACTCATATCACTTACTGCACATAACGACGGTTGTCTCCCCCTATCGTGCGAGTTCATGTGGGTGTAATTCTTCTTTATAACACGCTGATTCCAAATCAGATCAACGGCTTCTCTTTCTTCTCCCGGTGGATCTATTGGCACGTCCAAATTTTCTTTACTACCGCACTGTACAAAAACAACAAGCGCAGCGATGGATAAGATGATATATTGTTTCATAAAATTCTTTTTTATTGTTTAATACCCTGGATTTTGCTTTATATTTCTATTTACGTTGATTTCAATTTGTGGAATTGGCCACAAATAGTTCCTTTGATTAAAAAGCCTTACTTCTATCACCCGCATACTACTTCTGTTCGTCACATTGTCGTAATGTGGATTTCCGTTCTCATCAATCTCAGGAGCGTTTGCCAGCAACCCTCTCTCGATCCTTCCCAACAAATTTCCCCGGAGGACATCTTCTGCGATTTTCCAGCGCCTGATATCATACAATCTTTTTCCTTCAAGCGCCAATTCGATTTTTCGTTCTTGTCTGACAATCGTCCGTAATTGAGCTTGCGAAAGACCATCGTCTATATCCGGCATATTTGCCCGATCTCTGATCGCATTGATCGCATCGTATACAGATTGATCGATTTGATTAGCTTCTATCTTAGCTTCCGCATAGTTTAACAAGACTTCACCATATCGCAACAATAAAAACGCTGTGTTACTTCTGTTGAGGTAGTCAGGATCCTCCATGTCCGTGTATTTTTTCCATACGTAGCCGGAGAATGTGGCATACGGATTTGTCGCATCCTGATTGGCGACTCTTGTAGCAGGACTGGCATTATAGTTCCAGCATTGTGTACTATCTTTATGCGTCTCGAACTGATAACCGCCGAACACGTCGCCCGGTACGACACAGGTAACATTCATCCTTGGATCCCTGTTGTCAAACGGTTTTTGCGGATTATAAAGTGGCGATTCATCGATAGACAGACCATCTGTACACAGATAAGAATCAATCAACGCTTGATTAGGCACTTTGGAAGAATAACCCCTTGCCATGCGGGTAGTGACTCCACCGGGAAAAGAGTGGTTTCGTGTACCTGCCAAGAAACTGATTTGGAATATGATTTCTTTCGATACGTCTTGTTTACTCTTGATATAAAGGTTCTCATAGTTACTTTCCAGTTGATAAACGCCCGCATCCATTACACGTTTTGCCGCGTCCGCCGAAACATCCCATCTACCGGCATAAAGTGCGACAGTGGATTTCAAAGCCAACGCCGTACCTTTTGTGGCTTTTCCAATATCTTTGGACTCCGTATAGCTATCAGGCAAAATGTCAGAACAAGCCTCTAATTCGTCTAGAATAAAATCATATATATCTTCCTTTGAATCCCTTCCTACATAAGCGGTTTCCAAATCGAGCAAAGTTGTCACCAGCGGCACTCCACCAAACATCTCTATTAAATGATGATACCAGTATGCGCGCAAAAATCTCGCCTGCGCAACGCTATGATCTACTCTCATCTGGTTGGTTATATTTTCAATTCTGTCGACGTTTTCAATAATAAAGTTACACCGTTGGATACCGTCATACATGCTTGTCCAGACATTGCCAATAACCCAGTTATTTGGATCTACTTTACCATTTCCCAGCGCCTGCCAAGAAGCATCGGCACGTTCCCAGGCAATATCGGTCGTACAATCCAACATAATTTCAAATGGCAGACTATATCCACCATAACCGTTCCATAAACGCTGATATGCACCAACAACCGCCAAATCCAGTTCTACTTCTGACTTTAAGAAAGTTGAACTGCCAGGCTTATCAATCGGGTACTTTTCGAGATAGTCGGAGCAAGAGCTTGAAAAGCCAATTAACCCCGTAAACAAACTTATATATATTATTCGTTTCATTTCATTAAAAGTTAAGATCTAAACCAACTGAAAAATTACGGACTTGCGGATAATAGTTCCCGGTACCAACTGGCGCTTCTACATCAAATCCATCCCAAAAGCTATCAAACGAGAACAGATTCTGACCACTTGCAAAAATCCTTAATTTATGAACACCTATCTTGTTCAATACACTCTGTGGCAAGGTATATCCTACCTGAATGTTCTTGACACGCAGGTATGCCGCATTCCTCATCCAAAAAGTAGAATGGTTCTCGTTGTTCGGTTCGTTGAACGCAAGCCGAGGAAAGGTGGCATTCTGATTATCTTCTCTCCAATAATCCTTATGCGCTTCCTGTGCCGTCCCCCCTAAATAGAAAGGCATTACCGACTGGGAATACAAGTATCCGTCGGCTTTGCCTACGCCCTGTAGCATCATGTGGAAATCAAAATTCTTCCATGATAAATTGGTGGTGAAACCAAACGTAAACCTGGGTATGGTATTCCCTACGATAACCTTATCATCATCATTAATGATACCGTCAGCTTCATTAGGAATTCCATCCCCATCGGTATCCACCGTCAATTGGTCTTTGTACATGATATCGCCTAAAGCGTAATTCCCATATTGTTGTGCATGATTATCTAGTTGCTCTTGGCTTGTAAAGAATCCCATCGCTTCCAGTGCCAGTATAGAATTCATCGCATAACCTTCATGATTAACTGTTAAACCCGTATTATTGATTCCCTTTAAGTCGATGATTTTATTCTTTACGTCCGATAGATTAAATCCGAAATTATACGAAAAATCATTTACCTGGTTCGCATAGCTAAGTGCCAGCTCCCAACCTTTGTTTCTAACTTTTCCTGCATTTTGATACGGTGCCGCAAGACCAATAATCTTTGGAACATCCAACGTCAACAGGATATCCCTTGTATTTTTGACATAATAATCAAATGTCATCTGGAAGTTGTTTAGAAATCTAAAATCCACTCCGAAGTTGGTCATTTCTGTTGTTTCCCATGTAATCTGGTTATTTGCCATGGCCAATAAGGCCGCACCATTATATGGATTAGCGTTAAAGATATAAGGCACATCTAAATCGACAAAGGCATCAAACGGATATGTTCCAATATTTTGATTGCCCAACTGCCCCCAGGATGTCCGAAATTTGAATTCAGGGAGTTTATCCCGAACGGGTTCCCAAAACGGCTCTTCCGAGATTCTCCATCCAGCTGAAAAGGACGGGAATATTCCCCATTTATGACCGGGAGCAAATCTGGATGAACCATCGACACGGAGATTTGCCTCGAATAGATATCGTTCCTTAAAATCATAGTTAGCTCTTCCAAAAAAAGACCGTAGAGCCCAATCAGATCCCGCTCCTGTCGCCTGCTGCTCCTCTCGGGAACCTGCATCAAGCACTTCATAACCGGGAAGGTCAAATCCCCTGCGGGATCCCTGAAACCACCTTTCCGAATAGTCTTCTTGGTGCCATCCACCGAGAAGCTGTATACCATGGTCATTAAACCTGTCATCATAATGAATAGTAGCCCTTACATTTCCCTTATGGAATCGCGTGTTTTTATGAATGAGCATGGTCTGCTCTGGTATGGAGTATGCTACAGATCCATCGGGATAATACGTTGGGAGCGCCGACTGAAGTCTTCTGTAATGTTCTTCATATATATGGGGCGCATAAGCAACATCAACATTTATTTTATCCGTTATTTTGTAGTTAGCACCTAAGTTGAGCTGTACGGAAGGCGTAACCTGTTCAATAAACCCACTTGCCATTGTCATCGCAAGCGGATTATTTCCCTGCCATCCATGACCATACAACCCTGTTGTATAAAGTGCTGGTTCTGTAGCGGGCAGACGGTTCAGCCATTGGATAACCGATGCAACGCTCGATCCGGGTTCGTCCCGAGTCATCTGACGAAGCATCACATCCGTCCGTAACGACAATTTCTCTGTAAGATCGATATCGGTATTCAACCGTAAGGAATATCGGTCAAAATCGGTATTTTTGATTAATCCTTTTTGACTATAGTAACCGAAGGACCCCATCAGTTTAATCCGATCCATACCGGCATTGATAGTCGCAGTATGATTTTGTGTGAATCCACTTTCCGTGTACACTAAGTCCTGCCAATCCACGTCTGGATTATTATCAGGGTCTGCGGCATGCAGATTCGCGTAATCCCGTACCCTATCCTGATCGAACACCGGGGAAGCACCCGTATTTTCATACGCAATATTCATCAAGCTCATATGATCCTGTGCATTGACCATATCTCTCAAATCAGTTGGCGATTGAACACCTCCATAACCGGAATAATTAATGGTGAATCCTTTGCCCGACATTCTTTTCGTGGTGATCAAGATCACACCGTTCGCCGCTCTCGATCCGTAGATAGATGAAGATGCTGCATCTTTCAATACGCTGATACTCTCAATCGTCAATGGATCTATATTTTCCATAGATCCTTCAACACCGTCAATAAGTACTAAAGGGTTGGCGTTGTTCAATGTACCAATTCCCCGTATGCGGATACCTCCCGCATCTGCTCCCGGTTGTCCGGATCGCTGGGTTATGGTAACGCCGGGCAATGCGCCTTGCAATGCCATCGACGTCTGTCCGACCAATCTTTTTGAAAGCTCTTCACCACCTATAGCTGATACAGAGCCGGTCAGGTTCACTTTCTTCTGTATACCATACCCTACAACAACCACCTCTTCCAAATCTTGTTGAGCGCCGTTCATATGGACTATATAGGTCGTCTGTCCTGTCAAGCTAATCTGAGATTGGCTGTAACCAAGCAAACTAAAATGAAGCTGGGTATCGTTAGCTACTACAGCAATATTAAAATTACCGCTATCGTCTGTAACGGCCTCATGAGAACCGGTATTCGTCTTCACCGTAACGTTTCCCAATGGCTTTCCGCTTTCGTCAAGAACCTGTCCGGTAATAGAACGCTGCTGTATAGGCTGCTGCTTACTTTGCGTCACCTTGCGGATGATGATCGTATTATCTTTAACAGAATACGTCACGTTTTGCCCCGAAAGCAGAAAATCAATAACAGAGGCCGCCGATTTCTCGACAAACTTCCCCGAGACCTTTTTGTTCTCGTCCAAATCTTTAGGCGAGTACACGAATTTGACGCCAGCTAAACTATTGAGTTCCTTAAAAGCATCTTTGATGGCCGTATTTTTAAACTCAACGGTAATTAGTTGACGTAAAGCCTGTCCGTGTGCCAGTACAGGCGATATCATTATCAAGTTTGAGACAATAATTAGGTATAATAATCTCCCTTTACACCTTTTTAGTGTATTAATTCTCGTTAGTAATTTATACATTTGAATGTTGATTTAAACATGATCAATACATGGGG
>Ga0079224_100008486_pt1 | contig 13926 bp, 13 predicted proteins | sample Stecom2015_FD_80414 | JGI IMG/M metagenome (GOLD analysis project Ga0079224, IMG submission 80414) | Agricultural soil microbial communities from Utah to study Nitrogen management - Steer compost 2015 | ecosystem: Environmental > Terrestrial > Soil > Agricultural land | place: USA: Utah... | reverse complement strand
CCGGGTGATGGCCGCGCCCGACCGGGCGGTCCGGGTGATGGTCGGGTCCGGCCGGGTGGCGGTCAGGTCGGGCCGGGTGGGCCGGCGTCGCGGGCGAGCGTGACCGCGGCGCGCAGCAGCGGCAGGGCGGCGAGCACGGCCGCGCCCTCGCCCAGGTCCAACCGCAGGTCCAGCACCGGGGTCAGGCGCAGCTGCTCGGCCACCGGCACCACGGCCGGATGGCGGCCGTGGTCGACCAGCAGGCACCAGCGCACGGCGGGCGCGGCCAGGCCGCGCGCGGCCAGCGCCGCCGCGGCGCCGACCGGCCCGTCCAGCAGCACCGGGGTGCGGCGGGCGGAGGCGCCGAGGATCACCCCGGCGGCGGTGGCGATGTCCGCGCCGCCCACCGCCGCCAGCGCCTCGGTGGGACGGATGCGGACGTGGCGGGTACCGGCCGCCTGGCGCGCGGCGCGCAGCGCCCGCCAGGCGGCGTCCCGCAGCGCGGTGCAGCGGCGGATCCAGGCGGCGTCGTCGAAGCTGCCGTCGGGTGCGCGGACCCGACCGAGCAGGCCGGCCGGCTCGGTCGAACCCGCGGCCAGCAGCGCCACCACCCCGGCGGCCGCGGTGTCGGACCCGGCGCCGGTGGCGGCCAGGGCGAGGGCGTCGACGCCCTCGTCGACGGCCGCCTCGGCGAGCGCCCGGCCGCGCCGCAGCGCCTCCCGGATCTCGTCGTCACCGGCGGCCGGACCGTCCTCGACCGGCTCCGCGGCCGGGCACTCCACCAGGCGCAGCTGCGAACCCGCCTGACCGGCGAGGTACCCGAGGGGGCCGCCGCCCTCGCGTACCGCTGCCGCCCGGTCCGCGGCAGCGTCGTCGCCGGCGGCGGCCGCCCCGCGGTGGTCGCCGTGCAGGACCAGGGTGCGGACCGCCCGCCACGGCTGCGGTACCGGGTCCGCCTGGGTGGCCGCGGCGAACGTGACCGCGGCCGTCAGGGCCCCCAGCCCGCGGCCGGCCAGCCGCCGGGTGGCGGCCTCGGCCGCGTCGACGTCCGGCCGGAGCAGGGAGGCGGGGCTCGGCACCGGGTCGCCGTCCGTCCGGCCGGGGCCGGTCGGGCGGTCCGGTGGCGCGACCGCGGCGGCCGGGCCCGCGGTGGCTGGGAGGCCGGCCTGGTCCGCCGCGGCCCGGACGGCCTCCGGGGCCGGCGGCGCGGTTCCGGGCGGCCCGCCCTTGAGCCACAGTGGCTGTCCGGCGAGGACGAACACCACCGCGTCGACCGCCTCCGCCACCGCCCGGTTGAGGTCCGCGACCGCGGCCACGCGTGCGGGCGCACCGGCCCCGCCGGGCGGTGCCAGGCCGAGCTCGGGGCTGACCAGCACGACGCGGGCGGCGGTGTCACGCAGGGCGGTGGCGAGCGCGGCCGTCTGCCGACCGGGGTCGCGCCGGGAGCGGGCGGGCCGGGCCAGCCAGGCGTCCAGGCCGTCCACGAGCAGGACGTCACCGGCGCCGGCGGCGGCCACCAGCCGGGCCAGTGCGGCCAGGTCGTCGCCGTCACCGGGGCCGACCCGGCGGATCGTGCCTGCGCCGGCCAGCAGGGACGCCGCGTACTCGGACCGCCCGGACCCGGTACCTCCGAGCACCAGCGCGGTCCGCCACCCCGGATCTGCCATGCCCGGTACCTTAGTGGCGACGAGAGGGGTGGACGCCGATGGCGTGGAGCTGGCGGTACGAGGGGGCCGACGGCGCCCCGGTGGCGGGTCCGTCGGAGGTGTTCGCGAGCCAGGCCGACGCGGAGTCGTGGATCGGCCAGACCTGGCGGGAGCTCGCCGACGCGGGCGTCACCACGGTGGTGCTGGTGGAGGGCGACCGGGTCGAGTACCGGATGAGCCTGCTGCCGTCCCCACCGTCAGGCTGACGGCGGTGGGTGGGTCGCGGCGGCCGCCGCGACCCACCCACCCACCGGCACCGCGGCCCGGTCGCGCCCTTCGAGGGCGGCGCCGGACGGTCCGGGGCGGACGGCGTGCGGCGCAGGCGCCCACGGTCGGGAGAGAGCGCTCGCGCGGGAGGGGTCATCAGGCCAGGGGTCATCAGGCCGGTCAGGGCCGGGTCGTGACCGACATGGTGCGTGCCGGGTCCCGCTCCACGACCGGCCCCAGCGCGTCGTCGATGGCCCTCATCAGGTCCGGTTCCAGCCGGACCCCGGACGCCTTGACCGTCTCCTGCAGCTGCTCCGGACGAGTGGCCCCGACGATCGCCGAGGAGACGTTCGGGTTCTGCAGCACCCAGGCCACCGCCAGCTGGGCCATCGTCAGGCCGGCCTGGTCGGCCAGCGGGCGCAGGCGCTGCACGGCCGTGAGGGTCTCGTCGTTCATGAACCTGGCGATGAACTGCGACCCGGAGGGGTCGGTGGCCCGCGAGCCGGCCGGCGGCGGCTGGCCGGGCTGGTACTTGCCGGTGAGCACGCCCTGTCCCAGCGGCGAGAAGACGATCTGCCCGATGCCCAGCTCCTGGCAGGTCGGCACCACCTCGGCCTCGATGACCCGCCACAGCATGGAGTACTGCGGCTGGTTGGAGACCAGCGGCACCCGCAGCTCGCGGGCGAGCTCGTACCCGGCGCGGATCTCCTCGGCCCGCCACTCGGACACTCCGATGTAGAGCGCCTTGCCCGCCCGTACGATGTCGGCGAACGCCGTCATCGTCTCCTCCAGCGGCGTGAACCGGTCGAACCGGTGGGCCTGGTAGAGGTCCACGTAGTCGGTCTGCAGCCGGCGCAGCGAGCCGTTGATCGACTCCATGATGTGCTTGCGGGACAGGCCGCGGTCGTTGGGGCCGGGACCGGTCGGCCAGAACACCTTCGTGAAGATCTCCAGACCTTCGCGCCGCTGGCCCTTCAGCGCCCGCCCGAGCACTTCCTCGGCCCGGGTGCCGGCGTAGACGTCGGCGGTGTCGAAGGTGGTGATGCCCAGGTCGAGTGCGGCGTGCACGCACGCCCGGGCGGTCTCCTCCTCGACCTGGGAGCCGTGGGTGATCCAGTTGCCGTACGAGATCTCGCTGATGAGCAGGCCTGACCGGCCGAGGTTTCGGAACTCCATGCGGCGACCCTATCCGGCCGGGGTGGCCGTCAGAGCACCGGCTTGGTGTCGGCGAGCAGCCGGTCGATCTCCTCGATCACGGCCAGCCGGCTTTCCAGCGTCGGCTCGATGAGCGGCCGGCCGCGCCGGTCCAGCGCCCCCCACGTGCCCTTCTCCGTGCCGATGAGGAACGCGACCGGGTGGATCACCATCTTGGGGTAGCTCGGGGGCACGATGACCCGTCCGGAGCGGTCCACGACGGCCTTGTGCCCGCCGGCGTCCACGATCGCCAGACCCTCGTCGGTGAACCCGTCCAGGTAACGCCCGTCGGTCATGGCGGTGACGTACCCGGTGTACTGGAACGGCACGACCACCCGGCCGACCTTGTCCACGGCCCCCCAGCCACCGCGCCGCACCGCGGCCACCCCGCGCCGGAACGGGCGGACGTCGTCGAAGCCGGTGGAGATGACCACCCGGTTGCTCTTGTCGATCGCCACCCAAGCCCCGGACCCGTCGCGGGAGACCCACGCCAGCCCTTCGGAGAACGACGACACTCCCAGCCAGCCGGAGCGCGCGTCGATGACCTGGCCGCCCGCCTCGTCGATGAGCTCCCAGGTCTCGCTCTCCGGCCGGCGTACCCAGGCCACCCCGTCGCGGAACGGCTGGACGTCGGCGAAGACCGGACGGATCACCAGCTGGCCGTCGCGGTCGGCGTACCCCCAGGCACCGGCCCGCTCGTCGAACCTCGGGGCCGGCGGCCGGTGCAGCTGCAGGATCTCCTCCATGCTGCGCGGGTACGGGCCGATGCCGTTCTCGGCCACCTTGCGGGCCACCGCCGCCAGCGCCAGCTCGGTGCGCTCGATCAGGTCCGGATCCTCCACCTTGCGCAGTTCCAGTGCCCGCTCGAAGTGGTTGCACGCCTCGATGTAGCGGCCCTGGTCGTAGCAGGACCGGCCGGCGTGCTCGTGCATGGTGGCGCGCAACCGGTCGGGCAGCTCCGGCGAGTTGGCCAGTGCGAACAGCCGGTCGGCCTCGGCGAAGTCGCCCCGCCACTGCAGCACGTGCGCCAGCCTGGCCTGGGTGATCGCGATGCGCCGCAGCTGTCCGGTCGCCTCCGCGTGTGCCAGCGCGAGCTTGCCGTCGGCCAGTGCCTTGTTGAGGTCCCCGAGGATGCGCGAGACGACCGCGCGCAGGCTCAGCAGCCGGGCCCGGGTGGCGTTGTCGGTGGCCTTGTCGAGCTTCTTCGTCAGGCGGTCCCGCAGGTCGCGCAGCTCGTCGGGGTTCTCCACGATCTCGCGCAGCGTCTCGGGGTGGAACCGCCACTTGTACTGGGCGAGCACCTGCTCCGGGTCCGGCTCCTCCGGCTCGGCCGACGCCTCGGCGGCGTCCCTGCCCTCGGCGTCGTCGGCCGCTGTCGCCGGCGTCTCCGGGGTGGTGGTGCCGGCGTCGCCGGCGGGCGCCGGACGCTGCCCGGGGACCACCACGGGGGCGAGCATCGTGGGGGCGCTCAGCGCGGTCGCGGCACCGGCGGCCGGGCCGCTGGGCAGGACGGTGTCGGGCGAGGCGGCCGTCCGCGGTGGCGCGCCCGCCGGCCGGGGAGGTGTGCCCGCCGACCCGGCCGGTGGGCCCGCCGTGTGTGGCGGGGTCGCCGGCGTGTGGGCCGGCGTCCCCGTCGCCGCGGGCGGGGTCGACGCTGGGGGAGCGGCCGCCTGCCCCGGCACGGGAGGCCGGGACACGGGTGGCGGCGGGACGTTCGCCGGCGGGGTCGACCACGGTGGTGGTACGGACGCCGGTGGGCCAGCGGCCGGTGACCCCGGTGGCGGCGACGGCGGCCCGGGTGGCGGCGGTGCCGGCGGCCCCGGGGGCCGGATCACCGGCGGGTACGGGCCGGGCCTTCCGCCGCTCGTCGGGGGCGCGCTGCCGGGGTGGGGACCCGCGGCGCCGCCGGGTGCGCCCGGGACCGCGACCGGCGGCGTCCGCCCCGGGGGCACGGCTGCGACCGGCCGGGGCGGGACCGCGGGACCGAACGGCGGTGACCCCCGACGCGCCGGCGGCGGTGACCCAGGGTGCGCCGGCGGCGGTGACCCCGGGTGTACCGGCGGCGGTGACCCAGGGTGTACCGGTGGCGGCGACCCAGGGTGTACCGGTGGCGGTGATCCCGTTGATCCCGGGTGTACCGGTGGCGGCGACCCACGGTGGGTGGGGGAGGCCGGCGGCTGCCCCATGGGAGCCTGCGGTCGACCCGGGGCCGGAAGCGGGCCGGGGGGAGCCGACCGGGGAGGGCCGGAGTGCGGCGCGGCGGCCGGGCCGGCCCCGCCGTGCGCCGGGGAACCGGGGGCGCCGGGTGCGGGCGGCATGAGCCGCACCCGACCCGACGGCCGCGGAGCCTGGCCGGTGTCCGCCGCCGCGGGATCACCCTTGCGCCGGCGCCGCCGCTTCTTCTCCTCGCTCACGCGGGCGGCCACCTCCCCGGCAATCCGGATGCGTACTCGAGCCGGTCTCCGGTACAGTCGTCCGGCCCGGCGGACTCATCGTTGCGTGAGGAGGGTAGCGGCGTGAACTCCCTCACCGCTACCGGGGCCGACCACACGTCCCGCATCCTCCTCCGGCTCCGGCGCATCCGCAGCTACGCTCATCTGGCCCGTTCCGGCTTCCGCCGGTGGGCCACCTACCGTCAGGCTACCGTCGCCGGTGCGGTGACCAACACCGTCTTCGGCTTCGTGCGCTGCTACGTCCTGTTGGCGGTCGCGGCCGGTGCCGGTGGCGTCGCGGCCGGCTACGACGCCGCCCAGTTGGCCACGTACGTCTGGTTCGGCCAGGGGATGCTCGCGGTGGTGATGCTGTGGGGCTGGACGGACCTCGCCGACCGGATCCGCACCGGGGACGTGGCCGTCGACCTCCTCCGCCCGCTCGGCCCGGTGGGCCTGTACCTCGCCACCGACCTCGGACGGGCCGCGCACGCGCTGCTGACCCGTTTCCTGCCGCAGGTGGTCATCGGTGCGGTCGCGTTCGACCTGTACCTGCCCGGCCGGCCGGGCACCTGGCCGCTGTACGCGGTGTCGCTGTTGCTGGCCGTCGTGGTCTGCTACGGGTGCCGGTACCTGGTCAACGCCGCCGGGTACTGGCTGCTGGACATCCGGGGGGTCGTCGCCGCGTGGGCGTTCGCCTCGACCCTCCTGGGTGGGATGCTGTTCCCGCTCCGGTTCCTGCCCGACGCGTGGTGGGCGGCGATCTACCTGGCCACCCCGTTCCCGTCGATCCTCCAGATCCCACTGGACGTGCTCGTCGAACGGGACCCGGCCGGCGTCCAGGCCGGGCTGGTCGGCGTGCAGGCCGTCTGGGCGCTGCTGATCCTCGCCGCGTGCGCGCTGGTACAGCGCCGGGCCGAGCGGAGGCTGGTGATCCAGGGTGGCTGAGCGCCGGTGGGCCGCCCGGGGGGCGCCGGTGGCGGCCGCGTACCTCGCGCTGCTGCGCGGCCAGGTCCGTTCCCAGACCTCCTACCGCGCGTCCTTCACCGTCGACCTGGTCAGCAACCTGCTGGTGACCGTGGGCGACGTCATCGCGATCCTGGTGCTGTTCCGGGTGACCACCGAACTGGCCGGCTTCTCCCGGAGCGAGGCGCTGGTGGTTGTCGGCCTGTCGGCATGCGCCTTCGCCTGCGCGGACCTGGCGGTCGGCAACATCGACCAGCTGCGCCGGTACGTCCGGACCGGGTTGCTGGACGCGCTGCTGGTACGGCCGCTGGGCGCGCTGCCGCAGCTGCTGGCCATGGACCTGCCCCTGCGCAAGGTGTCCCGGGCGGGGTTCGGCGTGACGGTGCTGGTGGTGTTCCTGGCACTGGCCGACATCGACTGGACACCGTCGAAGGTGGCGCTGGCGGTGGCCGCGCCGGTCGGCGGCGCCGCGTTCTTCGCCGCCGTCTTCATCGCCGGCGCCACGGTGGCGTTCTGGTGGATCGAGTCCGGGGAGCTCGCCAACTCGGTGACGTACGGCGGTCGGGAGATCGCCTACTATCCGATGACCGTCTACGAGGGTGCCTTCCGCCGGCTGTTCGGGTTCGGGCTGGGGTTCGCGTTCGTGGCGTACTATCCGGCTCTGGCGCTGCTGGGCCGGGAGGATCCGCTGGGCCTGCCCGGTTGGGTCGGCTGGGTGGCGCCGGCCGTGGCGCTGCCGGCGGCCGGTGTGGCCGCGGTGGCGTGGCGGGTGGGGATCAGGCACTACCGGAGCACCGGGTCATGAGCGCGGTCATCGAGGCGTCGGCGCTCCGTAAGGAGTTCACCGTCCGGGTACGGACGGGCCGGCTGCGCCGCACACGGCGGACCGTCACCGCGGTCGACGGCATCGACCTGGTCGTCGAGCGCGGGGAGCTGCTCGGCTACATCGGACCCAACGGCGCCGGCAAGTCGACGACCCTGAAGATGATGACCGGCATCCTCACGCCCTCCGGCGGGTCGGTGCGGGTGTGCGGGCTGGCGCCGGTGCCGCAGCGGCGGCGGCTGGCGCGCCGCATCGGCGTGGTCTTCGGGCAGCGCTCGCTGCTGTGGTGGGACCTGCCGCTGCGGGAGTCGTTCGACCTGCTCCGCCACATCTACCAGGTGCCCGCCGGCGACCACGCGGCCCGGCTGCGCCGTTGCCGGCAGCGGCTGGAGCTCGACGAGTTCCTCGACGTCCCGGTGCGGCAGCTCTCGCTGGGCCAGCGGATGCGCGGGGAGATCACCGCGGCGCTGCTGCACGGCCCGGAGGTGCTGTTCCTCGACGAGCCGACCATCGGCCTGGACCTGCTCAGCCGGGAGGCGGTGCGCGGGTTCATCGCCGAGCTGGGCGCGCGCGGCGACACCACCGTGGTGCTGACCACCCACGACCTCAACGACATCGAGCGGCTGTGCCGGCGGCTGGTGGTCATCGACCGGGGGAGGGTGGTGCACGACGGCACGCTGGAGTCGCTGCACGAGCGGTTCGGGTCCACCCGGCGGGTGGTGGTGGACCTGGACGAGCCGCTGGCGGAGCCGGTGGACCTGCCGGGCGTGACGCTGGTGGGCACGGCGGCCCAGGGGCGGCGCCTGACCTTCTCCCTCGACGGGGTCGGCGCGGGGGCGCTGGTGGCCAGGCTCGCCGCCGTGGCGGAGCTGCGGGACCTGTCGGTGGTGGAACCGGCGATCGAGACCGTCGTCGCCCGGCTCTACACCGCCGGGTCCCGGGACACCGCCGCCTCCCGGGCGGGCGTGGCGGCCGGGCCCGACGCAGAGCCCGCCCCGGGCCGGTCGTGGCGTGCGCCGTCACCCACGCCCGGTACGACCGCCGGCTGAGCGGTGGTCGCGCCACCGGGCCGGTCACGGCCCGGCCGTCGCGGTCGGGCCGGCGGGTGTCCTCACGCGGGTACGCGACGGGAGGGCGCCGTCCGGCGGCGGCCTCGCCGGCGTGGCCGGTAGGGCGTCAGGAGCGCGTCGACCAGGAGTGCGAGGTGGTCCCGGTCGGAGGTTTCCAGGGTCCGCAGGAGCTGGTCCAGCTCCCGCGCCAGGGGGTGGAGGTCGGGGCCGCTGGTCCCGCGGCGAGGTGACGCCGCCGCCGGCGGATACATCCCGGCCGCCGCGAGCGCCTGGGTGGCGTCGGCGCCGAGGACCTCGGCCACCCGGGTCACCAGGTGCGCCCGTTCCGGTCGTTGCTGCCCGGTCTCCCACCGGTGGACCGTGACCCGGCTGACGCCGGCTGCCCGGGCGAGCTCGGTGCGGGACAGCCGAGCTTGCTCACGGAGCGTGGCGACCCAGTCGCCCCAGCCAGAGGCGTCTGCGCCGCTCATGCGAGCACCCTAACGGTCGCGTCGGATCACCGCATCTCTGAGTATGGGAACGATCACCGAGCGTTGCGATGGCGACACGCCCATGAAACAATCCGTTTCGATAACGTTACACGGTGTGCCGCGGCCTTCATGGCGGTCGCGCCGCACCAGACCAACCGGGCAGACCGGCGTTCCGGCGGGAGACCGCGGCGCCGGGCTGCGCGACCTTCCCGGAGAAGGGGGACACGCCATGACGCAAGCCGGGCAATGCGAGAGCGGTGCGACGAAGGAGAGCGCCACGTCCGCCGACCATCATCGCCGCGCGTTGATCGACAGGGTGGGAAGCGTGTGGTGGTCGGCGGGTGCGGACCTGTGGCACCGGCGCAACGGGCCGCAGCTGACCGAAGCCAGCGTCACCGCCGCGTACGGGCCGGTGGAAGAGGTGGTCGTGGTGCCCGTGGCCGAGTGGCGGTTCATCCGTCAGGAGCTGGCCGACCTGCGCCAGGACCGGGACGAGGCGGTGGAGCGCCTCGGCCGGTCCGGGACGGCGTCCGGCCGGCCCTCCGGGCGTCACCCGGCGCCGGTCTGGTCTCCTCCGAACGGGCGCCCGCCCTCCGTCGCCGGCGAGCTGACCGTCGCGCAGTGGGTGCGCCTGCACCTGGCCGCCGCGGCGCTGTCCACGGGTCAGCGCCCCGGCCCGGCCGACGTCGACGAGCTGGCGGCGTACGTCCTCGCGGGCGGCTAGACCACCGTCAGACCGGGTCGCCGACCGAGACCCGCGGCTGGGGGATGCGCGCCCGGCGGAAGCTCATCGCCCGCATGACGGCGTAGAAGTAGAGCGAGGACCGCTTCTCGGTGGTGTCGGGGTGGCGCTCGCGTACCAGGCGCCCGACCCGGCGGCACAGGGCCACCAGGTCGACGACGACGGCGGTGACGAGCACGATGAACAGGGCGTTGGCAGCCAGGATCACCTCGGCGATCGGCGTCGAGGCCGCGATGACGATCACCAGCGCCCCGGCGAAGAACCACGTGCCGGTGGTGCGGCGGGAGTCGACCACGTCCCGCACCAGGGCGCGCACCGGCCCCTGGTCGCGCGCGGACAGGTAGCGGGGGTCGCCCCGGCGCATCCCCTCGGCGATCTCCCGCCGCCGCTCCCGCCTCAGCCGCCGCAGCTCCTGGCGCTCCTCCTTGGTGAGGCCCCGGCGGGAGCTCGGCGGGGGCGCGCCTGGACGTCGCACGTGCGGGCTGGGCCGCTTCGGCGTGATCTTGCCCAGCTCCCGCTTGCTGGGCGTGGTGCCGCGGCGGCTGCGTCGGGTCGCCGCCTCACCCGCCGGCGCGGGGCTGTCAGCCCCTGAGGTGGCCGGCTGTTCCGGGGTCGGGCCTCCGGACGCGGTGGCGGTGGTGGCCGCACCGTCGACCGCTGCGGTGGTGGTCCTGCGGCGGAACAGCGATGGCACGCCCGCAAGGGTAGCCGACGTGGCCGGGCGCGGCGGTCCCCACCGTGGGCGCCCGCCGCCGCGGCCCGACCGCAGCAGCGGGCGGGACGCGGCCCGCGCGGCGGTGGGGGTGGTCAGCGCTCGACCCGGGCGCCCAGGGCGAGCAGCTTGGCCTCGAAGTCCTCGTACCCCCGGCGGATGAGATCCACCCCGAAGATGCGCGACGGCCCTTCGGCGGCCAGGGCGGCGATCACGTGGCTGAACCCCGCGCGCAGGTCGGGGATGGTCAGGTCGGATCCGTGCAGCTTGCTCGGTCCGGCGATGACCGCGGAGTGGTTGAAGTTGCGCCGGCCGAACCGGCAGGGGGTGCCACCCAGGCACTCCCGGTAGACCTGGATCGTGGCGCCCATCTGGTTGAGCGCCTCGGTGTAGCCCAGGCGCTGCTCGTACACGGTCTCGTGCACGATCGACAGGCCCCGGGCCTGGGTCAGCGCCACCACCAGCGGCTGCTGCCAGTCGGTCATGAACCCGGGGTGGACGTCGGTCTCCAGCGCCACCGCCTTCAGCTCACCGCCGGGGTGCCAGAACCGGATCCCGCCACCGGGGCTGTCGTCGACCTCGTACGCGCCGCCGACGGACCGGAAGACGTTGAGGAAGGTCATCATGTCCGCCTGCCGTGCCCCGCGCACGAACACGTCGCCACCGGTGGCCAGCGCCGCCGCGGCCCAGCTGGCCGCCTCGATGCGGTCGGGCAGCGGGCGGTGGACGAACCCGCCCAGGCGCGGAACCCCCTCGATCTCGATCACGCGGTCGGTGTGCACGCTGATGATCGCGCCCATCTTCTGCAGCACGCAGATGAGGTCGATGATCTCGGGTTCGACGGCGGCGTTGGACAGCTCGGTCACGCCCTCGGCCATGACCGCGGTCAGCAGCACCTGCTCGGTGGCGCCGACGCTGGGGTAGGGCAGGCGCAGCTTGGCGCCGTGCAGCCCGGACGGGGCGGCCAGGTGCAGGCCGTACGGGGTCTTGTCGACCACCGCGCCGAACTCGCGAAGCGCCTGCAGGTGGAAGTCGATGGGGCGGGGACCGATGTGGCAGCCGCCCAGGTCCGGGATCACCGCCTGGCCGAGCCGGTGCAGCAGCGGACCGCAGAACAGGATCGGGATGCGGCTGGACCCGGCGTGGACGTTGATCTCGTCGACGGCGGCGCGCTCCACGTTGCGGGGGTCGAGCACGAGCACGCCGTCCTCCTCGGAGATGCGCACGCCGTGCAGCTCCAGCAGCCCGCGCACCACCTCGACGTCGCGGATGCGCGGCACGTCGTACAGCCGGCTGGGGGCGTCGCCGAGCAGTGCGGCGACCATCGCCTTGGAGACGAGGTTCTTCGCGCCGCGGACCCGGACCTCGCCGTGCAGCGGGGAGCCGCCGTGCACGAGCAGCACGTCGTCTGACTTGGGGCTCATCGGCAGACCTCCAGCGCAGCGGCGGGGCAGGTGCCCGGCGGTCGGATCCCCCGCGTCCCATGGGCGGATCCGGTGGCCGAGCATAGTCTTTTCGGTTGTCTGGTGGGGTGCACAGCCAGGGTGTCGTGATCCGAACGGGTGAGTTCAGCGCGAACCACCGACCGGTCGGGTACCGGGTGTGGTACCGGGACTCCGCTGCGTGCCGTTGAGGCGCCGCAGCGGCGCGGGCACCGGCCGGTGAGGGGTCAGGGCAGTGCCAGCATCCGGTCCAGCGCCACCCGGGCGTAGTGGGCGGTGTCCGGATCCACCTGGATCCGGTTGACGACCCGTCCGGCGACCAGCTCCTCCAGCGACCACACCAGGTGGGGCAGGTCGATCCGGTTCATGGTCGAGCAGTAGCACACCGTCCGGTCCAGGAACATGACCTGCTTGTCCGGGTGCTGGTGAGCGAGCCGGCGGACGAGGTTCAGCTCGGTGCCCACCGCCCACGCCGACCCCGCCGGCGCCTCGCGGATCGTCCGGATGATCTGCTCGGTGGAGCCGACGTGGTCGGCCGCCGCCACGACCTCGTACCGGCACTCCGGATGCACCAGCACCTGCACACCCGGCACGCGCTCGCGCACCTCGGTGACACAGTCGAGCGTGAACCGACCGTGCACCGAGCAGTGGCCGCGCCACAGGACCATCCGGGCGCCCACCAGGTCGGCCTCCGACAGCCCGCCCTGCGGCTGGTGCGGGTTCCACACCACGCAGTCGGACAGGGACATGCCCAGCTGCCGGACCGCGGTGTTGCGACCCAGGTGCTGGTCGGGGAGGAACAGCACCTTCTCGCCCCGTTCGTACGCCCACTCCAGCACCCGCTTGGCGTTGGAGGAGGTGCAGACCAGGCCGCCGCGGCGACCCACGAACGCCTTGATGGCAGCCGAGGAGTTCATGTACGTGACCGGGACCGTACGGTCGGCAAGGCCCAGGGCGGCCAGGTGCTCCCAGGCCGCCTCCACCTGCGACAGCGCCGCCATGTCCGCCATCGAGCAGCCGGCCGCCAGGTCGGGCAGGACCACCTGCTGGTGGTCGGCGGTGAGGATGTCGGCGGACTCGGCCATGAAGTGCACCCCGCAGAAGACGATCCACCGCGCCTGTGGACGGGCGGCCGCCTGCTGGGCCAGCTTGAACGAGTCGCCGGTGACGTCGGCGAACTGGATCACCTCGTCGCGCTGGTAGTGGTGGCCCAGCACGAACAGGTCGTCACCCAGCTTCTCCCGGGCGACGCGGGCCCGCTCCACCAGGTCGGGATCGCTGGGGGCCGGCAGCTCGCCGGGGCAGGTCACGCCCCGCTCGGCGCCGGGATCGCTTCCCCGGCCGAGCAGCAGCAACGCGGTGGCGGTGCCGGAGGGTTCCACCCAGGTCGTGCTCACCCGGACATCATCCCACGGGTCCGCGAACCTGGAACCGGGGTGGTGTGAGACGGTGCGCACATGCGCGTGGTGGTCTGCCCCGACAAGTTCGCCGGCACCCTCTCGGCGGTCGACGCCGCACAGGCCGTGGCCGACGGCTGGCGCCGCGCGGCTCCCCGGGACGAGGTGGTCACCGCGCCCCTGTCCGACGGCGGGCCCGGTTTCCTCGACGTGCTGCGGGCGGCGCTGGGCGGCCGGTGGCTGCCGGTGACGACCAGCGACCCGCTGGGCCGGCCGGTCGAGGGCGCGGTGCTGCTGGTCGACACCGGTGAGGGCGCACCGGTGGCCTATGTGGAGAGCGCGCAGGCGTGCGGGCTGCACCTGCTGTCGCCGGCCGAACGGGATCCGAAGGTGGCCACCTCGTACGGGCTGGGGGTGCTGCTGACCGCGGCGGTGGAGGCGGGTGCCCGGGAGGTCGTCGTGGGTCTCGGCGGGTCGGCGGTCAACGACGCCGGGGCGGGGATGCTCGCCGCGCTCGCCGCGCCGGTGCTGGACGAGGCCGGGTACGCGCTGCCGTACGGCGGGGCCGCCCTGGTGGCCGCCGCCGCGCTCGACGGGGTCCCGCAGCTGCGGGGGGTGTCGCTGGTGGCCGCTACCGACGTGGACAACCCGCTGCTGGGCGACCAGGGCGCCAGCGCGGTGTTCGGTCCCCAGAAGGGCGCCACCGCCGAGGACGTCCGGCTGCTGGACGCCGCGCTGGCGCGGTTCGCCGAGGTGCTCCAGCGGGACCTGCCCACCTGCCCGCCCGGG
>Ga0079224_100008484_pt1 | contig 13927 bp, 15 predicted proteins | sample Stecom2015_FD_80414 | JGI IMG/M metagenome (GOLD analysis project Ga0079224, IMG submission 80414) | Agricultural soil microbial communities from Utah to study Nitrogen management - Steer compost 2015 | ecosystem: Environmental > Terrestrial > Soil > Agricultural land | place: USA: Utah... | reverse complement strand
GCATCCGCTTCATCTGCGTCGTACTGCGCGTCGTACCGCGCTTCGGACTGCGGGAGATCTACTGCTGCCTGCGGCCTGGGGAGAACGCGCCGCCGAGCCGCACGGGGCGCGCGAGGGGAGCTAGCGGCGCCAGCAGCGCCAGCTGCGCCAGAGGAACGACTCGACGGATGCAATGAAGGATTGCACGGCGGGGCACTATACCACGGCAAGCCGCTCGCGCATGGCCCGGATGGCGGCCGCGTAATCCCCGGCGCCGAAGACGGCCGACCCGGCGACGAACGTGTCGGCGCCGGCGCGCGCCACCTCGGCGATGTTGTCGGGCTTGATGCCGCCGTCGACCTCCAGCCAGATGTCCTTGCCGAGCGCGTCGATGCGGCGGCGCGCCTCGCGGATCTTCGGGAGGACCGACGGGATGAACGTCTGGCCGCCGAACCCCGGATTGACCGACATGAGCAGGACGAGATCGAGCTTCTCGAGCGTATGGTCCAGGCAATTGAGCGGCGTGGCCGGATTGAGGACGAGCCCCGCCTTGCAGCCCTGCTCGTGGATGAGCGCGATGGTGCGGTCCACGTGCTCGCTCGCCTCCGGATGGAAGCTGATGATGCCGGCGCCGGCCTTGGCGAAAGCCGGCACCAGCGCATCGACGGGCTTCACCATGAGGTGCACGTCGAGCGGCACCTTGACGTGCGGCCGCAGCGCCGCGCACACGAGGGGCCCGACGGTGAGGTTCGGCACGTAGTGGTTGTCCATGACGTCGAAGTGCACGAGGTCGGCGCCCGCCGCCTCCACTGCCCGCACCTCCTCGCCAAGCCTCGCGAAGTCGGCGGAAAGAATGCTCGGCGCGATGCGGAAGGTCATGGCGGCGCGGAGTTTACAATGCCGCCATGGACGAGGAGAAGCGGCGCAGCGCCGAGGCATCGCCGGAACGCTACGCCATCGCGGTGAGCGCGGCCGTGCAGTTCGTGCCCGAGCAGTCCGACGAGGCGGCCGGCCGCTACGTCTTCGCCTACACGATCACGATCCGCAATACCGGCAGCGTCGCGGCGCAGCTCATCAGCCGCCACTGGATCATCACCGATGGCGCGGGGCTGGTGCAGGAGGTGCGCGGCCTCGGCGTGGTCGGCGCCCAGCCGCTCCTGCAGCCGGGGGAATCCTTCGAGTACACGAGCGGCGCCGCGATCGCGACGCCCGTCGGCACGATGCGCGGCAGCTACCAGATGCTCGCGGGCGACGGCCGGCGCTTCGAGGCACCGATCCCGGAATTCACGCTGTCGGTGCCCCGCGTCCTTCATTGACCGTCGCGATTCCCGCGCTTGTCGTCTTCTCGCCCGGCATCGCCCGCCTGCGGATCGCGGGGCGGCCGCTTTTTCGGCCACGTCCACCAGACGATGAAGATGGCGAGCGCCAGGGCAAGGACGATCTCGAGCAGGATGACCCACATGGCCGCTTTTCCACCTCCACCATCTCCGGAATGATCCGGGTTGTCGCGATTCTACTGGCGCTCGCCGCAAGCGGCTGCGCCCTCTGTCCGTGCGCGCCGCAAGGCGACGAGCGTGTCGAGTCGGCGGTGTTTCGGGAAACCGCATTCGATGCGCTGCCGGGCTGGGCGAGCGCACCCCTGGGACCGAGCCTGCGCGCATTTCTTGCCGGCTGCCCGCGGCCGGGCGCGCTCGCGCGCGCGTGCGAGCTCGCCGCAGCGGTGGAGCCGGGCGACCAGACGGCGACGCGCCACTTCTTCGAATCGACCTTCCAGGCCTACAGCGTCGTCTCGACGAAAAGCGGCGAGACGGGGCTCATCACGGGCTACTACGAGCCGGTGATCGCAGGCAGCCGCACGCGCACCGAGGAGTACCGCTTCCCGGTGCTCGGCGTGCCGGACGATCTCGTGGTCGTCGACCTCGCGAGCGTCGTCCCCGAGGCACGCCACCTGCGCCTTCGCGGCCGGCTCGAGGGCCGCCGGCTCGTGCCGTATCCGTCGCGCGCCGAGATCGCCGAGCGCGGACTGTCGCTCCCTGCGCCGGTCATCGCCTGGACGGATCCCGTCGAGCTCTTCTTTCTGCAGATCCAGGTCTCGGGGCAGATCGAGCTCCAGGACGGCGAGCGGATTCGGATCGGGTACGCAGATCAGAACGGGCATCCCTATCGTTCCCTGGGACGCCATCTCGTCGAGCGCGGCGAGCTCGCGCTCGAAGACGCTTCCATGCAGGGCATCAAGGCCTGGGCGGCGGCGCATCCGGCCCGCCTGCAGGAGGCGCTCAACCAGAATCCGAGCTACGTCTTTTTCCGTGAATTGCCTGCCGAGGGCGGCCCCACGGGCGCGCTCGGCGTCAGGCTCAGCTCGGAGTTCAGCCTGGCCGTCGACCGGCGCTTCATCCCGCTCGGCGCGCCGGTCTACCTCGACACCACGCATCCCGAATCGGGGGAGCCGCTGCGGCGGCTCATGGCCGCGCAGGACACGGGCGGCGCCATCCGCGGCGCCGTGCGGGCGGACTTTTTCTGGGGCAGCGGAGCCGAAGCCGGCGAGCTCGCGGGACGGATGCGTCAGCAGGGCCGGCTCTGGCTCCTGTGGCCGCGGGGCGAGCCGCTGCCCTCAGGCTGACGGGTCGACGTTCGGACTCATCGGCGGCTGGTGGCCGCCTGGTCGAGCAGGTGCTCGAGCTCGCGCGCGGGAAGCATGCCGGCGAGCTTCTCGCCGTTGCCGAGATAAACGGTCGGGGTGCTGTTCACCCCGAGCGCCTGGCCGAGGGCCAGGTTGCGCTCGACCGGATTGGCGCATTTCGGCGCGGCCTGCGGCACCTTCGGCGCCGGCGCGGCCGCGAGCTCGAGCCATGCCCTGGCGCGATCGGCCGAGCACCACACCGCTTTCGAGTGATCCTTGTTGGCGGGACGGATCACCGGATACATGAAGACGTAGATCGTCACGTCGTCGATCTTCGCGAGCTCCTTCTCGAACTGGCGGCAGGCGGGACAGTACGGGTCGGAGAACATCGCCATGACGCGGGCGCCGCTTCCGCGCTGGATCTTGACCGCCTGCTCGAGCGGCAGCGAGCGGAACGAGATCGCATTCAGCTTGCGCAGCCGCTCTTCCGTGAGGTCGCGCTCGGACCGCAAGTCGAAGAGCCTGCCCTGCAGCACGTAGTTTCCGGCGGCGTCCGTGTAGATGATCTGCACGCCTTCCTGCGTCCGGAAGCGCACTTCGAAGAGCCCGCCGACCGGCGCGGGCTCGATGCCTTCGATCCTTGCGCCGCCCAGGCGCGGCTCGAGGTTCTGGCGGATCAGGGCCTCGTTGGCCGCGGCGGGTAGCGCGATCAGGAAAGCCAGGCAGAAGATGACATGACGAAGCATGGATTCCCTTGCGACCTCACTCCATGGCGCGGCGAGCGAGCAGGTTCGTTATGACCGGAAGGCGCCCGACGAGGTTCAATCCGGCGTTGCGCAGGCGACGAGGGCCGGCGCCCGGGGCCCGGAAGAGATGGTAGAGCGTGTTGACGGTCGTCTCCATGGCGAGCGCGGGCTCCGCCCGGCGGCGCGCATAGCGGCGAAGGAGCGGCGGGTCCCCGGCGCTCTGCGACGGCGCCCGGGAGGCGAGGACCTCGGCGAGGACTCGCGCATCCTGCAGGCCGAGGTTCAAGCCCTGCCCGGCGAGCGGATGAATGACGCGCGCGGCGTCTCCCACGAGCGCGACGCGCGGGGCCGTAATACGACGGGCCGAAAGCCCGCGCAGCGCATAGCTCACGGGTGCGCCGAGAAGCCGAAGCTGCCCCAGGCGAGCGTGCGACGCGCGCTCGACCTCGCGGCAGAGCCCTTCCTCGTCGAGCGAGAGCAGGCTTGCCGCGGCGTCCTCGGGGAGCGACCAGATCATGGAGACGCGGTCCCCGGGCAGCGGCAGCAGAGCGAGTACCGGGCCCCCCTGGAACCACTGGAAGGCGGTGTTCCCATGCGCGCGCTCGCAGGCAAAGTTGGCCACCACGGCGGTCTGCCCGTAGCCATGCCGATGGACGGGAATGCCGGCGGCCTGCCGCACGAACGAGCGGGCGCCGTCGGCGCCGACGACGAGCCCGGCCTCGAGCGCGACGCCGTCGGAGAGCTGCACGCAAACGTGCCGCTCGGTAAGCGCGAGCGCAGTCGGCTCTGCGGGCGCGAGCAGCGTCGCGTCGCCGGCCGCTTCGGCGCGCCGCCAGAGCGTTCGTTGCAGAAGCGAATCCTCCACGGTCCAGGCGAGCGCGGGAACGCCGGCGCGATACGCGTCGAAGGCGAGCCGGCTCTCGCCCTCGTCGCCGAAAATCTGCATCTGGTAGACGGGCGTGACGCGCTCGGCCGGCAGCGCCTCCCAGGCGCCGCAGGCGCGCAGGAACGCCACGTTCCCCGGGCTGATGGCGTAGACCCTGGCATCAAAGCCGTCCTCGAAGGAAGGCCCAGACGGCGCGCCTGTTCCCGGCCCGCCCGTGCGGGAGACGAGCGCGACCGCGCAGCCCCGCGCCCCGAGGGCGAGGGCGAGTCCGACGGGGCCGCCGCCCACGACGACCAGGTCGTACGTCACGGCGCTGAATCCCAAGGGTTTATAATGCCGGGCCTCGGCTTTCCAACGTGGCGAATTAGCTCAGCTGGTTAGAGCAGCGGAATCATAATCCGTGTGTCCGGGGTTCGAGTCCCTGATTCGCCACCACTTCCCTTTCGTGCCATGACGATCGCGCGCCTTGTCGCAGTGTTAGTGCTGATCAGCCTGGCCGCTGGCGCCGCGGCGCAGCTGCGCACCCTGCCGGCCGAGTCGAAGCGGGGCAAGATCGAGCACGTGCGCGAGATGATCGTCGCGATCGACGGCAAGGCGCGGCGCCTCGCCCCCGGCGCGCAGATCCGCGGACCGTCCAACACGCTGCTCGTGCCCATGGCGATCCCCCGGGGCGCGCTCGCCCGCTACACGCTCGACAGCCAGGGGCAGATCCGCCAGGTGTGGATCCTTTCCCCGCAGGAGCTCGCGAAGGAGCCGCCCCTCAAGACCGGGCCGGCGAGCGCCGGGCAGTAGCGGCGCCATGCCGAAGCTTTTCCTGCGCACCTTCGGCTGCCAGATGAACGAGTACGACTCGGACCGGATCCGGGACCTGCTCGGCGAGGCCGAAGGCGCCGAGCTTACGGAGGACCCGGCCGAGGCGGACCTCATCGTCTTCAACACCTGCTCGGTGCGCGAGAAGGCGCAGGAGAAGGTCTTCGCCGATCTCGGCCGGGTCAAGCAGCTGAAGCGCTCGCGCCCGGAGCTTCTCATCGCCGTCGGCGGCTGCGTCGCGAGCCAGGAGGGCGCCGCGATCGTGAAGCGGGCGCCCTACGTCGACGTGGTGTTCGGGCCGCAGACCCTGCATCGCCTGCCGTCGCTCATCGAGCGCCGGCGCGCGAGCGGCGAGCCGCAGGTCGACGTCAGCTTCCCGGCCATCGAGAAGTTCGACCATCTTCCGCCCGCGCGGATCGAAGGCCCCTCGGCGTTCGTCTCCATCATGGAAGGCTGCAGCAAGTACTGCACCTTCTGCGTGGTCCCGTACACGCGCGGCGAGGAGGTCTCGCGGCCTTTCGACGACATCGTCGCGGAGATCGCCGACGCGGCCTCGCAGGGCGCGCGCGAGGTGACGCTCCTCGGCCAGAACGTCAATGCCTGGCGCGGCGAGATCGAGGGCGCGCCGGCCGATTTCGCCGAGCTCCTGCGGCTCGTCTCGGCCATCGAAGGCATCGAGCGCATCCGGTACACCACGTCGCATCCGCGCGAGTTCACGCAGCGGCTGATCGACGCGCATGCCGCGCTGCCGAAGCTCGCGCCGCACGTGCACCTGCCGGTGCAATCGGGCGCCGACCGCGTGCTCGCCGCCATGAAGCGCGGCTACACCGTGCTGGAGTACCGCTCGATCGTGCGCCGGCTGCGGCGCGCGCGTCCCGACGTGTCGCTCACATCGGACTTCATCGTCGGCTTCCCGGGCGAGACGGAGGCCGACTTCGAGGCGACGCTCGCGCTCGCCACGGAGCTCGACTTCGACGGCTCCTACGTCTTCGCGTACAGCCCCCGCCCCGGCACGCCGGCCGCCGCGCTTGCGGACCGCGTGCCGCCCGAGACGAAGCGCTCCCGCCTCATGCGCCTGCAGGAGCGGCTCGACGCGCAGGCGCGCGCGGTCAGCGAGGCGATGGTCGGCACCGCGCAGCGCGTGCTGGTCGAGGGCTTCTCGCGCAGGCGCCGCGAGGAGCTGAGCGGGCGCACGGCGAACAACCGGGTGGTGAATTTCCCGGGCACGCCCGAGCTCCTCGGCCGATTCGCCGAGGTGCGCATCGTCGAGGCCCGCGCCCATACGCTGCGCGGCGAGCTGCTGCATGGCGGGTAAGGCGAGTACCCGCACCGCGCAGCTCAAGCTCGACCCGGTCGACAACCAGCGCCTCGCGCGCCTGTGCGGCGCGCTCGACGCGCACCTGCGCCAGATCGAGTCGGCCTTCGACGTCTCCATCAGCCGGCGCGGCGGCCAGTTCACCGTGCGCGGCGCACAGGCCGAGCGCGCGGTGCAGGCGCTCGAGCACTTCTACGATCGCGCCTCCGGCGAGCTCACGCTCGACGAGGTGCAGCTCGGGCTCACGGAGCTCGTGCAGGGACTACCCGGGCCGAAGAGCGAGGGCCCGCAGCTCATCACGCGGCGCAGCGACCTGCACGGGCGCACGCCGCACCAGGTCGAGTACATCGAGAACATCCTCTCCCACGACTGCACCTTCGGCATCGGGCCGGCCGGCACGGGCAAGACCTACCTCGCGGTCGCCTGCGCGGTCGACGCGCTCGAGCGCGACAAGGTGAAGCGCATCGTGCTCGTGCGCCCCGCGGTCGAGGCGGGCGAGCGCCTCGGATTCCTGCCCGGCGATCTCGCGCAGAAGGTCGATCCGTACCTGCGGCCGCTCTACGACGCGCTCTACGATCTCATGGGCTTCGAGAAGACGGGCAAGCTCCTCGAGCGGGGAACGATCGAGCTCGCGCCGCTCGCCTACATGCGCGGGCGCACGCTCAACCATTCGTTCATCATCCTCGACGAGGCGCAGAACACGACGCCGGAGCAGATGAAGATGTTCCTCACGCGCATCGGCTTCGGCGCAAGAGCGGTGGTGAACGGCGACGTCACGCAGATCGACCTGCAGCGCGGGCAGAAGAGCGGCCTCATCGAGGCGCAGCGCATCCTCGCCGGCGTGCGCGGCATCGCGTTCACGCACTTCGGCGCGCAGGACGTGGTGCGTCATCCGCTCGTCGCCCGCATCATCGATGCCTACGACCGGCACGCGGCCGAGGAGGAGTAGCGGCGTGCGCGTGCAGTACGCCGTGCCGCGGCGCGGCCTGCCGAGCGCGCGCCGGCTTCGCGCGTGGGCGCAGGCCGCGTGGAAGGACGCCGCCGACGTGACGCTTCGCATCGTCGGCGCGGCCGAGGGCCGCCGGCTCAATCGCGCCTACCGGGGCATCGACCGGCCCACGAACGTGCTTTCGTTCGCGTACGGCGGCCGCCGGGGCGACGTGGTGCTCTGCCATCCGGTCGTCGCGCGCGAGGCGCGCGAGCAGGGCAAGCCGCTCGCCGCGCACTACGCGCATCTCGTCATTCACGGAATGCTGCATCTGCGCGGCCTGGAGCACGATACGCGCGCCGGCGCGGCGCGCATGGAGCGGGCCGAAATCCGCATCCTCGCCGTGTTCGGGGTGGCCGACCCCTACACGCTACAATAGGCCCGGTATCGGCCGTCGATGAACGACCCCTCACGACCCAGCCTTCTCGAGCGCCTCTCCGCGCTCATCTTGCGCGAGCCGGGCGACCGGGAGCAGCTGGTGCAGCTTCTGCGCTCGGCCTACTCGCGCAACCTCCTCGACGCGGACGCGATGTCGATCATCGAGGGCGCGCTCAACGTCTCCGAGATGCAGGTGCGCGACATCATGGTGCCGAGAGCCCAGGTCGACTTCATCGACATCAACGAGTCGGTCGAGACGTTCATCCCGCAGATCATCTCCACCGCGCACTCGCGCTTCCCGGTCATCGACCAGAACCGCGACGACGTCATCGGCATCCTGCTCGCCAAGGACCTGCTGCGCTACTACGCCGGCGAGGACGACTTCAACGTGCGCGAGATGCTGCGCCCGGCCGTGTTCGTGCCGGAGTCGAAGCGCCTCAACGTGCTGCTGCGCGAGTTTCGCGCGAGCCGCAACCACATGGCGATCGTCGTGGACGAGTACGGCGGAGTCGCCGGCCTCGTCACGATCGAGGACGTGCTCGAGCAGATCGTGGGCGACATCGAGGACGAATACGATTTCGACGAAGCCTCCGACAACATCCTGCCCGAGCCGGGCGGCCGCTATCGCGTCAAGGCGATCACGCAGATCGCGGACTTCAACGCCGCCTTCGGCACGAGCTTTCCCGAGGACGCGGCCGACACGATCGGTGGGCTCGTCATCAAGCACCTCGGCCGCCTGCCGAAGCGAGGCGAGGTGCTGCTCATCGAAGGCGTGCGCTTCCAGGTGCTGCGCGCCGACAGCCGGCGCGTCTACACGCTGCTCGCCGACCGGCCGAAGAGCCCCTGAAGCCCCTCGCGCTGACGCCGGCCGGGCCATTGAAGCGTCGGTACGCCATCGCGTTCCTGGCCGGCGCCGCGACGGTGCTCGCCTTCGCCCCGGCGGGGATCTATCCGCTCGCGCTCGTCACCTTCGCCGGTCTCATCGAGCTGTGGATGCGCGCGACGCCGCGGCGCGCGGCGCTCCTCGGGCTCGCCTTCGGCCTGGGGCTCTTCGGCGCGGGCGTCTCGTGGGTGTACGTCAGCCTGCACCGTTTCGGCGGCATGCCGGGGCCGATCGCCGCCGTGGCGACGCTCGGCTTCTGCGCGCTCATCGCGCTCTTTCCGGCCGGCGCCGGGTGGCTGCAGGCGCGCCTGCCCGCCTCGCCCGTCGTGCGCGCCTGCCTCGTGATCCCGGCGTCCTGGACGCTCTTCGAGTGGCTGCGAAGCTGGGTGCTCACCGGATTTCCCTGGCTCTCCGTAGGCTATGCGGCGGTCGGCTGGCCGACGCAGTGGCTCGCGCCGATCACCGGCGTCTTCGGCTTGTCGTTCGTGACGCTCGCCCTGGCGGGGCTCCTCTGGACCGCGCTCCGCGCGAGGCGGCGCTGGCTCCCGGTGCTCGGCATTGCGGCCGTGCTCGCCGGATCGCAGGCGCTCGCCCTCGTGGCATGGTCGGTGCCCCACGGTCCCGTGACCCGCGTCGCGCTCCTTCAGGGAAACATCGCTCAGGACATGAAATTCGACCCGGCGCGCTACGAGCGGATCCTCGAGACCTACGCGCGGCTCGCCGAGGAGTCGCGCGCGCGCCTCATAGTGCTCCCGGAGACCGCGCTTCCGCGCTTTCACGACCGCGTGGCGCCGCACTATTTCGCCCTGCTCGAGGCCATCGGCCGCCGCAACGATGGCGATGTCATCTTGGGCGTGCCCTTCCGCGCGGGCGAAGGGGAGTACTACAACAGCGCGCTCAGCTTCGGCGTCTCGCCCCGGCAGGCCTACCACAAGCGCCACCTCGTGCCCTTCGGCGAATTCGTCCCGCCGGGATTCGCCTGGGTGATGCGCCTGCTCAACATTCCGTTCTCGGACTTCTCGCGCGGCGCGCCGGTGCAGGCGCCCCTTCAGGTGGCCGGCCAGCGCGTCGCCGTCAACATCTGCTACGAGGACGCCTTCGGCGACGAGATTGCCCGGCAGCTGCCGGAGGCGACGCTGCTCGTCAACATGTCCAACGTCGCCTGGTTCGGCGACTCGCTCGCGCCCGCCCAGCATCTGCAGATCGCCCGGCTGCGCGCCATCGAGACCGCCCGCATGCACCTCGCGGCCACCAATACCGGCATCACGGCCGCCATCGATCGCGACGGCACAGTCCTCATGCAGCTGCCGCAATTCGTCGAGGGCCGGCTGGTGATCGACGCTCGGGGATATGCCGGCCCGACGCCCTACGTGCGCTGGGGCGATTGGCCCGCCGTCGTCGCCATGCTCGCCCTCCTCCTCGCCGTGCTCTTCGTCGCATGGCGCGCAGGCTCTGCGGCATTGCGCTCCCGGTAGAATTGCGCTCCCGATGTCCACCGAACAGCAGTCGAGCGTCGCGCGGTTGACGTTCCAGAGCCTCATCCTCCAGCTGAACGCCTACTGGGATCGCCAGGGCTGCGTGCTGCTGCAGCCCTACGACATGGAGATGGGGGCCGGAACGTTCCACACGGCCACCTTCCTTCGCGCCATCGGCCCCGAGCCGTGGAAAGCCGCCTACGTGCAGCCGTCGCGGCGCCCGAAGGACGGCCGCTATGGCGAGAATCCGAACCGGCTGCAGCACTATTACCAGTATCAGGTGGTGCTCAAGCCCTCGCCTGCGGACATCCAGGACCTGTATCTCGATTCGCTGCGCGCGATCGGCGTCGATCCGCGCCAGCACGACATCCGCTTCGTCGAGGACGACTGGGAGTCACCGACGCTGGGCGCCTGGGGGCTCGGCTGGGAAGTCTGGCTCGACGGCATGGAGGTCACGCAGTTCACCTACTTCCAGGAAGTCGGCGGGCTCGCATGCCGGCCGGTGCTCGGCGAGATCACCTACGGGCTCGAGCGCCTGGCGATGTACCTGCAGGGCAAGGAGAGCGTCTACGACCTCGTCTGGACGCCGGGCGTGAGCTACGGCGACGTCTACCTGCAGAACGAGATCGAGCAGTCGCGCTACAACTTCGAGCTCTCCAACGTGGAGATGCTCTTCCGGCATTTCTCGGAATTCGAGTCGGAGGCGAGGCGGCTCATCGAGGCGAAGTGCGTGCTGCCGGCCTACGAGATGGTGATGAAGTGCTCGCATGCCTTCAACCTGCTCGACGCCCGCGGCGCCATCTCGGTCACCGAGCGTGCGGCCTACATCGGCCGGGTGCGGGCGCTCGCCAGGGCGGTCGCGCAGGCGTACTACGAATCGCGCGAGCGGCTCGGCTTCCCCATGCTGCCGAAGAAGGCGCAATGAAGGCGCCCCTCCTCGTCGAGCTCCTCACGGAGGAGCTGCCGCCGAAGGCGCTCGCGGGGCTCGCCGCGCACTTCGCCCAGGGCGTTTTCGACGAGCTCGTGGCGGCGGGCCTTGCATCCCGCGACGCGCGCGTGGAGCGCGAGCTCGCCACGCCCCGGAGGCTCGCCGTGCTGATCGCCGAAGTGCTCGACAAGGCCGCGACGGTGGAGAAGGAGGTCCAGGGCCCTGCGGTCGGCGCGCCGGAAGCGGCGGTCGCCGGATTCGCGCGCAAGCATGGCGTGCCGGCTGCCGCGCTCGAGCGCCGCGCGGGCCCGAAGGGCGAGGTGTACGTCGCGCGCGTGCAGGCGGGCGGGCAGACGCTCGACGAGGTGCTCGCGCCGGCCGTCGATCGCGCCGTGCGCAAGCTCCCCATCCCGAAGGTCATGCGCTGGGGCGCTGGCGACGCGCAGTTCGTCCGCCCGGTGCACGGGCTTGTGCTGCTGCACGGCGAGCGCGTCGTGCCGGGACACGTGCTCGGCCTCGCTTCCGGGCGCGAGACGCAAGGCCACCGCTTCATGTCGGAAGGCACGATCCGGCTTCGCAGCGCCGCCGACTACGAGGCCGCGCTCGAGGCCGGGTGCGTAATCGCGCGCCTTTCAAAGCGCCGCGCCGCCATCGAGCGGGCGCTGGCCGCGGCGGCGGACGAGCTCGGCGCCTCGCTCGGCGCTGCGCAGGACGTGGAGCGCCTGCTCGACGAAGTGACGGCGCTCGTCGAGCATCCCACGGTCTACGCGGGCGGCTTCGACCCGGCCTTCCTGGAAGTGCCGCAGGAATGCCTCATCCTCACCATGCGGCAGAACCAGAAGTACTTCCCGCTCTTCGATGCCGAAGGGAAGCTCCTGCCGCGCTTTCTCATCGTCTCCAACATGCGGGTCGAAGACCCGCGGCACATCATCGGCGGCAACGAGCGCGTGGTGCGCCCGCGCCTGGAAGACGCGCGCTTCTTCTATCGCCAGGACCGCAGGCGGCGCCTCGAAAGCCGCGTTCCCGAGCTCGCGAAGGTGGTCTACCACGGCAAGCTCGGCTCGCAGCTCGAGCGGGTCGAGCGCATCCAGCTCGTCTCCGGCGAGATTGCCCGGCGCCTTGCGACCGACGTCGCGGCCGCTGAGCGCGCCGCGTGGCTCGCCAAGGCCGACCTCCTCACCGGCATGGTCGGCGAGTTTCCCGAGCTCCAGGGCATCATGGGGCGCTACTACGCGCTGCACGATGGCGAGGCGCCCGTCGTTGCCGATGCGATCGAAGCCCACTACCGGCCGCGGTTTGCGGGCGACGCCCTGCCCGAAGGACCGGTGGCCTGCGCCGTCGCCCTCGCCGACAAGCTCGATGCCCTTGCCGGCCTCTTCGGCGTCGGCGAGCAGCCAACAGGGGAAAAGGATCCCTTCGGCCTGCGCCGCGCCGCGCTCGGGCTCGTGCGCGTGCTGGTCGAGCGGCGCCTTGCCCTGGCGCTCGACGAGCTGCTCGCTTTTGCCTGCGACGCATACCGCAACGAGGCGGTTCGCAAGGCGCAGCCCGAGGCCCTGGACTTCATCTTCGGCCGCTTCACCACCTACCTGAAAGACCTCGGCTTCACGACCGTGCAGGTGGACGCGGTGCTGTCGCTGCGGCCGATGCGCTTCGATCTGGTGCCCCGGCAGCTCGAGGCCGTACGCGCCTTCCAGTCGATGCCGGAAGCCGACAGCCTCGCCGCCGCGAACAAGCGGGTGGCGAACATCCTGCGCCAGGCGAAGGCGAAGAAGGAGGCTTTCGATGCGCCGGTCGAGGCGCGCCTGCGCGAGCCCGCCGAGCGCGCGCTCCATGAAGCGCTGCAGGCGGCCTCCCGCCGCGCCGAGGCGCTGCTCGAGGCCGGCGACTATGCCGGATACCTGCGCAGCTTCGCCGTGCTCAAGGCGCCGGTGGACGACTTCTTCGACTCGGTGATGGTCATGGCCGAGGACGAAGGGCTGCGGCGCAACCGACTGGCGCTCCTCCAGGCGCTGAGGACCGCCATGAACCGGGTGGCCGACATCTCGAGGCTCGCGCTATGAAGCTCGTCATCCTCGATCGCGACGGCACCATCAACCACGACAGCGAGCTGCACATCAAGTCGCCGCACGAGTGGCATCCGATCGAGGGCAGCCTCGAGGCCATCGCGCGGCTCTCCCAGGCCGGCTATCGGGTGGTGGTCGCGACGAACCAGTCGGGCATCGCACGGGGCCTCTTCGACACCTCCACGCTGATCGCCATCCACGACAAGCTGCAGCGTGCAGCGGTGCAGGCAGGCGGGCGCATCGACGGCTTTTTCTTCTGCCCGCACGCCGCGGACTCGGCGTGCGAGTGCCGCAAGCCGAGGCCCGGCATGCTGAAGGAGATCGCCCAGCGCTTCAATCAGTCGCTCGCCGACACCTACATGGTGGGCGACGCGCAACGCGACGTCGAGGCCGCCGCCGCCGCAGGCGCCCGGCCGGTGCTGGTTCTCACCGGGAAGGGCCGCAAGACCCTCGAGGAAGGCCGGCTGCCGCCCGGCACCGAGGTCCATCCCGACCTGGCGGCCTTCGCCCGCCACCTCGCCCCCTGACGAGAGCCGCTGCGGGATGGCCTGGCTTCGCTCCGCCGTGTTCGCCCTTGCCCTCGTGCTGATCACGCCGCCGTACGCGCTCGTCGCGCTCGCCACCTTTCCCCTGCCGCGGATGACGCGCTACCGGATCATCTCGGGCTGGTCGCGCCTCGTCATGGCGCCCGCCCGCGCGATCCTCGGCATTCGCTGGCGGGTCGGGGGCCGGGAGCACCTGCCCGGCGGGCCGGCCGTCCTTCTTTCCAAGCACCAATCCCCCTGGGAGGCGAGGGCCGTCCAGCGCGTCTTCCCGCCGCAGCTGCGCGGCCGCAGGCGCGAGCTTCTCTGGATTC
>Ga0079224_100008482_pt1 | contig 13928 bp, 10 predicted proteins | sample Stecom2015_FD_80414 | JGI IMG/M metagenome (GOLD analysis project Ga0079224, IMG submission 80414) | Agricultural soil microbial communities from Utah to study Nitrogen management - Steer compost 2015 | ecosystem: Environmental > Terrestrial > Soil > Agricultural land | place: USA: Utah... | reverse complement strand
GAGGGGACCGTGAACATGGCAGCCACAAAGGATATTGTCTCGGGTCGATAGTTGATATTTTTTCTGCCGTTCTATCAGGAGCCAATTACGGACCCTGGGTTCCTCCTTTCGTAAGTTTCCTTCCCTTGCCATCAGACCCGGTCGGTGAAGGCATCGGTCATTTTTTTGGCGCCATGCGTGTGGCTGCCTTTCGCCCGGCAGACGAATTTAAATCGCATATGGATAACTGGATCGAAAGGTTCAGGAAAGCGCCGGCAACGGAGGGGCAAAAAGTATTGATACCCGGAGATCCGGAAAGGCTTATAGAGCAAGAACGCCGCAAAGGAGGAATTCCATTGATTGCTCCCGTAGTTGCCGACCTGTTAGAAGTAGGCAAAGAACTTCAACTGTCCACCCATATCTTTAAGTAAGCCAACATGACCTACTCCATTAATTGTAACGGAAAGTTGCATACTTTCAACCAAGCCATTATAATGGGCATCTTAAATGCTACTCCTGATTCTTTCTACAATCAAGGTAGAGATAGTGAACCGGAAGCATTGCTGGAGAAAGCGGCCCAAATGGTTCAGGAAGGAGTCACCATTATAGATGTAGGTGGATTAAGTACCCGACCAGGTGCAGATTCGATACCGGTAAATGAAGAAATAGAGCGTATTGAACCGGTCATTAAAAGGCTGAAAAAAAATTTCCCGGAGCTCCTTGTATCTATTGACACCTATAGGGCTGAGGTGGCTAAAGCTGCCGTAAACTCAGGCGCCGATATAATTAACGACATTAGTGCCGGTGAAATGGATCCCGACATGGTGAGTACGGTTAGCCAACTTAAGGTACCCTACATTGCTATGCATATGCAGGGCAAACCTCAAACCATGCAAAAAGAACCTAAATATAAACAGGTAACCGAAGTAGTGTTGGCTTATTTTCAGCAAAAAATTGCTGCACTTCGTGAGGCAGGGATTAAAGACATTATTATTGACCCCGGATTTGGATTTGGTAAAAGTTTAGCACATAATTATACTTTACTCAAAGAAATGCATGTCTTCCAAACCCTGCAAGTGCCCGTTTTAGTTGGAATTTCTCGCAAATCTATGATTTACAATATATTAGGAAGCAATGCAAGAGAAGCTTTAAATGGCACTACTGCGGTACATATGTTGGCCCTTCAACAAGGTGCTCAGATCTTAAGGGTGCACGATGTGAAAGAAGCTAAAGAGTGCATTCAAATTTTTAATTTTTATTCCTCAAATACTTAACTTTATTCCCTTAATTCCTGTCTTAGGAAAAAGAACCTCTTTTAGTTATATTATAAAAAATACCAACAATGAACTTAAAACCTATTTTGTTTGCCGCATTTTTAGCTGCAGGAACGATGACCACAACGGCACAAACTAAACCGACAACTGCTGTTACTTCAGAAATGAATACTATTGTTTCCAACCTGAAGAAAAATGTTGAAGCTTATCAAAAAGCCGATAAAGAGTCTTCTCAAGCAATTATGGAATCTATCCATACGGATATGAAAGCAGCTTTACACGCCGCCAAGAAAAATACCTCAGCTATGGAGCCCATGACTGATGTAGAAAGAAATAAAGTTATGGAGCAGTATATGAAAGTGGAGCAAGCTTACTTCTCAGTTGTGCGCAACCAAAAGGCAGTTGAAGGTGAAGATCAGAAAACAGCGGTCATTTCTAAAATAATTGAATTCATGTCTTTACTGAAATAAACAGATAATACCCTCATAGTTAGTAATGGCAGGCCTTTACAGTTTCAACTGTAAAGGCTTGTTTATTAAACATTTTCAGTTCAAAAACGTTGCTCCTAGTTAAACTCAATGAAATGAAAAAGACATTAGTAATCGGTGCCTCCGAAAACCCCGAACGATATAGCTATAAAGCGATAAACATGTTGCGCTCTTTTCACCATCCGGTAGTAGCTATAGGCAACAAATCAGGACAAGTGGCTGATGTTACGTTTGGAAAAGTACAGCAAGACTTTGATCAAATAGATACCATTACCTTGTACATCAACCCCGGCAGGCAGCCCCCCTATTACCATTACTTTATCAATCTAAAACCAAAACGCATTATTTTCAATCCCGGTACAGAGAATCAGGAACTTGAAGACCTGGCCCAAGAAAATGGAATTGAAACTCTAAGGGCCTGCACTTTAGTACTTTTATCCACAGGGCAATATTAATGCACCTCCGGATACAACAGGTATTTACTTCGTATGGTTTTAAACTGGTTTAAATCGGCCTGCCAGCTTTCTTTTATTGCCGCCTCCGAAAGTCCTGCCTCAATTTGTTGCTTTAACTTATTCGTTCCGGCAAGCTTCACAAAGAAATTATTAAAGAAATTCTCTTTATCAGGGAATGATTGATAAGCTTCAATAATCCATTGTAGTCGTAGCTGGCCACCTTCGGTAGCCGACAAAGCCGTAAGCTCATCTGTGGCTAATTTCCGACCATAGCATCTTTGTCCTTTGTACAAAGGCTTACTGGCACCGGGTAAACTTTGTGGAACAAAACTGAAAGGATAATCTTTAAGTTGCGGGTGGCCAAATACCTGAAAGGGCTGCTCCGTACCTCTACCTACACTAATTACCGTACCTTCAAAAAGGCATAAGGATGGATACAAATAAATAGCAGCCATAGACTTTAAATTCGGAGAGGGAGCCACCGGAAGGGTGCATTTGCTTTCTCGCGTATAATTCGCACAAGGAATTACGGTTAACAATTTCTGATCGCCTTTTACCCAAGCTTCTCCAATAAGCATTTCGGCATATTCACCAGGAGTCATCCCATAAATAACGGGAATAGACTGCATACCTACAAAAGAGCGATGAGCCGCTTCTAAAACCGGACCGTCAACTACATCAACTAAAGGATTAGGGCGGTCTAATACCATTAAGCTTACCTTATTTTCGATACACGCTTCGAGCGCGTATTCTAAAGTAGAAATATAGGTATAAAAGCGCACACCCACATCTTGTAAATCATATACCAAAACATCTATATCCTTAAGATCGGCAGTGGTAGGTTTTTTGTGGTTTCCATATAAGCTAATAACCGGAAGACCTGTTTTTTCATCCCTTCCGCTCTTCACTGCGGCACCGGCATCCGCTGTACCCCGAAACCCATGCTCCGGCGAAAAAATTTTAACCACTTTGACGCCCAAGGCTAATAAAGTATCAGGCAACAATACGCCATTCACCTCAGAGGTAGGATTTACTAACAATCCTACTTGTTTACCTTCAAGAAGCGGCAAATAACTGCTTATTCTATCTGCGCCGGTAAGCAACTCTTGGGATTCCATTTTCTTCTTTATCTCCGTCTTCTGTGGGTTATTTTGCGCTGAACAAGCCAAAACACAACAAGCCAGCATCATGGCTATACCCATTATTACTGCAATATTTTTCATGCATTCTATTTATTGCGCCATATTTTGGCGCAGTTAAGATGTACCTTTGACGAAATTAAGCGAAAATTATTAAGCCTAAGGCAAGAGGTTATTTTTTAACTTTGGGCATTATTTAAATTTAATGCTACGGTAAATGACGATTAACGATATTCAAGATCAGATTATAGAAGATTTTTCGTACTATGAAGACTGGATGGAAAAATACGAACATATCATTCAATTGGGGAAAGACCTCCCTTTGATTGATGAAATACATAAGGTAGAAAAAAACTTAATAAAAGGCTGCCAATCACAAGTTTGGCTGCAGGCTGAATTGCATAATGGGAAGGTGATCTTTACGGCAGATAGTGATGCTATTATCACCAAGGGTTTGGTTGGACTGATGATTAGTGTATTGTCTAATCAGCCGGCACAGGCCATATTAGATGCTGATATTTATTTTATAGACAAAATTGGTTTGCGTAATCATTTATCCCCTACCCGAAGCAATGGTTTACTAGCCATGCTAAAGCAAATGAAGCTTTACGCGCTAGCCTATTCTAAAAATTAAAATGAACACTGATGAATTTATATGATCAAGTTGTAGAGGTGTTGCACACGGTTTATGATCCGGAAATTCCGGTAAATATTTATGAATTGGGCCTGGTATATCAAATTGATATAAAAGATGATAGTATAGTCAACATTACCATGACCCTAACTGCTCCCGGCTGCCCTGTAGCAGGCGACATTATTTTTGAAGTACAACAAAAAGTGACCGGTATTGAAAGCGTTTCGGATGCCCATGTTCAGCTGACCTTCGACCCTCCCTGGAACAAGGAAATGATGAGTGAAGAAGCCAAATTGGAATTGGGCTTCCTTTAATTTCAGATATTCAATAGGGATTCTCTATTTTTGCCCTTTGAATGGCTTGGAAAAGAGCCGTAACTGCTCAGCTATTAACTATATTCTAAATTACAAATGAATGGCATCTACTTGGTTTCGACGAAATAAAAAAGGTATATCTACCGAAACAAAAGAAAAAAAGGAAGCTCCGGACGGCTTGTGGCATAAATGTTCGGAATGCCGAAACACCATTACGCAAACTGATTTGAAAGCCAACCTGTATATCTGCCCCAACTGCAATTATCATAATCGGATTAATGCTGCAGAATACTTTGAGCTGCTTTTTGACGGTGGCAATTTTGAAGAACTATTTGCGAATATAGCTCCGATTGATAAATTAGGCTTTGTAGACGTAAAGCCCTATGCTGAACGCTTAGTAGCTGCCCAAAAATCAACCGGCTTATTAGATGCCATGACTGTAGGGGTTGGGGCTATTAACGAACAAAAAATGGTCATTGCCTGCATGAATTTCAATTTCATCGGCGGCTCCATGGGATCGGTAGTGGGAGAAAAAATTGCCCGAGGTATTGACTATGCAATTGAAAAGAACCTTCCGTTCATGATCATTTCAAAATCCGGAGGTGCCCGAATGATGGAGAGTGCTTTTTCGCTGATGCAAATGGCTAAAACCTCTGCAAAACTGACCCAGTTAGCCAAGGCTCAATTACCCTACATTTCCTTCATGACCGACCCCACAACAGGCGGCGTAACTGCTTCCTTTGCCATGTTAGGTGATATTAATATTGCAGAGCCCAAAGCTTTGATCGGCTTTGCCGGTCCACGAATCATTAAAGAAACCATCAAAAAAGATTTGCCCGCAGGTTTTCAGCGTAGTGAATTTTTGCTCGAAAAAGGCTTTTTAGATTTTGTAGTCGATCGGAAAGAATTGAAATCTAAACTATCTGACGTATTAGCCTGGTTTGCCAAAAAATAATTCGACAGTAAATTTTGTACAAACTAAACCTTAACTAACCTTATAATTTTTAAAACATGTCAGACGAAAAACTCAAAGCGCTCAAGATGACGCTTGACAAAATAGATAAAGACTTTGGGAAAGGGTCGGTGATGAAACTAGGCGACAAACAACAAGCTGATATGGAGGTCGTTTCTACCGGATCTCTGGGCCTGGATGTTGCTTTGGGTGTTGGTGGGTTCCCTCGTGGCCGTATCATTGAAATTTATGGACCTGAATCTTCCGGTAAAACCACTATTGCCATTCACACTATTGCTGAAGCCCAAAAACGCGGTGGCATATGTGCTATAGTAGATGCGGAACATGCTTTCGATTCATCGTATGCCCGCAAACTAGGCGTAGATGTAGATAACTTACTCATTTCTCAACCCGATTATGGTGAGCAAGCATTAGAAATTGCAGAGCGATTAATTCTTTCGGGTGCACTGGATGTAGTTGTGGTCGATTCTGTTGCGGCACTGGTTCCTAAAAGTGAGTTGGAAGGCGAGATGGGTGATAGCAAAATGGGATTGCAAGCACGATTAATGAGTCAGGCCATGCGTAAACTTACGGCTACCATTTCCCGAACCAACTGTACTTGTATTTTCATTAACCAACTACGCGAAAAGATCGGAGTTATGTTTGGTAACCCTGAGACCACTACCGGTGGTAACGCTTTAAAATTTTATGCATCAGTTCGCTTAGACATTCGTCGTATTGCCCAAATTAAAGATGGCGACAGCGCTACGGGCAACCGCACTCGTGTAAAGGTGGTAAAGAACAAAGTAGCCCCTCCGTTTCGTCAGGTGGAGTTCGATATCATCTTTGGGGAAGGCATTAGCAAAGTGGGTGAAATAATTGATATGGGGGTGGAACTAGGTATTTTAAACAAAAGCGGATCTTGGTTTAGTTATGGTGATAACAAGATTGGTCAAGGTCGGGAAGCGGTTAAAGGTTTCCTGAACGATAATCCGGAATTTGCAGTGGAAATTGAGGCTAAAATCAGAGAGGCTTTGAATATTAAAACTTAATTAAGTTATACGATACTTCAAAAAGCGCATTTATCAGTTGATAAATGCGCTTTTTAAGGTTTTAGCTTATTGAATATTAAAAATAAAATACGTGTTCCTACTACAAATCAAGCAGGTAATGATAAATACCGCCGGATAGGTGAGAGCAGGTGAACAAATGATACCTTTTCGTACATTTGACCTCCTTTTAAAATATCAAAAAATTGCGATTAAAATCTTTAGACATAAAAGGATTCAAATCCTTTGCCGATAAGACGCAGATTCTGCTAGATCATCCCATCACCGGAATTGTAGGCCCCAATGGCTGCGGCAAATCCAATATTGTGGATGCCATTCGATGGGTGATTGGTGAACATAAAATTAAAAGTTTACGTAGCGACAACCTGGATGATCTGGTTTTTAATGGTTCAAAAAGCCGGGCCGCTTCAGGTATGGCGGAGGTATCGTTAACGTTTGAAAATACACGCAATTTATTACCTACTGAATTTTCCACTGTTACCATTACCCGTAAGTTTTATAAAAGCGGGGAAAGTGAGTATCGCCTTAACGATGTAAGTTGCCGGTTGAAGGATATTCACAATTTGTTTTTAGACACCGGTGTCAGTAATGACTCTTATGCCATTATTGAATTAGGCATGGTGGACGACATCATAAAAGACAAGGATGGTAGCCGCAGACGAATGCTGGAACAAGCTGCGGGTATTTCCATATACAAAACCAGAAAGAAGGAAGCAAAATTAAAACTGGATGCTACACAACAGGATTTAGCCCGCATTGAAGACTTATTGTACGAAATAGGCAATAACCTGCGCACCTTGGAAAGTCAGGCCAGAAAAGCAGAACGTTATCTGCAAATAAAAAATGATTACAGGGAAATTAGTATTGAATTAGCCAAAGTATCCCTGGAAACCTATAATGACAAATATCAATCGCTACAAGAGCAACATGATGCTGAGCTGGATAAAAAAATGGCTATTGAGACGGAGATTGCCGGAGATGAAGCAGAAATTGAAGCCAACAAACTAAAGCTCAGCCAAAAAGAACAGGAATTAAATAGCTTGCAAAAACAATTCAACGAATTGCTGAATCGCATTCGTCAAATGGAAAGCGATAAAAAATTGGCTGCACAAAGGTTGGACCATCTTCAGGATCGAGAAAAAAACCTGAATTCATTCCTGGAAAATGCCGGAACTCAAATGGCCCAAATTGTAGAATCCTGTGATTTTGCAAAAAAACAAATAAACACAGAAACGGATGCTCAGGAAGAATTGCGCAGCCAGTTAGAAAGTCTTCAGGATACCCTTGATGAAAAACGTGAGGTTTTTGAACTCAAGAAACAAACAGTAGAAGAAAAACGCAATAGCCTACAACAGTTTCAACGTAAACAATTTGATGCAGAAAAGAAAGTAGCCGTTGCCGACACTTCAGTATTGAACTTGCAAAGATCAATTCAACAAACAATTGAAGAACAAAAAGGCCGGGCACTTCAATCAGAAAAATTAAAACAAGAGCAAGATCAGACGCAACAATTATTGATCGAAAAACAAGAAGATTTACGACAGCTTTTGGAGCGTCAGGAATTAATTAAACATAAAATTTTAGAAAGTCAGGAATTACTCGAAAGCCTAAGAACGGCATCAATCGAAGAAAACAGAAAACTAGATTCCAGAATCAACGAACATGAACTGCTGAAATCTTTGGTTGATAGTTTAGAAGGTTATCCGGAGAGTATTAAATACCTGAAGAAAAACAAAGACTGGAACAGCAGCGCACCTTTGCTATCCGATATTTTCGTTGTAGATGAAACCTATCGAACGGCTCTCGAAAATGTGCTTGATAATTATTTGAATTATTATGTAGTTCAAGATATTTCAGAGGCCATAGCTGCCATCCATCTTTTAGAAAAGAACAAGAAAGGGAAGGCCAACTTCTTTATTCTTGAGCAAGTAAAAGACACACCTGTAAAAAACCCGAAACCTACAATTCCTGCCAATTGGGTACCCGCATTAGATGTAGTACAAATAGATCCTCCCTACTCTTCTTTAGCCCAACATTTACTGGGTAATGTGTATATATGTCCTGATACGGACTCGCTATCTTCGACTTCTAATGAGGTAGTGGTGGCTGTACAAAACGGAAAAGCTGTTCGGGGCCAATATACCATTGGAGGAGGAAGTATCGGTTTATTTGAAGGAAACAAAATAGGTCGTGCTAAAAACCTGGAACGCTTAGCCAATGACATTGACAGCTTAACTTCTACTACACAAAAACTAAAAAAAGAAATTGAAAATACTCAATTTGAGATTGCAGGATTCAATCAGGAGTTGAACGACAAAGCAATAGACAACAGCCGGGAGCAAATCAACAAATTGAAAAGTGAAATTCAGGGCTCAAATCATAGGCTGGATCATTTGCAACAACTGGATCAAGCGGCTGAAGATCGGTTGGCCAATTTACAAAATCAGTTGGGCGACACCCAAGCCGACATCAGTGACACGCGTACCGCCTTGTCGGAATTAAATGAGGAGCTGGAAGAAATGCAAGCGGCCATTCAGCTAGCGGCTACGGAATTTGCCACCGTTGAGCAGGATTACAATTTTACGCAACAACAATTCAACAATCAACATCTGTTGCTTACCCGTCAACAAAGCAAAATAGACAACTTGAAGCAGGAGCTTGTTTTCCGCAATAACCAACTGTCTGACTTACAAATTCAGGTGGACAACAATCAAGGTCAGTTAAAAGAAACGATGGCACAGATTAGCGAAACCAGCGGAAAGTTACATTTCGGGGATAATGAATTATATGACCTGTTAATAAGGAAAGAAAAAGACGAGCAAAATTTAAACGAAAAAGACCGGCAATTTTATGAGTTCAGGAATGCGCTCAGCGAACATGAAAGTAAAATAAGCAGACAACGAAGAAACAAAGAGCAGGCCGAAGTGCTGATAAACAGCTTTAAGGAAAAACTAAGCGAAATGAAGGTGCAGGTAGCAGGACTTAAAGAACGCTTACATGTAGAATTCAGAATAGAACTGGAATCCATTTTAAATGAACCAAGGAATAATGAGCTCAACGAGGAAGAACTTATTACTGAAGCAGAGCGATTGAAAAAGAGACTTGATAACATGGGTGAAATTAACCCTACTGCTATAGAAGCTTTCAGTGAAATTAAGGTACGGCATGATTTTATCGTAGAACAGAAAACCGATTTAGAAAGTGCCAGAGACACCCTGATAGCCACCATAGAAGAAGTAGAACAAACCGCTAATACTAAATTCAGAGAAACGTTTGATGCTGTAAGAACTAATTTTCAACAAGTATTTAAAGCCTTGTTTACCGACGAGGATACTGCTGACTTGAAGTTAACAGATCCAGAAAACATTGCTGAAAGTGGAATTGAAATCTATGCCCAACCAAAGGGGAAACGCCCAAGTACACTTACCCAGCTATCCGGCGGGGAGAAGACGCTAACTTCAACGGCATTTTTATTTGCTATTTACCTGATTAAACCGGCGCCCTTCTGTATTTTAGATGAGGTAGATGCACCATTGGATGATGCCAACGTAGGTAAATTTACTCAAATGATACGTAAATTTAGTGACAACTCACAGTTCATAATTGTAACCCACAATAAACAAACCATGGCCTCAGTTGATGTTATATACGGAGTTACTATGCAGGAGGCAGGAGTTAGTAAATTAGTGCCGGTAGACTTTAGAAGTCTAAATTAAAAAGAATGAATTGAGCTAAAGACAATAATTCCTAAAGCTGATTGTAGTACAAAAATCCATTAGATTTTTGTACTACAAAACACAAGATTGTACAGATTCTTGCCTATAAATATGGAAATACCAACCCGGATTATTATATTCACGTCTTCAATAATAAATCCATTTCTATTTCTTTAGCATATGTTTCCCAATAGGCTTTTTTTATTTTTGATATGTTTGGCATTGAGCCTGAAGTTCAGTCAGGAAAGCAATGCCCAAGGACAAAATAATTATTGGGTTTTTGGAAATCATATGGGCATGGATTTTAATCAAAGCCCACCGGCATTGGTAATTACCAGTGCGGTTACTTATGAAGGCTCTGCAGCCTATTGCGACAAATGGGGCAATCTAAAATTCTATGTTGATGCAGACACCATGTGGGATGCCAACCATAACATGCTGCAGAATGGAGATACCATTAAAGGTAATGGTGATTCCATAGCATTTCCCGGATCTTGTTCACAAGGAGTCACTATTATTCCTTCTATTGCAGATACCAATCAGTTTTATGTTTTTGTTCTTGATGCTTTTGAGAATTACAACCTAATAGACACCCCTAATTACTATGGATACCTGCGTTACAATATTGTGGACATGTCCTTAAACGGAGGACTTGGCGGTGTGGTGGTTGGTCAAAAAAATATTATTATCGATTCCTTTACCAGTGAACAGGCAGTGGCTATTCCCGCAGCTTTTTGTGGATACTGGCTTATTATACACCGAAATAACTCTGACGAATACCGCGCTTATAAAATTGACGAAAATGGTTTGAATACAACACCCGTTATCTCTCATGGAATTTGGGGCGGCGACTTTAGCTTAGGCACCATGAAAGCCTCTCCGGATGGAAACCGAATTGTAGTTGCGTTGAATTCTATCTCCAAAATTGAAACCGCGAGTTTTGATCGGGTGACAGGAACCCTCAATAATTTTCAACAAATTGATGCAGATGACAACCGCTACGGGCTGGCATTTTCGCCAGACGGCAGTAAAATTTACGTAAGTAATTACTTTACCGTTGCTCAGTATGATATTTCCCTTTTGCCTGACGTGGCGGCTGTCACCGCTTCAAAATACACCTACCCTAGTATTCTTTCTCCCTACGGTGCTTTACGTACTGGGCCAGATGGAAAAATTTATGTATCCCATTACCTCACTCCTTACATCGGCTGTATTAGCAATGCTAATGCTTCCGGCGCCGCTACTTCTTTTGATCCCTACGCATATACCTTACCTGCATCAGCCGAATTCGGAGTTAATTTATATGGTTTATCCTTCGGAAACGACAACCCCATTTTAATAGATGATACCATTACTAATCGGGTGGTGGATACAGTTATTTGTTTTGGAGATGAAATACAGCTTCAAGCCAGTCCGGGATTTGAGGCTTATACCTGGAATGACGGCAGTACAACAATTAATAGATCATTCAACCAATCCGGCACTTATTGGGTATATATGAATCAGGAATGTGCTGTTATGGTGGACAGTTTTTATGTTTTATTCAATAACTATTTTCCTGACCTTGGTCCTGATTCTTTTATCTGTATTAACGGATCGGTTGTACTTAATCCGAATGCACCGGAAGGCACTACTTTCCTTTGGCAGGATGGCAGCACTGAAGCTACCTTTGAAGCCTTCAACTCCGGAGAATATTTTGTACAAACCACACGGAACGGCTGTATTGCCGCCGACACAATTTTACTGGAAATCATCAACCCCAGTTTTGAAATCCTGGTAGATGATACCACCATTTGCGCAGGCATTCCCTTTACCCTTACCGCCGCTTCCATTCCTGAAGGAAATTACCTGTGGAGTGATGGAACTGAAGGTGCTGACTTAATTATTGATGGTGCCGGAGTATATTCCGTAACCGTAACTAATGTATGTGGTACATTTTCAGATGAAGTAGCAATCAATGAAATTATTTGTGATTGTATGGTTTTAATACCAACTGCCTTTACACCAAATGGCGATGGCCAAAACGACAAATTCATCCCTTACCTGGGCTGCACAGTAGCTGAATATTCCTTCCAAATCTATAACCGATGGGGGCAAAAGGTTTTTGTTTCAAACAATCCTAATGAGGGATGGGACGGGCGATATAAAGGTGGTGCAGCCGACATTGCTACTTATTTTTACTACCTAGAATTTAAAGATGAGGAGGGGAACATCCAAAAAAGGAAAGGAGACTTTACCTTACTTCGATAAATTGCAAATTAAATGCCTGTCTGCAATACCAAAAATTTTTGATTGTAGTATTTCCCCAACCAAAAGACTACTGCTCAAGTCTTTATAAGACATCAATCACACTACACTTCTGATGTCTTATGAGCAAATCTCTTTCTCGGTTTCTTGTACTTTATTTTTCTCTTTTTGTAGGCACCATAAGCCTCAGTAATGCACAGGGCGAAGGTAATATTTGGGTGTTCGGCAACCACAACGGGCTGGACTTTAACCAAAACCCGCCGGCGTTTATTCAAACCAGTAACGAAAGCTTAGAAGGCAGTGCTTCCATATGTGATGCTGCCGGAAACCTGATCTTTTATACTAACGGCAATACGGTGTGGAATGCGGGGGGCAATGTAGTGCAGGACGGAACGGGATTATTAGGCAACGGGGGATGGCAGGGCATTCCCGGATCTGCGGGTCAGGGCGTAAGCATTGTAAAATCTATTGCCAACCCGAATCAATACTATGTCTTTGTACTAAGCTCAGCCGAAGAATCAGGAGGCAGCAACCTTAGTTATCTTAGGTATAGTATAGTGGATATGAGTGCCAATAATGGTGATGGTGCGGTGCTGCCTACCCAAAAAAACATCATACTCGACTCCAATACTTCTGAAAAAATGACGGTGACCACCGGACTGGGTTGCAGCTATTGGTTATTGATTCACAGCAGAAACAGTGCAGAATATCATGCTTTTAAAATTGATGCAAATGGCCTTGATACCAATCCTGTAATTTCTACAGGTATTTGGACAGGCGACATGGGAGGAGGACAATTAAAATTTTCTCCTGACGGCACTTTAGTAGCCTGCGGAACAACATTAGTGAACACCCCCTTGGAATTAGCGAGCTTTGATAAAGCCACCGGACAATTGTCTAACTTTTATTCATTGCCTACACCACAAGGCAATTTAATTACCTATGGGGTATGCTTTTCACCGGACAATAACTTCTTGTATCAGGGCACTTGGAGCTATATCTATCAATATGACCTCAGTCTATTACCTGATGTAAATGCCATGTCAAATGCGGTATATACTTACCCGCAAATATTTTCATGCTCAAGTATGAGGCTGGCACCGGATGGCAAAATTTATATAGCTACCTTTTCTCAACCTTACTTAGCTTGTATTGAAAACCCCAATGTATATGGTGCCGGCAGTAATTTAAATATTACGGCTCTGGCTCAGCCGGCCTGGGCTGATTTTGGCGGAAATACCTTTGGTCACGGATTAGGAGCCGAAGTAGTAGTTGTGTCTGGTGGCGACACCCTAGCCCACCAAGTATTCGACACTATGCTATGCGATCAGGAAGTAAGCCTCACTGCAAGTGCCGGGTTTGGCGCCTACATTTGGGATGATGGCAGCACCGGTCAAACCAAAACGGTTACCGAAAGTGGCACCTATTATGTATACCTACTGGAAACCTGTGGCGCAAAAGTGGATAGCTTTCATGTTACCCTCACTACTATAACGGCCGACTTAGGTCAGGACACTTTTATCTGTTCCGGAGCAACTTTGCTTTTGGAAACCACCCCGATACCCGGTGCTACCTACCTGTGGCAGGACGGAAATACCGACCCCGAATTATTGGTGAGCAGTGCCGGCACCTATTCTGTTCAAACTAGCTTGAATGGATG
>Ga0079224_100008481_pt1 | contig 13929 bp, 21 predicted proteins | sample Stecom2015_FD_80414 | JGI IMG/M metagenome (GOLD analysis project Ga0079224, IMG submission 80414) | Agricultural soil microbial communities from Utah to study Nitrogen management - Steer compost 2015 | ecosystem: Environmental > Terrestrial > Soil > Agricultural land | place: USA: Utah... | reverse complement strand
GAAAACTGGCTTTCCAATTCATGCCCCTTCAATTCCCCGCCAGGTTCAAAGTTTTCAAGGCGGATCACCTTTTCGTCGGTATTCCATGCTTTTTGGGCGTCAATGGTCAGCGGCAAAAACTTCCGCATTTGTTTCATGGCCTTGGCTATCCACATAGCTTCCGGATCTGTCATCCATGCACCCGACGCATTTTCTTTTTGCATCCGGTTTCGGAGCCGTAATTTTTCGACCTCTTCCCGGCTTAACACGGTGAAATCCTTTTGCCCGTTTTCAAAACAAGCAACGACGTACACAAATTCCAACACGTCGCCGGACTGCTTTGCTGGCTTATGCTTTAAGTCCTTGTTCAGCCCGTAACAATAATCGAATTGATCTTTTGAGTACACACCAGATCCGTAAAAATGTGAAATTGCAGGGCTTCGCATGGCAAGGGCCGCAAATCCCTTGTATCCAATCTGGAATTGGCATTCTTTTACCCAATTTGGTTTATCCCTGGTGCCTTTATTCGTGTTGTAAGGCACGAAATAACAGAACCCAAGTTCCTGTGAAATCGGAAAATCCAACATAATAGATTGAACGACCGCCCCAATAATACTTTCGGGGCTGCATTCCAAAAGTGCTGGATTGATCCGGGTTATTTCTTGGGCTGCTGCCAATGCCCGGTTAACGCTGATTGCGTCGGGCAAAATAAGTTCAATCTGACTTTTATAGTTTTGTAATTGCATGGTGTAGAATTTGACCGGTTAAAAAATCAATTTTCCGCCTTTGCTGCTTTCCGGGCCATTACAGCCACTTCCAGGGCGTTTGTATCACTTTCCAAGATTGATAAAGCCGCTTCGACCAATGCAATAATGACTTCGGCCTTATTGGTTCCTCTCTTCCCAAAGTAATTCCCCCGGGCTTTCAAATAGGCTTCAATCTTTTCATTGAGCCCGTCCGGAACGTTAACCTTAGTAATTGCCCCGAACGTCTGCTCGGGTTGTAATTTCAAATTCATAGTTCGTAATTTGATTATGAAAAAAGAGGGGGCTAAATGTGCAGCCCCCGGAAATAGTCTTTCCATGCTTCGCGCTCCAAATCTTCTTCTTCAACGTCGGCAGCCTCTTCCCATTCTTCCCGGATTTCATCGGCGAATTCTTCCAAAATGGCATCTAAAAGTTCCCGATCGAAATACTTTTCAAAAAACACCCGAACAGGAACGATATAGCCACCTGCATACATTTCTTCAAGGCCAAGCGGCGAACAAGATTCCATTATAACAAACTCGCTATTCCAGTTTACCGCCCGAACTGCCAAATTGAAGTCAACTTGGTTTTCGTGGTGGATTTTCAATGCTTCCGGAAATGATATTTCTTTTTCCTGGTATCCGCCTGAAAACCTAATCTGAAGGGTTAAGGAATTTGCATTTACGCTTGAATCGAAAAATAATACTTTGAAGTTCATTTTGAATTTTGTTCAGTGATTTAATAGTACAAAGATAAGGGGTTCCTTTCAATTCTCCAAATATTTGGACCAATTTTTTTTACCAAAAAGAAATATTTCGTCCAGGAAACAAAAAAGCCCAGGCGAAAACCAGCCCGGGCCCCTATGGTCAAATTCTACACCTAACACCTAAAACACACTGCAAAGTTAAGGCTTTTTAAATTTTATGGTGCAAAAATTTGCATCTTTCATTTTTGGAGCATAATTTTACCGCAAATTCTACACAATGGAAACAGTGCAAGAACTGGCCTACCGAACTGGCATAAAGGCCAACACTATACAAAAGGCTCTCCGCAACTTCCGGACCAATTCCCCGGATGAAGCGGAAAAGATGGGATTAAACCAAAGCGCAAAAATTGCGCTCTCTCTTCAATTATCCCCGGAATTGGCCGCAATGGTTTCCAGGCCGAAAACAAAAGGCAGGAAACCAACCCGCACAAATCAAAGCCTTCAGGCGAACCCAGCAACATTAAACGGGACCGAACAACCGGCACCAAAACCAAAACAGATTCAACCGGCACCAAAGCCAAACAAGGATTGGAAAACATTTTGGGCCGGGCTCAACCTTTCCAATTTCGGTATTTTTATGATCCGGCTTTCAATCTTCGCATTGGGGGCCCGGGCATCTTGGGGGGTTTTTTACTTCGCCCATCTTTTAGACCCCCTGCCGATTGCAATCTTGGAAGCCTTTAGCCTTGAATTTATTTATATAGGGATCTCACTTACACCATTAGATAAAATAGGCGGGAAACGGGCCGGGCTGATCGCCTTTTTTGCCCTGGTCGTTTCCATTCTTTACAACGTGCTGGCGTCTGCGCAAATGGAACAGCCGGGTATTTTTGAAGATTTGACCGGCCCCCGGTTTTGGCTTATGGCTTTTTTGCACGGTTCACCAATGGCAATTTTAGCCTTTATCGTTATGCGATTCCTTTTTAATCACATCAAAATAAAGTAAAAATGGAGATGGATAAGGATTTTAGACCTGATTGGAAAGACGCCCTGGGAGGGGCAAGATTCGGGGTTCGGGAGTTACGCGAGCATTGGTATTACCACGAAAAAGAGCCAAAGTTTGACGGCGTAATTCGTCCGGTGGCCCGCCAAATTAAATATATTTGGATATTGGACGTTGAGCCCATTTGCGAACCCCGCCCAAGCGGACAAAACCCGGAACAATGAATATCAAACCACCTAAGCGGAAAATGGATTGGGAAGGGTTAACCGTTGTGGCAAAATACAAAATGGCTAACCGTTTAGGCATTATGCCAGCAGGAACCAAATACATTGTTGACCGGTCCGGAATAAAGGGTTTGCACCTTACTTCATTGCCTTGCGATTGTTGCGGGCTTCAATTCACCGTGTTGACCAATTCCCTGTTTGAGTTACAAATACCAGATACCCCGGAAAACCTGGCCCGCCTTGAGTGGAACAAAAAACGGTATTATGAAAAGACGCAATACGGCCGCCGATTGGTTAACCCTCCAAAGATGGAACAATGAACGCAAAAACCAAACCATGCAAAGCATGCCCATTTCGCAAGGATTCGGCCCCCGGTTGGCTTGGCCCTTATTCTGGTCCATTAGCCCTTCATCAACTCATAATGTCGGAAACCCCGTTTCCTTGCCATATAACGCATGAAGAAAAAGATTTGGCCCCCGGCGTTGCCGGTTCGGATAAACACCCGCTTTGCGCCGGGGCCATTGCATACATGAAGAAAAACGGGAAGCGGCCCCGGAATCCTGATCTTGCCGGGCACGTTGCCGCCTGCAATGATACTGAAGGCGTTTTGTCTATGCCTGAATTTTTTAAACACCACAAGCCACGCAAAAAATGACCTTTCGCCAATGGTTTTGGGGGCTTTTTGGAATCCGGGAAGAAACGGATGGGCACCCGTTCAGGGAACGCACCCCGTTTGTCCCGGGGAAAAACTCCCAACCATTGCCGGAAGGATATGTAAATATTGCGGGGAAACATTACATCCGGAAGGAAATTGAACCGGGGATTTTTGAGGATGAAATCATTAAAGGCCCAATTGGCAGGGATGCGAAATTATCCCCGGAAGAGGAAAGGCAAGTAATTGCCCGGGGATTGCGCCCGGAAATAGCAGCGGAAGTTAAACACCATTGGAAAGATGGACTTTCAACCAAGGCAGCGGAATTAAAACACCTTGCCCCAAACGGAAAACCGGTAAAGGGGTACGGATACCGCACGCTGGACAAATATTGGTCCATCTTCAATGCCCTTTGGACCCCTCCCCCGGCAAAAAAACAGGCCCATAATGAAACCGGCCCGAAATCGGCCCGAAATGCGGGTAAAACCGTTGTAAATAATAGCTTTGAATGGGAGTTGTAATTTCGGACAACGGCCCGAAAAGCCCCCGAAATAAGCCCGAAATAAACAAGCAGTTCAAAATGGAAAAGCAGTACAAAAAACCAGACTTCGCACTAATTGAGGTGATAGAATCCAGACCGCTAAACGGGGATATAATTGATATTACCCCCCAGGAACATCCCCGGAAAATTCCTAAGTCCGGAATCGATACAGGGATTGAAGTGGGGGCAAAGGCCGTCCAGGTTTTCGCCGTTTTCCTTTGGCATAACCGCAAACCCGTTTTTTCAATCCTTGGGGTAGGGGGTATTGGTTACGGTGTTTACTTTCTGGTTATCCTTATTCCTTGGGCTGCTGTTATTCTTTTCCTTGGTAAAATCCTTGGGGCGTTCCTTGTTCTTTATCTGATCTTTTCCGCCTTTTCCAATATCCGGCAGTCTGTTCCTTTTGACGATGTGCCCCCCGGTGGGTCTACTGCCCGGGGTGACTATATCGAAGAGGTGACGATAAAGGGGCGATTTGTCAACATCAATTTTAATGCAACAACAAACGAAAAGAAATGAAAGCCATCTATTTCCTCATTTTAGCCGTCCTGGCTGCACTTTATTGGTTTTTGCATACATATCAACGCAAAATCCGGGAACAGGCCGCACGTGACCGAAAAAGGCCGTTGTTTATCATTGGTTGCGATCCTGACACGGGTGAATTTCCGGAAATCCGAAAAGACATGCTGCCGTTTGTGGAATTTGTGCAACATCGCAACGTTTACCGGGCCGCTGAAGATTGGCGGCAATTCATGGCCCGGGTTGGAAATCCTTTCTTCAATTCCGATTCTGCCGACGATCTGCCAGTAATTGAATTGATGAAGGGGGATGAACTGTTATTTGAAACGATGGGGGAATACAGGGAAAGGATCGAAGCAACGATTTTGCAAACCGGACGGGAATGGGAAACCCGGTTATCCGGGGAGGGGCGGAAATGGTATCTTGAAAAGGTACAAGGGCAAATGGAATGGGATGTATTTTATCATAAAAACAAAAAAGAACATGCAAATGCAAACGGAACAATTAATTCAAAGGCTTCAGGGAAACCCAATAGGGGAAGTTCTGAAGAGAAACCCGTACCGGTACACACAAGTATTTTTGGACGGGCAAAAACTTACCTTTTCCGCTTCAGGACCAAAAGGTAGTTTCTCGTTTTCATTAAATTCGCCTGATCGGGTTGAACAGTGCGTTAAGCTGATCGGCCGGGAAAACATCCGGGAACCGCAAACCGTATTAATTGACAAATATTGAAAGCATGGCAGATTTTGACCCAAAGAAGGTTATAAGTGTACAAATAACCGCTATTGATTCGGACGGCAAAAGATGGGAATTAACACCGAACGACCAACAACAAGAAATCAATGACCTTTTTTACCCAGGTGACCCTTTAACCCCATTTGAGGGGGATTTCGATTTTAGGGGATGGTATAAAATTGTTGGCCCGTTTACTATGCCAAAAGAAGATTTCCCAGGCGGTGCCATTCCTAAAAAGTAGCTTTTTATTAACAGTAAGGGTAAGTGGCAACGTAAGGGCCTTACTAACCCTCTTATCCTTACCTAAAATTCAAAACCATGACCATTTTAGAACAGATAGAAATAGCAAAGAATTTATTGGCTGATTCTTCGGAAGAGGAAGTGGCATTAGCAAACAACCTTTTGTCCGAATCAATCTATTGCCTGAAAGCCGGTTATCCAATAGACGGGAACGTTGAAGCAATCCGGCGCACTTTTCAGCGGCAAAGCGAGATTGCAGCAACATTGAACCAATTACTCGGGTTATGAAATAGCCCGGGGAAAAGAACGAACCCCGGGCATTACATGGGAAAAGATAGGGGGAACAACGACGGGGGCAAATGTCCCCGTTTTTATTTTCCTGAAAGCGCAACGGGGAGCAAATAGCGGGCTCCCCGTTGTGGATTTGTTACGTTCTACTCTTAGCCCTACAAAGATACGGTTTATTGCGCTTCCGTGGCTTCAATTTCCGAAATATCCGCCTTCAGGCGATCAACGGCCAGTTTTGCCCGCAACAGCTCGGTAAACTTCGATTTGTCCCCGGCTAATTTTTCGATTTCCGCCCAATGGTAATCGATTCGGATTTTATGGGCTTGGATTTGCTGTTGGTGCTGGCCTACCGCCTTTGTCGCCCGATCTTCATTGCGTTCAGCCTCTTCGAGGTTCCGGCGCATCCTTTCTAATGTGTCTTTCATCGTTTTGATTTTTGATTGAAGAAAAAAGCCCGGGCGATTGCCCAGGCCCTAAAAGGTACTCATTGTACAACCATCTTTATTTTTCCGATTGCAACCCCTTTTCGTAACCCGAACGCCAAGCAACCCGAAAGATTGCTAAAATACCGTGAATACCGGCTGAAAGATCGTAGCGATAACCCGGGGTAACGTTTGGCATTGCGGCAAAAATGGAATCCAAAATTTGTGCCTTTTCGGTGTCGGTCATTGTCGCCCCCTCATCATTGAGCGATTCAAGCCCCTTGAAGGCATCCGGGGCCGACAAAAGATCATCGAAATAATTTGCCAAGTCTTTCAGGGGTTCAAACTTCCCATCCGAAAGGCTTTGCCAAGTGCTATCAATCAGCTTGGCGGGGAATTGCGCAAACTCCAAAGTTTCTTTGTTCATTGTCAATGAATTAATTTGATTAATCAATATCCCAAAGATACGAAAAACCCGGCTAGAATCAACTGCCGGGCTTTTCGGTGCGGTTGCTGGACTTGCAATTCCAGTACAAAGGGCAAAGATAAAAAAACCCGGCGAGAATCAATCTGCCGGGGTGTCCGAGTGGTATAAATTAATCGTAGTGCCAGTACGATGGGGTCGCATCCCCGATACAAAGATAAAAAAACCCGGCGAGAATCAATCTGCCGGGGTGTCCGAGTGGTATAAATTAATCGTAGTGCCAGTACGATGGGGTCGCATCCCCGATACAAAGATAAAAAAGCCCGGACAATTGCCCAGGCTCAAAATTGTGCAGTTCAAAAAAACCCTTGGTTAAATTTTCATTATCCAGGCAATGCGCTGGATTTCTTCGCCCGGCTTGGGCTTCAATAGCCTTTTGGCGTTGGTCCCGTTCAATTGCGGGGTTTCCGCTTCAACCGGATCGGCCCGGAATTGTTCAACCCGGACAACATACCCCCCGGGGGTTGATGCCGGATTGGAGACTGGAATAATCACGGCAACATAGTAACCAACAACAAATTTGTATTTCCTTTCCAGGTCACCCCCTTTGTCCGGGTTTGTGGCCCCCGGTTCATCCGGAATTGGCAAGGCCAAGGTATCTACATAGATAACCTGATTTTCGGCAGGCTGTTCCAATTGGTAACTTTGCACTTGTTCCGGGGCAGCCAATTCCGCCACCTTATCGCCTCCAATGAGAATAACGATAACGGCAGAAATAATTCGCCAAATCTTCCCCCAATTAATCTTGTTTTTCATATCTGTTTTGGTTTATAAATGACCTTGAAAATTAATATCCCTGTGATTGATACCCTTAGCAGGATTGCCCCGATCATATCCCAGGGATAAGCACCCAGTATGCCAATTGTTTCAAAAATCAGGACCGCCCCTATAAGATAATCCGCATCCTGCCGGTTTATCTGGATATGATCCCGTTTTACAGCGGCAAAACAAAGCAGCATTAAAACGCCTGCGACCACTTTGATGTTAATCAGGATCTCCGCCATTTGTTGCGTTTTCATCAATTATCTTTTTTTGCAGCCGCTTGCCCGCTGCTGTGAAAACGGCCGGGGCAATCACCTTCAGCCGTCGAAAAAAATACGGACTTGAAAAGCCCAATATCATGCACAAGAACCAAGAAAGCGAATTATCAAACTTCAGGTATTCTTCAAGAACCCGGAAGAGATACCCGCAAAGGGTTCCGGCTGAAGCTACAACGCCTATTTTGAAGCGGAGCGACATTTTGCCGTTAACCCCATAAAAAACCAAAATACCGGCACCAATAGCCCCGGCAATAATCCCTTCCGGCGACATGCCGAAAGCTGTGACTACACCCCGGATTAAATTCTGATAGTTTCCCATATAAATATGTTTTGGATTATAATTTGACTTTGTACTTAATCCGGTTTTTGGGTCTTAGTTTATCGTTTCCGAAAAATCCATTTATAGCTAGTCGTAAAACCCAGCCCCCTACCAACGGCAACCGCCCCGGCATCCGCTGCAATTTGTTTCCAGTTCTTCCGCCCAATATCGTGGATATTCAGGGCAACACAAAACAGCATTGCCGAATGATCGCCGAATCGGGTTACGTGGTGCCCGTCCGTTACAAATACGGCAATATTGGTCGAAAACGGGAAGGCTTCATAATCTACATTAACCGTACCGTCGCTGTTTTTGGCATACTTATTTTCCCAACTTATTGCAGGATTCCAATATTGATCCCTTGCACCCGGGAAAACTGCTTTAAATTGCGAATAGTGGTAATTGATTGTTTGATTTACCCCGTCCGAAAAACCCGCAACAAAGGCCAAAGGAATTGTAAACTTGTAGGCTGACCAATCCAGGCGGAACGGTTGTTTTTCAGCTTGCTCCAACCCAAAGAAACGATCTGCCGGGGAATCAAAAGCCCCAACGGGTACGGATTGCCCGAACCCATTGAAGCCCCCAAACAATGATACTATGGTTAAATAAATAAATGCCTTCATTGAACCCTGACAATTGAGTTAAACGGAACTGTTCCACCTTTTTGGAATCGAAGTGGCGGCAAGAATCGCAGTCTGCCGGGGGCGCTCTGGCCGGATAGCGTTACCGTATATGTGCTGCCGCCGTACGTGATTTCAAATTCGTTCTGCCACAAAAGATTGACGGTGTATTGCACCTGCGGGGAAACGTCCGGCCCGCCCCGGCCATCCGTGACCCTGAAGCGAACCCCGCCCCCGTTGGTGATAATGGCGCGGGTCCAAATCGGATCGGTTTGCCCCGGCAAGTTGATCCGGTAGATCCCGGCCGGAGGATCGCCAGCGGCGGTAACCCCGTAGTAGGCTGAGTATAAGAAGTTTTTCAAGTTGGCCAGGTTGAAAGCCCCGGCCGTTACGGTCTGGATCGCACTATTCCAGGCGTTGTACACCTGGTTTTTTTGCGGGATCTCTAATATCCGTTTTCGGGCAATGCCCATGTAATTGGCATCGGCTTCGGTTGCCGACAATGCCGCCTGAACAAGCGCAAGGCTGTCGCCAATTTCGGTGTTGAAAATTACGGAATAGGGCGCGTCAGTTCCGTTTTCCAACAGAACTACCTCCCGCTTTTTCCATGTGGTGTCTTGCAGGAATATGGTTGTTTCCCGCGAAATCACCCGTTCCTCCGGGATGGTCACGCCGGATTGCGCCCCGGCCGAAATGGTAAAAATCAACAATAGGAAAAAGAAGATATTTTTCATTTGAATCAAATTTCAGTTATGGTTAATGAAAATTCGTGAAGCGTCATTTGGAGCGATCCGGCAGAAACCTTGGCCTTTACCCTGATGGTATTTGTGTCCGCCAGTTGAACAACAGCAGACCCGGATAGCGTGTATTTTTTCCCACCGGTTGCACAGTAAACCGTGGATTGCGCTTGCGTCGCGGTGGTGTCGTTCTTGTAGATCCCGAAACTCAGATCGACGTCGCCCGCGTCCAGTTCAGCTGAGGCGGAGAAGGTAATCAGGTAATAATTGGTCCGGTCGCCGTATGTGGCCACCCCGGCCGACGTTGTCCAATCGCCGACGTAATCGAAGTCCAGGTTGTCCAGGACCTTAAACGCCGTTGAGGAAAGATTAAAGGTGTCGTTTGGGCTGCTGCTTTCCTCCGCCTGGAGGTAACGTTTCGTGTATTCTGTGGCCTGGAATTCCCCGGCTGTTTCGTTGTACTGCATTACGTAGCCATCCTTGCCAGTCATGCTGGCGTCTGATTCGATAACGACGGTGCCGAGGGTGGTTTGTGGATTGCTGGCAACGGTTAATAGGGAGTTGGTGCCGGGGGTTGCGGTGCCTATTGAAAATTTACCGTCATTTCTTACGCCTGCTAGAAAAGTAGGTGTTGAATTATATGCTTGCCATGCCCATGTTGAAGAAGTTGCGCCCTCACCAATAAGATAAGAACCCAAACTGTTCCAACCGCCGGAGTGATAACCGTCGAAAGTCCCTTTGCTTGAATTATACCTAATTATACCGTTGGCGGGGGATGCGGGCCGTTGCGCTGTTGTTCCGACCGGAATCCGGATGGCATCGGTTGAATTAATGTCGAAAACGAATATTGGGGTACTTTGTTTAATTCCAACATAATCGTTTGAACCATTGTAATAGGTGCAAATAGTTTGTGTTGTGCCCCATGTGTTAATATTACAAGAATACCCTATTCCGATCCTTGTATCATCGGCAATGATCTTATTGTTATATGAATGCGAGCCATCAACAAGACGGAATTTTTGATAACCTCCACTTGTAGAGGCCCCAGTGCCCAATATCCAGTTTTGAGTCGATGTTTGTTTCGAGTTAAGTGAAAAAAAAGAGTACCCATTTGCACCCGTGGATACGGGTTCAATAACCATTTGTGAAAAATAACCCGATGCTGGGGCGTCCCGGGTTATGTAAAAAGGTACGGTACTAGATGATGTGCCTATGGCTAAATTACCTGTTCCCTGGATAAGCATACTTTTATCCGTGTCTGCCGAAATGGTTGTTCCTGATTGTGATAGCCAACTATTACCCAATGCCGTTGAACTACTCCATATCGGGATTTTATTTGTTGTTCCCGACCCCGTTACACCTCCGCCTCCTGCCGGAAAATCCGCCCGAATAGCCGCCGCCGTATCCCGCAACGCCGATTGAGTTGCAACCAATGCCGTATCCACTCCGATTTTATCCACCCCATCGAACTCCAGGCCGAACCCGGCCCCGACTTCATCAACGCTATTCGTGCCGCTCGTTGCATTGCCAAGCAGGCTATTCCCGGCAATGACGTTCATTTCGTTCAGGTCCACCGCCCCGGTTGCGAGATTCGCCCGGACTTCAGTTTTTCCAGCACCGGCGTTGTCGGTTATTGTGAATTCGATGTCGGTGCCGTCTATGAAGTCCAGCGAATCCCGTGCGTTTTCCGGCGTCCCATCGTCCAAGATCACATGGCCGCCCGATCCGCCGCCGCCCGTGGCATCGTCATCCGGTGCCCATGCGGCCCCGTCCCATTTTATCACCTGTCCAGTTGTGGCCCCGGCTTGGTTGATTTTTGCCATTGTGACGGCCCCGGCAGCAATTTCCGTCGCTGTGATCCCGTTTGCGGGTACGTTCATTGCCACTTCCGTTTCATTGTTGCCGCTGTCATCGGTCAGAACCGCGTTAACCGTGGAAGTAGAAGTAAAATTGAGGGCTGCTCGCTGGGTTTTGTTGGTCCCATCATCCCTCATGGTTTGGTATTTCGCTGCCGCGACGCCCGTTGTGATTGCGCCGTCAACATAACCCTTATCGACAAGTGATCGCGTCACATAGCTTGCGGAATTATCCGCCGCATACACGAGTCCCTGAAAACCAGTAGCACCGGTCCCGTAGTTGTTGATCAGGATGTTCGATGTGCCCCACTCAAAGAACCGGGAAAGCCCCGATCCCTCCGAAAATGCCCCCACGCGAAACAGGGAAGCCGAATTGTTCCATGCCGAAATATACCCGTTCGCATAATACCCAATGTACCGAAGCGTAGTGCCCGCCGTTAGGTCGTTGAAAACGCCGAACCTGTAAGGAATAGAACCTAGTGAACTTGTGCCGTTGGCCCGCCAGTTTCGCAGGCCGTCGGCCAGCAGGTCGAAACTGCCGCCCGTGATCGTCGTGTGCCCGGTAAGGGGGCCCGATCCCTTGAAAATCCCGCCCGTACCGCTGGATAGGTCCGTATTGGTTACCGATCCGTTCGTTATTTCTGTCGATCCTACGACCCCAGCCGCAATATCTGTCGTAATCGACCCGGACCCCGTGCCGGTCACGTCGCCGGTTAGGGTTATGGTTGGCGATCCGCCGCCAAAGAACAGCACCCAGTTTGCGCCGTTCCAAAAACCCAAGGTATCAGCCGACGAATTTATAAAAACGTCGCCCCGTTTTGGGCCAGATATTCCGGACGTATCGGCAACGTCTGTTATTTCGTTGACAATCGGCGTTCCGGTTTTTACCCATGTGTTGTTTTGGAAGTCGTAATAATAGGCTATGTTGGCCGTCGTGTCTTGGTAATGATTGGCGTTGTTGACGTTTACCGGGGTGTACAATGGGGCCCCGTCCCCGTATGCAATCAACCCCGTCCCTGTCGTTTGGTATCCCAGGCGAATTTTATTCGGGTTGTTGTTGAATTGCGCAAACACTGCAAGCGGCAACGCAAGCAGCAAAAAGAATATTAATCTTTTCATGATTAGATTATTTCAATGACAATGGCCTGATAATTTGCCCCGCTGAAATGCGTTGCCCCGCCAATTACAATTTCCGATTCACCCGGGCCGGATGAATGATTGATTGTGTATTGCCCTAAATGTTCGTACAGTTTTTGCCCATTCTGGAAAACCAAAATCTGCGCTTCCGTATTTGACAGGGGTAAATCCCCGCTGTTTTGCGTCCAGGTTAGGGTAGCCGTGGCGGACGCTTCAAAGTTTTGTGAGAATACATTCACGGTACTACCTCCGCCGCTCTCTCCGCCGCTTGGAACGGATGGTTGCCCGAGGCACAAATCCGGCATGTATGTACGTTCGGGGTCAACATCGGAAAACCATTGCAAAGAGATACGCCCGGTTTCCACATCATTAACCCCGCCGCCATATACCGTTTTTGCGGTCAGGAAGTCCGGCCGGATTCCTTCATTTCCTCCAAGCAGCCGCCCCCCCAACGTGGGAATCCAAAACCGGAAGGAACGGTAATTTTTTTGGATGGATCGAATAAATTCGTATTGTTGATCGGTCGCAATATCTACGTTAAGGGGTAGGTCGTAGCGTCGCCGCACTATACGGCGAACGCCCCGACCAATCGAAACAGTAATATCTGTGGCTTCAGGTAATTCCCCTTGCCCGGTGAACCACTTTCCCTTGCTTATGTCTGTGGACGTATTATCCAGAATCGCCGCAAAACTATTGTAGTCAGTCCAGCTAACCGGCCGGGCCGCACCCAATGGCAGCATAATAAGGCCGCATATTTGCGAAAACTTAGGCTTTACAAGCCTTAAAGGATCTTCACATAATGCAGGCAGTGCGGGCGCACAATCGCAAGGGTCCGTGGAAAACCAATTCATCATTAGGCAAGCGGGTTGTCATGCCGTGGCGGATCGCCATTAGTCGTTTCAAAGGTAAAAATTAACGTTCCCTCTTCAACGGCTTCGTTTCCACTCGCAAGCGGCAAACGGGCGTTAACGGAAGTCGGGGCAACACCTTGGGAGCCACCAAACAATTTCCCGCCTCGGGTGCCATATCGGAACAAGTGGTTTGTATCGCCACATTGAGCCTGAAGCAAGAAATTTCTTACCCCGTCCTCCTTTACAATAACCCGGAAAGTAAGGGTATAGATCCGTTTCAAAATAACCGTTCGACCTTTTGCGGCCGAGTAGGTTATTTCCTCCGGATCGCCGATTTCGCCAATGCCGACCAACCATTTGGATTTGGCATTGGTCGTATCGGTGTTATCAATACCCCCGGCATTTTCAACCGGATCGCCACCGGAATAATCAAAGGCCGAATCTGCCCCCGTGGGTTCGATATAGATGTCCGAAATTTCGGACAAATCAGGAATTACCACACAATCGGGATCTTCCGGCAGGGCGACCAACAAAAGTTCATCATCGCAACCGCTCGGGCAATCGTCAAAGGTGCGGGTCCAAGTATTTATCATGGTTTGAAATCTTTAATTATCCAACAATCTTTGTTATCCTTGGGCCGGATTTCTCGCAACCCCAACAACTTGTAATGTTTGGGGGCATGTTCTGAACCACCCAAAGCATATATTCCGCGTACATTTCTTGCGCCGCCTGCCGGTCTGCTGCCATTTTTTCGGGCTGAAGCAAAGTAAAATAATTGATCCGGCCGGAATCCAAGATCCTGGAAATGATCTTTATTTTCCCCTTTGCCT
>Ga0079224_100008480_pt1 | contig 13930 bp, 10 predicted proteins | sample Stecom2015_FD_80414 | JGI IMG/M metagenome (GOLD analysis project Ga0079224, IMG submission 80414) | Agricultural soil microbial communities from Utah to study Nitrogen management - Steer compost 2015 | ecosystem: Environmental > Terrestrial > Soil > Agricultural land | place: USA: Utah... | reverse complement strand
CCGCGCCGGCGACGTCGTCGCCGAGATAGACGCGCAGGGTGGGGCCGCTGAGCGCGGCCTGGACCGTGGCGAGGTAGTCGGCGTCGGTCCCGTCGGCGGCGAGCACCATGGCGGCGGGACGGCCGGAGGCGACTTCGCCGGCGTTGGTCGGGCCGGTGAGCGCGCCGACCGCGCAGGTGGCGGGCAGGACTTCGCGCATGACTTCGGTCGGGCGTTTGTGGGTGCCGGTTTCGAGGCCTTTGCACAGACTGACGGCGAGGCGCAGTCGGGTGGCGAGGTGGAGGCTGGCGGCAACGTGTTCGCAGGTGGCGCGCAGGGCCTGGGCGGGGCAGGCGAGCAGGACGACCTCGGCCTCCATGAGCACGGGCGCGAGTTCGTGGCCGAGTTGCAGGTCGAGGGGGAGGGTGTGGCCGGGGAGGTAGTCGGCGTTTTCGCGGGCGGAGGCGAGCGCGAGGGCCTGTTCGAAACGGCGCGGCACGAGGGTGACCGTGTGTCCGGCGCGAACGAGGTGGATGGCGACGGCGGTGCCCCAGGCACCGGCTCCGATGATGGCGAGATTCATGCAGCGAGGGCTAGGCGGCGGAACGCCCGTCGGCAAGGCTGGGCGTTAAAGCGCCACCGACGACGCGGCGCGGGGCAGGGCGGTCAAAGGGGATGCAGCGCGGTCAAATCGGGGTCGTCGGCGGCTTCGGCGCGCCAGGCGGGATCGCGGGCGAAGACGCGTTGCAGACGTCGCCGGGCTTCGGCGAGGTCGCCGAGGAGGGCGAAGTAGCAGGCGAGGTTGTAGTCCACGAGCACCGTTGGTTTGACGATGAGGCGTTCGCCGCGCAGGAGCACGTCGCGGGCCTCGGTGATGCGTTGCCGTTCGCGCAACGCATAGGCCCAGGCGGTCCAGGGGCGCTCGTCGGTCGGATTGCCGGCGATGAGCTCCGGCGCGAGCCGGATGACCTCCTCCCACTCGCCGCCGGCCATGGAAAGTTCCAGCCAGGCGAGGAGCACGTCGGGGCGCCGGGCGTCGGTCGCATCGATGGCGGCAAGCTCTTTGCGGGCGGCGTCGAGCACGCCAAGCTCAATGTAACCAAGGGCATAGCCGATTCGTTTGCGGGCGGAAATCATGTCTCGAAAGACTGAATACGGCGCTTCGCTCAAGGCGAGAAATCCCGGCGGTTCGACGGGGAACTCCCAAGGCGATCGGGATGTTCCCGGGCCTGGAGGGGTGAATCCCCCAATGGCTCCCGGGGAATGCCGACCGGCGGGCTGGGTTTTTACCCAATCGCAAGATGAGGGAGGGGCCGAATACCCCGGCCTGTTAAAAAAGCGTAATCTGATGACATGAAAGCGCTGCGCCACCTCCTCCCGATCTTCGTCTCGCTGGCGTTGGCGACGGTTGCGGGCGCCGAGATCCGTCCGGTCTCGACGGTGGCCTTGGGCAGCGCGATCCGCGACGCGGCCAAGCTCGTCGAGCGTCACCCGGACATGAAGGTGCTGCGGGTCGAGGGCGTTTCCATGCTGCCCTATTTTGGCGACGGCTCGGTGCTGGTGGTGAAGTTCGCGCGCAGCGCGACGCTTCGTCCCGGCATGGTCGTCGTTTACACCAACCGCTTCAACGAGACGGTGGCCCACCGGATCATCGGTGGCGACGCGGCCGAGGGTTGGATCGTGCGAGGTTACAACAACGCCGCCGCCGACACCACCCGCGTGAACGACACCAACCTGATCGGCACGGTTTACGCCACGCTCTTCGCCATGGACAACCGCACCGCGGCCAATCCCTCCGACGACGACATCCTGCCCAAGGGCACGCCGGTGGCGATGGCCGCTCCGGCCAAATGAATTTGGGGTTAGCTTAGTTAAACTGGAGTGTTCGCCGGCCGGTCTCCTCCCCAGGGGACCGGCCGGTTTTTTGCATCACTCGATCTCCTCAAGCGCGATGGGCGTGAAGATCGCCAGCGCGGGACGTCCGGGGGCGGGGAGCAACTCGAGTCTGCCGTCTCGGATGCGCCAGACGGCGGCGAGTCGCAGGCTTTCAATGAATCGGCTTTCAATCGCCATGACGGCCGGTTCGCCCGCCATGCGGGTGGCGGCGAGCGGGCCGAACGAGATCGTCTCGCCGTCGATTTTCGGGGAGCCGCTGAAGCGGTTGACCCCGGAAAATCCGAACAGGCGGTCGTCGGCGGAGAAGAACAGGAAAGGACGGCGACCGTTCGGCGGCAGCACCAGCGCCTCGCCTTGCAACCGGACCAGCGCCCACGACGTGTCGGCCAGCGAGCGCATGGCCGCGGTCTCTGCGGAGACCGGCGCAGGGGACGCCGAAGGCGGCGCGTTCGGCGTCGGCGTGGCGCAGGCGGAGAAAAGGAGCGGGGTGCAAAGCAGTGCGGGAAAGAAGGGCGGCTTCATGGTCGGGCGGCGGGCAGGCTGGGGCGGCGGGCGGCGTCTGGCAAACGGCAACCTGCGCCCGCGAAGCCATCCCGCGCAAAAAATGCGCAGGGTCCGGCAACGCCTGCGACGCGAAGAAGGCCGCTTCGGCGTATGTTGATCCTGTGATCAAGCCTCTCTCTCCCGAACTCGTCACGCTCGACGCCAATGAAGCCGTCGCCTCCGTGGCCTACCGTCTTAGCGAACTGTTCGCGATCTATCCGATAACGCCTTCGACCTCCATGGGCGAATCCGTTGACGAATGGGCCGCCCGAGGCCGGACCAATCTCTGGGGCCACGTGCCCGAGGTCATTGAAATGCAGTCGGAGGGCGGCGCCGCCGGCGCGCTCCACGGCGCGTTGCAGGCCGGCGCCCGCGCCTGCTCCTTCACCGCCTCGCAGGGCCTGCTACTGATGATCCCCAACATCTACAAGATCGTCGGCGAACTGCATCCGTTCGTCCTGCACGTGACCGCCCGCACCCTGGCCACGCACGCGCTCTCGATCTTCGGCGACCACTCCGACGTCATGGCCTGCCGCCAGACGGGCGCCGCCATGCTCTGCAGCCGCTCGGTGCAGGAAGCCTCCGACTTCGCCGCCGTCGCCCACACCGCCACGCTGACCTCCCGCGTGCCGTTCATCCATTTCTTCGACGGCTTCCGCACCTCGCACGAGATCCAGAAAATCGCCCTCCTCTCCGACGACGATCTGCGCGCCCTGGTGGACGACGAGCTGATGGCCGCCGCCCGCGCCCGCGGTCTCACGCCCGACCGCCCCGAGCTGCGCGGCACCGCGCAGAACCCCGACGTGTTCTTCCAGGCCCGCGAGGCCGCCAACCCCTTTCACGACGCCGTGCCCGAGCACGTGGCCACCGTCTTCGAGGCCCTCGCCGCCCGCACCGGACGCTCGTATCAACTTTTCGACTACGACGGCGATCCCGAGGCGACCGACGTCACCGTGGTCATGGGCTCCGCCTCCGAGACGCTGGCCGAGACCGCCGCCGCGCTCAACGCCGACGGCCGCAAGACCGGCGTCGTCACCGTGCGCCTCTACCGTCCGTTCGTCGCCTCCGCCTTCCTCGCCGCGCTGCCCGCCACGGTGAAGCGCGTCGCCGTGCTCGATCGCACCAAGGAGCCCGGCGCGCTCGGCGAACCCCTTTTCCTCGACGTCGTCGCCACCCTCGCCGAGGCCGGTCGCTCCGAGATCAAGGTCATCGGCGGCCGCTACGGACTCGGCTCCAAGGAGTTCACCCCCGCCATGGCCAAGGCCGTCTATGACGAGCTCGCGCTGCCCGACGCCCGCCGCCGCTTCACCGTCGGCATCCACGACGACGTCACCCGCCTCTCCGTGCCCTTCGACCCGTCGTTCATCCTGCAGGACGACACGCTGCGCCAGGCCGTGTTCTTCGGTCTCGGCTCCGACGGCACGGTCGGCGCCAATAAGAATTCCATCAAGATCATCGGCGAATCCACCGACCTGAACGCGCAGGGCTACTTCGTCTATGACTCCAAGAAGTCCGGCGCGATGACCGTCTCGCACCTGCGCTTCGGTCCCAAGCCCATCCGCGCGCCCTACCTGATCAGCGGCGCCGGTTTCGTGGCCTGCCATCACATGCCCTTTGTCGAGGCCATCGACATCCTCTCCTGTGCCCGGCCCGGGGCCACGCTGCTGCTCAACACCCACGGCGACGCCGAGGCCGTGTGGGCGCGCCTGCCCCGCGAGATGCAGCAGGGCATCATCGACCTCAAGCTCGAGGTCTATGCGCTCGACGCCTCCAAGGTCGCCCGCGCCGCCGGCATGCCCGGTCAGATCAACACCGTCATGCAGACCGCGTTCTTCGCGCTCTCCAAGGTGCTGCCGCGCGACGAAGCCATCGCCTCCATCAAGCAGGCCATTCGCAAGACCTACGGTCGCAAGGGCGAGGCCGTCGTGGCCAAGAACGAGGCCGCGGTTGACGGCTCGCTCGCCGCGCTGGTCCCCGTGCCCGTGCCCGCCGCGGTTGACGTCGAGTCCAAGGGCCGTCCGCCCATCGTGCCGCCGGCCGCGCCCGAGTTCGTGCAGCGCGTCACCGCCCGCATGATGGCCGGCGAGGGCGACCTGCTGCCCGTCAGCGCCTTCATCCCCGACGGCACCTGGCCGGTCGGCACCACCAAGTTCGAAAAGCGCCGCCTCGCCGAGATGATCCCGCAGTGGGACGCCTCGCTCTGCATCCAGTGCAACAAGTGCGTGCTGGTCTGCCCGCACGCCGTCATTCGCGCCAACGCCTGCCCGGTCGCCGCGCTCGACGACGCCCCCGAGGGCTTCCTGTCGGCCAAGCTGCGCAGCGCCGAGCTCAAGGACTTCGCCTACACCCTCCAGGTCTCCGCGGCCGACTGCACCGGCTGCTCGCTTTGCCACGAGGTCTGCCCGGCCCGCGACAAGAGCGACCTCAAGCGCAAGGCCCTCATGATGGTGCCCGCCCCGGAGGACTACACCGCCGACCAGGTTCGCTGGGACTTCTTCCAAGATCTGCCCGAGCCGCCCGCCGCGCTCCTGCAGGACACCGTCAAGGGCTCGCAATTCCGCGCGCCGAGTTTCGAGTTTTCCGGCGCCTGCGCCGGCTGCGGCGAGACGCCCTACATCAAGCTCCTCACGCAGCTCTTCGGCGACCACCTCGTCGTGGCCAACGCCACCGGCTGTTCCTCGATCTACGGCGGCAACCTGCCGACCACGCCCTACACGACCGGCAAGGACGGTCGCGGCCCGGCCTGGAGCAACTCGCTCTTTGAGGACAACGCCGAATACGGCCTCGGTCTGCGCGCCGGCCTCGACCAGTTCGCCTCGCAGGCCCGCACCCTGCTCCTGCTGCTCGCCCCCGAGTTGCCGGCCGACGTGGTGGCGGCCCTGTCCGCCGCCGAGGCCGGCACGGACGCCGACCGCGCGGACCGCCGCGCCGCCGTGGAGCGCCTGCGCATCGCGCTGAAGGCCCTCGGCGACCGCCCCGAGGCCCTGCGCCTGGCCGGCCTCGCCGACCACCTCGTCGAAAAATCCGTCTGGATCGTCGGCGGCGACGGCTGGGCCTACGACATCGACTTCGGCGGCCTCGACCACGTGCTGGCCTCCAACAAGAAGGTGCGTATCCTAGTTCTGGATACCGAGGTGTATTCCAACACCGGCGGCCAGAACTCCAAATCGACCCCGATGGGCGCGGTGGCCAAGTTCGCCGCCGGCGGCAAGGCCTCCGACAAAAAGGACATGGCCATGATCGCCGCGCAATACGGTCACGTCTATGTCGCCCGCGTCGCCATGGGCGCCAAGGATTCGCAGACCGTGCAGGCCTTCCTGGAGGCCGAGGCGCATCCCGGTCCCGCGATCATCATCGCCTACTCGCATTGCATCGCCCACGGCATCCGCATGGCCGGCGGTCTCAACCAGCAGAAGCTGGCGGTGGACTGCGGCCACTGGCAGCTCATGCGTCACAACCCGCTCAACGCCGCCCAAGGCAAGCCGATCACCTCGCTGGATTCGCCGACGGCCAAGGTGCCGCTCAAGAGCTACACCGCCAACGAGCTTCGCTACCAGGTGCTGCGCAAGCAGAACCCGGATCGCGCCGAGGAGCTGGGCGAGCGCGCGCAGGCCGCCGTGGCCGTGCGCCGCGCGAACTACGAGACCCTCGCCGAGGCCGGCAAGCCGCCGGCTCCGACCGACGCCCCGGCACCCGACGCGCCGGCGAATTCCTGACGCACACCCGCAACCCTCACATCACCCCGTCCCCGCCCTTACCATGTCCATCGATCTCCGCACCAGTTATCTCGGTCTCAAGTTGAAAAACCCGCTGATGCCCGGCGCCTCGCCGCTGGTGGACAGCCTCGACCAGGTGAAACGCCTGGAGGACGCGGGGGCGGCGGCGGTGGTCATGCACTCGCTGTTCGCCGAGCAGATCGAGCGCGACGGGCAGGCGTGGGACCGGCACGCGGTGCGCTGGGAAAACAGCTTTGCCGAGGCGGAGTCGTTCCTGCCGCAGGCGGCCGGGTTTTCGCTCGGGCCCGACGAGTATCTGGCGCGGGTGGCGCGCTTGAAGGAGGTGTGTTCGGTGCCGGTGATCGCGTCGCTCAACGGCACGCGCGTCGGCGAGTGGGTCGGGCACGCGGCGCTGATCGAGCAGGCCGGCGCGGACGCGCTGGAGTTGAACACGTATTTTCTGGCCACCGACACGGAAGAATCCGGCGAATCGCTTGAAGAGCGGTTGCTCGAAGTGGTGCGCGGGGTGCGCGAGCGGGTGGACATCCCGATCGCGGTGAAGCTCTCGCCGTATCACACCTCGGTGGGCCATCTGGTCCGCCGGCTCGAGGCGGTCGGCGCGGAGGGCGTGGTGTTGTTCAACCGGCTGTTCCAGCCGGAGATCGACGTGGACGTGCTCGAAGTCCGGCCGAAGCTGGAGTTGTCCACGCCGGAGGACCTGCGCCTGCGGTTGCGCTGGATCGGATTGTTGCGCGACCAGGTCAACGTGAGCCTGGCGGGCAGCGGCGGCGTGCACGCGCCGGCCGACGTGGTGAAGCTGATCCTGGCCGGCGCCGATGCGGTGCAGTCTGTATCCGCTTTGTTGAGACGCGGGCCGCAGCGTCTGGGCGACTGGCTGGGCGATCTGCGCGCCTGGATGGAAGAGCACGAGTATGCCTCGGTCGCCGAGATGAAGGGGGCGCTCTGCATGGCGCGCTGCCCGGACCCCGAGGCGTATGAGCGCGGCAACTACCTGCGCACCTTGCAACTCTGGCGCGAGTGAGGATTGGGGCTTGAAGGACCGTGGGCATTCCTGCCCACGGCGTGGGACGTGATCCGGCGGAGGGGCGTCGGGGGTGATGGCGCGTCGCTCTCGTGGGCAGGTCTCGAGGCCTGCAGGCCGACAGTCCGCCATGCCCACGATCCTTCTCACTCGCGGTGACGGAGGGCCTGGAGGACGTTGAGGGAGTGGTTCCCGATCGACTCCATGTTGTTGAGGATGTCGATGTAGAGCATCTCGGCCTTGATGGAATCGCCGCTGTTGCGCATGCGCTGCATGGATTCCTTGCGCAGGCTCTTGCGGAAGGCGTCGATCTGACCCTCCAGCTGATAGGCGGTTTCCATGTCGGCGGTGGCCACGCCGGTGGTCAGGCGTTGCGAATAAAAATCCATGAACTGGAGCACCAGCGTCGAGAAGTGGCGGACCTGTCGGAGGGCCTCGTCGGGCAGCTGGCGTTGTTTGCGGTGGCGGCGGGCGGCGAGAGAGACCAGCCGGTAGCCGCAGTCGCAGATGTCCTCAAGCTCGGCGATGACGCGGAGCATGCCGGTGACGCGTTCCATGGTCTGGTCGCTCACGCGGCCGGAGGTGCATTGCAACAGATACTGGGTGGTGGCGAGGGCGCGGCGGTCGCTCTCTTTTTCGAGCTCTTTGAGCTCTTTGACGCGGCCCTCGGGGTCGGCGGGCGGATTTTCGAAGAGGTCGGTGAAGCCGGTGAGCAGCTCGCGGGTGATCTCGCCCATGCGTTCGACGTCGCGCTCGGCCTCGGCGAGGTTGAGCTCGCCGGTGCGGGGGATGAAGCCGCTGTCGTAGGAGACGTGGTCGCTGGCGGAGGCGGGTTTTTCTTTGATGAGCCGCTCGACCAGACGGGCCAGCTGCGGGACGAAACCGATCAGCAGGGCGGTGTTGACGACGTTGAACATCGAGTGAAAGGCCGCCAGGTGCATGGGCAGGTGGTCGGGGTCGGCGGAGTCGGAGGGCAGCAGGCCGTCGATGAGGCGGGTGAAGAGGCCGAACAGCGCGACGGCCCAGACGACGCCGATGATGTTGAAGAAGAAGTGGGCGGCGGCGGCGCGTTTGGCGGTGGTGTTGCCGGTGAGCGCGGCGAGGTTGGCGGTGATGGTGGTGCCGATGTTTTCGCCGAGGATGATCGCGCAGGCCGAGGGGTAGTCGATCCAGCCCTTGGCGGCCATGGTGATGGTGATCGCGCCGGCCACCGAGGAGGATTGCACGATGATGGTGAGCACGACGCCGAAGGCGCAGAAGATCAGCACCGACCAGATGCCCATGCCGGTGAAACCGGTGATGAATTCGAGCACCTCGGGGTTGCTCTTGATGTCGGGCACGGAGTCCTTGAGGAACGACAGGCCGAGGAACAGCAGGCCGAAGCCGATGAGGAATTCGCCGGTGTCCTTGAGCTGGGACTTGCGCGAGAAGAGCAGGGGCAGCGCGATGCCCATGAGCGGCAGGGCCAGCGAGGCGACGCTGAACTTGTAGCCGAAGAACGAGATGATCCAGAAGGTGGTGGTGGTGCCGAGATTGGCGCCCATGATGAGGCCGATGGACTCGGTGAGGGTGAGCAGGCCGGCGTTGACGAAGCTCACCATCATGACGGTCGAGGCCGACGAGGATTGCACCAGGGTGGTGACCGCGGTGCCGGTGGCGACGCCGAGGAAGCGGTTGCTCGTCATCGTCCGCATCATGGCGCGCAGGCGGTCGCCGGAGAGTTTTTGCAGCGCCTCCGACATGACCTTCATGCCGAAGAGAAACATGCCGAGACTGCCAAGAATGGAGAAGAAGGTGCCGATCATACGCGCTGGGAAAGGGTCGAGGTTGAAGGCTTGGGCGGCGGGGCCGCAAGGGCGGGCGTGGCCAAATCGTAACAAAGTCCGGCGGTTTTGGCGGAATGCGGAATTGTAAATTGGCCCGGATCAAGCTTGGTGGTGGGTGTTCTTTGGCTCGTTTTTGTGGTCGGACTGGAGACCTCGGGCGATTCCCGTGCGAGGTTTCCTACTGACCATGAACACATACGAAAGCACCACTGCCTCCGGGCGGCGGATGATGTCGGTTCGGCGCGGCTTGGTCCGCGCGGAGACGACGTTGCCGACGTTCAGGGGCGAAACCGCGACGGCTGCACAGGCCGCGCGACTTACCCAAGCGCTGGGCCGGTGGGTGCCGTCGAACCAGCCGCGACACGGAGCCTTCGGGCTGCGGGTGGCGGCTTGATAAAACAAAACAGCAAAACACGCCGCCCGGGAACTTCGGTTCCCGGGCGGTTCTTTTTTGAGCGGGTCGGTGGGTGAGTGAAGCGGCTCGCTGTTCCAAATGCTGGAACGGTTTTGAGGTTTTGTGCCAAGTCTGTAGATTCCGGGGCATGTCCAGTCCCTCCGCCCCCAATCACACGCTCGTCAACGGGCTGCGTGTGTTGGAGCGGCTGGCTTCGGTAACCGAAGGATGTTCGGTGTCGGCGCTGGCGGCCGAGCTCGGTCTTCCCAAGAGCCATGCGCATCGTCTGCTGCGCACGCTTCTGGATGCCGGCTACGTCGCCCAGTCGGCGGATACGCACGAGTATCGGTCGGACTACCGCCTGCTCGCGCTGGCCGGCCCTTTCGCCGAGGGCATGCTCTTGCGGGTGCAAGGCGGACCGGTGTTGCGCGCACTTTCCGAGGCGACTCACGGCGGAGCCTATCTGGCGGTCGTGCATCGTGGGGAGCCGTTGATCGTCATGAGTGATCTCTACCGGGGCCAGTCCTCGCCTCATGCGCTGGGGCTCGGCCAGCGTCTGAGCCGTCACGCGTCGGCCTTCGGCAAACTGTTCCTCGCGCTCAACCGGCTCGCGTATCGGGACGATGAGCTGACCCGGTTTACCGCCGCGACCATCACCAGCCGTCATGCGCTCGACGAGGAGCTCGTTGAGATTCGCCGGCGGGGCTACTCGATCAACCGCCGGGAAAACGGTCCTGTGCATTCCTTTGCCGCCCCGATTCGAGCGGCCACCGGCGAGTTGCTCGGGGCGATCGGCATCGCACTCGATCCATCGTTGGTCGTCCGCAGGGGGGAGGCTTCCTGCATCGAGGTGCTGTTGAGGGCCTCCGAGCAACTGGAAAGCCGGCTGGCCGGGACAGTCTGACGCGTGCGCCCTTCGCTTTGTTTCAATCCCAAATTCCACCATGATCATCGACTGTGACATTCACGTTTACGCCAACGCCGAGCTGCCCATGGCTCCGTTTCTGCCGGCCCGGATCCGGCAGGCGGTGGCCCAAAATCAAGGCAGCGCGCCGGGCCACGGCTACGCCAATCCCTTCGGCGTCGACCGCCGCGATCTTTCGGCCTCGACCCCGGCCGATGTTGTGCGCCTGCACCTCGACCCGCTGGGCATCACCTACGGAGTGCTCCAGCCGCAGCCCGGCTACGCGGTCAGCCTGACCCACGCTATCGACGTAGCCAACGCCATGGCTCAGGCGGCCAACGACTGGCAGATCGCGAATTACCTGGCGGCGGATCCGCGTTTCCTCGGCTCGGTGTGCATCAACATGGCCGATCCCCGCGCGGCGGCCGCCGAGATCCGCCGCGTGGGCGGACACCCGCAGATGGTGCAGGTGCTCACCTGCGGGGAGTCGGTGCACCTGTTTGGACATCGTGCCTACGACCCGATCTACGAGGCCTGCTGCGAGTCGGGGCTGCCCTTTGCGGTGCATCCGGGCACCGAGGGTTCGCTGAGGTCGAGCACGCCGGTGGGACGCCCCACGAGCTACTTCGAGTGGCATAATTCGCTGCCGATCACCTACCAGGCCCATGTGGGCAGCCTCGTGGCGGAGGGAACCTTTGAAAAGTTTCCCGGGTTGCGCGTCATGCTGGTCGAGGGAGGCGTGAGCTGGCTGGCGCCGTTGCTTTGGCGCATGGACAAAAACTTCAAGGCGCTGCGCAGCACCGTGCCGTGGCTCAAGGAGGCGCCCTCGGAATACGTGCTGCGCCACTGCCGCCTGACCACCCAGCCCATCGAGGAACCGGGCGATCCGCGCCACCTGCTGGCGTCGTATGAAATGATCCAGGCCGAACGCACGCTGTGTTTCTCCACGGACTTCCCGCATTGGGACTTCGACACGCCGGCGCGGGCGTTCCCATCGATCCTGCCGCAGTCGCTCAAAAATCGCATCCTCTACGACAACGCCGCCGAGCTCTACGGCCTGCCGGCCCGGGTGGAGACCGTCGGGGAGGTGATGTCGTGAGCAGTCCGGACAAATGCCCGACGACCGGATGTGATCGCAAGGCGCTTGAGCGTGCCTTCGACATCGCGGAAAACCCCGGCAGTCTCGCCAAGCCGGTTCGCACGCGCGAGGTCGTGGTGGGGCGCGCCGACGAGATCCCGGTCGGCGGTCGCAAAATCGTCCAGATCGACCGGCTCTCGATCGGGGTTTTCCACTTGGCGGAGGGGTTTCACGCGATCCGCAACGATTGCCCGCATCAGGGTGCGGAGTTGTGCAAGGGAAGCGTGCACGCGACGCACCGGCCCGGACCGGCCGGCGAGTTTACGCCCGGCCTGGAAGGGCGCGTGCTGCGTTGTCCGTGGCACGGTTGGGAGTTCGACATCGTCACCGGCAAGGGGCTCTACGACGCGCGCAGTCGCGTGTCCGTCTATGAGGTGAAAACCAACGAGGCCGGCGAACTGATCGTCGTGGTGTAGGCTCCGGCCTTGCTCCGGGCGCGCAACTGGCCGACAACCCGTTGGTCATGAATCGCGGCCCCACCATGCAGACCATCGCCGAGGCGGCCGGTTGTTCGCGGATGACGGTGTCGCTGGCGCTGCGCAACAGTCCGGAGGTCACCCCGGCCACCCGGGCGCGGATCCGACAAATCGCCGAGGCGTTGGGCTACCGGCCCAATCCGCTGGTCTCCACACTCATGGCCCAGCGGGCGGGCAGGAAGATCGAGGGCGGGCGCATCCCGCTGGCCTTGCTCAACACGTTCGAGAACTTCGGGGCGTTCACCGCGCTGGAGTTTTACCGGTTGCTGCTGCAGGGGATCGAGGAGCGGGCGGCGGCGTTGGGATTTTATCCCGAGGTGTTTCACGTGCATGCGGACTCGGGCGTCTCGCCGCGCCAGTTGGACAAGATTCTTCTCAATCGCGGCATTCGCGGCGTCATCATCCTGCCGGTGTCCGCGGTGTCGGTCGATTTTGAGCTTTCGTGGGATCACTACAGCGTGGCCACGCTGGGTCACACGTGGCGCGGCGCGCCGATCCACCGGTCGCTTTCCGACCAGTTTGGCAACGGGTGCGTCCTGTTGGACAAGCTGCACGCGCAGGGTTGCCGGCGGCCGGGTTTGTTGATGGACGAGATGACCCATGTGCGGACCAGCGGGCACTTCGCGGCGGGTTATTATCTGTTTCAAAAGGAGCATCCCGAGGTGGCGGAGATCCCGGCGTTTTTTCGGTCCGCAAAGACGTCGGACGCCGACATCGACCGGTGGATCAAGCTGCATCGTCCCGATGTGATCATCGGGCACGGCGACGAGGTCGGCGGGTTGGAGCGCCGGGGTTGGTCGGTGCCGGGCGATTTCGGTTATGCGAATTTGAATCTGCTGCCGTCGGAATACGACCGGCTCGGCGGCATCGATCCGCAGGCGCGGTTGATCGGCGAGGCGTGCGTCGATCTGGTGGTCGCCCGGCTGCATCGCAACGAGCTCGGCCTGCCGGAGCATCCGCGCATGGCGGCGGTGAGCGGGCAATGGCATGCGGGCCGCAGCCTGGGTCAATGCCCGGCGGCGGCGGCGGCGTAGGCGCGGGGTCGGTCGGCGTTTTGCGCGAGTGCGGCGTCGAGCGCGCGCAGTTCGGCGATGGCGGGCGCGGGGAGTCGGGCGCAGCCGGCGGGCAGTTCGATGAATTGCGCTCCGGCGCGGACGGCAGCGGCGATGGCTTCGAGGAGCGGCGCGGGGTTGGCGGAGTCGGCGCCGAGGTTGGCCAGGGTGGCGGTCTGGTAGCCCTTGGGGCCGGCGATTTTGGTGAGCAGGGCGTGGATGTTGGCTTGGGCCGGGGCGCGCGCGGGCAGGGAGCGGGGGCGCAGGCCGTTGTTTTGCAGCACGAGTTTTTCGCCCATGAGTTCGCGGGCGCGGAGGACGAGATCGCGGGCGGCGGAGACGGAGGCGGTGCGGCGGCCGTCGGCGTCGAGCAGATCCCAGGCGTTGACGGCGAGGGCGGTGCGGGTGCGTGGAAAGACGGTGTGGTGAATGCGCAGCACGCGTTCCTGGGCGGCGCGGTCGGTGTCGGCGTTGAGGCCGGCGGCGGCGAGGCGGCGGTGGGAGGCGTCGTCGCGCTGGGCGCGGTAGAGGGGTTCGGCAAAGACGGTCATCGCGCCCGAGGCGACGACTTCGCACAGGTCTTCGCGGGGTTCGTAGCGGCGGGCGACCTCGACCATGAGTTGTTCGTAGTGGTCGAGGACTTCGGCGGTCCAAAAGCGGGGCACGGTGCCGCGGTGGTCGGGCTGGAAGGAGTTGACCACGGGCACGGGTTCGCCGCCGGCGGTTTTGACGAAGTCGGGCGCGTGGATGCCGGCGAGAATGCGCAGGCGCACGCGCAGGCCGCGGTCGAGGGCGGCGTCGATGCGCGCCCAGCCGGGGCCGTCGAAGGTCTGGTCGGCGGTTTCCAATTCGCTCCAACGGACGAGCACGACGACGTCGTCGATGAAGTCGCGCAGCGGTTCGGGAATGGCGCCGCGGTAGTCGCGGATCATCAGTCCGCGGCAGGCGGGTTTGAGGGACGCTT
>Ga0079224_100008479_pt1 | contig 13930 bp, 17 predicted proteins | sample Stecom2015_FD_80414 | JGI IMG/M metagenome (GOLD analysis project Ga0079224, IMG submission 80414) | Agricultural soil microbial communities from Utah to study Nitrogen management - Steer compost 2015 | ecosystem: Environmental > Terrestrial > Soil > Agricultural land | place: USA: Utah... | reverse complement strand
CGGCGCTCAACGCCAGCCCGGCAGAGATCGACGCCACCTTCGCCGACATCATCTCCCGGCTGGAGGACCTGCGGGCGGACCCGACGGCCGAGCCGATGACCGGGTACACCACCGAGGTGGCGCCGGAGCCACCACCGGCCGGGCCGGTCGACGGCCGGCACGTGACCGAGCCGTCCCTGCTGGACGCGCTGGACACGTTCGGCGCCGACCTGCCCGACGACGACGGCCCGGCCGAGCAGTTCGTGCCACCGCCACCACCGCCGTTGCCGCGGCTGTCCCCGCAGGCGGTGTTCGGCGGCCTGGCCGTCCTGGTCGGACTGGCGCTGGTGATCGGCCGTCCGGCCGCGATACCGCTGAGCTCCAGCGCGATCATGGTGCTCGGGTTCGCCCTCATGCTCGGCGGCGCCACCGCGCTGATCATGCGCCTGCGCGCCGACCCGGACGAGAACCACCCCGACGACGGTGCCCGCTTGTAGCGGGCCGCTCAGGCTTTCTCCAGCCAGTCCAGGATGGCGTCGAGCGGCTCCCGCCACCGCGCATCGAGCATCAGCGCATGGCCCATCCCCGGGAACAGCAGCGGCGCGCCGCCGTAGATCCGGGCCGCCCGCCGCAGCGCCGAGACCGGCACGACCGGGTCGTCCGGGCTGCCGAGCACCAGCACCGGCGGGTCCCCCACCGGCGGTTCCGGAGCCCGGCGGCACAGCAACTGCCACTGGGCCAGCGGGGCGGCCCGGCCCCACCGCCGGGCGTACTCCCGGCCGGTGGCGGCGGGCACCTCCCGGCTGACCAACTGCCGCCGGCCCAGCCGCAGCGGCCCGCCCACCACCGCCGGCAGCGTGCCGACCGGGTTGCGCACCAGGGCCCGGCCCAGGGTGGCCAGGCCGGTCACGCCCGGCCCACCGAGCACCGGCGCGGCGAGCACCCCGGCCCGGGCGGGGTAGCGGGCCAGCGCCCGCGCCACCACCAGCGCGCCGGCGCCGTGGCCGACCAGCACCGCCTGGCGTGGCAGACCGGCGGCGACCTGGACCACGTCGTGGACGTACGCCCGCAGAGTGGTACGCGCGGCGGTGCCGCTCTCGCCGTGACCGCGCAGGCTCACCGCGTGCGCCGCGAAACCCCGCTCCGCGGCGTGGTCCAGCCAGTGTTCGGCGTAGACCCACGCGCCGCCTCCGAACCCGGGCACCAGCACCAGCGGCGGGCGGTCGGTGGTCACCGCCGGCCGGGCCGTCAACACTTCCCGGCGTACCGCTGGCACCGGCCGGTACACGTCCCGGCGTCGCAGGATGTCCCTCACGCGTTGACCTCCAACCGCTTCAGCACCCGCGCCAGCGCGGCGAGGTACCGGACATGGCTGACCTCGAACCAGTGGCGGGTCGACTCCTTGGGACGGGTGTGCGACCACCGCCGGCCGGCGAGACCGTTCAACCAGGACCAGACCGCGGCCGCGCGGCCCGGATCCACCGAACGCAGCCGCAGCCACCGCGCCAGCGTCACGGTCTGCCAGTGCACCAGCGGAAACAGCCCGGCGTCCGGTTGCAGCAGCCCGGCCACGGCCAGGGTCGGGTGGCGGCCGAACATGTGCAGCGCCAGGTGCGGGCGGCCGTCCTCGATGCCGAGTACCCGCGGCTCCAGGAAGTCGAAGCGTGGCAGGTAGCCGGTGGCGAACACGACCAGGTCCGGCCGGATGGTCTCGCCCCCCACCAGCTCCACCTCGTCCGGGTGGAACCGGGCCACGTCCGGCACCGGCCGCACCAGGCCGTGCCCGAGGTAGTACAGGAGCTGGCTGTTGACGATCGGGTGGGTCTCGTAGACCCGGTGGTCGGGGCGGGGCAGGCCGAACCGGGTGAGGTCACCCACGGTCAGCCGCAGCGCCCGGTGGAGCAGCCACTGCCGCACCCGCAGCGGCAACCGCCACGCCAGCACCCGCTCGTTGACCTGGTCCACCGGCCGGCCGAACAGATACTTCGGGGCGTACCAGTAGCCGCGGCGGCTGGAGTGCCAGCAGGCCTTGGCGTGCTGCGCCGCCTCCACCGCGAGATCGCAGCCAGTGTTGCCCGCGCCCACCACCAGCACCCGGCGCCCGCGCAGAGTGGCCGCATCCTGGAACGCGCTGGCGTGGATCACCTCGCCCTGGTAGCTGTCCAGCCCGTCGTACTCGGGCAGCTTGGGGGACCAGTTGTGACCGTTGGCGACCACCACCGCGGCGTACCGGTGGGTGCGTTCGGTGCCCCCGCCGGTGCTGCGGGTGATCACGTCCCAGCGGTGGTCCTCCGCCGGCCGCACCTGCACCACCTCGGTGCCGAACCAGATGTTCTCCCGCAGGTCGAAGTGGTCAGCGTAGCGCTCCAGGTAGGACAGGATCTGGCTGTGGTGGGGGTAGTCGGGCCAGGTGTCCGGCATCGGGAAGTCGGGGATCTGGGTGGCCGGCCGGGACGTGACCGCGTGCGCGGTGGCGTAGACCGGGCTGCGGTCGTGGCGCCAGTTCCACGCCCCGCCGACCCCGGTCTCCCGCTCGTAGCAGTCCACTGCGAACCCGTGCTCGAGCAGGTTCTTGGTCGCGAGCAGGCCGCTGGCGCCGGCTCCGATCACGCAGACGCTATCGCCCTGGTCGTAGAAGTAGCCCATGCTCACCGGAGGCATCATTCCCGCCGCGGGCGCGCCTGTCCAGCGCCGGCCCGCCACCTCGGCGCTACCCGCGGGCCTCCGGCGGCTCAGTCCGGCAGCCGCAGGTCGACCACGACCGGCAGATGGTCGCTGGCCAGCCGGGCCAGCGGGCTGTCCACCACGCGCTGATCAACCACCTCGAACCCTGGACCCACCAGCACCGCGTCGATCCGCCGGTTCGGGCCGGTGGCGGGGAAGGTCGCCGCGCCGCCGGGGTCGGTCAGGTGATCGGCGAGCGCCTTCCAGACCGGACCACCCGGTTCGTCGTTGAGGTCGGCGCCGAGCACCACCGGTGCCGGCGCCGCCGCCGCCGCCTCGGCGAGCAGCCGCGCCTGCTCGGGCCGCTCCACCGGATCGGTGGCGAGGTGGGAACCGACCACGGTGAACGGCCTCCCGGCCACCGCGCACCGCGCGAACGCCGCGCCCCGCAGGTGCCGGCCAGGGGTGAGGGGGAACTGCTGGCACCAGACCTGGTCCACCCGCACCCGCACCTGGGTGAGGATGAGGTTGCCCAGGCCGGGCGCGCCGCCGACCGCGACCACCAGCCCGAACGCGTTGGCCAGGGCGGCGCAGCGGGCCCGCCACCAGAACCGGCGCGGGGCCTCCTGCAGCACCAGCACGTCCGGGGCGAGATCCCGCACCACCCGGACCAGCGCCAACCGGTCATCGCGCAGCGAATGGACGTTGTACGAGACGACACGCAGCGTGGGCACCGGCTACTCCCGAGCCAGGTCGGCCGCGCCCACGACGCCGGCGACGCCGCCGAGCCGGGCGACCACCACCGAGGCGGCCGGGACCCGGCCGCGCTGCCCCAGCGCCTCCTGGTACGCCTCGCGGGTGGGCGCTAGCAGGAGCTCCCCGGCGTCGGCCACGCCCCCGCCGATCACCACCAACCGCGGGTCCAGCACCTGGACCAGGTTCGCCAGCGCGATCCCGAGCCACCGGCCGACCTGGTCGAACGCGTCCCGGGCCACCTTGTCGCCGGCCCGGGCCGCGGTGGTCACCATCGGACCGGTGATCGACTCCGCGTCCCCGGCGAGCCCGAGCAGGCCGGCGGCCGCCTCCGGATGCGCCGCCGCCCCGGCGCGCGCCAGGCGCAGCAGGGCCGAGCCGCTGGCGTACTGCTCCAGGCAGCCGCGCCGGCCGCAACGGCAGGGCCGCCCGTCCGGCACCGTCGCCTGATGGCCGGGCTCTCCGGCGAACCCGTGTGCGCCGCGCACCAGTCGCCCGCCGAGCACCAACCCGCCGCCGATGCCGGTGCCCACGGTGATCAGGGCCATGGAGTCCACGCCACCGCCCTCGGCCCCGGCCCCGAACCGGAACTCGGCCCAGGCGGCGGCGTTCGCGTCGTTCTCCACCACCACCGGCAGGTCGACCGCGGCGGCGACCAGGTCACGCAGCGGCTCGTCACGCCATGCCAGGTGCGGTGCGAACCGGACCCGGTCCCGGGTGGCGTCGACCCAGCCGGCAGCGCCGATCCCGACCCCGACTACCGGGTACGCGGCGGCCAGCTCGCGGACCATGTCGACGATCACGCCGCGGATGCGGACCGCGTCGGTGGCCGGGGTGTCCCCGCGGGTCTGCGCGAGCACCCGGCCCTGCTCGTCCACCACCCCGCCAGCGACCTTGGTGCCGCCGACATCGATCCCGATCGTCAGCGCCCCGCCGGGCGCCGCCACCCCACCGCTCACTGGGCGGCCCCGCCGGCCTGCTCGGCCCCGTTCTGCTTCGTGGCCATCTGCTGCGCTGGACCATCCTGCTTCGCGGCCGTCTCCGCCTCTGCCCCGTCCTGCTTCGCGACCGCCGGCTCGGCGGCGGGCGCCGTGGCCGCGGCGGCGGTCGCCGCCGCCCACGGATCCTCCTCAAACCCCGGCCGCCGGCTGCCGGACGGCCGGGTGGCGGCCCCGGGCGGCGAACCCTCCGGGGAGGCCGGCCAGACCGTGCCCACCGCGCCGGCTACCCCCCGCGCGAGCCGGACCGCCCCCTCCGCGAGCGCGCCCACGCCGGTGGCGAGCTTCTCGGTCACGTCCGGGTCCGGGTCCCGGGCCGCCGAGATCACCCGACACACCGGGCACCGGCAGCACTCCTCGCTGCCGTTCGCCACGCTGTGGCCGCGGCGAGCCGGCCCGAACAGCATGTCGCCGAGCGCCTCATAGCCGGCGGCCGCGGCGCCACCCCGTTGCCGGGTCGGGGCCCCGATCCGGTCGGCCACCATCGACATCGCCGCCAACCCCGCCTCGACCAGGCGCTCGGCCTCCTCGCGGATCGCCTCCGGGGCCGGCGCGCGACTACCCCGCTGCTCTGTCATCACCGTCTCCCTCCGACCCGAGCGACTCCACCCGGCGCTTGAGCTCCTTCAGCGCGGTATCCATGATCACCTTCTCCGCCTTGCGGCGGAACATGCCGAGCATGCCGATCGACAGCTCGACGCTCAGGGTGTAGGTAACCGTGCAGGTGCCATCCCCATTGTCCTCGATGTCGTATGAGCCCGTCTGCGCCTTCTGCACCGCCGAGGGCGCCACCAGGTGCCACTCGATCCGGGACAGGTCCTCCGCGTACTCGTACGCCAGGGTGTACTCGTCCCGCAGCGGGCCGGCCTCGAGCACGAACCGGACCTGGCTGGCGTACCCGTCCTCGTACTCCTCCAGGATCTCGGCCTCGCGCAGGGCTCCGGTCCACTCCGGGTACCTGGCGAAGTCGCAGATGACCTCCGCCACCTGCGAGACGCTCGCCCCGATCACGATCGACTGGGACGACGAGCCCGCTGAGTCAGCCATGCTGCGCAGGCTACCTGAGCGCGGGGCGCACCCGCGGGTGATCGACCCGCATCGGCGCCGGGCGCGGCGCGACCGGCGGCGGGCGGCCGCGGCACGAACGGTCACCACCACCTCAGCACAGAGCACCGTATGCTGCGGGCAGAAGAGATGATGCGTACCTCCCGATCCTCCCGGGTCGCCTCCCGTGTGACCTCGCTGCCGCTGCTGGTGTCGTTGCGGGTGGCGATGCTCGCGCTCGTGACCGGCCTGATCCTGCTGGTTACCCGAGAGCCGGCGCAGTTGAGCTGGGTGGCGTTGCTGACCGCGGCCGCGCTGCCCGCCACGCTCGCCGGCGCCCACCGGTGGATCGGGCCGCTGGGCCGGCTGGCCGAGGTCCTGGTCACCACCCTCGCCGCCAGCGAGGTGGCGGTCGCGGCGGCGATGGCCGGTCCGGTCACCGACGGGATCGGGGCCGCCGCGGTGCTGCCGTACCTGATCGTGCCGGCCGCCTCGGCGGCGGTCCGCCGCCGGGCCGGCGAGGCGGCGATGCTGCTCGCCAGCGCCGCGGTGGCGCTCACCGCGGTCGGGGCCTGGACCACCGTGGCCGGCGAGCGCCAACTCGCCCAGTACGGGTACGTCGCGGTCTGCGTGCAGTGGCTACTGCTCGCCTCCCTCAGCGCGGTCGCCACCGGCGCCCTGCACCGCACCATCGTGGCGCGGTTCGCCCCGCCCCAGCCGTACGCGGAGGCGACCCGGCTGCTGACCCAGCTGCGCAGCGTGGCGCGCCAGCTCCCCGGCGCCACCCTGGACCCGGGCGGCATCGCCGAGCACCTGCTGGACGAGGTGCGGGCCCGGGTGCCAGCGGACCGCGCGGCGGTGCTGGCGACCAGCGGTGGCGGGCGGCTGGTGGTGCTCGCCCAGGCCGGGGCGCAGCGGGTGGACTGGGAGACCGAGCTGGACGCGGACTCCGCGATCGCCGACGCCTGGGCCAGCCAGCAGCCGCAGACCGAGTCCCGCTCGCAGACCCGCACCCACGGCGGGGACGAGGTCTCCGCGCTGGTCCTGCCACTGGTCTCCGGAGTGCGGACGATCGGGCTGGTCGCGGTCGAGTGTGACAGCGCCGGTGCGTACCCGCCCCCGGTGGTCGACCGGGTGCGGTCCTTCACCGCTCCGGCCGCGCTACGGCTGGAGGCGGCGCTGCTGTTCGACGAGGTCCGCTCGCTCGCCACCAACGAGGAGCGGCAGCGCCTGGCCCGGGAGATCCACGACGGGATCGCGCAGGAGCTGGTCATGGTCGGGTACGGGATCGACAACGCGCTCGCCGCCCTGCCTGAAGGCGCCCACGAGGCGGAACGAGACCTGCGGGTCCTGCGCGAGGAGGTCACCCGGGTCGTGACCGAGCTGCGGATGAGTCTGTTCGAGCTGCGCAGCGAGGTGGACCGGCACGGCGGCCTGGCCGCGGCGATCGCCGACTACGCCCGCACGGTGGCCGCTCAGGCCGGGCTGCGGGTGCACCTGTCACTGGACGAGTCGACCGCCCGGCTGCCCGCCGCCACCGAGGCGGAACTGTTGCGGATCGCGCAGGAAGCGATCACCAACGCCCGTAAACATGCTGGTGCATCTAATCTATGGGTGACCTGCACGGTTAATCCGCCTATGGCGCAGATTGAAGTGTCGGATGACGGACAGGGGATCGTGAACCCCCACCCTGACGGGCGGTACGGCCTTGCGATCATGGCCGAGAGAGCGGAACGTATCCGAGGCAGGCTGGAGATCACTCCGCGGCGGCCGAGCGGCACCACCGTGGCGGTGACGCTCGGCGGTCGGGAGGCGGCGAGATAGCGTGAGAGACACACCAGAGAGAAGGCACCGGGAATGTCCACCACCAACGCGACCACCACTCGCACCACCAAAGTGCTGCTGATCGACGACCACGACCTGGTCCGCAAAGGCCTGCGGCATGCTTTCGACCGGGATCGGCAGTTCGAGGTCGTCGGCGAGGCCGGCACCGCCGCCGAGGCGGTCCGGCTCGCCGGCGCGCTCAACCCCGACGTGGTCATCACCGACCTGCGGCTGCCTGATGGAAGCGGCCTGGACATCACCCGGGCACTGCGAAAGAACAGCACCACGATCGGGATCGTGGTGCTGACCATGTACGCCGGCGACGACCAGCTGTTCGGGGCTCTGGAGGCGGGTGCGAGCGCGTTCGTGCCCAAGACGGCCCCGGCCGACGAGGTGGTGGCCGCCGCCCGGCACGCCGCCTCGGCGCCGCAGGCGTTCACCGCCGCCGACCTCGCCGAGGCGATGAAACGGCGGCTCGCACCCTCCGGCCCGCAGCTGTCCCCCCGCGAGAGCCAGGTGCTCAAGCTGCTCGCCGACGGGATGAGCGTGGCCGGGATCGCCAAGCAGCTGTTCGTCAGCGAGTCCACGGCCAAGACCCACATCTCCAAGCTGTACGAGAAGCTGGGAGCGGCGAACCGTGCCCAGGCGCTGATGACCGCGCTACGCCTGGGCCTGCTGGAAGCGCCCGACGCGCCCAAGTTCTGAGCCATGCGGGCTCACCCCACGTGCCGGAGCGGGCCGCCCGGCCGCGATCCGCTGCTGGCTGCCCGCGCCGGTGAGCACCCGTCGCTGATCGCGAAGCTGCGCAGCGGGTACGTCACGATGGGCGAGACCCAGTTTCTGCCCGGCTACTGCGTCCTCCTGGTGGATGCCGACCCGGGGGTGGAGCACCTGACCGACCTGCCCCGGCCGGACCGGACCCGGTTCCTGTGCGACCTGGGGCTGGTCGGGGAGGCGCTCACGGCCGCCTGCCCGGTGTGGGATCCGGCCTTCACCCGGCTGGACTACGAGATCCTCGGCAACCGCTGGCGGCGGCTGGCCGCGCATGTGTTTCCGCGCTACGCGTGGGAGCCGGTGGAGCTGCGGGGTGGGCCGGTCTGGGCCCACCCCGCCGAGTGCTGGACCGACCCGGCGTACGCGCTCGGCCCGGCGCACGAACGACTGCTGAAGGCGATCATCCGGGAGCTGAGCCGGGTGCTCGCCGAGGCGTACTGACGCCCCGGCGACCATCGGGTCGGGCACGGCCGCCCGGTCGGTCCGGCGAACCGCCCGCGGCGGGTCAGGCGCGGCTGGTCAGCCGGCGGGCGGCGAGGTAGAGCTGGCAGCCCAGGCACAGCCCGAACGCGGCGTTGAGGAAGGCCGCGGCGAGCGCCGCGCCGGCCAGCACCGCCCCGAGCACCACCAGCCCCCACAGGTACGCCAGGCCGGCCCCCAGCGCGAAGCAGAAGCCGATGAGCTGGGCGAAGCGTACCGGGGCGGCGTCCTCGCGGTCGGCGGGCGGACCCAGCCGCGGCGCCAGGACCGCCCGGTAGAGCAGGGCGTACGGGCCGTGGGCGGGGCTGGCGGCGGTGAGTGCGAACACCGCCGCCTGGGCCAGCGCCAGCCAGGCGGAGCCGGTGACCAGGACGAGCACGAGCACGATCGTGGTGAGGGTGGCGGCGAACCGCACCCCGCGCGGGTCGAGCATGACTAACCTCCGGGGGAAATCGCGACGGCAGGGATCAGCCGCGGCGACACAGGCTGGTCGAGAGGCGCCCGTGGTCGACCACCCGGCGCCGGGTCAGCCGGATCGCGATCATGACAGACGCCCGGACAGCAGCGGGGCCAGCGCGCCGGTGAGCTGCTCCTGGGTGGGCTGTCCGGTCACCCGGACCACCGGTCGCCCGGCGGCGTCCAGCACGAACACGGTCGGGGTACGCCACACCCCGAGCGCGCGTACCTCGTCCAGGTGGCTCTCGGCGTCCACGTCCACATGCCGCACCCCCGGGTGGTCGGCGGCGGCGCGGGCGCACAGCACCCGGGTCGCCCGGCAGGGGCGGCAGAACGCCGAGGAGAACTGCAGCAGGGTGGCTGGCGCCCCCGGCTCCACCCCCAACCGGCGCAGCAGGTCGGGCATGCCCGGCTGCGGACTGGCGGGGCGCACCTTACCGTCGCGGCGGCGCAGCCACCACCCGGCGCCACCGGCGGTCGCCAGCACGCCGGTGGTCACCGCCAGGCCGACCAGAGTCACGTCCACGGCATCTACCCTGCCACGAATCAGCGCCGATCATGGTCCGAGGGACCCGCCCCATCCCCGATCATGACCACTGTCACCAGAGACCGCGCCGATCCTGAGGTTCCGGGCCGGCGCTGGTCTGCGGGGCCGGGTCAGGATGGCCGGTCGGGGACGCCGGTGAGCAGCGCGCGCAGCCGGGCCGCCTGGGTGTCCCACCGCCACCGGGCCTCCACCCAGGCCCGGCCGGCCGCGCCCATCCGGGCGGCCAGGTCCCGGTCGGTCAGCAGCGTGGCCAACCGGTCCACCAGCGCGGCTGGATCCCGCCCGCCGACCACGTACCCGGTCTCGCCCGGGCGGACCGCGTCCGGGGCCCCGCCGGAGTCTCCCGCCCCCACCGGCAGCCCGCTCGCCGACGCCTCCAGGTAGACGATGCCCAGGCCCTCCACATCCAGCCCGCCGCGGCGGGTGCGGCACGGCATCGCGTACACGTCCCCGGCGGCGTAGTGGGCCGGCAGCTCCGCGGTCGGCACCGACCCGGTGAAGACGACGTCGGAGTCCACCCCCAGCCGGCACGCCAGCCGCATCAGTGCGGCGCGGTACGGCCCGCCGCCGACCAGCAGCAGCGCTACGCCCGGCACCCGGGCCCGCAGCGCGGGCAGGGACCGGATCAGGGTGTCCTGCCCCTTGCGCGGCACCAGCCGGGACACGCACACCACGACCGGCCGGTCACCCAACCCGTACCGCTGGCGTACCGGTGAGCCGTCCACGCCCGGGTGGTAGGCGTCGGTGTCCACCCCCGGGGTCAACTGCCGCAGCTCGGTCAACCCGGCCAGCACCCGGGCCAGCCGGACCCGGGTGTACTCCCCCAGGTAGGTCACCACGTCCTGGCCACGTGCGATCCGCCGTAGCAGGGTCCGCGCGCCCGGCAGGGCCGCCCAGCCCACCTCGTGGCCGTGGGTGAGCGCTACCGCTCGGCCCACCCCGGCCTCGCGGCGCAGCCGAGCCGCGAGCAACCCCAGCGGGGCCGCCGCGCCGAACCAGACCGCCTCGCAGCCGTACGAACGCGCCAGCGCCACCGCCCGGCGGGCCACCGCGGGGGTGGGCAGGAGCACCGTGGTGTCCTCGCGTACCACCTCGAACGGTTGTGCGGCGTCGAACGTGGCCGCCCCCGGCCAGGTGGAGGCGTAGACCACCAGCGAACCGGCGGGCTGCCGCAGGGCCAGCTGGTGCACGAAGGATTGGATACCGCCGGGCCGGGGTGGGAAGTCGTTGGTGACGAGCAGCGTACGCATCAGTCCTGGCCCCGCGAGAATACCCGGGCCGCGGCGATCCGCTCCACCGTCGAGGGGTGGGACTGCAGCAGCCGCTCCCACGCCGGCGGGTCCGGGTCGGCGAGGTTGACTGCGGAGAGCCGCGCCTGCATCGCCGCGAAGGTGTCCGGGTCTCCGGTGAGCGCCAGCGCGTGCGCGTCGGCGCGGGCCTCCACCCGGCGGGAGACCACGGCCTGCGCCGGCGCGGTGAGTAGGCCCACCACCGTCACCACCGCTACCAGCAGAGCCACCGCGCGGGGCTGGGTCACCGAGCCGACGCCGGCGGCCCGCAGCAGGCCACCCCACCCGTCCAGCACGTACCACGCCACCACCACCGCGGCCGCGCCCAGCGCACTCAGCGCGGTGCCGACCGCCACGTCCCGGTGCCGGGCATGGGCCAGTTCGTGCGCGACCACGCTCACCACCTCGGCCGGCGGCGCCTGCAGCAGGTTGTCGAAGACCACGATCCGGCGGGTCGGCCCGAGCCCGGAGACGTACGCGTTCACCGCCTTGGTCCGGCGGGAGGCGTCCGCCACGAGCACGTCCCGCACCGGCAGGCCGTCGCGGGCGGCGAGCTCCGACAGGGACTCGCGCAGCGGGCCCGGCGCCATCGGGGTGAACCGGAGGAAGATCGGCTCCACCAGGACCGGGAACCCGAACGTGAGCAGCACTACCAGCCCGGCGGCGCCGGCCGCGGCCACCGCCCACCACCAGCGCGGAAAGGCGCGGGTGAGGGCGAAGAAACCGCCCAGCGCCACTCCGGCGAGCACCGCGGTCACCAGGAAGCCTCGCAGCAGGTCAGCCAACCAGCCGCCCCAGCCCTGGGTGGACAGTCCATGACGGACCAGCAGGGTGTGGCGCCAGGCCGCCAGCGGCAGCGTGACCACCTGGCCGGCGAAGACCACCGCCAGCCCGCCGAGCACCGCGGCGGCCAACCAGTGCCCGCCGAACGGCCGGGCCACCGCGTCCACCAGCCGGGCGCCGAGCGGGGTCAGCCCCAGGCCCAGCGCCACCACCACGCCGAGCAGCAGCGAGCCGTACGAGGGCACGCGTAACGCCGCCCGCAGGGCCCGCCCCCGGGCGACCTGCTCGGCCGGCAGCTCAGCGAGGGCCGCGAGCTGCTCGTGCCGCGGCGCCGGCGGCCGGCGCCACGGCACGAGCAGGCCGGCCAGCCCCACCGTGCCGAGTACCAGCAGTGCCAGTACCGCCGCGGCCATCGCGCGCATGTCGGCCCCTTCACAACCGCCAGGAGATCACGCAAAACGGTAGCTCCAGCCAGGAGGGAACCGGTGCGCGGGTCTCAGAGGCGGGCGAGCCGGGCGTCGAGTTGGCGGACCTGGCCGTAGGTGCCTTCGACCGTGCCGTCGGCCCGGACCACGGTGTACGAAGGATAGGCGCTGACCTGGAAGGCGTCTAGCAGCGGATTGCTGTTCCGCGGGGCGAGCAGCGTGGTGGTGCCGGCGGGCAGGGAGGCGCGCAGCTCCTCCGACTGTGCGGCGTCACCATCCACCACCGCCACCGCCTGCACCCCCTTTTCCTGCGCGCGCTTCGAGAAGGTGCCGAAATCCGGCAGGTGGTGTGTGCAGGCACTACAGGTCGGGGAGAAGAACCCCAGCACCAGCGCCCGGCGCTCGCCCAAGTCACGGCGGGACAGCCGGCGCCCGTCCGGGGTCTCGGCTTCGAACTCCGGCACGGTGGTGCCGGCCTCCAAGCCGCCCAGCGGCGGCTCGCCCGCGCCCGCGCCGACCCGCCGGATCAGCGCATAGGTGAGTAGCAGGTTGAGCAGCACAACCACCCATAGGGCGACCAGAGCGGCGTTCCACACATTCATGCGCGACCCCTTCCGGCTGGAGTGGAGAACAGCAGCAGCAGATCGTCGAAGAACACCGGCATGGCCCGGCACCCGGGCAGGTCACGCAGCTTCGCCACCACCGGCACCGCGGACAGCCCGCCCGCCAACCGGCGACCGGACCGCGCCGGGTACGCCGTCACCGGGAGCCTCCGCGCCCCACGCGGGCGAGCACGACCCCCAGCAGGCGGTCCGCCTGGATGGGGCCCCAGGTGGTCGAATCCACGCTGAATTCGGCCGCTCCTCGCACGTAGTAGCACCCGGGGGGCACCCGCAGCTGGCTCCCGTCCGGCTGAGTGACCAGGTCGCCACCGACGCCCAGCACCCGCTTGACGAAGTACGGCGGCCGGTGCGCGGCCACCTCCGGATCGTCGAAGCCGGGGGGGATGCGGCCGACCACCATCTGTCCACGCCGGATGGTGGCGGGCGGCACCCGGATCGCCAGCGCGCGGTCACCGTGCTTCAGCTCGGGCGCCATGCTGTCGCCGTGGACACTGACCCACATCAGCCAGCGCCGTGCGAGCAGCCCGAACCCGGCCAAGGCCACGCCGGCGACCACGCCCGCGCAGGTCAGCGTGACTGCGGCCCGGAGCCCGCGGCGGCGGGTCTCCGGGCCGCAGTCACCGCCGGAAGTCATCACCGGTGGTACCACCCCGGCCGTACGGCTGGCGGACAGTACGACCTCACAGGCAGGCCGGCGAGCAGAAGCAGTCACCGGTCCAGTAGCCCGCGGTGCAGTACATGCAGCGCTGCCGGCCGGGTGAGCTGTAGAACGTGGAGTAACAGGTGACCCCGGTGCAGCGGTAGTAGCAGGATCCGGCCGCGGTGACGGTCGGCAGCACCTTGCGGGCGAGCCGGTCGACCGCCCGACTCACCAGGCCATCGGCGGCGGCGATCCGGTTGATCAGTCGGTTCATGGATAGTCCTTCCTCGATGAGGCGCGGGTGCCCCGAGTCTAGGAAGATACAACTATCTTAGTCAATACTCTAAACTATCGATGGAATGGGTCGTTGGCGCCCGCGGTCACCCCACCCGGCCGGACAGCCGGTGGATGCGGCGGGCTCGGCTCAGGTGCGGGCCATGCGGCGCAGCAGGGCGTCGGCCGGCAACGGGTACGCACCGGCCCGGCGCACCCCGTCGGCGACCTCCCGGTCGGAGGAGATCACGATCACCGGGCGCCCGTCCGGCTCTGCCCGCACCAGCTTGCGGATCAGCTCATCCGCGGTCTGCCCCTTACGGGAGAACAGCACCCGGACCCCGCGCGGGGGCGGCGGCACGCCCAGGACCCGGTCGG
>Ga0079224_100008478_pt1 | contig 13931 bp, 6 predicted proteins | sample Stecom2015_FD_80414 | JGI IMG/M metagenome (GOLD analysis project Ga0079224, IMG submission 80414) | Agricultural soil microbial communities from Utah to study Nitrogen management - Steer compost 2015 | ecosystem: Environmental > Terrestrial > Soil > Agricultural land | place: USA: Utah... | reverse complement strand
GACCCGATCGAGGTCGCGGCGATCACCCAGGCCTGGCGCGCGGTGGCGGACGGCACCGGCTGGTGCGCGCTCGGCTCACTCAAGGGCAACATCGGGCACCTCGACACCGCGGCCGGCGTCGCCGGATTGATCAAGGTCGCGTGCGCGCTGAAGCACGGCGAACTGCCGCCGAGCCTGCACTTCGAGCGGCCCAACCCGATCATCGACTTCGCGAACAGCCCGTTCTACGTGAACACCGAGTGCCGGCCGTGGCCGCGCCGCGGTGGCCCGCGCCGGGCCGCGATCAGCTCGCTCGGCGTCGGCGGGACGAACGCGCACGCGATCCTGGAGGAAGCGCCGCCGCGCCCGGCGTCGCCGCCCAGAGAGCCGTGGCAGCTCCTGTTGTTCTCCGGCAAGAGCGCACGCTCCGCGGACGGCAACGTCGACCGGCTCGGCGCGTGGCTGCGCGCGCACCCGGAGGCCGACCTCGCCGACGTCGCGTTCACCCTGGAGCGCGGCCGGCACGCGCACCCGCACCGTCGCGCGTGCGTGGCGCGCGACACCGCGCACGCCGCCGCGCTGCTCGACCCGGCCTCCGGTACGCGCGAGGGGCGCATCGCCGCCTCCGGCGTGGCGACCGAGCAGCCGCCGTCGGTCGTGTTCATGTTCCCGGGCGGCGGCGCGCAGCACCCGGACATGGGGCGCGGCCTCGCGGCACGTTACCCCGCGTACCGCGACGCGCTGGAGGAGTGCCTCGCGGTGTTGCAGCCGATGCTCGGCGAGGACCCGCGCCCGCTCCTGTTCCCGGCGCCCGACGCAGCGGCCGCCGCCGCCGAGCGCCTGCAGGATCCGGCGATCGCGCTGCCGCTCCTGTTCTCGACCGAGTACGCGCTCGCGCAGCTCTGGCGCTCGTTCGGCGTCGAGCCGGACGCGATGACCGGGCACAGCCTCGGCGAGTACGCCGCGGCCTGCCTCGCCGGCGTGATGACGCTGGCCGACGCGCTCGCGCTGGTCGTGCTGCGCGCGCGCCTGCTCTCCTCGGTGCCGACTGGCGCGATCCTCGCGGTGCCGTTGCCCGCCGAGGAGGTCGCGGGGCTGCTCGGCAACGAGTTGTCGCTCGCGGCGATCAACGCGCCCGAGCTGTGCGCGGTATCCGGCCCCGAGCACGCGGTCGCGGCGCTCGAAGCGCGGCTCGCCGAGCGCGACGTCGACGCGCGCCGTCTGAAGATCGCGGTCGCGGCGCACTCCGCGTTGCTCGACCCGATCCTCGACGAGTTCCGCGCCGGCGTGCAGCGCATGCGCCTGCATCCGCCGCAGCGCCGGTTCGTGTCCAACCTGACCGGAACGTGGGCCGACCCGGAGCAGGTGACGACCGCCGAGTACTGGGTGCGCCACCTGCGCGAGACCGTGCGCTTCGCCGACGGGATGAACACCCTGATGGCGGACAAGCACGCGGTGTTCCTCGAGGTCGGTCCGGGCACGACCCTGTCCGCGCTCGCGCGCATGCAGCGCAACAAGGCGCCGGGGCACGAGGTCGCCGCGTGCATGCGCCACCCGCAGGACAGCGCCGACGACGTGCAGGTGCTGCTCGGCGCGGTCGGCCGGCTGTGGTGCGCGGGGCGTGGAATCGACCACGACGCGGTGCGTGGGCCGACGCCGCGCCGCCGGCTGTCGCTGCCGACCTACGCGTTCGACCGGCAGCGCTACTGGATCGAGCCGGGCTCGCGCGTGCTCGCCGCGTCGACCGCCGACGTGAGCCTGACCCGCATCGCCGATCTGCGCGACTGGTTCCACCGCCCGGTGTGGCGCCCGAGCGACCTGCCGCCGGCGAGCGCGGTCGCGCGCGGCCGGTTCGTCCTGTTCCTCGACGACGACGGCCCGGGCGCGGCGCTCGCCGAACTGCTCGCCGCGCAAGGCCACGAGGTCGCGCGCGTCGTGCGCGGTCCGGCGTTCCAGGCGGTGGGCAAGCTGCGCTGGATGGTGAACCCCGCCGAGCGCGGCGATTACGACGCGTTGCTCGAGGCGCTGCGGGTCGCCGGCTTCGCGGCGCAGCACTTCGTGCACCTGTGGCTCGCGCGCGGCGACCGCGGCGGCGACCCGGCGCACCGGCTGGAGACCGCCGAGGTCCTCGGGTTCTACTCGCTGCTGTCGCTCGCCCAGGCATTGGCGCAGACCGACCCGGACGCCGCGGTCCGCCTGACCGTGGTCACCGAGGGCGCGCAGCGCGTGTTCCGCGAGGCGCTCGACCACCCCGAGTGCGCCACGGTGCTCGGTCCGGTCCAGGTGATCCCGCGCGAGCTGGCGCAGGTGCGCACCCGCTGGATCGACGTCGAACTGCCGGCGCAGCGCTGGCGGCGGCGGTTCGATGCGCGTTCCGCGGCCGGCCGCGCGTGCATCGAGCAACTCGCTGCCGAGGTCGTCGCCGACACTCCCGAACGGGTGGTTGCGCTGCGCGCCCTCGGCCGGTTCGTGCAGGACCTGGACACCGTGCCGGTGCCGGCCGCGGAGGGGCCGCCGAAGGTGCGCGAAGGCGGCACCTACGTGATCAGCGGCGGACTCGGCGGGATCGGGCTCGCGTGCGCGCGCTGGCTCGCCCGCCAGGCGAAGGTCAAGCTCGCGCTGCTGTCGCGCACCGGACTGCCGCCGCGCTCGGAGTGGGCGCACGGCCGGGCCGGCGCGGAGAACGATCCGCTGGCGCGGGCGCTCGCCGGGATCACCGAGATCGAAGCGAGCGGCAGCACCGTGCGCGTGCTGCGCGCCGACGTCGGCGATCCGGAGCAGGTGGCGCGCGCGGTCGCCGAGGCGCGTGCCGAGCTGGGGCCGGTGCGCGGCGTGATCCACGCCGCGGGCGTGATCGACGACGCCCTGCTCACGCAGAAGATGCCCGAGTCCGCGGCGCGCGTGCTGCTGCCCAAGGTGCGCGGCACGCTCAACCTTGAGGCCGCGGTGGCGAGCGACCCGCTCGACTTCTTCGTCACCTGCTCGTCGACGAGCACCGCGCTCGGCCTGCCGGGACAGGTCGACTACGTGGCCGCGAACGCCTTCCTCGAGGCGTTCGCCGCGTCGCGCCAGGGGCGCGGCGTGCACCACGTCGCACTCGGTTGGGGCGTGTGGGCCGAGGTCGGCATGGCGGCCGCCGCGGCGCGCCGCACGCTGCCGGCCGACGCGCGGCCGAGCGGCCACCCGTGGCTCGGCGACGTCGTCGCGGACAGCGCGCACCGCACGCGCTACGCGACGCGCTACGGCGTCGACCTCTGGCTGCTCGACGAGCACCGCGTCAAGGATGGTCGCGCGCTGGTGCCGGGCACGGGTTACCTGGAGATCGCGCGCGCCGCGCTGCACAAGGGCGCGGCGAATCCGTCGATCGAGATCCGCGAGCTGACCCTGCTCGCGCCGCTGGAGGCCGACGACGACGCGCCGGTCGAGGTCGGCATCGAGGTCAGCCGGCAGGACGGCAGCTTCGCGTTCCAGGTCGGCGCCAAGGATGGCGACGCGGGCTGGCGCGAGTGCGCGCGCGCCACGCTCGGGTTCGTCGGCGAAGAGCCGCCGGCGCCGCTCGACGTCGCCGCGATCCGCGCGCGCTGCACGCAGAAGACGATCCAGTACGAGGCGTACGCACAGGAGACCAAGCAGGAAGCCCACCTCGATTTCGGGCCGCGCTGGAAGGTCCTGCGCCGGATCGACCTCGGCGACGGCGAGGGCCTCGCGGTCCTGGAGCTGGGACGCGACTACGCGAGCGACGTCGAGAACGTGCTCCTGCACCCGGCCCTGCTCGACCTCGCCTGCCACTTCGCGCTCCCGCTGCTGCCGGGCTACGAGCACGACGACTCCCTGTACGTGCCGCTGTCGTTCGGCCGCGTGCGCGCCTGGCGGGCGCTGCCGCCGCGCATCCTGAGCCACGCGCGTCTGCGCGGGCGCGCCGGCGAGGAGGTGGTCACCTTCGACGTGACCCTGGCCGCCGAGGACGGCACCGTGCTCGCCGATGTCGAGCGCTTCATGCTGCGCCGGCTGCGCGACCGCGCGGCGATCTCGGTGCGCCGCCAGCAGTTGCGGCGCGACCCGGGCGAGTCGGCCGACGCGCGCGTGCCGGAGGGCGACGACCTGCTGCGCGAGACCCTGCGCCACGGGATCACCGAGGCCGAGGGCGGCGAGGCGCTCGCGCGCGTGCTCGCGCACGGCCTGGCGCCGGCGGTGTTCGTGTCCCCGGTGCGCATCGCGGCGCTGCGCGAGCGCGTCGACCGCGCGACCGCGCCGCGCGCCGCCGACGCCGCGCGCTTCGCGCGGCCCGAGCTGGAGAGCACGTACCGCGCGCCGCGCACGGTGGTCGAGACCCGGCTCGCCGCCCTGTGGCAGGAAGCGCTCGGCATCGAGCGCGTCGGCATCGACGACGACTTCTTCCAGCTCGGCGGGCAGTCGCTGATCGCGGTTCGCCTGCTCGCGCGGGTGAAGAAGGTCTTCGGCGTCGACCTGCCGCTCGCCACGCTGTTCGAGGCACCGACCGTGGAGAAGCTCGCCGCGGTCGTGGCCGCCGAGGGCGGCGAGGCGGTGCAGACCACCGGCGGCGCCCCGGCGGTGACGCGGCGCGGGTGGACCACCCTCGTGCCGATCCAGCCGCGCGGAACGCGGCCGCCGCTGTACTGCGCGGCCGGGCAGGGCGGCAACGCGATGAACCTTCGGCACCTCGCGGTGCACCTCGGCGAGGACCAGCCGTTCTACGGTCTGCAGGCGCGCGGCGTCGACGGTCGCCTGCGGCCGCACGAGACGGTCGAGGCGATGGCCGAGGAGTACATCGCCGACGTGCGTCGCTTCCAGCCGAACGGGCCGTACTTCATCGGCGGCTACTCCGGCGGCGGCACGGTCGCGTTCGAGATGGCGCGCCAGCTCACCGCCGCCGGCGAGACGGTCGCGGCGCTGATCCTGCTCGATTCGCACAGCCCGAGCATGCCGGAGCGCACGCGGCTGGAGCGCATGCGCATGCACATGCGCCGGCTCATCGAGCAGGGGCCGAGCTACGCGTTCGACAAGCTGAAGGAACGCCTGATGCACCGCGAGCTGTGGGCGCTGCGCCGCCTGCTGGTGCGCCCGCTCGCCCGCGTGTTCCCCGACCGCTTCCGCAGCGACACGATGGTGTTCTCGTGGATCGACGCGTTCACCCGCTACGAGGCGCAGCCGTGGCCGGGGCGCGCCCACCTGTTCCGCGTGCCGATCGACGAGTCGCGGCAGTGGACCGGCGTGAAGATGGAGGACGACCTCGGCTGGCGGCACCTCGTCGGCGAGCTCGTTGTCACCGAGGTGAGCGGCGACCACAACTCGATGTGCGAGGAGCCGCACGTGCGCGTGCTCGCCGACGCGGTGCGCGCGTGCCTGGAGGAGGCGCAGGCCGCGGTCGACCCGGCGGGCGCGGGGCGCGCCGCGCAGGAACGGCCCGCGCCGCCGCCGGCGTTCGCCGCCGGCTCGGCGCGGTGAGCGTGGCCGAGAGGCTCGCCGCGGAGCTGTTCGCCGCCCTGGACGTCGGCCTCGCGCTCGCGGAGGCGGGCGACGCGGCCCGCGCGATCGCCGCCCTGGCGCCGGCCGAGCGCTCCCTGGTCGCGCGCGCCGCGCCGGAGCGAGTGGCGGCCTTCGCGCTGGGCAGGCACGCGGCGCACGCCGCGCTCGCGCGCCTGGGTGCCCCGGATGTGCCGCTGCTTGCCGGCGCGGACCGTGCGCCGTGCTGGCCGGCGGGGTTCGTCGGCAGCATCGCGCATGCCGGCGGGCTCGCGGTCGCGGTCGCGGCGCGCGCCGAGGCGGCTGGCGGACTCGGGATCGACGTCGAGCCGGAGCGCGGGCTCGAGTCCGAGCTGTGGCCGAGCATCGCGACCGCCTCCGAGCTGGCCTGGCTCCGCTCCTTGCCCGCCGAGCGCGGCGGGCGTGCGGCGCTCGCCGTGTTCTGCGCCAAGGAGGCGGTGTTCAAGGCGTGGTACCCGCGCGGCCGGCGGATCCTGGAGTTCGCCGAAGTCGAGCTGCCCGTGCCGCTCGCCGAAGCCCGCGCCGTGACGCGCGTGGCCGCGCCGCAAGCCGAGGTCGTGGTCCGGCTCACCGCGTCCGCCGGCTTCCTGTTCGCCGGCGCGGTCGCGACCTTCGCTGCGCCGGGGACCGGCGAAGACGGCTGAGCGTCGTCGCGCCGTTACTTCTCGAACACGCCGTCGAAGCGGTAGGTCAGCAGGTCGTCGTCGCTGTACTGGCTCAGGTAGGCGTGTCGGCGGTTCTGCTGGAGGAGCGCGCGGTCCTGGTGCTTGATCAGCTCGACCTCCTTCAGCGCGACCTGCGCGAGCAGGCGCCGCCACTCCGACAGCCGCAACCGGTTGACGTAGCTGCTGCGGTTCCACGCCATCAGGCGCCACAGCGCGGCGGAGTACTTGAGGCATTCGTACTGCCTGCCGGCGTCGAACATGTGGTAGTGGTCGCGCAGGTCGACGCGGCACACGAGCCGTCCGCCGGGGCGCAGCACGCGCGCGATCTCCTGCACCGACAGTTCCGGCCAGCGGAAGTGCTGCATGCAGTAGCAGGCCCAGACGAGATCCTTGCTCGCGTCGGCGAACGGCAGCACCCCGCCGTCATAGATCCGGTAGTCGATGCCGTCGCGCGCCGCCGACGATTCGGCGAGGTACCGCGTGACGTCGGCCGCGGCGACGGACTTGGCGCCGCCCTCGTGCCGCGCGATGCGCAGCACGTCGAGCGTCTTGCCCGGGCCCAGCTCCAGCACGTCCTTGCCGCGGCAGTCGCCGTGCCGCTGGTAGAACGCGAACAGCTCGCGCGCGCGCCGTGGGTCTCCGTCGATGCCGGTCACGTGCCGGGCGGCCGCGTAGCGGCGCACCGGCGCGAGCCCGAGCAGGGCGTTCTGCGCCATCGACTTCAACACATACATCGCCGGCATCTTGATTCCGTCACCGCAGACGATCCAACTCCGCAGCGAGGTGACGGAACTCGAGAGGGGGGCATACATAGTAAGCCTCGGCGTAGGCGACTTGGTGGCGGAGGCCTCGATAGCGGTTGAGTCCGAGGATCGCGGCCGCGTAGTCACGGTCCGCGAGCTGGGATCGGTAGCAGGCGATCGCGCGTTCCTTGTCGGCGGCGACCGCCGAGATGTCGACGCACACGTTGGGCCACAGCGGGGTCCACAGCTCGTAGGCCCACACCTCGCCGGCGAACCGCGCGTCGTACGCGGCTCCGGCGACCGCGAGCGCGGTGGCCTGGTGGTCGGCGTGCCCGTCTCCCGGGAACGGGCACAAGATCTGGTCGGGGGAAAAGGATCGGATCGTTTCGGCCAACCGAGCGCGCAGGGCGGCCTCGTGCCGGACGAGGGCGCCGTCGGGCAGGTCGTAGCTCTCCGTGCTCGCGTAGCCGAGGATGCCGCGGGCCTGCTCGGCCTCGTGCACGCGCGCCGCGCGCAGGCGTTGGCGCGCCTCGGGGTCGGGGTTCGGTCCGCCGCTGTCGCTGGTGAACGCGACGTGCACCGTGCTGCCGGCGCGCGCGTGCAGCAGGAGGGTGCCGCCGCACGGGATCACCTCGTCGTCGAGGTGTGGGGCCACGACCAGCACGCGCCCGCGCTGCGGGGCACGCAACCGCGACGGCATGCGGTGGGTCGCCCGACGCAGCGCGACGAAGAAGCGCCGGGCGACGGCCTGGCGGAGGCGGTCGGCGAAGGCTGACACGGAGAGGTGGAAGGTCGAGAAGATTACGCCGGCCGTCCCTTCGTCCAGGCCGCTCGTCAGCCTCGAGCGTTGCCCGGCACCGCTCCGCCGATGCCGCGCGCCGCGGGCGGTCGTCCCGATCCGGGACGACCGGTCCGGTCGGCCCGCCCGCCGCCGCGCGCCGCGGCGGTCAGACCTCCATGTAGGGGTAGCGGTAGTCGGTCGGCGGGACGAACGTCTCCTTGACCGTGCGCACCGTGACCCAGCGCAGGAGGTTGAGCTTGCTGCCGGCCTTGTCGTTGGTGCCCGAGGCGCGGCTGCCGCCGAACGGCTGCTGGCCGACGACCGCGCCGGTCGGCTTGTCGTTGACGTAGAAGTTGCCCGCCGCGTGGCGCAGCGCGCCGGCCATCTTCACCAGCGCGGCCCGGTCGCGACCGAACACGGCGCCGGTCAGCGCGTAGGGCGAACCCTGGTCGCACAGCGCGAGCGTCTCGTCGAGCTGCGCGTCCTCGTACACGAACACGCTGAGCACCGGGCCGAAGATCTCCTCGCACATCACCTTCGCGCGCGGGTCGCGGCAGCGGATCACGGTCGGACGGATGAACCAGCCTTCCGCGTCGTCGCATTCGCCGCCCGCGAGGATCTCGTGGCCGGGCGTGCTGCGCGCGTGCTCGATGTAGCCCTTGATCGACGTGAACGACTTGCGGTCGATCACCGCGCCCACGAAGTTGCGGAAGTCCTCGGGGCTGCCCATCGGCAGGCCGCGGACGGTCTCCACCAGGCGCTCCTCGACCGCCGGCCACAGCGACGCAGGGATGTACGCGCGACTCGCGGCCGAGCACTTCTGCCCCTGGTACTCGAACGCGCCGCGCACCAGCGCGGTGACCAGGCCTTCGACGTCGGCCGAGGGATGCGCGAAGACGAAGTCCTTGCCGCCGGTCTCGCCGACGATGCGCGGGTAGTTGCGGTAGCGCTCGACGTTTGCGCCGATCGTGCGCCACATGCCGTTGAACACCGCGGTCGAGCCGGTGAAGTGCACGCCGGCCAGCTCGCTCGAGGCGAGCGCGGGGTCGCCGATCGCGGCGCCGGCGCCCGGCACGAAGTTGATCACGCCCGGCGGCAGCCCGGCTTCTTCCAGCAGGCGCAGGATGTACCACGCCGAGAAGATGGCGGTGGACGCCGGCTTCCACAGCACGACGTTGCCCATCAGCGCGGGTGCGGTCGGCAGGTTGCCGGCGATCGAGGTGAAGTTGAACGGCGTGACCGCGAACACGAAGCCCTCGAGCGGCCGGTACTCGACGCGGTTCCAGCAGCCGCGGCTGCTGAGCGGCTGCTCGGCGTAGGCCTCCGCCATGTAGGCGACGTTGAAGCGGAAGAAGTCGATCAGCTCGCACGCCGAGTCGATCTCCGCCTGGTGCGCGGTCTTGCTCTGCCCGAGCACGGTCGCGGCGTTCAGCGTCTGGCGCCACGGTCCGGCGAGCAGGTCGGCGGCGCGCAGGAACACCGCGGCGCGCTCTTCCCACGGCATCGCCGACCACGCCGGCCACGCGCGCCGCGCCGCCTCGATCGCGCGTTCGACCGCGGCGCCGTCGCCCTGGTGGAACGTCGCGAGCACGTGGCGGTGGTCGTGCGGGCACGTCGCTTTGGCGACGTCGGTGCCCTTGGTGCGCTCGCCGCCGATCACCAGCGGGATCTCGATCGTCTCGCCGCGCATGCGGCGCAGCTCGGCCTGCAGCGCCGCGCGCTCGGGGCTGCCCTTGCCGTAGGGCAGCACCGGTTCGTTGCTCGGAGGCGGTACCTGGAAGATCGCGTTCGCCATGCGGCCGATGCTACCAGCGCGCCCGGGCGAGCCGACGGTGCGCACCCGGGTCCGCGTCTTCCGGCCTACGGCGCGCCGCGCAGCCACTCGGCCAGCAGGCCGTCGCGCAGCGAGACGCGCGGCACGAGCAGCGCGTCGAGCGCCAGCTCGCGCAGCAGCCAGGCGTAGACCGACAGCGCGACGACCACGAGGTCGGCGCGGTCGGCGCTGAGGTCGTACCGGCGGGTGCGCTCGGCGGCGGGCAGCGCCGCGAGGCGCGCGCGCCAGTCGTGCAGCGCGGCGGCGGGAACCGCGTCGCAGCCGTCGATCCGGTACGGCCGGCCGGCCGCCCGCTCCAGGTCGGCGACGACGTCGACGCTGCTCCCGATCCCGAGCACGCGGTGCGGGCGGACACCCTGCAGTTGGGCGCGCGCCGTGGCCGCGCGCGCATCGAGGAGCGCGTCGATCGCGGCGAGCAGGTCGGGGCCGAGGGCCGCCTTGCCCTCGGCGGGGAGCGCGTCGAACAGGCGCAGCGAGCCGAGCGGATGCGACGCGGCGCTGCGTTGGGCGCCGCGCTCCAGGACCACCAGCTCGAGGCTGCCGGCACCGAGGTCGGCGAGCACCGCGTCCGCTGTGCCGAGGTCGGTACGCCGCGCGACCGCGGCGAACAGCAGGGCGGCTTCGCGCTCGCCGTCGATGATCTGCAGCTCGATGCCGGACGCGCCACGCACCGCGTCGACGAGCTCGGCGCCGTTGCTTGCCGAACGCGCCGCGGAGGTGGCGACCGCGCGGATCGCCCGCGCCCCGAGCCGGTCGCACACCGAACGGAACTTCGCGAGGGCGTCGGCGACCGCGGCGATCGTCGCCGGCCCGAGCGCGCCGGTGAGGAACACCTCGCGCCCGACGCGGATCGCGGTCCGCTCGTCGTGCAGGACGGTCTCGCCTTCCGGCACGACCTCGACCACCCGGGTGCGCACGGCGTTCGAGCCGACGTCGACGAGGCCGACGCGCTCGCGGCGGGGAGCGTTCACTCGTCGATCCGGCCGGCCGGCGGGTCGTCCTGCTCGCCGCCGCCTGCCGGCAGCGGAGTACCGGGGTGCGGCGGGAACTGCACGACGATGCTGCCCGAGCCGTGGTGATGGATCTGCACCGGGCCGTGCGCCGGCGCCTGCACCGTCGCCGGCCGCTGCGCGAGCTGTGCACGCACGCGCTCGAGTTCGGCCTGCAGCCGGTCGGCGCGCTCGCGCTGCCGGTCCGCTTCCTCGGACGCGACGTGCGCGTTCCGTTCGGCCAGATCCGCGCGCGCCCGCTCCTTCTCGGCGTCCTTCTGCCGTGCGGCGAGCTCGGCCTGCAGCGCGCGCTGTTTGTCCTGCGCCCTGGCGACGCGACCCTGGACCTGCTCGAGTTCGGTGCGCAGGCGGTCGGCGAGCGCGCGCTGCCGGCTCGCCTCTTCGGCGGCGGCCTTGGCGTTCCGTTCGGCCTGCTCGGCGCGCGCCCGCTCCTTTTCGGCGTCCTTCTGCCGTGCGGCGAGCTCGGCCTGCAGCGCGCGCTGTTCGTCCTGCGCCCTGGCGACGCGGCCCTGAACCTGCTCGAGTTCGGTGCGCATGCGGTCGGCGCGTTCGCGCTGCCGGGTCGCCTCGTCGGCGGCGGCCTTCGCGTTCCGTTCGGCCTGCTCGGCACGAGCGCGCTCCTTCTCGGCGTCCTTCTGCCGTGCGGCGAGCTGCCCCTGCAGTGTGCGCTGTTCGCCCTGCGCTGCCTGCGCGCGGGTCGTCAGCCGTTCCACCTCGGCGCGCAGGCGGGTGATCTCGCGTTCCTGCTCGGTGCTGCGCGCCGCGGCGGCCTGCTCGGCGTGCTTGCGTTCGGCGAGCGCCTTCTCCACCTGCACTGCGGCCTGTTGCACGGCCTGCAGGCGCGCGCGTGCCTCGGCCAGCTCGCGCGCCGCCTGTTCCCCCTGACGCGCGGCCTCCGCGAGGCGCTGCTGCAACTCCGCCACCTCGCGGCTGCGCTCGGTGAGGCGCGCGTTGGCCTGCGCCAGCTCCTGGCGGAGCTGCTCGCCGTCGCGCGCGCGCCGCTGCAGCTCGCGGTTCGCCTGGTCGAGCGCCTGCTTCGCCGCCGTGACCTCGGCGCGGTGCGCGGTGTCCTCACGCTCGCTGACCTCCGCCAGACGCGCGTCGACCTGGGCGAGCACCGCCTCCAGACGCTTGACGGTTTCACGCACCTTGTCGCTATCCTGCGTGCGCCCGGGCATGCAGAGGCTCATCGACAGCGCCAGCGACAGCGACGCGCGGACAACGTCAGGGCGTTTCATGATCGTTCGTTCCTCCATCGGTCGGGGAAGGTGCGCATCCTCGCGCGCCGCCTCGCCGGTGCAACGCCGGCGCAGCGCATTGCAGCGGCCGGGCCGGACGCGGTCGCGATGAGTGTCCTGCGCACGGTGGGCGGCGCCTGGCTGGGCGTGCACGCCCCTGCTTCGCCGCGCGCGATGCTGATCTGGCTGCTCGACCGCGGTTTCCGCGGCCTGCTCCCCGGGCCCGGGCCGCGCGCCGTCGACTGGACCGCGGTCGCCCGTGCACGGGAGAACCTGCCGGTGACCCTGGTCGCCCTGCGGTCGGCCAGCCTGCTGACCCCGCTCAGCGAGCGGGCCGAAGCCGGGATCGCCTCGGCCAACGAGAGCGAACGCGAGCGCGCGATCCGTGCGCTCGGGGAGACGGTTGCGCTCGCGCGGGCCCTGGGCACGCGGGACGTGATCCTGGAGCCCGGGCGCGTGCGCGTGCCCGGCGAGCCCGGGCCGACCGACCTCGGCGACACGCACGTCGCCTGGACCAAGGAGAAGGCGGCAGCGTGGATCGCGCGGCGCAACGCGGTCCTCGACCGTGCCCTGGACGCCGCCTGCCGCACGCTGCACCGCGCCTGCAGGGCATTCCCCGACGTGCGCTTCGTGCTGACCGGAAGCGCCGATCTCCTCGGGCTGGGCGAGCCGCAGGCGCTCGGCGCGATCTTTGCCGACCTGCGCAACCTGAAGCTCGGCTACTGGCACGATGCCTCCGTGGCGGCCCGGCGTGAACAGCTCCTCGGCGTGTCCCAGGGCGAGTGGCTGCACGACTTCGCCGACCGCCTCGCGGGCGTGACGGTGACCGACTGCGGTGAAGGAAGTCTTTATGGCGTCCCGGGTTCGGGCCGCGTGGACTACCCGTTGATTGCGTCCTACAGAATGCGCGGCGCCAAGGGGCTTCCCGTCGCGCTCGAGCTGGATCCCGGCATCGAGCCCGGCGAGCTGCCGGGCGCGCTTGCTTTTCTAGACAAGTTCGGCCTGTAGGCTGGGGCATCGCGTAGCCGATCTCGACTCCGGACCCCGGCCCGGGCGGAAGTGCGGAAGTGACGGCCTGGTAAGAGCATGGACGCCGACGAAGGCGACGAACGGTCGCAGTCCGCGATCCGTACTCAGGCATTGCTCGACCGGTTGCGGTCGCGCAAGCGCCTCCTGGTGTTGACCCACACCAATCCGGATCCGGACTCGATGGCCAGCGCGATGGGTGTGCGGTTGCTGGTCGACCGCAAGCTCGGCCTGCCGACCGACATCGCGCTCAGCGGGCGCGTGATGCGCGCCGAGAACCGCGAGCTGGTGCGCGCGGTCGAGCTGAAGATGGTGCCCTACGACGCGCTGGAGCTGGGGCGCTACGACGCGTTCGCGATGGTCGACACGCAGCCGGGGTTCGGCCACACGCGGATCCCGCCGGGCTGCCCGATCGACGTGGTGATCGACCACCACCTGCCGCCGCCGCACAACGGCCACCAGGTGCCGCACTACGACGTGCGCACTTCGGTGGGGGCGACGAGCAGCATGGTGACCGACTACCTGATGCACGCGGGGGTCGACGTCCCGCCGGACGTCGCGACGGCGCTGTTCTACGGCGTGAAGACCGACACCGCCGACCTGTCGCGCAACGCGAGCCCGCTCGACGTCGCCGCGTACGAGTTCCTGCAGACCCGGGTCGATCGGGTGAAGCTCGCGCGGATCACCAACCCCGACGTGCCGATCGAGTACTTCCGCGCGCTGCGCTCGGCGCTCAACAACGTGCGCTTCTACGACAACGTGATCCTGTGCTCGCTGGGCCGGATCGAAGCGCCCGAGATGGTCGCCGAGGTTGCCGACCTGCTCCTGCGGATGGAGGGCAAGGAGGCGGTGTTCTGCGGCGGTCTCGCGGGGAAGACGTACTACGTGTCGGTGCGCACCGACATGCCCGACCGCGATGCCTACGACCTGATCCGCGGCGCGCTCGGCGGCGAAGGACCGTTCGGCGGCCACGGCTCGGTGGCCGCCGGCTCGATCGAGCTGCCCGGCACCGACCCGCGCACCCTGAGGCGTCTGGGGCGCCGCCCGGGGGAGAACGCCATGCGCCCCGTGCGCCGGTCCGCCACCTCGGGCGGGACGCTGGGCGGCGGCCCCGTGGGCGCCGCGCCGCGCCGCGCGGCGCGGCCCGCTG
>Ga0079224_100008477_pt1 | contig 13932 bp, 12 predicted proteins | sample Stecom2015_FD_80414 | JGI IMG/M metagenome (GOLD analysis project Ga0079224, IMG submission 80414) | Agricultural soil microbial communities from Utah to study Nitrogen management - Steer compost 2015 | ecosystem: Environmental > Terrestrial > Soil > Agricultural land | place: USA: Utah... | reverse complement strand
CCACCCCGAGGCCTTCCTCGACGGCCGCTACGGCGTGGTCCGGCCGCGTACCGTAGGCGTCCGCGTCGGATACCGGTTCTGATGGCCGGGATCCCGGCGGCGCCACCGATCCCGGGCGCGCAGGTCGCGCGCCCGGGGACCCGCGCCTGGGTCGTGCTGGCGATCCTGTGCTTCGTCTACGTGCTGAATTTCCTGGACCGGCAGCTGCTGTCGATCCTGGCCAAGCCGATCCAGGACGAACTGGGCGTGACCGACAGCCAGCTTGGACTGATCGGCGGGCTGTATTTCGCGATGTTCTACTGCATCCTCGCGATCCCGGTCGGCTGGCTGGCGGACCGGACCAACCGGGTCAAGGTGCTGGCGTTCTCGTGCGCGCTGTGGAGCGCGGCCACGGCGGCTTGTGGCATGGCCTCCAACTATCCCCAGCTGGTGCTGGCGCGGATGACGGTGGGCGTGGGCGAGGCGGGTGGCGTGCCGCCGTCCTACGCCATCATTTCCGACTACTTCCCGCCCGGAATGCGTGGCACCGCGCTCAGCCTCTACAACATGGGACCGCCGATCGGGCAGGCGCTCGGGGTCGCGTTCGGCGCGTCGGTCGCGGCCGCATATTCCTGGAGGCTGGCCTTCATCTGGGTCGGCGTCATCGGCATCGTCACCGGCCTGGTGGTGTGGTTCGCCGTCCGGGAGCCCCGTCGCGGTGGCCTGGACGGCAAGCCCGCATCCGCGTCGGCTCACCAGCCCAGCGCGGCGGCCACTTCGGCCGGTCCGGGCTTCTGGTCGACGTGTGCGATGTTCTTCCGCGATCCGGTGCTGCTGCGCGTGGCGCTGGCCTGCGCCGCGACGCAGTTCATCACCTACGCCACGATGAACTTCACCGTGCTGTTCCTCATGCGCGAAAAGGGCATGGAGCTGGACGACGTGGCGGTCTGGTACGCGCTGGTGGTACTGGTCGGCATCGGTGCCGGCATGCTCGCCTCCGGCCGCCTCATCGATCGGCTGGTGCCGCGCGGCAGGGCCGCCTATGCCTATGTGCCGGCAGCCGGGCTGGCGCTGGCGATCCCGCTGTTCATCGGCTTCATCTGGGCGCCCGGCTGGCCCCTGGCGCTGGCCTTCCTGCTGCTCCCGATGGGCCTCAACTATTTCTACCTGTCGCCGGCGGTGACCCTGGTCCAGCAGGAGGTGCGGCCGGACCAGCGCGTGCTTGCCGGGGCCCTGCTGCTGCTGGTGATGAACCTGGTCGGGCTCGGCTTCGGGCCGACCTACCTGGGCATCGCCAGCGACCTGTTCCGGCCGGCGTATCCCGACAGCTCGCTGCAGATGGCCTTCTACACGCTGGTGCCGTTCTACGGCGTGGCGATCGGGCTGTTCCTGTGGCTGGCCAAGGCACTCAGGAAACAGCGCAAGGAGCTTGCACGATGATCCGTTCGAGACGTTCCATCCTCGCCGGCGCGACAGTGCTATGGCTGGCCATGCCGGCGGCGCTGGCTGCGGATGCCGCCCCGCTGGTGGAGTCTCCCGCGGGAACCCTGCGCGGCGAGGCGTTGGAAGCGGTGAACGCGTTCCGCGGCATCCCCTATGCGCAGGCACCGACCGGAGCCCTGCGCTGGCGTCCGCCCGTGGCGGCCAGGCCGTGGAGCGGCGTGCGCGATGCCACCCGCTTCGGCCCCGCCTGCCACCAGCCGCCGTCGCGGCCGGAAAGCATCTATGCGCCGGCCCAGGTGCCCGCGATGAGCGAGGACTGCCTGTCGCTGAACGTCTGGACTCCCGCCGAAGCTGGCAAGGCCGTGGAGCCGGCGCCGGTCTTCGTCTGGATCCACGGCGGGGCGCTTTCGGCGGGCATGGCCAGCGATCCGATGTACGACGGTGCCCGGCTGGCCGCGCAGGGCGTCGTTGCGGTGACGATCAACTATCGCCTCGGCGTGCTCGGCTACCTCGCGCATCCACAGCTGAGCGAGGAATCGGACGAAGGCGTATCGGGCAACTACGGCCTGCTGGACCAGATCCAGGCGCTGCGCTGGGTGCAGGAGAACATCGCCGCCTTCGGTGGCGATCCCGGCAACGTCACCATCGCCGGCGAGTCGGCCGGTGCGCTGAGCGTGATGTACCTGATGGCGGCGCCGCCCGCGCATGGCCTGTTCCACAAGGCCATCGCCCAGAGCGCGTACATGATCTCCACCCCGGCCCTGCGCGAGACGGTGCACGGCACGCCTTCGGCCGAAGCCTCGGGCCTGGCCCTGTCGCGGACGGTCGGCGTGCGCGGCCTGCCGCGCCTGCGCGCCATGGATGCGCAGGCCTTGACGGTGCAGGCGGCGGTGTCGGGCTTCATGCCGCTGGCCAATGTCGACGGCAAGGTATTGCCGGCACAGCCCGTGGCCGTCTTCGACCGCGGCGAGCAGGCGAAGGTGCCGATCCTGGCGGGCTTCAACGAGGGCGAGATCCGGTCGCTGCGCTTCCTGCTGCCGCCGCAGCCTGCGGACGCCGCCGCCTATGAGGCGGAGATCGGGAGCCGTTACGGCGAGCTGGCTGACGCCATGCTGCAGCGCTATCCGGCCACCGGCCTCGACGAGGCGATGCTGGCCACGACCCGCGATGCCATGTACGGCTGGACCGCGGAGCGCCTGGTACGACGCCAGACAGCGCTCGGCCAGCCCTCGTTCCTCTACTACTTCGACCACGGCTATCCGGACGCGGACGCGAAGGGACTGCATGCCTTCCATGCCGCCGAAATCCCCTATGCGCTCGGCACCGCGGCGGGCACGCCCCCGCACTGGCCGGCCATTCCGGATACGGACGCGGAGAAGCGCCTGTCCACGGCGATGCTGGGCTACTGGGTTTCGTTCGCGCGCGACGGCGTGCCCGCGGCCGCCGGCTTTCCTGAGTGGCGTGCGTATGGCGACTCGCGCGCCTACATGGCGTTCGACGGCGAGCCGCGACCCGGCGAGCAGCTGATGCCCGGCATGTTCGAACTGGTGGAAGAGGTGGTCTGCCGCCGCCGCGCGCAGGGCGATCTGCCCTGGCACTGGAACGTCGGCATCGTCGCGCCGCCACTGCCCGCCGGAGCAGCTGGATGCCGGTGATCCACGGTGAAATGCAGTCGTATGCGCTGACGCTCGACCGCTTCCTCGACCACGGCGCCAAGTGGCACCGCGATGTCGACGTGGCCACCGCGCGCGGCGATGGCAGCGTGGCCCGGGTCGACTACGCCACGCTCCGCGCGCGCAGCCGCCGGCTGTCGTCGGTGCTGTCCGGCCTGGGGATCGGTGCCGGCGACATGGTCGCGACCCTGGCCTGGAACACGCAAGCGCACGTGGAGGCCTGGTTCGCGATCATGGGCATGGGCGCGGTCTGCCATACGCTGAATCCACGCGTGGGCGAAGCGCACCTGGTCGGCATGCTCGGGCAGTCGGAAGCGCGGGTGCTTCTTGTCGCGGCCGATCTTGCACCGCTGGCCCGCCGCATCGTGGCCCGGGTCGGATCGGTCACGCGCGTGCTGGCGATGGATGCGGACGCGGCGGAGGGTGGCGGTACCCTCGCGATCGATGCGCTCGAACCGATGCTGCAGTCGGCGCAAGGCGAAGTGCCGTGGGGCGGCTTCGACGAGAACGCGCCCTGCGGACTGTGCTTCACCTCGGGCACGACCGGTGCCCCCAAGGGCGTGACCTACACCCACCGTGGCCTCTTCCTGCACACCCTGCGCGCGCTGCAGGCGGACACCATGGCCATTTCCATCCGCGACAGCGTGCTGCTGGCGGTGCCGATGTTCCATGCCAATGGCTGGGGCGTGCCGTTCGCGGCGCCCGCGGTGGGTGCGCGGCTGGTGCTGCCCGGCCGCCACCTGGACGGAGCCAGCCTGGCTGCGCTGATCAACGCGGAGTCGGTCACCGTCGGCCTTGGCGTAGCCACGGTGTGGCTGGCACTGGTGGAGCATCTCGAAGCTACTGGCACCAAGACGCCGTCGCTGGAACGGGTGATCGTCGGCGGCGCGGCCATGGCGCCGGCGCTGATGCAGCGGCTCGAACAGGGCCTCGGCATCACCGTGCAGACCAGCTGGGGCATGACCGAGATGTCACCGACCGGCACCGTCGCGCCGCCGGGCGATCCTGCGCGTGCCGCGCACCTGTCGGGGCGGGCGTCGATCGGCGTCGACCTGCTGCTCACCGATGCGGACGGTGTCGAGCTTCCCGTCCAGCGGGGCGTGGAAGGGCACCTGCGGGTGCGCGGCGCGAGCACCGTGCAACGCTATTTCGGCGCGACGCAGCCGGCCGTGGATGCCGGCGGCTGGTTCGCGACCGGCGACCTCGCGCGGATCGACGACGCCGGCAACCTCGTCATCACGGGGCGCTCCAAGGACCTGATCAAGTCCGGCGGCGAGTGGATCAACCCGGCCGAGATCGAGGACATCGTGGGGGAGCTGCCCGAGGTTTCGCTGGCGGCGGTCATCGGCCGCGAGCGCCCGAAGTGGGGCGAGCGACCGGTCCTGCTGGTGGAAGTGCGCGAGGGCGGCGCGGTCACTGACGACCGGCTGCTCGATGCGCTGCGTGGCCGGGTCGCATCGTGGTGGCTGCCCGACGCCGTGATCCGCATCGCCCGCATGCCTTTGGCCGCCACGGGTAAAATAGACAAAATGCGCCTTCGGGCCGAGTTCGGCGGCGCGCGTGAAGGAGCCGGGGCATGATGCTCCGGAGTGGAGCGCGCACAAGGGCGCAATGGAGGCGGCAGCGTGCCAAAAGAGGCGACGACATCCCGTGCCGGGCGCGGCGGCAGCGTGAAAAAGGCCGCGGCGCGCGTCAAGAAGCGGCCGACCAAGGCCGAACAGCGCGCGGAAATGACCGAGCAGATCCTCGACGTGGCCGAGCAGCTGTTCTCGCGCCACGGACTGTACGGAGTGACGCTGAAGGACGTGGCCAGCCAGGTCGGCGTCCACCACACCCTGCTCAACTACTACTTCAAGGACAAGAAGACGCTGTTCGACGCGGTGATCGCCCGGCGTGCCGAGGTGACCAGCAGCCTGCGCATGCAGGCACTCGACGAGTACGAGGCGGCGAGCGGCGGCAGGCCGACGGTGGAGGGCGCGCTGCATGCCTTCCTCGACACCGACCTGGACCTCTACATCCAGGGCGGAGAGAACTGGAAGAACTACGGCGCGCTGAGCGCGCTGGTCTCGAACACGCCGTATGGCGCCGAGTTGATGGACCAGCACTTCGACCCGGTGGTGCTGCGCCTGATCGACCTGCTCAAGAAGGCGATGCCGGACTGCGCCGAGGAAGACATCTTCTGGGGCTACCACTTCGTCACCGGCGCACTGATGCTGACGCTGGCGCGCACCGGGCGCATCGACCGGCTTTCGGGCGGCCTGTGCCGCTCGGACGACTACGACGCGGTGAAGGAACGCATGGCGGGCTTCATGGCCGCTGGCTTCAGCGCGATACGCAAGCGACGGGAAGACGACGCGACCGACTGATCCGGCATGCGTCCCCGTCCGTTTTTTCGACAGACGGAGGACGGCAATGCCACTCAGTGGACGTATAGCGATCGTGACCGGCGCGGGTGGCGGACTGGGCCGCCAGCACGCCCTTTACCTTGCGCGCAAGGGCGCGCGCGTCGTGGTCAACGACCTGGACGATGGAAATGCCGGGGCCGTGGCCGCGGAGATCCGGGCGGCCGGGGGCGAGGCCATCGTCGCGGCCGGATCGGTCACCGACGAAGCCGCGGTCGCGGACATGGTCGGGCGGACGCTGGAGGCCTGGGGCCGCATCGACATCCTGGTCAACAACGCCGGCATCCTGCGCGACAAGAGCTTCGGCAAGATGGCGCTGGATGCCTTCCGGCAGGTGGTCGACGTGCACCTGATGGGCGCGGCGATCTGCACGCAGGCGGTCTGGGAGACCATGCGGGCGCAGGGCCACGGCCGCATCGTGATGACCACCTCCTCCTCGGGACTCTGGGGCAACTTCGGCCAGGCCAACTACGGCGCCGCGAAGATGGCGCTGGTCGGACTGATGCAGACGCTCGCCATCGAGGGCGGCAAGTACGGCATCCGGGTCAACTGCCTGGCGCCCACCGCGCGCACGCGGATGATGGAAGGGATCCTGCCCGAGGAGCAGCTGGCCGCGCTGGATCCGGCGCTGGTCAGCCCCGCATTGCTGCCGCTGGTGGTGGATGACGCGCCGACGCGCGCGGTCGTCTGCGCCGGCGGCGGGCATTTCGCGCGCGCGTACGTGACCCTCACCGAAGGCCGGCATCTCGGTGCGGGTGACGATGCAGGCGAACGCCTGGTCGCCGAGTGGGACGCGGTCTCCGACCCGGCAGGCCAACTCGTGCCCGAGTACGGATTCACCCAGGCCGAGCGCGAAGTGGCCAGCGCACAGGCCCATGCGCCCGTTTCCGTGCCGGCATGAGCCGCGCAGTGCGTTGACGACGAGGGAGGTCGGGCCATGATCGACCGTCGCCAGTTCATGCGTTCGACCCTGGCGCTGGCCGCCTGCGGCCTTGCGGGCCCCGCGTTCGGCGGCGACCGCTTTGCGGCGGTGCTTGCGCGGCTGCGCGGATATGTCGACGGCGGAACGCTGCCGTTCGCCTCGATCCGGATCGCCCGCCACGGCCAGGTGCTGGCCGAGGCGCACGTTCCGGGCGCGGAGGCGATCGGGCCGGACAGCGTGTATCGCATCTATTCGATGACCAAGCCGGTGGTTGCCGCTGGCGTTGTGCTGCTGGTCGAGGACGGCCGGCTGTCGCTGGAGGATCCGGTGGCGAAGTTCGTGCCCGAGTTCTCGGGCATGGAGGTCATGGGCGCCACCGCGGACGCGCGGGAGCCCGCGCGGAGGATGACAGTCGCGCACCTGCTGACCCACAGCTGCGGACTGGCCAACAGCTGGGGCGACGCCCGGGTCGCGCCGCTTTATCGCGAATCCGGCCTGGTCGCCGCGAAGTGGATGTACGACCCGGAGGTCGGCGGGCTGGACGGTTTCGCCAGGCGACTCGGTGTGCTGCCGCTGGAGTTCCAGCCGGGCTCGGACTGGGTCTATGGCTACGGGCTCGACATCGCCGGGCTGGTGATCGAGCGCGTCAGTGGCGAGCGCCTGGGAGATTTCCTGCGGCGCCGCTTCTTCGCTCCGCTGGGCATGGAGGCCACCGGTTTCTTCGTGCCCCCGGAGCGGGCCGACCGCCTCGCCGGACTGTACGTCGCAGGCGAAGCGGGCATCACCCGCGTGAGCGACGGCAGCGAGGGCGCGCCGCTGCGCCGACCCTTCGCCGACGCCGGCAGCGGCGGGCTGCTGTCGACGCTCGAGGACTACGGCCGTTTCGCCGACATGCTGGCCAACGGTGGCGCACGCAACGGCGTGCGCGTCATGGCGTCCGATTCGGTGCGCCTGCTGACGAAAGCCTATGGGCCGCAGGCACCGCTGCTGCCGTCGCTGGAGCGGTTCGGCAGCTACGAAGCCGGCAGCGTCGCCCACGCCCTGGGCGGCATCGTGCGCGTCGACGACCGCGCGGGGCCGGGTGGGGCGGGCGAATACGCCTGGGGTGGCGCGGCGGGCACCGGCTTCTGGGCCACGCCGGGCCTGGGCCTGTCGGTGACCGTGATGACCCAGCTGATGCCGGTCGCCGCCATGCCCGCGCGTGACCTGCTGCGGCCGCTGGTGTACGCGGCACTCTGATCCGCCCCGGCTGAGATCCTGCCGGCTCGACGCCCGCGTGCGCGGATGCCGCAACGGCAACGGGCCGCGTCACCGCGGCCCGTTCTTTCCATCTGTGCTCCCGGGAACGGGAGCGGCGGCATCACTTCAGCTTCGCGGCCTTGCGCAGCTCTTCCGCCTTGTCCGTCTTCTCCCAGGAGAAGGCGGTGGCGGTGTGGGTCTTGCCGGCGGAGTCGGTGTAGCTGATCTCCTGCGGCTTGCGGCCGAAGTGGCCGTAGCTGGCGGTGCGCTGGTAGATCGGATGCACCAGGTCGAGCATCTTGATGATGCCGTAGGGGCGCAGGTCGAAGTGGCGGCGGATCAGCTTCTCGATCACGTCGTCGGACACCTTGCCGGTGCCGAAGGTGGTCACCGAGATCGAGGTCGGCTCGGCCACGCCGATGGCGTAGCTCACCTGCACCTCGCAGCGGTCGGCCAGGCCGGCGGCGACCACGTTCTTGGCGACGTAGCGCGCGGCGTAGGCGGCCGAGCGGTCGACCTTCGACGGATCCTTGCCCGAGAACGCGCCGCCGCCGTGGCGGGCCCAGCCGCCGTAGGTGTCGACGATGATCTTGCGGCCGGTCAGGCCGCAGTCGCCCACGGGGCCGCCGATCTCGAACTTGCCGGTCGGGTTGATGTGGAACTTGGTGCCCTTGTGCAGCCACTTGGCCGGCAGCACGGGCTTGAGGATCTCCTCGCGCACGGCCTCGATCAGGTCCTTCTGCTTCACGCCCGGGGCGTGCTGCGTGGACAGCACCACGGCGTCGATGGCAGTCGCCTTGCCGTCGTCGTAGCGCAGGGTGACCTGGCTCTTGGCGTCCGGGCGCAGCCACGGCAGCGGGGACTTCTTCTTCTTGCGCACCTTGGCCTGCTGCTCGACCAGGCGGTGCGAGAGGTGGATCGCGGCGGGCATGTAGCTGTCGGTCTCGTTGGTGGCATAGCCGAACATCAGGCCCTGGTCGCCGGCGCCCATCAGCTCGGGCTTCTTGCGGTCCACGCCCTGGGCGATGTGCGGCGACTGCTTGCCGATCAGGTTGAGCACGCCGCAGGTGGCGCCGTCGAAGCCGACGTCGCTGGAGTCGTAGCCGATGTCCAGGATCACCTGGCGGGTCAGCGCCTCGAGGTCGATCCAGGCACTGGTGGTGATCTCGCCGGCAACGATGGCCACGCCGGTCTTCACCATGGTCTCGCAGGCCACGCGGGCGCCCTTGTCCTGGGCCAGGATGGCGTCGAGGACGGCGTCGGAGATCTGGTCCGCGATCTTGTCCGGATGGCCTTCGGAGACCGATTCGGAGGTGAACAGGGTGCTGGACATCGGCCTTATATCCTTTGATTCGGATGGAGAGATGGGCGCGCATGATACACGGGCATGCCGCAGGGTGCATTGTGCCGCCTGCGAAGCCCCCGTGGCAGGGCCGCAATGGCCGGGGCGGGAGCAAGCCCCCGCAGGCTGCTTCGCCGGGCGCAGCAGTGGCGGCCCCGTCAGCATCGGATTGCCTCGCGCGCACAAACGCCGGATGGCCGCGCGGGGCGGCCATCCGGGCGGACCGGCTACGGTGAAGTTACGGCCTTTCGGGGCCGGTATCGACGTCGGCGACCAGGGTGCGGTCACCGGTGCCGGCGTCACCCTGGTGGAACAGGGGGATCGGCCGGCCGGCCATGAGGTCGCGGTAACGCTCCTCGCCGAGGGCTTCGCGGAAGCGGCGCTGGTTGCGGTCGAAGGTGTAGCGGTAGTTGGCGTGCACGGTGCGCGCCCCGACCACCATCCTGACCTGGCGCTCGTCGAGCCCGGTCTCGTTGGCGAGCTGGGCCACGGTCACGTGTCCGGCGGGTTGGTTTGCGCTGACGACCACCTTGATCTGGGGCGGATCCACCGCCTGGGCGGCGACGGGCAGGGCGATGGCGGACAGCAGTGCGATCATGATCAGTCTGGTGTTCATTGCAGGGCTCCTGGGAGGGACATGGGTGTCGGCGCTTGCCGGCATCCCTTCCTTCGGCGTTTGCGGCGCGCGATTACAGCCGGGCGCGCCGGCCGGTAGCATTCGCATATGGATTCCCTGACCCAGATCGTCCTCGGCGGTGCCGTGGCCGCCGCCATCGCGCCGCCGAAGCACCGCCGCGCGGCGCTGCTGGCCGGCGCCGCGCTCGGCACGCTGCCCGACCTCGACTCGCTGCCCATCGCGCTGTTCACCGACGACCCCGTCGCCCTGATGACCCTGCACCGGGGCTTCAGCCACTCGCTGTTCGTGCTGCCGCTGCTGGGGTGGCTGGTCTGGGCCTTCTTCCGCCGCCGCGGCGGACGCGTGGCGGAATCGCCGAAGCGCTGGTTCTGGGCGATCCAGCTCGCACTGCTGACGCATCCCCTGCTCGACGCCTTCACCGTCTATGGCACCCAGCTGCTGTGGCCGTTGCCGCTGAAGCCGGTGATGTGGTCGAGCGTGTTCATCATCGATCCGCTGTACACGATCTGGCTGCTGTCGGCCTGCGTTGCGGCGTTCTTCCTGCGTGAACGCGTCGCCGCGCAGCGCGCGCTGGCCGTGGGCCTGGTGCTGAGCACGGCCTACCTGGGCTGGTCGCTGGCGGCCAAGGCCATGGTCGAGCGCGAGGCCGGTCGGGCGCTCGCCGCCATCGGCCTGGAGGATGCGCCGCGCTTCTCGGTGCCCATGCCCTTCAACACCGTGCTGTGGCGGGTGGTGGCGATGACGCCGGACGGCTACGTCGAGGGTTTCCGCTCCCTGGTCGCCGACCGTGGCCCGATGCGTTTCGAATCGTATTCTTCCGACGTCGCGGCTCTGGCCGGGGCCGCCGATGTTCCCGCCGTCGCGCGCCTGGCCTGGTTCAACCACGGCTTCATGCGTGCCAGCGAGATCGACGGCGCGCTGGTGCTGACCGACCTGCGCATGGGCAGCGAGCCCGACTACAGCTTCAACTTCGTGGTCGCCGAGCGTGACGGCGGGGACTGGCACGGGGTCGCCCCGAAGCAGCTGTCCTTCTCTTGGGACGGCGTCGGCCGCCGCCTGCCGATGGTCTGGGGACGCATCTTCGATCCGCAGCTTGAGCTGACCGGCGACGACTGTCCCGCCCTGTCCTGCTGACCGGGTCCCGCAGAGCCCGGCTTCACCGGCACTGGCGCTGTGCCGATGGCGATCGTTCTACTCATGGAAACATCATTGGTATTTATCGATGTTTATTCCTTGCGTGTGGCTAATACCATTCCGTGGTCCCTTTCAAATCGTCCCGGAGAGCCAGCCCATGAGCAACGTCGTCGTCGAATCGCTGCGCAAGCGCCGCAGCCAGTACAGCCTTGGCAGGCAGGTCACGCAGTCGCCGGCTGAAATCGAGGCCCTGATCAAGGACGCGGTCCGCTGGAGCCCGTCTTCGTTCAACTCGCAGTCCTCGCGCGCGATGATCCTGTTCGGCGCGGAGAGCGAGAAGTTCTGGGCCTTGACCCGGGAAGCGCTGCGTCCGCTGGTGCCGGCCGAGGCGTTCGGCGCGACCGAGCAGAAGCTGGCCTCGTTCGCGGCAGGTGTCGGCACGGTGCTGTTCTTCGAGGACCAGGACGTGGTCAAGGGCCTGCAGGAGCAGTTCGCGCTGTATGCCGACAACTTCCCGGTGTGGTCGGAGCATTCGACCGGCATCGCCCAGGTGGCGACGTGGACGGCGCTGGCCGAGGCCGGCATCGGTGCCAGCCTGCAGCACTACAACCCGGTGGTGGACGAGGCCGTGCAGAAGGAATGGAACATTCCGGAAAGCTGGAAGCTGCGCGCGCAGATGCCGTTCGGCTCCAACGAAGCCCCGTTCGGCGAAAAGACGTTCATCGACGACGCGATCCGCTTCAGGGTTTTCGGCTGATCCGCGGCCGCGCTCAGGCGGCAACAGGCCGCGGTTCGCCCGCCGCCAGCGCGTCGAAATAGTCGCGGGTCAGGTCCAGCTGCGCGCGCGCGGTTTCGGCGCGGTTGACCACGGCGCGGAAGGCGGCGTTCTCGGGGCGGTCCTTCGCGTACCAGCCCAGGTGCTTGCGCGCGATGCGCACGCCCGACTGCTCGCCGTAAAAGGCATGCAGGGCTTGGAGGTGGCCGAGCAGGATGTCGCGCACCTCGGCCAGCGACGGCGGTGGCAGGCGCTCGCCGGTGGCCAGGAAGTGCGCGACCTCGCGGAAGATCCACGGCCGGCCCTGCGCCGCGCGCCCGACCATCACCGCGTCGGCGCCGGTGTGGCGCAGCACGGCGGCGGCCTTGTCGGGCGAGTCGATGTCGCCGTTGGCGAGCACCGGGATGCGCAGCCGCGACTTCACTTCGGCGATGGTGTCGTACTCGGCGCTGCCGGTGTAGTGCTGGTCGCGGGTGCGGCCGTGCACCGCGAGCGCCTGGATGCCGCTGTCCTCGGCGACGCGCGCGATCGCCACCGCGTTGCGCTGGCCGGCGGCCCAGCCGGTGCGGATCTTCAGCGTCACCGGCACGTCCACCGCTTCGACCACCGCCGACAGGATCCGCGCCACCAGCGCCTCGTCGCGCATCAGCGCGGAGCCCGCCCAGGCATTGCAGACCTTCTTCGCCGGGCAGCCCATGTTGATGTCGATGATGCGCGCGCCGTGGTCGACGTTGTAACGGGCGGCGTCGGCCAGCTGCGCCGGTTCGGTGCCGGCGATCTGCACGCCGACGGGATCCGGCTCGCCGGCGTGGTCCATGCGCCGCAGCGATTTTTCCGTGCCCCAGAAGCGGCGGTCGGAAATCGTCATCTCCGACATCGCCAGCCCGGCGCCCAGGCGCTTGCACAGCAGCCGGAACGGCTTGTCGGTGACCCCGGCCATGGGCGCGAGGACCACGTTCGGGGCGATGGCGTGGGGACCGATGCGCATGGCGGCATTGTCGCCGATCCCGCGCCCGGGGAGCCCGGCCGCGCTCAGCCCGGCGGATAGCGCGCGGCGAATTCCTCCGCGTCCGGCATCGAATCCGCCGCGCCCGGGCGCTCGGTCGACATCGCGGCATAGCGCGTCGCGAACAGCACGTGCGTGGCGAACGGCCGTGCCGGCGACAGTGCCAGGGAGGCCGCCAGCGCACCGTTGAAGGCATCGCCCGCGCCGGTGGTGTCGACCACCTGGGCCGCGGCCGCCGGACAGCGGTAATGGGCCCGGTCGTCGCCGCGCAGGCTGTCCTCGCGGTGGGAGACGAAACAGCCGGCCGCGCCCAGGGTCAGCACCACGGTGCCGCGCGGCAGCAGGGTGCGGCAGAGACGGTGCAGGCGCTCGGCGTCCATGGCGGCCAGCGTGCCGGGATCGACCGGGTCGCTGCAGTGGCGGCTGAGCAGGGCGGCGAATTCGGTTTCGTTGGGGGTCAGCACTTCGGCCACGGCCAGCAGTTCGCGCGTGCAGGTGGCATTGGCCGGGGCCGGGTTGAGCAGGGTGTGGGCGCCGTTGGCGCGGGCCAGGCGCAGGGCCTCGACGATGGCGTCCGCGGGCGACTCCAGCTGCGCCAGGACCACGCCGGCAGCGGCGATCGCCTCGCCCTGCGCGGCCACGAAGGCCGGCGTCAGCGCGGCGTTGGCGCCGGGGCCGATGACGATGCTGTTGCCGCCGCCGGTATCGACGTAGATGCCGGCGGTGCCGGTCGCGGCTTCGCTGTCCTGGGCGCGCAGGTCGATGCGGTGCGCCGTGGCCAGCCGGCGCGCCAGCCGCCCGCCGTCGTCGTCGCCCAGGGCGCAGATGAAGGTGGTGGCGGCGCCCGCCGAAGCCGCGGCCACCGCCTGGTTGAAGCCCTTGCCGCCGGGTCCGGTGGCGTACTCGCCGGCAAGCGTCTCGCCCGGTCGCGGCAGCGCCGCGCAGTGCCAGACGTGGTCGACGTTGAACGAGCCTGCGACGACGACGCGTGACATCGTCGTGGCCTCAGGCGCCGATGTGGGTCAGCACGCCGGCGATGGTCGCGGTCATCAGGGTCGCGATCGTGCCGCCGAGCACGGCGCGCAGGCCGAAGCGCGCCAGGTCCTGGCGACGGTCCGGGGCGAGGCCGCCGATGCCGCCGATCTGGATCGCGATCGAGCTGAAGTTGGCGAAGCCGCACAGCGCATAGGTCGCGATCAGGCGGCCTTCGTCGCCCAGCGAGATGCCCTCGACGCGGCCGTTGACGATGTCGGCCAGCTGCAGGTAGGCGACGAATTCGTTGATCACCACTTTCTGCCCGATCAGCGAGCCGACGGTGCCGGCATCCTCCCAGGGCACGCCGATCAGCCACGCGATCGGGGCCAGCACGTAGCCGAAGAT